>WNFB01002566.1_pt1 | contig 15809 bp, 9 predicted proteins | sample 5400501 | NCBI WGS metagenome assembly WNFB01 (sample SAMN13153341, study PRJNA577476) | soil metagenome | isolation source: 200 cm saprolite under Douglas fir tree site 2 hole 1 | place: USA:California | collected 2015-04-18
GAGCTCCTATCGAGCCTGATGAATTTATTCAGAAGTATCGGGTCCTTCTGAGGGACCTTGCTCACATTTAGGCCGGCGTCGAGATAGGTCGAGTAGATAGACCCGTGCCTCGCGCCCAGAAAGCCGCTCCGCGAAAGGCCCTCCCGGAGGGCTTCGTCCACCTCCACAACCACACCGAGTTCTCGCTCCTGGACGGGGCCAGCCGCATTCCCCGGCTGGTGGCCCGGGCGGCCGAGCTGGAGATGCCGGCCCTGGCCCTGACCGACCACGGCGTCATGTACGGGGCGATCCACTTCTACAAGGAGTGTCTCAAAGCTGGCGTCAAGCCGATCCTGGGCTGCGAGGTCTACGTCGCGCCCCGCTCCCGCCTCCTGAAGGAGGGGCGGGCCGACCGCGACCCCCACCACCTGACCCTGCTGGCCGCCGACGCCGAGGGTTACCGGAACCTCCTCCAGCTCTGTTCGAAGGGGCAGATGGAAGGCCTCTACTACAAGCCCCGGATCGACAAGGAGCTGCTGGCGCAGCACCAGAAGGGGCTGGTCGCGCTCAGCGGCTGCCTGGCCGGTGAGGTCTCCAGCCGGGTCCTGGCCAACGACCCCGATGGCGCGCGGGAGTCGGTCGGGCAGTACCGGGACATCTTCGGCCGCGACCGCTACCTGCTCGAGATGCAGCGGCACGGGCTGCCGGAGCAGGAGCAGGTCAACGAGACTCTGCTCGGCCTGGGGCGCGAGTTCGGGCTGCGGCTGGCCGCGACCAACGACCTCCACTACGTGCACCCGGGTGACGCCGAGGCGCACGACGTGCTGCTCTGCCTGCAGACCGGCGCCCGCTTCAACGACCCCGACCGCTGGCGCTTCCACTCCCAGGACTTCTACTTGAAGAGCCAGGCCGAGATGGCCACCCTCTTCGCCGACCTGCCCGAGGCGCTGGCCAGCACGCTGGAGGTGGCCGACCAGGTCGGCCTGAAGCTGGCGCTGGGCGGCACGCTGCTGCCGCCCTTCGAGGTCGCGGACGGCCTGACCCCCGACGGCTACCTGCGCCAGAAGGTCGACGAAGGCCTGCGCTGGCGCTATCCGGAGGGCGCCTCGGACGCGGCGCGCGAGCGCGCCGCGCAGGAGCTGGAGGTGATCGCCCAGACCGGCTACGCGTCCTACTTCCTGATCGTCTGGGACTTCTACAACTACGCCCGCCGGAACGGGATCGTGGTCGGCCCCGGGCGCGGCAGCGCCGCCGGCAGCCTGGTCTCCTTCTGCCTCGGGATCACGAACCTGGACCCGCTCCGGCACGGCCTGATCTTCGAGCGCTTCCTGAACAAGGACCGCGTCTCCATGCCCGACATCGACTGCGACTTCTCGGTCGAGGGCCGCGACAAGGTCATCCGCTACGTGTCCGACAAGTACGGGGCCGACCGGGTGGCGCAGATCATCACCTTCACGACGATGGCCTCCAAGGCCGCCATCCGGGACGTCGGCCGCGTGCTCGAGGTCCCGCTCCGCGAGTGCGACCGGCTGGCCAAGCTGGTCCCCGTCTGGCAGGGCCGCTCGAAGTCGCTGGACGACGCGGTCAAGGAGGTTCCCGAGTTTCGGGAGGCCTACGAGTCGGGCGGTGACACCAAGCGGTTGGTGGACGTGGCCCGCTCGCTGGAGGGCGTCTCCCGCAACGTCAGCACGCACGCCGCCGGGGTGGTCATCGCGCCCGAGCCGTTGGTCCACTTCACACCCCTCCAGCTGGGACCGGGCAAGGATTCGGTGATCACCCAGTACGACATGAAGGCGGTCCAGGAGATCGGCCTGCTGAAGATCGACTTCCTCGGCCTTCAGAACCTGGACATCATCGCCACCTGCCTGCGCCTGCTGCGCGCGCGGGACGTGGCCATCGACTTCGATCGCATGGCGTATGACGACCCGAAGACCTTCGAGATGATCGCCGGCGCTGACACCCATGGGCTGTTCCAGCTCGAGGGCGCGGGCATGCGGCGGCTGCTGCAGGAGATGAAGCCCAGCTCCTTCGAGGACATCACCGCGGCCATCGCGCTGTTCCGGCCGGGGCCGATGCAGTTCATCCCTGCCTACGTCGCGCGGAAGCTCGGCCGCGAGCAGACCATGCACGTCCACGCGGCGCTGGAGCCCGTGCTGCGCGACACCTACGGGGTGCTCGTGTACCAGGAGCAGGTGATGAAGCTGGCGCAGGTCCTGGCCGGCTACTCGATGAGCGAAGCGGACATCCTGCGCGCCGCCATGGGCAAGAAGGACAGGGTCAAGATGGCGCAGCAGCGCGAGAAGTTCGTGAGCGGCTGCGTCGCCAACCAGATCCCAAAGGGGACCGCGGACGAGCTCTTCGACACCATCGCCAAGTTCGCCGAGTACGCGTTTCCCCGCGCCCATGCGGCCGCCTACGCGGTCATCAGCTACCAGACCGCCTACCTGAAGGCCAACCACCCCCTCGAGTACATGACATCCCTGCTCATCCACATGGAGGGCAACGCCGACCGGGTCGCCACCGCCATCGTCGACTGCCGCGCCCGCGGCATCGAGGTCCTGGCCCCCGACGTCAACCGGTCAGGGGCGGACTTCTCGATGTCGGAGGGAAAGATCCGGTTCGGGCTGGCGGCCATCAAGAACGTGGGCGCGCGCGCCGTGGAGCTGATCGTGGACGAGCGCGCGCGGGACGGCGAGTTCAAGAGCCGGCGCGACCTCTTGAGGCGCATCGCCGGGCTGCAGGACGTGAACTACCGGGTGGTCGAGGCCCTGGTCCGCTCCGGCGCCTGCGACTCGCTGGACTCCCGCCACCGGCTGCTCTTCAACCTGGATCGGGCCTGGGAGTCGGCCCTCCGGGAGCGGCGCGACCACGACGCCGGCCAGACCTCCTTCTTCGAGCTCCCCGAGCTGGACGTGGAGAGCGTGCCGGCCGACATCCTCGAGCTCTCCGGCGAGGAGAAGCTGCGCTGGGAGAAGGAGCTCCTCGGCCTCTACCTGAGCGACCACCCGCTGCGCCGCATAGCCCCCGAGCTGGCGCGGTTGACCGATGCCCAGGCGGTGGAGGTGGTGGCCGAGCTGCAGGACACCGAGGTGCGGGTGGGCGGGCTGGTCCGCGACGTGCGGCGGGTGGTCACCCGCAAGGGCCAGATCATGGCCTACGCCGAGCTGGAGGACCTGACCGGCACGGTCGACGTCGTCCTCTTCCCGCGCGTCTACGAGCAGTACCGGCAGCTTTTCGAGCTGGAGCGGGTGCTGGTGGTGCAGGGAAAGGTGGACGCGCGCGCGGGCGGTACTCGCCTGCCGGCGGCGGCGCCCCCGCCGCTGGAGGAGGAGACCGAGCCGGAGGCCGAGCGGGCTTCGGTGGTGGCGGACCAGGCCTGGGCCTGGGACGACCCCGACTGCGCGCCCGTCCAGCGCCGGCAGCTGATCCACGTCACCATCCCGGAGGGCGCCGGGGCGGTCCTGGACACACTGGCCGAGCTCATCGCCCGCCACCCCGGCTCGGACGAGCTGGTCCTTCACATCCTGGTCGGGGGACGCGAGGTGGTCGTGAAGCCCGGGGACGGCCATACGGTGGCCGCCGGGCCCGGGCTTGTGGCCGACCTGGATAAGCTGTTCGGCGCCCCCGCGACCCGCCTGGAGACGGTGCGGCCGCGGGCGGCGGCGAACGGCAACGGCCAGCGAGGTGGTGGGAGGTAGGCATGGCTCAGGATCTGGTCGCCGGCGAGGCGGGCGGCCGCTACGTGGTCGTGAAGGCGCTCGAGGACGGGGTCACGATCATGGGCCTGACCCGAGGCCGCGACACCCGCTCGCACCACACCGAACGGCTCGACGCCGGCGAGGTCATGATCGCCCAGTTCACCGAGCTGACGGCCGCCATCAAGGTGCGTGGGCGAGCCGAGATCCTGACCGAGGTGGGCAAGGTCACCTCGGGCGCCTGAGCCGTTACCCGGCCACCAGGGTGAGCTCGGCACCCCAGCCGATCCGCGCCTCCCGGTAGCGGACCCGCAGCAGCCCGCTCGGGTAGAGCCCGGCCGGGATCGGGGTCAGCCGCCGGTTGGAGTCCTTGGGGTCGACGCGCGACGGCAGCTTCGTCCAGGCGCCGCCGGCCCAGTCGAACACCTCCAGCAGGCCCTGCAGGGCGCTGTCGGTGTTGAGCGTTAGGCCGCCCTCGACCCGGGGCAGGTAAAGGTCGTACGCGTCCAGGTAGCCGCTACGGGGATCGCCGCTGCTCGACGCCAGCCGCCGGCTGGCGAAGCTGTCCAGCAGGGCGTCGGCGGAGTCCACGCCGGCCGGCTGCTCGAGCACGGCCACCGCCTGCGCCGCGGGCGCCGCCCCGTCCACCAGGAGCCGGCTCGGGAGGGGGTCGACCCGGGCCATGAGCAGCGGCTGCGGACTCCGGCCCAGGGCCGAGCGGGCCAGGGAGTCCAGGAGGTCGGCGGCAGGCTGCCGGCGGAGGCCGAGCAGGGGGTCGGCCAGGGCCACGTTCTCAGGCACCGCGTCCACCGCCACACCCTGTCCCGGCTTGATCTCGGCGGCCAGCACCGCCCGCCGGTAGCCGTCGGCCCCGGCCAGGTACAGCGACACCGAGCGGAGACTGCGGTCGCCGTGGTTGGCGACGGTGCCCACGATCCGGCCCTGCACCAGGGCCAGCTGGTGGTCTAGGCGGATGGGCGACGGCTCCAGCGAGCTCAGGCCGACCGCCCTCACGCTGCCGTAGGCGATTCCGCGCTCGAGCACCACCGGTGTGGTCGCCGGCAGCACCCGCTCCTCGCCCGGCCGCAGTCCCGCCAGCGAGAGGACGCAGCGCTCGCAGGCGGCCACCGCCGCCCGGTAGAACTCCGTCGTGAGGGGCGCGGCCAGTGCCGGGCCGGTCACGTCCAGCCGGTGGTCGCCCCGGCCGCCGAACGTCAGCCGGTCGTAGTCGGTCACCGAGAGCTGGCCGGCGGCGGCCGGTCGCAGCACCTGCACCCGCCGGTCCTCCAGGTTCCGCTGCAGGCCGAGCCCGACCGCGTAGAAGGAGCCGGCGAAGACCGCGACCACCACCGGCGTCGAGACCCAGAGCAGGTGCGGGCGGCCCCAGCGGCGCCGGATGAAGAGGTAGTTGAGCGGCCCGACCAGGAGGACGTACACCAGCAGCGCCGGACCCACCACCCAGAGCGAGGGCAGATCCGGCGGCGGGGCGGGCGGAAAGAGCGTCGCACCCACGGTCTCGGGCTCCAGGAGAGTGCCCAGCGGGGACGAGCGCACCAGCGCGGGCTGCAGCAGGCGGCCCAGCCCCTGCGACCAGGCCAGGGCTGAGAGCCGAGCCGAAGCCAGGGGCTCGGCCGCGGGGTCGAAGGCCAGCTCGACCACCCGGCCGGCGCCGTAGGCGGCCTCGACCATGAGCGGCAGCCCTTCAGGGCTGTTGAGGACCACTCGAGCCCCCGGCGCGACGTCTCCCGACAGCACCGAGCCGGTGAGGTCCGAGCTGCGGTCAGCCAGCTCGCCGACCGCCGCCAGCGACGTCGTGGTGGTGGCCTTCGGCCGCAGCGGGAGCAGCTCGGCCGGCAGGGGCGCCAGGGTCGCACGCCAGGTGGAGCCGCCCACCAGGAGGAGCTGCCCGCCCAGGCCGACGAAGTCGCGCAGGGCCTCCAGCTGGCGCTGGTTGAGCTGAGCCGTCTCGAACTGGTCCAGGACCACGATCGAGAACCCGCCCAGGAGCAGCGGGCTGGCGGGCAGCGAGCGAGCCTGGGTGATGCTGGTCACCCGCAGCGAGAGGAAGTCGTAGGTGAGCGTCTGCAGCAGGGTCGCGGTCGTCTCGCGGCTGCTCAGGACCGCCACCGTCACCCCTGCGCCGCGCTCCACGCCGGCGCTGGCCAGCACCGACCCGTCCTCTGCCGCCAGCAGCGCCTGGTTGAAGCCGTCACGGGCCAGGAAGGCCAGCGTGCGCTGAGCATGGGCGGGGATGACGACCCGCGCCTGGTAGACCGCGTCCGGGGTCAGGGCCGGCAGCCTGGCCGTGCCCACCGGGGGCGGGACGTAGGAACGCCAGTTGCGGCTGGGCAGGGAGACGGGCGGGTCAGAGGCGGAACGGGCGGCCAGGACGACGTCTCCCTCCACGTCGAGGTCGCCGCGGTTCTGCACGGTCACCAGGTAGCGGTACCAGCTCCCGGTCCCGGTCTGGACGGCCGCGATCTCCAGGGCGGACCCGCCGGGGGCGACCGAGGCGCCGTTGGAGGGGGCCAGGATGGCATACCAGACCGCGCTCAGGACCCCGGCTCCGACCAGGGCCAGCGCGGCCACGTGCCTGAGCTTCAAGGTTCCCCGGCAACCCTACATCAGCGGCCACTGCGCCCAAGCCTCGCCAGTTCAAGTGGGCTGACTTCGCGGCGCTTCACGGTAGGCTTGCGTTACGGCCTGAGGACGCGAGGCGTTCCAGAGGCGTTACAGGAATGAAGTTGACCCGTGCTCTCGGTGCCGGCCTGGGCGTGCTGGCGGGCCTCTTCCTGGTGCCCGCGCAAGCCGCCGATGCCAGCCTGTCGGTCAACGTCGCGCCCCGCTGGGAGGTCTCCACCCCCGGCTCCTGGACGCCCTACCAGGTGACGATCAAGAACGACGGCGGCGGCGCCTTCGAGGGCGACGTCTTCCTGGTCCCCGAGGAGGTCCCCTACGCCCCCGCCAGGGGCACCTACGGCGCCCAGTGGCCGAGCTACCAGTCCCACCTCAGCCTGGGCCGGGGCCAGGCCGAGAAGTCGGTCACCATCTACGTCCTCCAGTCGCCCTTCGGCTACCGGGCGGAGGTCCGCAGCCAGGGCGGGCAGGTGATGGCCAGCAACCGCGCCACCGGCGGTGTGCGCAGTGGGTACGCGGTCGGCATCCTGAGCGACGCCCACGGCGGCGACGCCGTGATCGGGTCGCTCTCCCCGTTGAACACGGCCATCGCGGCCTCGCACTTCACGTCCGCGCGCGACTTCCCCAGCTCGGCGGTGCACCTGAACGGCCTGCAGGTGGTGGTCGTGGACGACTTCGACACCGCGACCCTGAGCCAGGCCCAGGTGCAGGCGCTGCGTGATTTCGTCGGCTTCGGCGGCACCCTGGTGCTCGGCGGCGGAGCCTCCTGGCGGCGGACCCTGCTGCCGCTGCCCAGCGAGCTGGCGCCGCTGCGCCCGAACGCCACCGTCAGCGCCTCCCTGGCGCCCCTGGCGGCGCTGGCCGGCAAGACGACCGAGATGATGGTGCCGGTGGTGGCCGGCGATGTCCGCGACGGCCGAGCCGTCCTGGGCGCGCCCGGCGGGCTGCCGTTGGTGGTCGAGGGCGGCTACGGCGGCGGCCGCATCGTCCAGCTGACCTACGATCCGCTGGCCGACCCCCTGGCCGCCAACGGAACCCTCTCCAGCCTGGCCTGGGCGCAGGCCCTGGTCCGGGCGCTGCCCATGACCAACTCCTACCAGAAGGGGGGCCCGGTCCCCGGCTTCGGCGGCACCGGCGTGCCGCCGGGCGCCGCCGGCGGCCCTCCGCTGATCGCCACCCCGGACGGCTCCGACCAGGCCGTCCGCAACCTGCTCGAGCAGTCGCCGGCGGCGGCGGCGCCCCCGCTCGGCCTGCTGGGCCTGCTGCTGGTCGCCTACGTCCTCATCGCCGGTCCCTTCAACTACCTGCTCCTGAAGCGGATGGGCAGGCGGGAGCTGATGTGGGCGACGGTGCCCATGGTGGCCGTTGTGTTCAGCGGCGCCACCTACGCGGTCGGCTTCGGCACCCGGGGCTCCGACTTCGTGGACAACGTGGTTCAGATGCAGCGGATGGCGCCCGACGGCAGCGTCCAGACCGCCTCCTACCACGGTGTCTTCTCGCCCACGCGGGGCGACCACCGGGTGTCGCTGCCCGCCAACACGCTGGCCACCACGGCGCTGGGCGCGGCCGGCTCCTCGTTCACGTCCGAGCCGAGCCGGGACGTGGTCCTGACCGGGGCCCGCACCGAGGTCATGCTCCGGGGCGTCGCGGTCTGGGAGATGAGGACGGTCCAGACGATCTCGGTCGCCCGCCAGCCGGTCCTGCTGGAGGGCCACCTGGCCTACGCGCAGGGACTGCTGCAGGGCCGGCTCGTCAACCGCGGCAACCGGCCCCTCCGCCGCCTCACGCTCTACGGGTCCGGCCTCAAGGCGAACCTGGCGGCGGCGCTGGCGCCAGGGGCCGGCGTCGACGTCAGCACCGGCCTGGACACCGGCCCCGCCAACCGGGGTGGCGGCCCGGGCGTACAGGCCGGCGAGGAGACCGTGCTCGCGATCGCCGCCGGCCAGCTGCTCGCCCGTCCCGGCCAGCTGGCGCTGGTCGCCCTGGTGGACGTGCAGCCCGACCTGCTGGTGGACGGCGCCCGGCCTCACTACGGGGGGCTGGCCGCGGTCGCGCAGTCGATCAAGCTCGAGAGCTCGGACAGCCTGGTCGGCGGAGTGGCCAGCGCCCGGCTGGTCTCCACCTTCCGAGCGGCGCCCAACTGGGTCGACGTCTACGACCTGGACCTGCCGGCCGGGGTGCGGGGAGGTCTGGCCCTGCGCTACATGACCCCGCCGGTCGCCCGCGGCAGCCAGGGGACGGTGGCCGAGGTCTACGATTGGCAGTCCGGCTCCTGGCGGCGGCTGCCCACCACCGGCGTTGGCGCCCAGGGCCAGCGGAACCTGGACCCGAGCGAGTACGAGGGCGGCTCGGTGCGGGTCCGCGTGCAGGAGCTGAATCCCTTCAATTCGGCCAACCTCCAGCTGGTGGCCGCGGGCCCAGCCTCATGATCGCCGTCGAGGACCTCCGCAAGCGCTTCGGCCGCCAGGTGGCTGTGCAGGACCTCACCTTCACGGTGCCCAAGGGCGAGATCTTCGGGTTCGTCGGACCCAACGGCGCCGGCAAGACGACCACCATCCGGATCCTGGCCACCCTGGTTCCCGCCGACGGCGGCCAGGCCACGGTGGGCGGGGTGCCGGTCGCCGAGGACCCGCTGGCGGTGCGGGAGATGGTCGGCTACATGCCGGACTTCTTCGGCGTCTACGACCGGCTGACCGCGGAGGAGTACCTCGAGTTCTACGCCGCCTGCCACGGCGTGCCCCGGCGACGGCGGGCGCGGGTGGCGCTGGAGCTGCTGGAGCTGGTCGACCTGGGCGACCGCCGGAACTCGCAGGTCGACACCCTCTCCCGCGGCCAGAAGCAGCGGCTCTGCCTCGGCCGGGCCCTGGTCCACGACCCCGCCGTGCTGCTGCTGGACGAGCCCGCCTCGGGTCTGGATCCCCGCGCCCGGGTCGAGATGCGGGAGCTGGTGCGCGAGCTGCGGCGGATGGGCAAGACCATCCTGATCTCGAGCCACATCCTCCCCGAGCTGGAGGAGCTCTGCACCTGGGTCGGATTCATCGACGGCGGCCGCATGGTGGCCGTGGGGCCGATGGCTGACGTGCGCGACCGGGTCGTCTCCGGGCGCCGGCTGCGCATCCAGCTGGCGGGCGAGGAGGAGGACGAGCTGCAGGCGGCGGCCGAGGTGGCGAAGGCGGCCGAAGGCGTGGTCGGCGTCCGGGTGCTGGGCGACCACCTGGAGGTGACCGTCAGCGAGCCCTTCTCCGACCACGAACTGCTGGCGAGGCTGGTCCGCAAGCACGTCCCCGTGCGCTCCTTCGCCACCATCGAGGGCGACCTCTCGGAGGCCTTCCTGCGCCTGACCGGCGGCCCTCGGGAGGAGAAGCAGTGAACGGGCTCTTCGGGCGGCTCCTGCGCGGGCTCGACAACCCGATCGTGGCCAAGGAGGCCATCTCCCGGATGCGGACCTGGCGGGCCCCCCTCGCCATCTCGATCTACTCCGGGCTGCTGGGCGGCCTGGGCTACGCGATGTTCGCCCTCCTGGTGCTCTCGACCAGCTACAACCGGCTGGAGGCGGCCCGCATCGGGAGCATCGTCTTCTACACGCTGGCCTTCTTCCAGCTGGTGCTGGTGGTCCTCTTCTCGCCGGCGCTGGCCGCGGGCGCCATCTCCGGCGAGCGGGAGCGGCAGACCTTCGACACCCTGCTCGTGAGCCGGGTCAGCTCCTTCGCCGTGGTCTGGGGAAAGCTGTTCGCGTCCCTCGCCTACGAGCTGCTCCTGATCCTGACCTCGCTGCCCCTGTTCGCGGTCGTGTTCCTGTTCGGCGGGGTGGACCTGGAGCAGTTCGTCCTCACCCAGCTGATCACGGTCGTGACCGCCGTGACGGTGGGCTCCGTCGCCATCTTCTGGAGCTCGCTCTTCCGGCGCACCCTGGCGGCCACCGTGAGCGCCTACGGGTCCGTCTTCGCCCTCTATGCGGGGACCGCGGCGCTGGGCCTGATCCTGACCTACCTGGCCTACTACACGCAGTACGCCTCCGGCTCGGCGCCGGGGGGTGGCGACTCGAGCCTCAACCCGCTCCTGTTCGGCAACCCCTTCTATGCTCTGAACGTGATCCTGACCCAGGCCAGCGGGAACCCGACCCACCTGGGCCGGCTCTGGCAGCTGCTGGTCTTCGGCACCGGCAAGCTAAGCGCCTCCGGACCGTTGCTCGAACCATGGCAGCTGGCCGTCCTCAGCCAGACCGCGCTTTCCGCGCTCTGCGTGGCGGGCTCGGTGTGGCTGGTCCGCGGGCGGAGGGCGCTGCCGCTGCCCCGCCGGCGCCCGCTGGCGGCGGTGCCGTCATGAGCTCCGTGCAGGCCCTGATCGGCAGCGCCAGGGGCCGCGTGTTCGGCAGCCGGGCTGTGGGCTGGTCGGCCAGGGGCCTGGCGGTGGCGGCCGTGGCGGCCCTGCTGGCCGAGGTCTTCGTGCGCCAGGTCCCCGTCGACCCCGACTGGCCGCTGCTCGCGGGTGCCGCCGCCGCCGGCGCCCTGGTCGTGGCCGTGGGCCTGGCCCGCGCCTGGCCGTCGGCGGCCCAGGTCGCTCGGCTGCTTGACCGCGGGCTGGGCTCCCGCGAGCGTCTGTCCACCGCGCTGGAGTTCGCCGGCCAGGGTGGGCTGCTGGTGCAGCGTCAGCGGGCCGACGCCGAACGCTGGGCGGGCGCCGCCGACGCCCAGAGCCTGCCCCTGGGCGGCTGGGCGCTGCGCGCGGCGGCGGTAGCGCTGGGCGCCGGCCTGGTGGCCCTGCTGATCTCGTCTCTCCCCAACCCGGCCCTTCAGCAGCTGCGGCAGCAGCGCGCGGCGCAGGCCGCCCAGGCGGCGGCCGCGGCGCAGGTCGACCAGATCGCCAGGCAGCTGCAGGGCTCCAACCCCGCCGACCCGCGCGAGCAGCAGCTCCAGACCGACCTCAAGCAGGCGGCCCAGGCCGTGCGCAAGGCGCCCGACCCGACCTCGGCCACGGCCGCCCTCAGCCAGGCACAGCAGAGCCTGCAGGCGCAGCGGGACCCAGGCCTGGGGGCCCGGGAGCAGGCCGCGGCCGCCGCCGGGTCGCAGCTGCAGCAGAACCAGGCCTCGGCCAAGGCCGGCTCGGCGCTGGCCGCCCAGGACAACAAGACCGGGGCCGCCGAGCTGCGGAACCTGGCCGCCTCGCTCAGCAGCCTTAGCCCCTCGCAGCAGGCGGCGCTGGCCCAGTCGCTGCGTCAGGCGGCCGCGGTCTCCGGCGCGGATCCCAAGCTCTCCTCGGCGCTCAAGCAGGCCGCGGACGCCCTCCAGTCGGGCGACCTCGCCGCCGCCCAGGCGGCGCTCAACCAGGCCGCCGCGGCCGCCGGCCAGCTGGCGGCCGACCAGCAGTTCGACGGCGACGTGGCGCAGGCCATCAACGGCCTGCAGGACGCCAAGGCCGGCCTGAGCCAGGCCGCCCAGCAGGGCCAGGGCCAGGGGCCGGGGCCGGGCCAGGGCCAGGGCCAGGGCCAGGGCCAGGGCCAGGGCCAGGGCCAGGGTCAGGGCCAGGGCCAGGGTCAGGGCCAGGGCCAGGGCCAGGGCCAGGGCCAGGGCCAGGGGCAGGGTCAGGGCCAGGGCGGGACGGGCGGCGGTGGCACCGGCGGCGGCACCGCTCAAGCCGGCGTCCGGCCCGGCAACCCGGGCGAGCGGGTGTACGTGCCCGGCCAGACGACCCAGAGCGGGACGCCGATCGGTCCCCCGCAGGGCAGCCAGAATGGCGCTGACACCCAGCTGGTGCCCTACGAGAGCGTCTACCCCGAGTACCGGGCGGCGGCCCTGAGCCAGGTCGACCGCGAGGTCATCCCCGAGCAGCAGCGGGAGCTGGTCCGAGCTTACTTCCAGGACCAGGGGCGGTGAGCTCGGCTCGGGAGCGTCGGGGCCCGGTGGCGCAGCTGGAGCCGGAGCGCTTCCAGGAGCTGACCACGGGCATCGAGCAGGAGCTGGGCCGCCTGATGGTCGGCCAGGCCGAGGTCATCCGCCTCGCCCTGGTGGCGCTGATCGCCGGCGGCCACGTCCTCCTGGAGGGTGTCCCCGGCCTGGGCAAGACCGTCCTCGTCCGCTCGCTGGGGCGCGCGCTCGACCTCCAGTTCTCGCGGGTCCAGTTCACGCCCGACCTGATGCCGGCCGACATCACGGGCACCCACATCGTGACCGAGGACGAGAACGGCCGCCGCCGCTTCGAGTTCCAGCCCGGCCCGCTCTTCACCAACCTCCTGCTGGCCGACGAGATCAACCGCGCCACGCCCAAGACACAGAGCGCCCTGCTGGAGGCGATGCAGGAGCACCAGGTCACCTCCGGCGACCGGACGCGACCGCTGCCCTCGCCGTTCTTCGTGCTCGCCACCCAGAACCCGATCGAGCTGGAAGGGACCTACCCCTTGCCCGAGGCCCAGCTCGACCGCTTCTTCTTCAAGGTGCTGGTGCCCTTTCCGACCCCGGACGAGCTGGCCGAGATCGCCCGCCGGACCACCGGGTCCGAGGAGGCGGTCCTGCGGCCGGTGGCGGGCGCGGAGGACCTGGCCGCGATGGCCCACCTGGCCCGCGAGGTGCCGATCGCCGGGCACGTCCTGGAGCACGCCGTCCGCCTGGTGATGGCGACCCACCCCGAAGGCGAGGGCGTCCCCGAGGAGGTCACGCGCTACGTGCGCTGGGGCTCCAGCCCGCGCGGGCTGCAGACCCTGGTCCTGGCGGGGCGCATCCGGGCCCTTCTGGACGGGCGCTTCAACGTCGCCCTGGAGGACCTGCACGCGGTGGCGCCGCCCGCGCTCCGGCACCGGATCTTCCTCAACTTCGAGGCCGACGCCGCCGGCGTGGACACCGACAGGATCGTGGAGGCAGTGCTCAAGAGTGCTCAGCGCAGCTGAGCTGACCCTGCTCGGCCGCCTGGACCTCGCCCGCCGCCGGCCCCTCTCGGGCATGTACGCCGGCGAGCGCCGATCCCCCCGCGCGGCCCGCTCGCCGGAGTTCGCCGACTTCCGGCCCTACTCGCCCGGCGACGACTTCCGGCAGATCGACTGGCGCGCCTTCGCCCGCCTGGAGCGGCTGATGCTGCGGCTGTACGTCGCCGAGGAGGAGTCCAGCCTCAACGTGGTGGTCGACACCAGCGGATCGATGGCGCTCGGCTCGCCGCCCAAGTGGCCGGCCGCCCGCAAGCTGGCCGCGGCCGTCACCTTCCTGGGCCTGGCCGCCATGGACCGGGTGGCGGCGGGCGTGCTGGGCGGCAGCGCCCACACCCCGCACCTGCGCGGACGCGACGGCGCCGGCCGGCTCTTGAGCTTCCTGCAGCGGCTGGAGCCGGGCGGCAGCGCCGGGCCGGGGGACCTGCCGGGCCTGCGCTGGCCGCGACCGGGGCTGACGGTGATCATCAGCGACTTTCTTAACGAGGAGCCATGGGGCTCGGCTCTGGCGGGCCTCCGCCACCGCCGGCAGGAGCCCGTTCTCTGGCAGGTGCTGGCCCCGGACGAGGAGGCGCCCGGCCTGCGCGGGGACCTGAAGCTGGTCGACGTGGAGTCGGAGGCCGGCCGCGAGCTGACCGTGACCCCCAGCCTGGTGCAGGACTACCTGCAGGCGCTCCAGGCGCACCGGGAGCGCCTGCGGCGGGCCGCCGGCGGCGCCTGGGGGCGCTTCCTGCACTCGGGCAGCCAGGACGACCTGGAAGCCTCGATGCTGGCCGGCCTCCGGGCCGGGGTCGTCACCCGGAGCTGAGTCTGGCAGTGGAGCTACTGGTCCCGGCGGCGGCCGCCGCCCTGATCGCGCTTCCCCTGATCCTCTTCCTCTACTTCCTGAAGGTCCGGCGGCCGGAGGTCAGGGTGGCGACCCTGATGTTCTGGCGGCCGCACATCATCGACCGCCAGGCCAACGCGCCCTGGCAGCGCCTGCGCTGGAGCCTGCTGCTGCTGCTGCAGCTGGCGGCGGCCCTGCTCCTGGCCCTCTCGCTGACGCGGCCCGGCCTGGCCGGGGTGGCCGGGGTCGGCCAGACCACGGTGGTGCTGATCGACGGCTCGCCCAGCATGCAGGCGACCGACGTCTCGCCCAGCCGCTTCGTGGCCGCCGTCAACCAGGCCCGCAGCATCGCCGGCCAGCTGGGGCCCGGGCAGCAGATGGCGGTCGTCCTGCTGGGCGAGCACGCGCAGCTGCTGGCCCCGCCCAGCTCCGACCCCGCCGTCCTCAACGCGGCCCTCGACCGCGCTCACGTCGCCGGCCGCGGCGCCGACCTGGGCGAGGGCATCTCGCTGGCCAACGCCATCCTCTCCGGGCGCCGGGGCGGGACCATCCTGCTGCTGGGTGACGGCCACGCCCGGCCGCCCGACACCCCGGCCAGGGTGGCGGCGCCCCTGGACTACGTGCCCTTCGGGAACACGGGCGAGAACGCCGGCATCGAGGCGCTCACCCGCGACAGCCAGGGCAGCGTCTTTCTGCGGGTGGCCGACTACGGCCGGCTGCCGCGCGACCTCAAGGTCGAGCTGCGGGCGGACGGCCGCCTGGCCGACGTGCTGCCGCTGCACGTGGACGGCAACTCGGTGACCGACCTGCGCTGGAACCGGCTGCCCCCCGGCACCAGCGTGCTGGAGGCCCGGCTCACACCGGGCGACGTGTTCGCCCCCGACGACCTGGCCTGGCTGGTCACCGCGGCGCCACCCGCGCACAAGGTCCTGGTGGTGACCCAGGAGAACGGCTTCCTGGTGCGCGCCCTCAAGCTGCGGGCCGGCCTGGAGGTGACCGTGCTGGCGCCCAAGGACTACAAGCCGGGGGCGTACGACCTCTATGTGTTCGACGGCTTCGTGCCCAAGGGCAAGCTGCCAACGCCCGCGCTCGTGGTGGGCCCACCGGTAGGCGAAGGGCCGGTGCCGGCGGGGCCGCCGGTCGATCCCGGCGGCGTGCTGCCCGCCAATCCCAACGAGCCGCTTCTGCGCGACGTGGTGCTGAAGGACGTCCACGTGCTGGTGGCCTCCAAGGTCACGCCGCCCGCCGACTGGCGGACCGTGATCGCGGCCACGGACGCTGCGCTGCTGCTGGTCCGTGAGGGCGAGCCGCGGATGGCCGAGCTCACCTTCGACATCCACCACTCGGACCTGCCGCTGCGCGCGGCCTTCCCGATCCTGGTCCAGAACCTGGTCCAGTACCTGCTCCCGGGCGGCTTCGAGAACCAGGTCTACGCCCCCGGGCAGGCGATCGCCCTGGCGGCCGAGCCCGACGCGCGCTCGCTGGAGGTGACCACCCCCGACGGGCGGACCCTGCGGCTGGCGCCGCCATTCCCGGTGCCACCCCTGACGGACACCCTGCACAGCGGCGTCTACACCGTCCGCCAGCAACTGCCGTCCGGCGTGCGCGTCTCTCAGTTCGTGGTGCAGCTGCAGGACCCGACCCAGTCCCGGATTGCGGTCGGCTCCGCCCCGCTCTCGGAGCAGGAGGGCGCGCCCAAGACGCGGCTGCCTCGGGGCACCCTGGAGATCTGGCCCTGGCTGGCGGCCGCGGCCCTGGC
>WNFB01002569.1_pt1 | contig 15807 bp, 14 predicted proteins | sample 5400501 | NCBI WGS metagenome assembly WNFB01 (sample SAMN13153341, study PRJNA577476) | soil metagenome | isolation source: 200 cm saprolite under Douglas fir tree site 2 hole 1 | place: USA:California | collected 2015-04-18
CGTCGATAACCTGAGGAATGCTCCGCTAGGCGCAGACCGACGGGTTCGTATTTCCCTCGCTGGCGTACAGGAAAAACTGATTCTCACGCGCATGCCAGACGGCACCTGGGGTCGGCCAGTGGGCGGCACGCCAACAACACACATCCTGAAGCCGGAAATCCGCGGCTATCCACATACAGTGGACAACGAGGCTTTCTGCATGCGGCTGGCAAAGCACCTCGGCCTCAAAGTTGCCGAGGTCGAGACGACGACAATCGCAGGACGGCATCTAATAGTCGTGACCCGCTATGACCGGAAAGTTGAGGCGTCCGGTGCGGTGGAGCGTCTACATCAAGAGGATTTTTGCCAGGCGACCGGAACTCCCCCTCATAACAAATACCAGGAGGACGGCGGTCCATCGCTTCGGCAAATTGCCGGCATCCTGCAGGCCACTGATCCTGATGGGCTGAATGCCCTTCTGAGCGCCGTCACGCTCCATGTGATAGTGGGCAACGGAGACGCGCACGCCAAGAATTTCTCTCTGTTACATGACCAGTCGGGCACCATCCGATTTGCCCCGCTTTACGACGTGATGTCGACGCTGTTCTACGGCGATGACAAGCTTGCGATGTACATCGACAACGTCCACCGTACAAACCGCGTCACCCTCGACCGGCTCCTAAATGAGGCAGCTAGCTGGGGTCTGACGCGCAGTAGGTCGACAGCGCTTGTGAACGACATCATGAACGCCGTCCCAGGCGCCATCGAGCGAGCGACGGAAGAGACGCCAGGATTACCGCCGGAGATCCCAGAGATCGTCAGGGCACAACTCGACGTCTTGCATGGCCATACCTAGATGAGGATTGGTGCTGGCCTCTGGTAGACGCACCCGGATGCTCCCATTTACGTGAATTAATTTCGGGCTCGTTTTGACACCTAATTTCCACGCGGTGGCGGTCGTCGGAAAGTCGCGTCCGCCCGGCCAGATCCGTCTAATCAGGCACGAATTGCCGTCGCCGTGGCATTTCAGCAGACGATCGAAGGCCGGACCGTCTATGTCCGTTCCTCGCGCCAGTAGGGCAGACCGAGGGCGCTCGGCACGCCTAGCTTGCGCTGCAGTTTCTCGCCGCTGGAGATCGCAACTACCAGAATCGTGAATAGATACGGCAGCATGTTCAGGAAAAAGGCCGGGATGGTGCTACCCAAGCCCTGCAGACGAAGCTGGAAGGCATCGACGAAACCAAACAAGTACGCGCCGCCCATGGCTCGCCAGGGATCCCAGATCCCAAACACGACCAGCCCGACCGCGATCCAGCCACGGCCGGCGGTCATGCCATCGATCCATGTGGGCGTGTAGAACAGCGACAGGTACGCGCCGCCCACCCCCGCCATGGCGCCGCCGACCAGGACATAGAGGTAGCGCCGTGCCTGCACACCCACTCCCATTGCGTCGGCGGTGGCCGGGCTTTCGCCAATGGCGCGCAGGTTCAATCCCGGGCGCGTGCCATAGATGAAGTAAGCCATTAGCGGCACCAGCACGAAGGAGCCGTAGACCACCGGGTCCTGGCTGAACAGCACCTCGCCGAAGAATGGAATTGCGGACAGTCCAGGCAGCTCGATGCGCGGGAGCAGTGCAGGCGCCACGGCGCCCACAAAGGGCTTGCCAATGAAGGCTGTGAAACCGCTGCCGAAGAGCGTAGCCGCCAGCCCGGTGACAATTTGATTTGCTCGCAAGGTGATCGTCAGGAAGGCGTGAACCAGGGCCAGGAGCGCTGCCGCCAGCATGGCCGCCAGCAGCGCCAACCACAGGTTGCCGGTATCCACGTCGACGATGTAGCCGAACAGCGCGCCCATGAGCATCATGCCCTCGACGCCCAGATTGATGACCCCCGAGCGCTCCGCCAGGATCTCCCCTAACGCCGGCCACAATATCGACGTGCCGGACACGATCGCGGCGACGCATACGGAAACGAACAGGTCCGCTGTCATGGTGAGCTGGGCGAAGGCTGGGCTGGTGACGGCAGCCGCATCGCTCGGTGACTCAAGACGACCACCCGGTAGCGGGCCAGGAAGTCGCCTATCCCCAGGACGAAGAACAAGATCACGCCCTGCAGGAGGAAGCCGAGCGCCTGCGGGATACCGACCTGGCTCACGGCAAACCCGCCATTGACCAGCGCGCCAAACAACATGCTGACCACCAGGATGGCCATCGGATGGAGCTGGCCGAGCCAGGCGACGATGATTGCCGTATAGCCGTAGTTCGTGGATATCTGGCCGCTCAGTACGTGGATGACGCCTGAGACTTGGATCATGCCCGCGATGCCGGCCAGCCCGCCGCTGGCCATCATGGCCAGCATGATGTTGCGGCGGATATTGATACCGGCATAATGCGCAGCGGTGGGGTTCTCCCCGACGACTCGCAGCTCGTAGCCCCATTGCGTGCGGGCCAGAACGAATAGGAGGAGGACCGCCGCCACGATAGGTACGAACACCCCAGCGTGCAGCTGGCCTTCCCAGATGCGCGGAAACGTTGCGCTTTCGGGAAAGCGCGGACTGAAGGGGAAGTTGTGGCCCTCCGGGTCCTTCCAGGCGCCGTAGACGAGATAGTTCACCCATAAGATCGCGACGTAGTTCATCATCAGCGTGGTGATGATCTCGTTTACGCCGAAGTAGGCTCGCAGCCAGCCGGGAAAGGCGGCCCACAGCGCGCCCATCGCGAACCCTGAAGCGATCATGGCGGGCATGAGCAGCCAGGCGGGCCAATGTCCGGCGGCGCCAACCAGCTCCACCCCCGTCGCGGCGAATGCTCCCATGAAGAACTGGCCCTCGCCGCCGATGTTCCATACGTGTACGCGAAAGGCGACAGCCGTGCCAAGGGCGATGGTTGCCAGCGGGATAGATGCCGCCAGCATCTGCGACAGCGCGTAAGCACTGCCAAACGAGCCGGCGGCGATGGCTGTATACGCTTTGACCGGGTCGTAGCCGGACAGCCAGATCAGTAAGCCGCTGAATAGCATTCCGGCGACCACCGCCAGCGCCAGAATGCCGATCCGGCGGGCCAGCGGCAGCTCGGCGCGCCGCTCCAGCTTGAGAATCAGGCTAACGCTCCGACGGCCTCGGGTTCAAGCTTACTGCCGACCATCATCAGGCCGATGTGCTCGCGATCGGCTTCACCCGACCGCAGTACCGCGAGGATCTGGCCCTCATAAATAACAGCTATGTGGTCGCTCAGCTGCAAGACTTCGTCCAAATCCTCGGAGATGAGCAGGATGGCGCAGCCGTGATCGCGTGAGCTGACCAGCCACTGCTGCACCGCTGCTGTCGCGGCCACGTCCAGGCCGCGGGTGGGGTGAACCGCCACCACCACCCGAGGATTGCCTGCCATTTCCCGCGCCAGCACAAAACGTTGCAGCTGACCGCCGCTCAGGAGCCGTGTCCTCGAACGAGGCGTGGCCCCGGCGATACCGAAGCGCTGGATAAGCCCGCGGGTGAATTCGAAAGCGGCCGCCAAGCGCAGAAAAGGGCCATTGGCGATAGGACGCTGGTAATAGCATTTCAGCAGCGCGTTGTCCTGCAGCGGCAGGTTGCCCACCAAGCCTTCGCCCAGCCGGTCCTCGGGAATGTGCGCCACCCCGGCCCGTGCCATGTGGCGCGCACCTGCGCCGGTCAGGTCCTGACCGCCGAGCAGTAGCCTCCCGCTGCTTGGCACACGCAGGCCAGCCACCACCTGTGCCAGCTCGCGCTGCCCGTTGCCGGCTACGCCGGCAACGCCCAGGATCTCGCCCGCGGTCAGACTGAGATCGACGTTGCGCAGGGCCGGCAAGCCGCGATCGTCCCGGGCGGAAACGTCTTCTAAGCGCAAGACCAGGTCGCGGCTGTCGTGGCGGCTCGGCTTGACTTCCGCAAACACGTCGCTGCCAATCATCAAGCGAGCGAGGTCACGAGTGGTCATGCCCGCCATGTCGAGACCACCACCGACCACCTTCCCGGCCCTCAGCACCGTTACCCGATCGGCAACGCCGCGTACTTCCTCGAGCTTGTGGCTGATGAAGATGACCGTGCGATCTTCGGCGGCGATCTGTCGGATGGTGCGCATCAGCTCATCCGACTCCTGCGGCGTGAGGACCGCTGTGGGCTCGTCCAGGATGAGGATGCGGGCGCCACGCTGCAGCGCCTTGAGGATCTCCACCCGCTGTTGCTCGCCTACCGACAGCTGCCAGATCGCTCGCTCGGGGTCGACCCGTAGGTGATAGCGCTGGCTCAGCTCCCTGATGTCTCGTGCAACGCGCTGTTTATCCAGGCGGAATGGCGCACCCTTGAGACCGAGCAGCAGGTTCTCCGCGACGGTCTGGCTAGGCACCAGCTTGTAGTGCTGATAGACCATGCCGATGCCGTGTTGGATGGCATCGCCGGGCGAATGCAGCTCGACCAGCGCGCCGTCAATGAAGATTTGACCGGCATCAGGCCTGTAAAGCCCCGCCAGGATGCTCATCAGGGTTGACTTGCCTGCGCCGTTCTCGCCCAGCAGCGCGTGAACTTCGCCCCACCTCGCGGAGAAGTCGACGCCCTGGTTGGCCACGACTTCCGGGAAGTGCTTGTCGATGCCGACCATCGACACCGCCAGGCGCTGGTCCGTCACAGGAAGCGGATGCCCATCTCCGCGGTCCATTTTCGGTAGCCTACCGTCGGCCGGTCCATGTGGACCTGCAACTCGGCGTCAAGGTCGGTCGTCAGCTCCCAAGGCCGCATCGTTTCGATGACGTACTGGTCCTGAGCATTGATGCGATCTTCCAAATCCATGAACACGTCGTGCGGCACGTCGAGGTCATGGTTCCTGACCACCAAGCGGTACCAGCGCGTCTTCTGCGGGCCCACCGGGGAATAGGCGAAGTAGATGACGAACACGCCGGCCGCGCTGTCCTCCTTGAGATGGACGACGTTTGGCGTCGCGAGCAATGTGTACGTGACGGGCCGCAGCCCATCGGCGTCACGCTCCTCGGCCACGTTGATGATCGTCTCGTTCGCAGGCTGATCGATCGTATAGCTGAACGTTAGCTTGCCGTCGACAATCTGGGTCCGGACGTTGGGAGCCCGTGGGTTGCCTGGGTCACCAATCGTGCTGGCATGGATCAAGGCGAAATGGTAGGTGTCCAGCGTTGCCTCGACCACCTGATCGGTCTTCTCCCCCTCAGACCCTCCCTCTGTGGCGGAAGGTGCAGCCTACGACTTTGGAATGTCGCCGATGACGTTGTCGAGTGCCCAGTTCATCTGCTGGGACTGGACGTAGCCATCCGCGGCCGTTTGGCCCGGCGGCGGCGTACCCTTGAAGGCGTCACCGATGCTCTTGCCTTCGGGCACGATGACATTGCCCTTATTGTCCTTGATGGGCCCTTTCCAGATGTCCAGCGTGCCTGCCTTGAGGCCGGCGATCGCGTCGTTGGCTAGCTTGGCAACGTCCGGCGGAACGACCTTGCTGTTGGGCTCGGTGATTGAGGAGACGCCATCCTTCATGTGATAAAAGACCTGGCTGGTCTTCCAGGTTCCGTCCAAGATTGACTTCACCGACTTGAGATAGTGGATACCCCATACCCAGAAGGGGCAAATGAGCATGTGGTCGGGCGCGTAGCTCGTCTGGTCCGAGTCCGAGCCGACGGAGAAGCGCTTCTTCGCCGCTGCCGCCTGCGCCATGGCGGGCGAGTCGGTGACGCTCGCCAGAACGTCCGCATTCAGGTCGAGGAGGGAGTTGGCGGCAGTCGTTTCCCTGGGCGGATCGAACCAGGTATTGATCCATACCATCCGGATCTTCGCTTGCGGATTCACCGACTGCACGCCTCTTGCCCAGCCGTTCATGTCGCGGATGACCTCAGGTATTGGGAAGGAGCCGATGAAGCCCATGACGTTCGACTTTGTCATCTTGCCGGAGATGATGCCGGCCACATAACGCGCATCCTCCTGAGCGGCGCCGTAGGTGGACAGGTTGGGCGCCGTCTTGAAGCCGGTGTTGTGCTCGAACTTGACCTGCGGATATTTCTGCGCAGCGGCCAGCATGAAGTCCATGTAGCCGAAGCTGGTGCCGTAGATGACGTTGTAGCCCTTCTGGGCGAAGTCCTCGAACACGCGTTGCGATTCGGCGGCTTCTGGGACGTTCTCGGCAAACGCGGTCTCCACCTGACCCTTGAGCTGCTGCTCTAGGTACTTGCGCCCATCGTCGTGGGCGTTCGTCCAGCCTTTGTCGTTGGCCGTACCCAGGTACACGAATGCCGCCTTCACGATCTTCTGGCCGGACACCGAAGACTGGGCGGAAGTCGCCGCGGAAGCGGCGGGCTTAGCAGCAGCGGATGAAGCCGCGGCGGCTGGTTTGGAGGCAGCGGCCGCTGCTGCCGATGACGCCGGAGCCGCGGCGCTGGGTGGGGCTGCCGGACCGCCGCAGGCGGCCAGGATGCTGGCCGCGGCGCTGCCGGTCAGCACCATCCCTCCGAGCTTCAAGAGGTCGCGCCGGCCGAGCCGGTCCGTCAAGCGTGGCTTTTCGTCGTGATCGCCCAAAGCTAACCCTCCCCGTGGCTGGCCCTCGTCGAGTAAGACGACGGGCAAGCTGACACCAGCGCATATTTGCGTGCTTCTCAAATCCTATAGGAGGCGAAGTTGGGGCGCAACTGGCAACATGCCAGAAACAGGGGCTGCTCTAATGGGCAGCCTGCACATCGCTTCGGCCGGTTCTAACGCCGCATAACTGGCAATGCCAGCCGACCTAAAGACAACAGTACGCCCCTTCAGGCGGGGCCGCCGCTGGCATTCTTGTTCTTGGAGCTCAGGATGATGGCTGCAGAGCCTCCGCCCGGATCATCTCCTGCACTCGACGGCGGCCCTGGACGACACCCGCGTCCGCCGTGGCGTTGTACTCCACGGCGTCGGGGGCATCGGAGGCCACCATGATCTCCTGCGCCTCCAGGACGTCGGCATCCTGGCGCAGCAGGTGAAGCTGCGCCTCGCGCATGGACACCGGCTCGATCTCATAGCTGAAGTAGATGCCCCAGAAGTAGGTGGTGGTGGTACGCGAGGCGGGTGTGATGCCGTTCAACACCCTCGACTCAGCCGTCTTGCCGTCTACCAGAGAGCGTGAACCGCTGGACACCAGGTGGAAGTTGGGCGCGAAGAACTCCTCGACCTGCCAGCGATCGACCGGACTTCGCAGTCCCATCGTTTTGGCATGAAGCGGCGGCAGCTCCACATTCCTCATCACGCGCTTCACCCGGACCACGCGTCCCTCGACTTCACACTCCACCGGCGCCTGGGCAATGTAGCCGGCGCCGATCGTGTCGGCATGCAAAAACGTCAGGTGCGACAGGTCGAGCAGGTTGTCGTTCATCAGCTCGTAGCGGCACTTGATGTCCATGGTCCCGCTGACGCCGTGCCACTCCGGATCGTCCAGCCAGTGGCAGTCGGGAATCAGCGAGTCGTCGGCCAGCGCCGCGTCGCCCATCCATATCCAGGCCCAGCGTGAGCGCTCGACCAGCGGATAGCTCCGAGCCCGGACGGTGCCCGGGATGTGCTCCTGCGATGGGATGGCTATACATGCGCCTCCGGGCTCGAACGTAAGGCCGTGGTAGCCGCACTCGATATTGTCCCCAACTCGCCGCCCGCGCGATAGCGGGTAGCGCCGGTGAGGACAGCGGTTGCCCAGCGCAACCGCCGTCCCAGCCTCGGTGCGGTACAGCACCACGGGCTCGCCCAGCAGCCAGCGCTCGGTCAGCTCCTGGCCAATCTCGTGGCTCCAAGCGGCGACGTACCAGGTGTTCCGGGGATAGGGCGAGGCAGCCGTCCCGTGCATGAGCCGGTATGATTCTACGCCCGTGAAGATCGCCGCCGTCACGCCATTGTCGGTCACGTACCCGCACGGTCGAGAGGCGATGTCCTATTTCTTCCTGCGCGTCGAGACCGATGACGGCCTGGTGGGCTATGGCGAGGCCTGCGACAGCTACGGCTGCTCCTATGCCGGCGTGCTGGCGGCCGTCGTAAACGACGCCTATACGCCGCTGCTGATTGGCCAGGAGCTGGTCGCCGTCGAGCCGCTGGTGGAGCGCCTGCGCCTCCATACGCGCCGCCGGCTGGGCGACCAGTGGTTGGCGCCGCAGGCCAGAAGCGCCGTCGAGATCGCCCTTTGGGACCTGGCGGGTAAGGCGGCGGGCCGTTCGGTGAGTGCGCTGCTCGGCCGGGTCAGGGATAGGGTGCACGTCTACGCCTCCTGGAGCTTCCTGGAGGAAGGTAGCGCCCAATGGCATGCCGACAAGCTGGCGCCTATCCTGGCCAAAGGCGTGACGATGGTGAAAGTGCGCTCAGGCCCGGATTGGCACAAGGACCTGGACGCGCTGGCAGAGCTCCGGCGGCTCCTTCCCAGCGACGTCGATTTGATGGTCGATGGCAGCGAGACCTACACCCTGCCCACGGCGCTCGAGATCGCCCACCGCCTGCATGAGCTCGGCGTCCTGTGGTTCGAAGAGCCGCTGCCCCAGAACGCCCGCGCCGGTATTGAAGAGCTGGCCCGCAAATCGCCCGTGGCCATTGCCTATGGCGAGCATCTGTTCGGCCGTGAGGACGCCTTGGAGGCGCTGCGCCGCGGTCAGCTGTCGGTGCTCCAGCCCGACGCTTCCACCTGCGGCGGCATCGCCGAGGCGCGCGAGATGGCTCGCTTGGCCGGCTACTACGGCGCCCGTGTCGTGCCCCACATGTCCGCTGGTCCGCTGTCGCTGGCCGCCAACCTGCACGTCGCGGCCTCAGTGCCCGGAATCCGAGCCATTGAATACGGCCTCAACGCCGTTCCTAACCGGGCTGAACTCGGGACAGGCGCGGACCTCACGCTGGAAGCGGTGGTCGATGGCCAGATCGCCATTCCCGATTCGCCGGGATTGGGTGTGGAGCTGAATGAGGAGGCTGCCGGCCGCTATCCTTACCAGCCGCCCGGCACTCGGGTGGCTGGCACCCAGGGCGGACTGCCGGATCGCTTCGTCGGAGACCGTTGATGGAGCACATCGGCAGCATCGAGGTTCTGACCACGCTCGAAGAACGCGTAGGCGATCGGGACCTCCGAGCGGCTCATCGGGATCTGGCGTAAGTAGTTCCTCTCCCACCGCGGTGGGAGAGGCTAGGTGAGGGAAACCGGAGCTTGCTGTGAGCGAACTTCGCCTCTAGGCTGCGCGCGACGCTCCCTCACCCCGACCCTCTCCCGCGCAGCGGGAGAGGGAGCAGCGAGCCCGTAGAAGCGCTCGGCGTTCTCGTAGAAGATCGCCCGCTTGGCGGCGGCGTCCAGCTCCTCGTTCTCCAGCATCTCTTCCACTTCATGTTTGCAGGTCTCGATGTTGACCTCATGCGGGAAGTCCGACGAAAACACGAATGCCTCGGCTCCACGGCTGCGCACCGCGTGCCCCAGGTCTGGCTCCTCACCTTCGACACCGACGAACAGCCGGCCTGCCTTCACGTGCCGCATCGCATAATCCGCTGGTGATTCGCCTGGCTCCAGCGCCAGCTTGGGATAGTGCGGCGTGAACGCTCGGTACGAGCCCTCCAGCCGCTCCAGCGCCATCAGGAACCAGCCCACGCCGCCTTCCATGAACCCGTAGCGGGCATTCGGAAACCGGTCGAAGATGCCATTAATGACCATGCTGGCGAACACGATGGCAATGCCGAACGGGTGCCCCAACGCATGGGTGGCCGCGAACACGTTCATGTGATCGAAGCCCAGGCCGCTGTGCGCCCCACCGTGCACCGCCAGGCAGCAGCCTAGCCGTTCTGCCTCGGTGTAGACCGGCCAGTACATCTTGTCGCCCAAGTGCGACTTCAGACCCGTCGACGGGAGCAGCGCGCCGACCATACCTTGCTGCTCCACCGCGCGCCGCAGCTCGGCCACAGCAGCTTCCGGATCCTGCAGCGGAATCAGCGCGATGCCTTTCAGGCGCTCGTCGCGCTTCAGATAGGCCTCGTACAGCCAGTCGTTGTAGGCCCGAGCGGTGCCAACGGCCAGATCGATGTCGATCATCTTGCCGAAAGCCAGTCCAGCGGTCGGATACAGCACCGCCGCGTCCAAGCCAAGCTCGTCCAGGAAGCGCACCCAGCCATCCGGGCCGGGATTGATGAAGGCGCCCGGCGGGTTGGTGTCCAGACTGTTGTGCATGTGGTCCAGCCGCGGGAACACGCCCTGCGTACGGGTGGTGGTGTTGGCCTGCCACTCACCTGGCAAATAGGCCTTGATGCCTTCGATGTCCTCGATAACGTGGCCGTCGCCGTCGATTATCCGCTCCATGCCATGCACTGCCATGCCGAAACCCCCGTGGCTTACTCGAACTGCACGCTGCTGGGCGCAATCCCAGTCAGCTCGCGCCTGGACCGGATGTAGGCCAGCGGATCCTCTTCGGGACTGTCCACCATGCCGCCGGTATGAGTGAAGAACGCCTGCCGCTCGCGTGGGACGTTCAGCATCGGATTGTTCTTGGCCGGATCGCGGATGACGCCCATCGGATCCTCCCCCCGCCCAACCTTCTCGAGCTGCTCCTGCAGCAGCTTGCGGAACAGGATCAAGCCGCGATCGGTGGTCCCCAGCCGCTCGGCGGTGCGGTCGGCGATGGCGCCCTGAGTTGCCCACGCCATCATGTCCTGGCCCAGAACGGTGTCCACCACGTAGCTGCCATCCTCGTGTTTAGCAGGGACTTCGTAAAAGGGGATAGTCTCCTGCGGCGGCTCGTCGGCTCCACGCAGGGCGGTGAAATAGTGGTACACGATGAGGTGCGTGTCGTCGACCGGCACGCGGTACTCGAAGCGGGGACCGAGTTCGCCGCCCAGGGCCAGCGTGTTGGGGAAGATCAGCGGGTGCCCGACGAGCCACTCCTCCGATGTTTCCGGGTCCTCACCTTCGAGCAACCGGCGCTTCATGATGCCGAACTCCCACACGTCGAAGGCGATGTCCAGATGGCGGCGTGGTTTGGCCGCCGGAGGCTTGTCCTGCTTCTTCATGACGTAGTTCATGTAGCGGGTGTGCAGGAACTCCAGGTGGTAGGGGTCCATGGTGTTCTCGGCCGCCTGCAGCCAGTTAATAGGCAGATGAGTCATGCCTATCTCGCGCTTAAGGTCGTCGCGGACCAGGAGATCCCAGCGCGGCAGCAGCGGCGCCGGCTTTGGTCCGAGGTAGGCGAAGATCAGGCCGCCCGTCTCCTCGACCGGATAGCCGGCGATGCAGACACGCTCCTTGAAGGTGCTGTCCGCTGGCTCGCCGGGCGTGTCGTTGCACTGGCCCGTAGGGCCGTAGCGCCAGCCGTGGTACGCACAGCGTAGGCCTTCTTCCTCCGGAATTCCGTACACCAACGAAGCGCCCCGATGGGCGCAGCGCTTCGCTACGAGGCCCAGCTTGCCCCCTTCGGTGCGGTACAGCGCCAGGTCCTCGCCCAGCAGCCGCACTGCGATAACGCTGTCCGGCTCCAGCTGGCCGCCGACGGCAACCGGCCACCAGTACCGCCGCAGCAGCTCGCCGCCGGGCGTACCATGACCGGTTTGGGTGAGGCGTTGGTTCATCTGCGCGCTGAGCATCGGCTACTCCTTTTCCCAGGCGCGAGCGCGTGTGCGCCCGCTCACTTCTATGCTACACTGCCAATCAACATTGTCAATCAATTATGCAAGTGAGGTGAGCGGCGCAGCGGAGGGCGAAGCCACCCCCAGCCGCTTCGAGCGGGCGTATCGATGCCTGCGGGAGGCCATTACCAGTGGCACCTACCGGCCCAATCAGCGGCTCACCGAAACCGAGCTGGCCGGCGCTTTGGGCGTCAGCCGGCCGACCGTCAGAGCCATCCTGATCCGGCTGGAGCAGGATGGGCTGGTGGTCATCGAGCCCAACCGCGGCGCTTCGGTTCGGTCGTTCGACCTTCCGGAAGCGCTGCGGACGCTTCGTCTGCGCGAGGTTCTGGAAGGCCTTGCCGCCTCACTCGCAGCCGAGCTGGCCACGCCGGAAGAGCTCACGGCGATGTCGGACGTGGTCGATGAGATGGAACACCTGGTCAAAGCTGGCGACCTGCTCGCCTATTCGTCGCTCAACGCCAAGCTGCACCGGACCATCGTCAAGTCCGCACGCGACGAGCGCATCGAGAAGCTTCTGGCTTCGCTCAATTATGCCCTCATCCGTTACCAGTACCGGACCGTGCTGGTGCCTGGCCGCAAGGATGAATCACTCGCCGAGCATCGCGAGATCGTGCGCCGGCTGCAGGCGCGCGACTGCCACGGCGTGGAACAAGCCATGCGCAAGCACATCAGCCACGTGCGGGCAACGCTGGAGCAAAGCGCCGAATTGCTGGCCTGAGTGGTTCCGCCTATCGCAGCCAGGGCGACTCGCGGAGCTGACGCTCGATAGCGCCGGCCATACGAGCTGTCGCGTCCTCGAACAGCTTCTGGCCGTGTTCGGTGCTTGCGGCCGCCGGATCGCCAAGATAACCACGCGGCGTCTTGTGCCGGCCGTTTTCCCAGCCCTTGCGCCATTCCGCTAAGTCGTCCGGACCGTAATTAGTCGGTTCGAGCGTGGGCACCACGTCCGCCCGCAGGATCTCGGGGAACAGGTGACCGAATACCGACGTCTCCTCCTTGCCGGCGTGGACGTCGACATACTGCGAAGGCTCGTGCGGGCCGTCCTTAGTCAGCAGGACGTGCGGCTCTTGACCGCTCAGCCCGAGCCTCTTGGCCATGCTTTCGCTGAGAATCACGAAGCCGCGCATGCCGGTCGTCCCGCGCGCGTCGGCAACGCCCTCGAGGATCACCTGGTTGTGCCGGCGCTCGCCGTGGCCGGTGATGATGTATGTCGCGTTGAAGCCATCCTTGCGCAGCGACATGAAGGTGTCCTCGATGATGGCCTTCAGCGTCGATGGCCGCACGCTGATTGAGCCGGCGAACGAACTGGTGGCCTCGTTGATGCCCCAGTACAGCGGCGGCGCCACGATAGCCGGCAAAGCGCGCTCCGACAGCAGCTCGGCCACGCGCCGGAAGATGGCATACGAGTTGTAAATGTCGACTCCGAGGGGCATGTGCGGCCCGTGCTCCTCGATGACGCCCAAGGGCCACAGCACCGCGGCCTCGGCCTGGGCGGCGCGTTCCACTTCCTCCCAGGTCTGGTCCACCATTGTGCCCGCGAAGATGGAATAACCGGCTTTGTCATGAGCCATGGCTAGTCTAGTTCGGCACTACCACGGGCTTGACCTCCCGAAATTCAGCCATCGCCTGCAGTGCCTCCGTCACGTGGTTTAGCTGATAGGTGCCGGTGATCATCTGGTCGAAGGTGAACTCCTTGCGGCGGGTGGCGAGAAAGTTCACCGCTTCGTAGAAGTGCCTCCCTTCGGCCATGACGATCCCCAGCACGTCCACGTACTTGCCAGTGAATATTCCGCCTGGGATGCTGATCGTCCCGCCGGTAGCGCCGATCGACACCAGGCGCCCACCCCGTCGCACCAGGTCGAGGCCTTCCACAATGGCGGGCGATCCGGCGCATTGCAGCACGACGTCTGGCCCGCGGCCGCTGGTCTGATCCAGCACCCACTGCTTGCGCCGGGCGGCATCGGGCTCGGCCTCGAGGTCCAGCGAAGCGTCCACGCCAAAACCCCTGGCCACCTTGAGCCTCTCGGCCGGTGCGCCAATCATCACCACCGTACTGGCGCCGCGGTCGCGGGCCACTGCCGCGGCATACAGCCCCACCGGCCCCGCGCCCTGCACCAGCACAGTCTCATGGCTGCCCAACCTTCCCAGCTTCTCGAAACCGTGCATGATCGTGCGTAAGGCACAGGCAGCCGAAGCTGCCAGCGGCGACGAAACTTCGTCCGGCACCCGGATGATGTCGCAGCCGGGCGGAAAGTAGTGGTGCTGAGCGCAGCCTCCAAGGAGGTAGGGCGCCTTGTCAGAGCGCACCCGGCCGTACGGAACGACGTGCGGGCACAGCACCGCCTGACGCGCCACCGTGCAGTAGTAGCAATGGCCACAGAACGGGTAGGTGGCAATGATCCGGTCGCCGACCTTCAGGGGCTGGTCGAGCAGATCGGTGCGCCTGCCGCCGATCTCGACGATGGTGCCGCACGTCTCGTGGCCGGGAATATAGGGCGTGCCATCCGGCAGCGCCGAGACGCCCTCCCAGACATGCACGTCGGTGCCGCACAGCGTGGCCGCCTCCACCTTGACCAGCACGCCACCTGGCTCGATGTCTGGAAAGGGTACCTGCTGCACTTCCAGCGGCTCGTGCACGGTGGCGACCACAGCGGCCAGGCTGTACGCCATCAGGCCACTATCATGCGGGCACTTCTTTCTTCACGCGTACGATGGCCAGTGGATCGTCGCCGAGCTGCTCGGCGTTGGCCACCATGCCGCCCGTGTGCGTGAAGAAGGCGTCGCGCTCGCGCGGGATGGAGATCATCGGCGTGTTCTTGGCTGGGTCGCGAATAACGCCCAGCGGGTCCTCGCCGCGCTCCATTTTGTGGATCTGCTCCTCCAGAAGTTTGCGGTAGAGGATGACGCCACGATCGGTCGTGCCCAGCCGCTCAGCGCCGCGGTCCGGGATGGCCCCTTGCGTTACACAGGCCATGAAGTCCGTGCCCAGCACCGTCTCGACGATGAACCGTCCGTCGTCATGCTTGTAGGGAATCTCATAGTGCTTTGCCGGCTGGGGCCGTGGCTCGTCGGTGCCGTACGGCGCGGAGAAAACGGAATACACGCGCAAGTGGGTGTCATCAAGGGGGACGCGATAACCGAGTCGCGGCCGCTCGCCGCCCAGGGCCAGCGTGTTGGGGAACAGCAGCGGGTGGCCCACCAACCACTCCTCCGACGTCTCCGGATCGTCGCCCTCGAGCAGCCGGCGCTTCATGATCCCGTATTCCCACACGTCGAAGGCGATGTCCAGGTGGCGCCGCTCCTGGGCGATCTTGGGCTTGCCCTGCTTCTTCATGACGTAGTTCATGTAGCGGGTGTGCAGGTAGTCCAGGTGATAGGGGTCCATCTGGTTCTCGGCGAGGGTCAGCCAGTTGATGGGCAGCTCGGTGATGCCCACTTCCCGCTTGAGGTCGTCGCGCGCCAGAACGTCCCAGCGCGGCAGGAGCGGCGCCGGCTTGGGCCCGAGGTAGGCGAAGATCAGCCCGCCAAGCTCCTCTACCGGATAGCCGGCGATGCACACGCGGCCCTTGAACGTGCTGTCCGCCGGCTCGCCTGGCGTGTCGTTGCACTGGCCCGCGGCGTCGTAGCGCCAGCCATGGTACGCACAGCGCAGGCCCTCCTCCTCTGGAATGCCGTACACCAGAGACGCGCCGCGATGCGCGCAGCGCTCCGCCACCAGGCCCAGCTTGCCCCCTTCGGTGCGGTACAGCGCCAGGTCCTCGCCCAGCATGCGCACGCTCACGACACTCTCGTTCTCGAGCTCGGAGCTCGCCGCCGCCGGCCACCAGTAGCGCCGCAGCAACTCTCCGCACGGCGTGCCGCGCCCGACCCGTGTCAAGCGCTCGTTCTGCTTTTGCGTGAGCATGTGGCTCCTCTCCCTTAAGCCGGCTGGTACTTGCCGATCTTCGATATGGCGTAATCGACGAACGTGGGATCCACCACCTTGTCGAGCTCAGGCGCCTTCTTGACGAAGCCGGCTTTGACGAAATAGTCCAGGTCCGTCTTGAGGCTGTCCTTGTTGGCGTAGCCATCGGGGTTCATGCCTGGGAGCTTCTGCGATTTCAGCTGATTTGCATCCTTGATGGCGCTGTACTTGACCATGATGGCGATCAGGTCATCCGGCAGCACGTTGTTGTTCTTGCCGTAGCCATTGACCACGTCACGCACGCCCCG
>WNFB01002573.1_pt1 | contig 15798 bp, 14 predicted proteins | sample 5400501 | NCBI WGS metagenome assembly WNFB01 (sample SAMN13153341, study PRJNA577476) | soil metagenome | isolation source: 200 cm saprolite under Douglas fir tree site 2 hole 1 | place: USA:California | collected 2015-04-18
GTCTGCACTGGTCGACGCTGATTCAAGACCAAAGCCACGATGGGAATCTTTCGCCGGCGGAGCGTGTGAAGCGTCAACAACGCGTGATTGATGCCCCCCAAGCCCGATTGTCCGACCACGATGGCAGGCAACTTCATCTGATGGATTAGGTCTAACATGTCAAGTGACGACGTGATAGGCACATGCACACCACCGACTCCTTCTACCACCACGAGATTGTGCTTCTGACACAGAACACGGAAGGCTCGCATGATGGTCGCCACTCGCACGGTCGTCCCTACGGCTCGTGCAGCAGAAAGCGGTGCCACGGGGAGTCGAAAGACATAGGGACAGACTTCTGCCATCGGATCATGGCTTTCAGTCACTTTTCGCAATCGCGCTCCATCAGACTGAGCCTTGGCCGATCGCGAGACCCCTGTTTCAATCGGCTTCATGACGCCCACATCGATCCCCCGTTGACTCAGACACACGACGAGCGCAGCGGTGACGAGTGTTTTCCCGACGCCCGTATCGGTCGCGGTGATAAAAATCCCTCGCGTGCTGGAATCGTGAGCGTGCCGTTTGGTTCGTCGCATAGTCTGAAATCTAATTAGGGTACGAAAAAACTCTGTTAGCTCGCTAGAACTTTGATGGTCCGTACATGTGGAACAATAGGAAAACACTCTTGCAGGATGCTCAAAAAGACCGTTCGGCAAGGCCGCAGCCGATGGAAGCACCGGAGGCGTAGCCTCTGGGCTACGTTGAGGATGCTTTCGAGGTGAGAACGAAGCTGACGGACTTTTTCAGCATCCTGCTAGAGGATTCGACTATCACAGTTCCACACCTGTCCCGACACATCGTTGAGTTGCGCCAGATGCAAGACAGTCTTGGCCACTTCCTCTCTTGACGGTGGCCGGCCCAACGCATGGCTGTTCCAATTATCGCTTTCCGGCATGGCCCCTTCAGACAGTCCCGTCTTCTGCCAGCCAGGCAAAAGGAGATTCACACGGACGTTACCCGCTCCCCACTCTTGGGCTGCGGTGTGTACCAGACCGATGAGACCGGCTTTTGACGCCGCGTAGGCAGCCTGCCCAATGGCGCCATGGAACCCGGCATGCGATCCAATCACGACGATCGACCCGCCGCCGCGAGCGAGGAGGGGAGGGGCCATGGCGCGGAGGCAGTGAAATGTTCCCGTAAGATTCGTGGCCACCACCTCGGCCCAATCTTCTTCACGTTGTCGAAGAAGGAGATGGCTCCCTCCGATTCCGGCATTGCAGACAAACACCGACGGCACAGGCACTCGGCGGCAGGAGGCTTCCACCATCTGTTGCACCGCGTGCGACTCGCGAATATCCGCTTCGTAGAGCACCCCGGCTCCACCGGCGGCCACCACTTGTGTGAACGTGCCCTCGGCCGCTGCTTTGTTTCGATGGTAGTGTATCCCGACAGACCAGCCGGCCGCCGCAAAGGCCAGGCTGATCGCTCGACCAATCCCTCCGGACGCACCGGTCACAAGCACCGCATGCGTGAATTCGCTAGCTGGTTTAGTCATCTAGGTGGCTCGTCGTTTCTGCGGGATAATCGAGCGAGACAGGCGGGACGAGCGGGACGAGGTAGGAATCTAATCTGTCCACGTTGCGCCCTTCTCGCATGTCTCGCGCTTCACGCGCCACGGTCTGCGGCGCTGGCGGACTTTTTCAACATTCTCCAGGGGATTATGGGTGGGATATCGTACGAAGGCAAGCCTGCAGGCGCGACATGGACTAGCCCGCATTATTCATGAAGGTTCGTCGCGAAATGGCGGAGTGGCGCGCGACAAGCGCGAGGAGCGCGACTCGCGTGACGTGTGAGCCCTGTCCCTGCCTGTCGCGCTTTTCCCGCCAGTCTCGCCCGTCTCGCTTGAGGCAGACATCCGCGCTTGCAGCAGAAGCTTCATGAATAATGCGGGCTTGAGCCGATCTCTTTCCCTTGCCGCCTCCAGGATTCCTATGGTACGGTCATCGCATCGTTCAACCAGTGGAGGATCGTGCGCATGCCGCTGAAGAAGCCAGGATATCGAATGGTCCTCATGTTGGGAACAACGCTGCTGCTGGTCTGGAGCACCTGGTCAGCATCTCTCGCGGCGGAAGACGCCAGTACTATTGCCCAGTCCGCCGACTATTTCCCCGATCAGATCGCGAACGAATGGCACTATCGTGGTCAGATTACTGAAGGGCCTCTGCAAACGATCGAGCATAAATTTTTCTCCAACGTATCCTCGGTCACCGGTACGAAAGCCCTCACCGGCATGGCCGTCACCGTGTTCCACGATACCAATCCAGGCAACCATGGCCCTTCGGATAGTTTCTACCGCCGCGATAGCGTCGGCATCGTCTATTACGGCTCGGAACCAGGCACGCCCTTTGAAAAACAGCTCGTGCCCTATCAGATCGTGCGCTTCCCGATGAAAGTCTCGTCGTCCTTCCCGCAATTCAACCGCAAGGAGCTGGACTTCGGCGCCGATCTGGATCAGGACGGCGTCAACGAAAAGGCCGATGCGCAGGGCGATGCCACAGTGGTGGGACAGGAATCGGTCACTGTGCCGGCCGGCACGTTCAAGGATGCCGTGAAGGTGGAAGCGCGCATGCACATGCAGATTCATCTCTCCGGCGCGAAGAGGACGACCCAGGGAACCGATGTGATGACCGCCTGGTTTGTGAAGGGCGTGGGCTTGGTCAAGTACGTCGAGCGGCAGGAACTCTCTTCGTTGGATGACCGTGGCGTGGTCACGGATATCATGGAAGAACTGGAATCTTACGAGATCAAGCCGCCGAAAACCTCACTCGGGCGGCGCGAATCCTCGACGGAGGGTCTGCTCGCTGATGACGCGGGTGACCACGAATTGCGTCAGGTACTCTTCACCCCCGGCTTTCGCTCCGACTCCGGAAAGCCGATGGCCTCCAAACGGCTGTCGGCCGACTAACGCGCCGGTGATCGGACGATTCAGATAGAGATTCCCGACATCGAACCGTTGGGGTGCCAGTTCCAGGTTGGAAGGGCTTCGTGAATAGACTCCGCCGGTAAGTGCATAGGGCGTCGAATTTGCCAGGGCCAGCGCTTCTTGAAAGGATGCGGCCTTCATCACCGCGAGGATCGGCCCAAAGATTTCCTCCTGGGCTATTCGATGTGTCGGCGCCACATCCGCAAAGACCGTCGGCCCGACATACCACCCTGGTCCCGTCACAGTCCCTTCTACCAGCAGGCGGGCTTCCTTCTTCCCGATCTCGATGTATTCCTGAATCCTCGACTGCGCTCGCCGATCGATCACCGGCCCGACTTGCGTGCCCGGCTCTTCCGGATTTCCGACCCTCAGGCTCAGCACCGCCTCTTTGAGGCGCTCCAGAAAATTATCGTAGATCGCAGCGTGCACGATCGCCCGCGAGCAGGCGGAACATTTCTGTCCCGCATAGCCAGTGAACGATGAGACCACTCCAGTGATCGCGTCATCGAGATCCGCAGTCTCATCCACGATGATCGCGTTTTTTCCTCCCATCTCGGCCAGCACCCGCTTGACCATGTGTTGCCCCGGCATAAGAGTACCGGCGTCTTTCAGGATGCCGAGCCCTACGTCCTTCGAACCGGTAAACGCGATTGTCGCGATCTCAGGATGGCGCACCAACGCCCGTCCGATGTCGGGCCCACCAGGCAGACAACAGAATACTCCTTCAGGCAGACCAGCCTCCCGCAAGATCTCCGCGAGCCAGTGCCCCATCATTGGCGAGCGCTCGGAGGGTTTGAAGATCACGGGATTCCCGGTCACGAGCGCCGCCGACACCATGCCGGTGGGAATCGCCAGCGGAAAATTCCACGGGGCGATGACGGCTGTCACCCCGCGAGGGCTATAGAGACGCTGGTTCAGTTCACCCGGTTCCTGTCCTAACCGTATTGGGGAAGCGAGCCTGCGCCAGTCTGCCGCATAAAATTCCAGAAAGTCGATCGCTTCCGCGAGATCTGCATCCGCCTCCCGCCACGGCTTCCCACATTCCACTATCTCCCATGCCGCCAACTCATCGCGCCTTGTCCGCATGAGCGCAGCGGCGGCACGCATGATGTCCACTCGTTGTTCCGTTGTGGTGTCGCGCCAGGATTCCCTCGCCTGAACCGCTCGGCGCACCGCCTGCTCGACATCCTCCGAGCTCGCGCTGGACAACCGGCCCACGACTTCATCTGGACGTCCGGGGTTGCGAGACTCGATGACAGGCCCCGTCAGGCGCAGCCCCTCGGACGACGAAGTCCACTGCCGGCCCAGTTGCGACCGCACGGCCGCCAGGGCCTGCTGCATCGCCACTCGGCTGCCGGCCTGCGAAAAATCCCGCTGCGGTTCATTGCTAAACTCCTGCATACCGGCCGGTTGAGACACGAGGTGCTGCTTCTGACTCAGTCCCTCATGAACAGGCGGAGCCAGCAACGTGCTCAAAGACTGGGATTCCACATACTCCTTCCGCAGGAACGATTCATTCGAGGTGTTTTCCAGCAATCGCCGTACGAGATAGGCCATGCCTGGAAGCAGATCACCCACCGGGGTATAGAGCCGCAACCGGCGCCCATGTTGCGTGACCGCATGCTGAAAGGGCTCGGCCATGCCGTAGATCATCTGATATTCCCAGGTCTCTGGAGAGAGCCCGAGCGATTCCGCAACCGCCTCGATGTGGGCCAACGTACGGAGGTTGTGCGTCCCAAAGGCCGGTCGAATCAGGGATGTCTGAGATAAAATAAGATGCGTGAGCGCTTCATAGTTGGCATCCGTCTCCACTTTGTGCGCAAAGAGAGGAACAGCCCAGCCTCGTTGCCGGTAGCGGATCATGTCGGAATCCCAATAGGCCCCTTTCACCAGTCGAATCGTGATGGGCGCCCCACGGCGGTGAACCCAGGACAGGAGCTCCTCGATATCTCGTTCAGTTTCCAGATGGTAGGCCTGCAACGCGAGACCCGCATATGGATAGGCCTTGTAGGAAGGCTCCGCGAAGATCCTGGTGAAGATCTCCACCAGTAATGTTTTTGTATCGGCTTGTTCCATATCGAAGATCAACGACGCGGGGAGGCGCATCGCCAGATCGAGAATAGGTCGAAGCCGCGCGACCACAGAATGGTAGCTTCCTTCCGGATCGATCGGGTCGAGGTGCGGAGAGAGGGCGGAGATTTTGATGGAGAGCTGGACCCGCGGTATCGATCCGAGATGGTCCCGCTCCAGTAAGGGATGGGACGGCCACGAGGCCGCCTCGCGCGCGAGCAAGGTCAGGGCTTCCAGACAGCGATCGCGGTACCGATCAGCCTCACGATCGCTGATGGTGGCCTCACCCAACAAGTCGATCGACCAGGCTCGCCCATGCTGCCAAAGATCTGTCAACCGCGGCGCCGCTTCCTCAACTGTCGCTCCGGCAATGAAGGCGCGCGCCATGTGCTCGACCTGGTTTCTGATCGCCTTGCCGCTGAGCCGGGCCCCCAAGCTGGTGGCGGAAAGGGCTTTGATCCCCCAGTGGCCGCCGAAGAGTGGTGTGTCTCCATCGCCCATGTACTCGCGAGCCAGCACGACCACCTCCTCGTCGTCTGTGACAGAGGGGAGGACATCAATGAATCGAAACAGCTGTGTCTTGAAGAGGCTGTCCTGCATGGCCAGGTTGAGGGCCGTTTGCGACCACCAGCGGCGCTCAAAGAGTGTCGGAGTTCGGCCGGCAGAGAGACGAGCGAGCTGTTCACCGATACGGTAGACCGCAGGTTCGAGAGGGGAAGAAACTGTCGGCATCTGCACCCCCACTGGCAGTGAAACGAAGAAAGAACACCATCAGTATACACTGCGAGCATTCTGTTGAAACATTTGCACAAATTCGGTATACTGTTTTGACTGCTTCGTCCTCCCCGTCAGATACTCCGGTGAAGCGATGGATGAGTGCTCCAAGGATAAGTAATGCTCGCTACAACAACTGAAGCCACACCGACCGAAGACGTGTTTGTGCCGTTAAACTTGGCGCTATTCTGCGCCATCGTGGTCGCCACGATTATCGGTATCCCACTCTACGGTTATTACTACGGGTTCAGCCTCTTCGACTGGGTCCTGTCCTTAGTGATGTACATAGTCACGGGCATGGGCATCACCGTCGGCTATCATCGGTTGGTGTCACACCAGAGTTTCGAATGCCCGAACTGGGTCAAAGCCTGTGTTCTCGTCGCCGGTGGTTGGGCGATGCAAAATTCTGCCCTCAAATGGGGTGGCGACCATATCCGCCATCACGCCAAGACTGATGAAGAAGAAGATCCCTACAACGCCACCAAGGGATTCTGGCACAGCCACTGCGGCTGGCTCTTTTACGATACCCCCTATCGCACGGAGAAATACGAGATCCGTCTGCGCCGCGACCCTGTCGTGATGTGGCAAGATCGCTACTACTGGCCGATCGTGGTCACGGGACTTCTGCTCCCTTTTATCCTTGGTATCTGGTGGCACGGCAGCTGGCAGGGCGGCATCAGCGCCTTCCTATTGGGTGGTCTCTTCCGGATGTTCATGGTGCTGAACTCCACCTTCACGATCAATTCACTCTGTCACATGGTGGGGACACAGCCCCACAGCACGCAGGACAGCAGCCGCGATAGCTGGCTGGTCTCCTTCGTCAGTTTTGGCGAGGGTTATCACAATTTTCATCACGCCTACGCGCGCGATTTTCGCAACGGACCGAAGTGGTACAATTTTGACCCCTCGAAATGGATCATTTACACCCTCTCGCTGCTCGGGCTCGCGAACAATCTTCGCCGCAACGATCCCACCGTCGGGTAACGGACCTGTTAAGAACCCGCTCGATAGGCAGTTTCACCTTCCTGCTCATCCTTAGCCCGTATTATTCCTGAACACCACTGCCCATATCGTGAATTTGACACGGCCAAAAATCTGCGAGTCAACTTTGCAGGCTGGGAAAAACTATGCTGGCACGCTGGAATTTTGATGGTTGCACGTCTGGGGCAACAGGAGAGTACTCCAGCAGGATGCTCAAAAAGGCCGTCCAGCAAGGCCGCAGCGAGTGAAGGGCCGAGGCGTACCCTCTGGGGTACGTTGAGGGTCTGAACGATGCGAGAACGCTGCTGGCGGACTTTTTCAGCATCCTGCTATACATTCCTCCATTGAGCTATCGCCCATAGCGCAATAGACCCATTTTCTTTCACCCTGTCCTTCGCTTATGATGGAGTGGCTGATCCGAAAGCCAGTCTTATTCGATGGTGCACGTAGCAGGCTGCGGAAAAGCAATTGTGGCAAGGTTTAAATTCAATAGTCCGCAGGATAGCAGTGCGAGACACGCGAGACTGGCGGGACGAGCGAGACGGGAGAGGGTTCGAGGTCCGAAGTGCGAAGTTTCCGGAACTTCGAACCCCGAACTTCGAATTTGGATCGCGCCTTTCTCGCCTGTCTCGCGCTTCACGCGCCACAGCCTGTGGCGCTGGCGGACTTTTTCAGCAGCCTGCTAGAGGAGGAGCATTTCATGGCTGACGAACATCCCGCTGGACCCCAGACTGGTCATGGGAAAGACAACCTCATTCCCGGCGTCAAATACGTCATCGCCGTTAGCAGCGGCAAAGGCGGGGTCGGCAAATCCACGGTCTCCGTCAATCTCGCCGTCGCCCTAGCCTTGACCGGCGCCAACGTCGGCCTGCTCGATGCGGATATTTATGGTCCGAACATTCCTATGATGATGGGCGTGACCAAGCCCCCGGAACAGAAAGACGGGAAGATCGCTCCAGCCGAAAGTCACGGCGTCAAACTTATCTCCATGGGATTTTTTGTCCCGGAAGACACCGCCGTGGTCTGGCGAGGTCCAATGGTCCATACCGCTATTCAACAGCTCTTCCGAGACGTGCTGTGGGGTGAACTGGATTACTTGCTTATCGATCTGCCGCCCGGCACCGGAGACGCGCAGCTCACCCTTACCCAGTTGGTTCCGCTGACCGGCGCCGTCACCGTCACGACCCCGCAGGAAGTGGCCCTGCACGATGTCCGCAAAGGCATGATGATGTTCCAAAAAGTGAATGTGCCGCTTCTCGGCATTGTGGAGAACATGAGTTACTTTCTCTGCGGCCACTGCGGCGAGCGAACCGAAATATTTTCGTACGGGGGAGGGGAGCGGGCCGCCGCCACACTCGGGGTGCCATTCCTCGGTCGAGTGCCGATCGACCCGGCGATTCGCGATGGCGGCGACTCGGGAACCCCGATCGTCGTGGCCAATCCGGCGTCGCCGCAATCGGCGGCGTTCCGGGATATCGCACAGAAAATTATTGCGGAAGTCACCGGCGGTGCAAAGGGAGTTCCGCCGATTGAAAGCCTGTTGAGCAAAATCAAAAAACCATTTGCGACAACATAACCGACCGGCGAAAGGACGGGCAGGCAATGGGAGAGTTCGTGCGGGTGACAGGCACAACCGATGTGCAACCGGGCCAAGGGATCGTCGCAGAGGTGAACGGCAAAACCCTTGCAGTTTTTAATGTCGATGGCGCCTTCCACGCTATAGACAACACCTGTATCCATCGTGGTGGCCCGCTCGGCGAGGGTGATCTCGAAGGGTCCGTCGTGACCTGTCCCTGGCACGGCTGGCAATACGATGTCACCACGGGCGCCTGCGTGGCGAATCCCGCGGCGAAAGTGGAGCGGTATGAAGTGAAGGTCGAAGGCACGGACGTGAAGGTGCTTCTCTAGCAGGATGCTGAAAAAGTCCGCCGGCGTTCATGGACCGTGGCGCGTGAAGCGCGAGACAGGCGAGAAAGACGCGACGTGGACAGATTAGATTCCCACCTCGTCCCGCTCGTCCCGCCAGTCTCGCTCGGCTAGGCTCCTCATCATGGTCATGCCAAATATGGACCGGGTTGACGTTCTGTTCCTCTATCGTCAAATGCTGCTGATTCGCCGGTTCGAAGAAAAATCGGCGGAGATGTACGCCCTCGCAAAAATTGCCGGTTTCCTTCATCTCTATATCGGCGAAGAGGCCATTGCAGTCGGGGCCATCGCCGCACTTCGACCGGATGACTACGCGATCAGCGCGTACCGCGACCACGGGCACTGTCTCGCCCGAGGCTCCGACCCCGGCCATGTGATGGCCGAGCTGTTCGGCAAAGCGACGGGTCTGTGCCAGGGCAAAGGGGGCTCCATGCACCTGGTGGATGCTCCACGCCGGTTCATGGGCGGCTACGCCATTGTCGGGGGCCATATTCCCCTTGCCACAGGCCTGGCCTTCGCGACCAAGTATCAGAAGCTCGACCTCGTGACCGTCTGCTTCTTCGGTGAAGGGGCGATCCCGAGCGGCCAGGCACACGAAGCGCTCAATTTGGCGGCCTTGTGGAAACTTCCTGTGATCTTCGTCTGCGAGAACAACCGCTACGGAATGGGGACGTCGGCTGAACGGGCCATTGCACTCTATGCGGACGTGGCGGGGGCGGCCCGCTCCTATGGCATCATGGCTGAGCGCTTGGATGGCATGGATGTATTGGCCGTGCGCGATGTGATGTGTAAGGTCGTCGAGCAGGTGCGTGCCGGGCAGGGACCATTTTTCATCGAGGCGATGACCTACCGGTTCATGGGCCACTCAATGTCCGACCCGGCACACGGACATTACCGGACCAAAGAAGAAGTGGAGGAGCACCGTAAACGCGACCCTCTTCTATTGCTGAAGGAGACGATCTTGAGCACCAACCTAGGTACCGAGGCCGATTTCATACAGCTTGAACGGGAAGTCGGCGAGGTCGTGACGGCCGCCGTGAAGTTCGCTGATGAGAGCCCGTTCCCTGTTCTATCGGAGCTATATAATGACGTTCTGGCTGAGTAACCGGCTGGTCAAACAACTTGCCAGCAAGGCTGCAGGGGAGAAACAACCGGAGGCGTACCCTCTGGGGTACGTTGAGGATTGTTTCGACCTGAGAACGCCACTGGAAGGCTGTTTCAACAGCCGTCAGGTTGTTACATGCTGATGTCCTATCGGGAAGCGCTTAACCAGGCCATGCGAGAGGAGATGCGTCGAGACTCGCGCATTTTTCTGATCGGGGAGGAAGTGGGCTACTACCAGGGCGCCTTCAAGGTCAGCAAGGGTTTCGTGGAAGAATTCGGCCCGCAGCGGGTGGTGGATACCCCGATCACGGAAGCCGGCTTCACGGGCCTGGCAATCGGCGCCGCCATGGCGGGGTTGTATCCCATCGTCGAGCTCATGACCATGAATTTCGGCATTCTGGCATTGGATCAGATCGTCAACAACGCCGCAAAAATTCATTACATGTCGGGAGGCCAGCTGTCGGTACCGCTTGTGATTCGCGGACCGGGCAGCGCAGCGCACCAGTTAGGTGCACAGCATTCGCAAAGTCTGGAGGCCTGGTTCTGTCACGTGCCGGGATTGAAAGTGATCGCGCCGGCCACCCCGCACGATGCGAAGGGCCTGCTGAAGAGCGCGATCCGGGACAACAATCCTGTTATCTTCATCGAAGCGCAATTGCTGTACGGAACGAAGGGGGATGTGGGAGACGGTGAATACACGATCCCGATTGGTGTTGCCGAGGTGAAGCGTGCCGGACGCGATGTAACGATCGTCGCCTATTCGAAGATGCTCCTGCTGGCGCTGGAAGCAGCCGATCAGCTCAGTCGAGAGGGCATCGAGGTCGAGGTCATCGATCCCCGCACCCTCAACCCGTTGGATCTTCCAACGATCGTGGCCTCGGTCAAAAAGACCGGGCGTCTCGTGATCGTCGAAGAAGGCTGGCGTTATTGCGGGTTGGGTGCGCAGATTGCCGAGAGCGTGTACGCGGCGGCATTCGACTACCTGGACGCCCCCATCCAGCGCGTTACCGGAGAAGATGTGCCGATGCCCTATAGTCGCCCATTGGAAGATGCCGCCCTCCCTGACAAGGCGCGCGTCATCGAAGCCGTCAAAGCACTGTACGGCGTACAGTAAGCGAAGGAGGCACGATCACCCATGTTTGCACAAACCCAGGCTCCCGGTCATATCGAGATCACGGAGACGCTCGTTCGGCTCTATGTGTTCCTGACGCAGTATCTCGACCGCTGCCTCGATGAGGCAGCCAGAAAGTCATACCCGGACGAGGAACTGCACGCGCATCTCTCCACGACGCGCGCAACGATGGCGGACATTCTCGCGGTGAATCCCGTGGTCAAGAGCAAAGTCGAAAAGGAATGCAAGGACGTGCTTGCCCTCGGAGCCGCGATCTTGAAAGGCGGCCATGAGCGAGCCTCGGCGATGGAGCCGATGCAGGTGCAGCGCGCCATCCTGCGGAACAAGACCATTGCATTGAGCGATCTTTTGGCCGTGTTCCGGGCTCTCTGACATAAGGAAAAGCGTGACGCGCGGGATTTGCGAGAAAGGCGCGACGTGGACAGATTAGATTTCCACCTCGTTTGCTCGTCCCGCCCGTCTCGCACGGCTTTCTATCCGGAATTTGCTATGTCAGACCAGGCACAGGAGAAACATCAATTGGCCGGCCTCGATACACGCGAACGTGGCTTCAGTAGGCCAATCGTGTTTGAGCAAGGCGACGGAGGATATCAAGCCATTCTGCGATATGAAACGACGCGCGTGGTGACTACGGCGCACGATACACCGGGGGCCGCGCTGGAGGAATTAATTCGCACGCTCCAAGGACAGGGCTACTCGCAACTCCGCAGCCAACTGAGCGTCCGGGGGGGCACCTACTTGGGTTCTCAGGAGCCTTGGATTGAATATCCGGATCCTGCGAGGCAGCCCGAAACACCAGATGGATTGATCAGCAAGTTCTTCGCATGGTTTAACCGCTCTACGAGTTAAATGGTGATGATGATTGAAAGACAACTCCTAATCTTAAGGATGCTCAAAAGGGCCAGTGGTCACACCCGCCCAGCCCCAGGCGCGCCAAGACGCACCTCTTTCCCGGGCGAGGCCGCAGGGAGCGAAAACCCCGAGGCGTACCGCTGTGGTACGTTGAGAGGGACGCGAGACCGAGAACGAAGTTGGGGGACTTTTTCAGCATCCGTGAGGGACTTTTATGGCTAGCCGCGTCGTAATGCCAAAATTAACCGACACCATGGAAGAGGGCGTCCTCCTTGCCTGGAAAAAACGCGAAGGGGATCAGGTGCAGGCAGGGGAGGCGCTCGCTGAAATCGAAACCGACAAGGCCATCATGGATCTCGAGGCCTTCGCCTCCGGGATCCTACGCAAGATCCTGGTGCAGAACGGCGCAACCGTGATGTCCGGAACGTTGATCGGCGTCATCGGCGGAGCAGATGAAGATATTACCTCGGCATTGACCGACACGATCACTGCCGCGCCATCGGTCGGTGGCGGAACCAGGACAAGCGCGCCGCCTGCTGCCGGTCCGGCACCCACCTCGCCCGCGAGTCCACAGGGGACTCGTGTCATCGTCTCGCCCCGCGCGAAAACTCTAGCCGCCGACCGGGGAATCGATCTCTCCACCATCACCGGAACCGGTCCTGGCGGGCGAATCGTGGAAGAGGATGTTGTAAACGCTACGGCACCGCCAACGCAGATGCCGTCGGCCGGAGTAGACCAACCGCTGAGCCAGATGCGGAAAGCCATCGTGCGAGCGACGACACAGAGCAAAGCGCCGGTGCCGCACTTTTATCTGACGAGCGAGATCGATATGGAGCAGGCAGAGCGGTTCCGTGATCAGTTCAAACAGAACCGAACAACGCATCCCTCGGTCACCGATTTACTGATCAAAGCCGTAGCGATCGCGCTCAGCCGCCATCCGGAAATCAATGTGTCATTCACCGGCCAGGCCATCAGGCGGCATGTGCGCATTGATATCGGCATCGCCGTCGGCATCGATGACGGCTTGATCACGCCGGTCATCCGCGATTGCGGCAGGAAGTCGCTGGACGATATCTCGACCGAATCGCGTGCGCTGATCGATCGGGCTAGGAACAAACGCTTACAGCCGCAGGAATACACGGACGCCACCTTCTCGATCTCAAACTTGGGAATGTTCGACGTGGAAAACTTCATTGCGGTGCTCATCCCCCCTCAGGCAGCATCCATCGCCGTGGGCGCCATCCGCGACGCGCCTGTCGTCAAAGACGGCACGGTCAAGGCGGGCCGGCTCATGAAGGTGACGTTATCCTGCGACCATCGGGCTCTGGATGGTGTGCAGGGGGCCGGCTTCCTGAAAGAGTTTAAACGCATCCTTGAACATCCTTCGGAGTTGCTCCCGTCCAAGGAGACTCCATGAGCTTTGTACCCCTTAGCCAACTGAGAACTTCTTCCGCTGATTCATCTCCGCCTATCAGCCATACGCCATCTGCCATGCGCTCTTCGCAGCGCCTTCCATCCTGGTTCAAAGTCAAAGCGAAGACTGGTCCAGACTACCTCGACATTAAGCAGACGATGGACCGGCTCAAGCTTCATACCATTTGCGAAGAAGCGCGTTGCCCGAACCGATGGGAATGTTGGAACGCACGCACCGCGACGTTCCTCATCCTGGGCGACATCTGCACCAGACGCTGCCACTATTGTTCAGTCGAGACAGGCCGACCGCCGGCGATCGATCATGAAGAACCGCGTCGCGTCGCAGAAGCGGTCCAGGTGTTAGGCCTTCGACATGCCGTGATCACATCGGTGAACCGGGATGAACTGGAAGATGGCGGCGCCGCGATTTTTGCCGAAACGATTCGGCAGACCAGACAGCTCAGCCCAGGCTGCACGATTGAAGTCTTGATTCCGGATTTCGAAGGGAATGAGACAGCCCTCGCGATGGTCTGTGCCGAGATGCCGGAGATTCTGAATCACAACATTGAAACCGTCCGGCGGCTGTTTCCGGCAATCAGACCACAAGGAAAGTATCAGCGATCGATCGAGTTACTCGGCAAGGCGAAGCAATTGGGCATGCGCACCAAGTCCGGGTTGATCCTCGGGATGGGAGAAACCATGGACGAGGCCCGCGAAGTCATGCGCAACCTCCGCTCCGTCGGCTGCGACATCATGACCATCGGCCAATATCTCCAACCCACAAGACAGCACCTGCCTGTTGCGCACTTCTACGATCCCAACGAGTTTGCCATGTTAAAAGAGGAAGGGATGGCCCTTGGCTTCACCCACGTCGAATCCGGCCCGCTCGTCCGCAGTTCCTACCACGCAGAACAGCAGGTAGCCCTTTAACCGGCTGCGGAAAAACTATGTGGGTACGCCAGAACTTCACTGTTCCGCACGTCTTGGATAACCGGAGAACCGCACGCAGGATGCTCAAAATGGCTGTCCAGCAAGGCCGCAGCGAGCGAAGAGGCGAGGCGTACGCTTCGGTACGTTGAGCCTCTGAGCGTAGCGAGAACGAAGCTGGCAGACTTTTTCAGCATCCTGCTAAGCGTAAGGGATATGCCTCGGCCATGAGCCACCACAACGTCGTCATCATCAGCGCTCATCCGGATGACATGGAAATCGGCATGGGCGGAACGGTCGCCAAACTGGTGGAGTCCATGGCTGTGATTACTTCCGTCGTCGTGACGAACGGTGGCCGGTCATCGAACCCATTCGCGTTCACGGAGCAGCGGATGGCTGAGGTGAGAAGAGAGGAGGCTCTCCGTGCCGCCGGTGTCTTGGGAGTAAAAGACGTGATCTTTTGTGGCGAACCGGACGCGGCGGACGAGATCAATACCACGGCTGTCCAACAGAGACTCATCGAGATACTCGCTCGCCTGCGACCAACCGAGGTCTATACGCTGGATGAGGAACTTGACCGACATCCGGCCCATCGCCTTACCGGCAAGCTGGCGAGGGAAAGCGTCCTTGAGGCCGGCATCGTTCTCAGCGGTGGCATCTGGGCTTACGAAATCTGGAGCCCCTTCGCTACCTGGGACCGCCTTGAGTACATTGACCGTTATGTGGCCAAGAAGATGTCCGCCATCGCGGAACATCAAAGTCAGGTGGCAACGATACCCTATGGGGAAGGAGTGCTGGGATTGAACCGCTGGCGAGCCGTGTTCGCCGATCCCAAGGCCAGCGCTCCTGCAGGTGTGTATGCGGAAGTCTTTCGACGGGTCACGATCTCTCCTCTTTCCACATGAGCTCCGTTTCGCCACCCATTCTTTTACATCACCCCGCAGGATAGCCGAGCGAGAGTAGCGGGACGGGCGAGACGAGGTAGGAGTCCGATCTGTCCACGTCGCGCCTCTCTCGCATGTCTCGCGCTTCACGCGCCACGGTCTGTGGCAAGGATTCAGAATGTCCCTGTTCTTTGCACGTGCGATTCGCGTACCATTGACACGATATGGAAAGCCTTCATCAGCTCGAAACGATTATTTTGCTCTTGATAGCCGTGCTCGCCCTTGCGGCGATCGCGCGCAAACTCGTGATCCCTTACCCCATCTTACTGGTGATTGGAGGGTTGGTCTTAGGCCTCATTCCCGGTGTGCCGACACTGCGACTCGATCCTAACGTCGTGTTCCTGGTCTTCCTTCCCCCTATTCTCTGGTCAGCGGCCTACTTCACCTCTTGGCGTGATTTTCGTTCAAACCTTCGCCCGATTACCCTGCTGGCTGTTGGACTCGTGTTGGCGACAACCGCCGCCGTAGCGATGGTCGCACACATCTGGCTGCCGGGATTGGGTTGGGCTGGCGCAATTGCGCTGGGGGCAATTGTTTCACCGCCCGACGCCGTTTCGGCCACTGCGGTTGCGAAGCGATTAGGTCTTCCACGGCGCGCTGTTACGATCCTGGAGGGGGAGAGTCTGGTGAACGATGCGACGGCGCTCATTCTGTATCGCGCCGCGGTCATGGCGGCGATCAGTGGCACCTATATATTCAGCGACACAGTGTGG
>WNFB01002574.1_pt1 | contig 15797 bp, 15 predicted proteins | sample 5400501 | NCBI WGS metagenome assembly WNFB01 (sample SAMN13153341, study PRJNA577476) | soil metagenome | isolation source: 200 cm saprolite under Douglas fir tree site 2 hole 1 | place: USA:California | collected 2015-04-18
TACTACGACATCACGCCTAAACCGCCCGCAACCATAGAGTTCGAGTAGCCTTGACCACAATTCCTGTCATCTACACTAAGGGTCAGTACAATCATATGATCACTAGACGACTACAGGAACTTGGCGTTGACTCGAAGCTCGTGCCTCCCTCTACTCCTCTTGAGAAGCTGGAAGCGATGGCACCTGATGCTGTAGTCATGGGGGGTGGGCCTCAGAGCGTTCGGTCTCTCGATAGTCTAACTCCTGAGTTGAAGGACGCGTCAGCCCTCATGACCAAGATCAAACTTCCGCTTCTCTGCATCTGCGTAAGCCACCAACTTCTCGCGACAACTTTTGGTGGGGTAACTCGGCTTGCCCGGAAACCGGAATTTGGCCCTGTCGAGGTTTCAGTAATTGATGAAGATACTATCCTCGAAGGTTTGAAGCCGTCTTTTTCCGCTTGGCTATCGCACAACGACGAAGTCATCACCGCTCCCCCGGGTTTCAGAGTGCTGGCTACTTCAGAAAACTGTGCGGTTCAAGCGATGAGACATGAGAAGTTGGATGTTTACGGGGTCCAGTTTCATCCGGAAGTCTATCATACGCCCAGGGGGGTAGATGTCTTCAAGAACTTCCTGAGAGTTTTGAAGAGTTAGACTCGATATCTATGAGAGACTCTCTGTCGACTAGTGCCAATCTAATCTTCTTCGCCAATTCCTCTGCGCTGAGCGAAAATAGGATTGGCCATCCATCCTGAGCGTTTGTGATTGGGTGAACGATGACACCCTCGTCCTGAATCATTTTCATCTCGTCAGCAGCGCTTCGGAAATTCGCTTCAGGGACGAGCAGGTCGGTAATCTTCACCTTCTCCGCCTTCATGATACCCACGAGCTTCCCCGCCTCCCGTCCTCTACCACCCAGTCCGCCTACAGGTCCAACGTCCATCTTCAAGCCGATTGTTCCAGTCATTACTTTGGACTGGGCAATGGGGGTGTTGGATATTTCTGAGATTAGTGCGTTGAGCATAGCATAGCCCGCGCTGGGACCCGAGACTCCCGCTCCTGGTGCTCCTTCTAGAATGCTTCTGATTTGGAAGTGGACGTGGTACTTGGAAATATTGATCTTGGTTTTCGCCCAGAGCCAGGATTTTACAGCTTCAATGACGTTTTCTGCACTTTGGATGACTGAATCGTCGGGAACGAAGGTCTGCCCCATCATCATCGAACTTGCTTGTCCGGTAACGGAGACATGTCGTTCGCCAGGGTTAATGGGCCGCACCGTGCACTGAATGGTCAAGATACCTCCTGAACCTCTCTCACTAGTGTAGAGGCCATATGTGACGCCAGACATTGCGTGTGGAAGAATCAGCGCCTCAGCGATCTCTCTGTGTTCCTTGTCTTCCAAGGATTCTAGACTTGAAATGGCTTTCTGGAAGTGGAAGAGGCGGATCTTGTAGCTTGCCTGGTTGACTTGGTCAGGCTTCAGATTTGTACCCTCCTGCTGGTACATTGCAAGTACCTCGTTCAGACGCTCAATATCTTCCTGATACTTGGTTGTCATACTCTGGACGGCTGCCTCTGAAGTCCCTGCTTCGGTAATCCCTTTCGCAGCGGCGACCTCCGACGCCCAGAGCCTATGAGCTTCGGATACGGTTTCAGCCGCTCCTCTAGGGCTCAGAACCCGCTGTCGCCGGAACATCTTCGTCACTTTTATCGCGTCAACTTCAGCGTGAAGATACCGTTGCAGGTTCCTGAGATGAATCGCCACGACCTCATTCCATTCGTTATCATTCAGTGGTGGGTGAACGTAGAAGATGTTTGGCTCGAATCGGTCCCTTGTCGCCTGGTCGATCAATTGTTCTTTGTTGGAGGTCGCAATTACGACTACTCTGTCCTCCGGGCGCAGCTCGCTTAGTTCCGCCTTGACCTGCGCGAGAATCTTGTTACTAGAAGGGTCTCCTCCCCAGAAAATCGCGTCCGCCTCATCCAGCAGTAGTATGCAGGGACTCTTCTGGCGCACGAGGCCGAAGAGATCCTTGACTCTCTTCTCAGGATCACCCATGTAGTTGGCACCGCTCATCAATTCTCCTCCTCGTACTTTGATGAAGCCCACATTGTTCTCCGCAGCCGCGACCATCGCTAGGAGGGTCTTGCCGGTTCCAGGAGGTCCCAGGAGGAAGAATCTGGGATTTGACTGGTGGCCCAGCTCAGCCATGGACGGGTTGAAGGCGAGGGCGATGTGGTTGAGTATCTTGTTCTTCACGTCGTGAAGCCCGCCCAGATCCTCACGGTTTACCTTGGGCTTCATCACGTATACAGCGTCGACAACTTCCTGGGACTTTTCTTGCTCGGAGTATAGCTTTACGTTACGGGCTGCTGCCGCGAAGTCTTCGATCGTAACTGAGATTTTTGGTCTCTCAATGCTTCGAAGGTCTGCTCTTGAATCTCTGAACTTTTCTCTGAGGGGCGCTTCCTTTGACTTGCGCACTTCCCTGAGTATCTCTTGAATATCGCTCGGTGTAAGAGAGGCACGACGTCTAACGGTCACTTCTCGTTCCATTAGATCGAGAAGATCCTCTGCCTTCACGTTGGTCCACCCTTCTCTCTTCAGCCCGTCCTCTACGACCGCGAGAAGCATCTCTCGAGTTACCCCGTCGTTTAGGCTGACCTTGGTTAGTCGTCTTCGAATGTCTTCTCTGATCTTCTCGTATGCATTGGTTGCTACGATGACCATTGTTCGGGACTTTCCGCTGACGATCTTGTCAAGCCACCTGTTCAGCTCATCTTGAATCCTGGTGTCTTCGATCTCAGCGCCTGTTTCGCCTCTCACTTTGCGTCCGAAGCTCTGAAACTCGTCGATGTAGACAACGGAGGGAACAGAGCTCGCGTAGTCCAGAAACCGTCCTAATTGTCTCGTGCTCTTACCGTAGAACTCGGAGTAGACATCGGACCCTTTCAATATCACGGGAGTCACTAGGACTCCACTCCGGTATCCTTCCAAGAGCATCTCTCGTAGAGAGACCATGGTCAGGAATGTCTTTCCCGTACCACTATCCCCAGCCAGACAAACTGCCTTCGGAAGCTCTTCTTTTCCGAAATACCTTGCCAGCATTGGGTGTCGTAGGACATTGAGCCGGAACGAGTCTAGAAGCAGGTTGTACTCCTTGTCTCTCCCGATGAGGTTCGAAGGGGAGAACTTGTCGGGAGGGTATTCCCTGTCGAGGCGTTCTTGGATTTTTCTGAATCTTCTCGGAGATACTCTAGCTTTACTCCATCTTCCATAGGATTTGTCAACTCCTCTCAGAGCGACCAGGAACAGCCTTCTGAGCCATTTTTGCCGATCCCACCATGGCCGAACTGCCCCGAAGAGGAACTCTGAAAGTTGATCGTCGTTGGATGCTGCTCTTCGCTGTTGTGTCACATTCTAGTCCTCCATCATCGGTTTCAGATCGAAGAATCTGTCTAGTCCCTCACGGGTCAGATAGACAAGAGTGCCGAGCGCAGCTACAAAGAGGAGTGAGAAGAAGTCCACGAGCGGGAAGAGATTCAGGTTCACGAAGAACAAGTATTGGGCCACAGCGATGATGAGAACTTCCCCTAGCATTAGCGCCAGGCTTATGACGAATCCTGTCAGAAGTGTTCGAAACGCGATATCGGTCCAGAGATACGTCTTGTTTCCTCGGTCTAGAGGGGGAAGATGGCCCTCTATCCTTCTCTTATCATCCTCAAATTTGATCCAGCGAAATCCTACAAATGCGAACTGAGCCCCTAGAACCAAGTAGAGTATCTTAATCCAGACGGGAAAGGCATTTCCGAATTGCGAAAACCATCCGAAGAAGGAGGACCATCCGATCGGGGCACCTCCTCCGGTACTCGGAGGTGCTTGGAAGGATGCGAAGATCGTTAGGTTGAGGTCGCCCCCAGACGCGTAATAATCGGTGAAGTGTGAACTTGATTTAGATAATGGGTCGTTGATTATGATGGCCGTCTTGTATGGGCTGGGATAGGAGAGGAACACGTTCAACGTATAGAGCTGAGTCGTATTCGTTGTCATCGTGAAATTCTTGGCAGGAGGGACGACGTTCGATATGCTTGCCGCGGTCAGATTGCCTCTGACGACGACTGACTTGATGGCTGCTTGGTCAGAACTTACGATTAGACTGTTCCCTGAATAGAGGTTCACATTCTCTTGAGGACTGGTAGTAGCAGAGGCGACAGGGTTGATCGCTAATAGAACCGCTATGATGGTAAGGGTCACTAGTACACTAGTCCCTTTGTTCAATCAACCCATCCACGCGGTGTTTTCAACTATCAACTCGAAGCACGCAGGCGAAAAGCGTGCTCCTGTCGGAAAATTCGGTTAGGGCATAGACTAAGGTCCCGTTACTTCCGAAGAAACGGCAAGGTTACACTAGCCCACTGGGCTTTTTAACAAGCATTACCTGCGATACGCCTAGGAACGAGAAGCTCGGAATGTCTACGACTTACAAGCGAATGTTTCTCCGCTGGGAGATTCTTCGAGGCTGGATACCTGCGCTCATTTTCGCGGCGATCGCGGTCGGGATTGAGCTGTTGTTCTTCAATTACATGGTCGGCCGGGGTCTAGTCGACCAACAGGTCAACATTTCACTATGGAGCTTGAAGATACCAATCTCTATCGCGTTATTGTTTTCTCTGGGAAACGCACTTGTCCTTCTGACTCTCTGGATAAGCGTGTTCGAAAACACAGCCTACGTCAAGGCTGGTCCAGACCGCCAGGTTAGACGGATACTCTACCCCTTACGAATGATAAGAGGAGCAGCCCTTGTACTAACGCCCTTCACGATCGTCCTCTTCACACCTTACGTCGTGGAGTCAAGCTGGTTCATAGGAGTCGTTGCGGCAATATCCAATACGATTCCCTCCATAAGGCAGACCGCCGTCAACTTCTACACGTGGTCGTTTGGAGTGTCGAGAACCGATGCCTCTCTCAGATTTATCGCGTCTCAACTCTCCGCGGCACTAGCGGCCGTAGTAGTTTCTGGGGTCCAGCTCTGGAGGGTAAAAGGAACCCGGAATCTCATGCTGGTGCTGAGAAGAAGCAAATAGTTAGGGCGATAACAAGAGAATTTCCGCTATCTTACTCAGAGCGCCAAGCGAGTCTTCTTCCACTGCGCTGAATTCGGCAGTCTTCGGGAGGCTAGTTACTCCCTTTCCGTAAGCTACGATTCTCGTTCTTAGTCCAAGGTCAGACATGAGGGTCTTCGCGTCGATCAATCCCCTGACTGCTGCGGGAGTGACTAGTGGAACTGCGAGGATGTCGGGTTTCATTGTTGAGACTCTGTCTGCGATCTCTTCAGGCGATCGCTCTTCTCCTCCGTCTAGAGCAGAGAATCCTCCGATTTCCAGCATAGTTAGCAGGAGTGTCTTGTCGAAGTTGTGGGGGTCTCCCTGAAGAGATGTCACCATTACCTTTCCAGAGATTCTGCTCTGTTCGACCCGGATTTTCGGCCGGATTGCCTGAAGAGCTCCCTCGGCGGCACGTTCGCAATTTTCCACCTGCTCGATGGAATATCTCTCCACTTCATGAAGGTCTACGACAATGTTCATTGCGTCAGAGATTGCGTCCACGATGTCGTTTGTCTCTAAGCCTTTGTGAGCGATCTCAGCAGCTAGCCTTGCCGCGTTTTCGTGATCGCCTTTCAGAATCATTTCTGTTAAGTGCTTGGACTTGTCCTCTGAGGTAGCTGGATTGTCAGTAGTCATAGAATCCTCTCTTGGTCTTACGACCCAATAGTCCTTCCTTAACCATTTTCTCGAGAAGAGGTGCCGGTTTGAAGCAGTTTCCATACTCGCTCTCTAGAACTTTCAGGGTCTGGAAGACAACGTCAACTCCGATAAAATCCGATAGTTGGAGCGGTCCCATTGGATGGTTAGTTCCAAGCACGAACGCCTTGTCTATGTCCTCCTTTGACGCGACCCCATGCTCTAGGAGTTTGATGCTCTCGTTAAGAAACGGCATGAGTGCCTTGTTGACAATGAACCCTGTTTTGTCAGCAGACTGAACAACCGTCTTCCCCAGAGTCTCCACAAACGCCGTAGCCGTCCTAACGGAGGACTCAGAAGTCTGGTGCCCTTTGATGAGTTCCACGAGCTTCATCGTCGGGACTGGGTTGAAGAAGTGCAGCCCGAGGACCTTCTCGGGCCGGTGAGTGGCACTCGCTAGTCTTGTGATGCTTATGGACGACGTATTCGACGCGAGGATCGCATCTTTCGGTGAGAATTTGTCGATTGTCGCGAACACCTTTTCCTTAATCACCGGGTCTTCGAAAACTGCCTCGATCACTAGATTTGCCTTCTGGCAAGCCTTAGCAAAGTCGACCGTACCATTGAGTTTCTTGCCTATTGCAGAGGCCTGGTCTTTGCTCACGTGACCTCGTGCGATGGCTCTTTGGACGTATCCATCCACCCTCTTCAGTCCTTCATCTAGAAGCTTCTGATCCTGTTCCAGAATCGTAACATCGTGACCAGCTGCGGCTGAGGAGTATGCAATTCCAGACCCCATCGTTCCTGCTCCCACTACGACAACGTTCATGTCAGATTCTTCTCGGTTGTGAGGCTTTACCTGATAGGGTTTTCTGCGACATTCCCATCGGAGATGAAGGGAAGGTCGGAGTAATGAGTTACGCCATTAAGAAAGTCAGCAAGCTTGTCAATCGAAAGGAGGACTACGCCATTCGTCAATTGAATCCTGGGATCGAAGAGTGTGAGGATGATCGGAAGGGCCCAGACCTGTTTGCCGGCAAAACTTTCTCTCGCTTTCGAGTTTCGAATAAGAGCCATGGTTGCTAGTCTCTGATGTTCGGCTGCACTCTCGAATTTTGACGGGTAACTGGGAGAATTCCAGTGTTTGCAGTCGAACACGAGCATCATTGGACCTCTCATCGCAACAAGGTCTATTTGCCACCGTCTCGTCTCCCCCGTCACCATAAGTCCCCTCGTGGTCTGAAACCCAGTGGCTGCGAGACATTCTTCAGCGAACTTCTCAAACTCTTGCCACGTCAGCACTCTTGCAGCATCTCGGAGTCCACCATTCCTCGCCGCTTCAAATGCAAGGCGAAACCGAGTCTCGGAGGAGGGGCTAATCTTGGATGAAACCGGGGACTCGAGTGCATTCCTTAGAACTTCGCGAACCAAGTCGGCTGAGGCTCCTGCTCTCGAAGCGACTTCATCTATCCTTACGGTTCCCCCATTCTTACTCTCTCGTAGCGTTTCGATCAGGATTCGTGTTCTGACTTGCTCGCTTTGAGAGGTTCGCACGTTACTAGAACGAGGCAAAAGTGCGGCCGAAGGTGAGCACGAGCATTGCAATGCCGAGCAAGTAGAGGATCTTTCTAGAGTTGCTGACAGGGCTAACATCGTCTAAGGGTTCAACTCCCGCGAATCCCCTTCCAGAAAGACCCATCATTACAAGGACCAAGATTGCAAACGGGATGTAGCCAACGACTAGGAGGAGTATGATCCCGATCATACTTGCGACTCTATGGCCGCTGGGGCCGAAGACGGCTCGGGATATGTGTCCCCCGTCGAGCTGCCAAGCAGGCACGATGTTGAGGAAAGTGAGAAGCGCTCCGATTTCGGCTGCGAAAAACAATTGTTGATCTATCGCTGCTCCGGGATTCACGATACCCCCCAAGAATGAGATCAAGATCAGAAGTGCTGGCTGAGAAGGCCACGCGCTCCAATCTATCGATGTGAGGCAAGATTGCCCATACTGTGCACTACAAGTCGTATTCCAAGTATTCAGACTCGATATTTGTGTTTGTGACAGATTGGGTCCTAACAGCATGCTGAGGGTAGCTACGATTATTGTTACGATGAACCCGACAACAGGTCCACTTAACCCGAGGTCGAAGAGTTGATCTCGATTGGCCGGGGGACCCCGAAGAGAAATGAGAGCTCCAAACGTGCCTATCGGTGGTGGCCCGGGGATAAAATACGGAAGGGTAGCATCCATTTTGTGATGCACGGCAGTAGCCTTGTGGCCGAACTCGTGAAGGCCGATTATTGCTAGAAGACCTATTGCAAATGACGCGGCCTTAAAGTAGGGATTGGCTCCTAATGGGTATATGATCGCGTTATACCCTGCTTGAAGGGATTGAGAACCTCCTAGACCTCCCGTCCACAGGAAATATCCGGCGATCGACACGGTTGCGACTGTGGCGATGAAGAGGATGAGGTTGATTATTCGCCGGGATGGCCGGAGATGAGGTTTCTGGAATACCTTGATAGTCAGAGTGTCCCCTGATTCACGGATTGCGGCGATAAGTCTATGACTATTGAGCTGTTGGAGAATCGCTTTGAACTTCTCCTTGGCGGGCTCAACAGCGACAACCATTGTTGGGACCCCGTACGGATCGAGGAAGCCATCTTTGATTTGGAATTGTGAAGCGACTATTTGTCGGATTGTTTCAAGTGGGGGTCCTGCGTAGACTGTGAAAGTTGTCTGAGGAGTTGATTGTGGCGTAGGTGGCGGGGCGTCACTCATTTGTTAGAAGTCGCCGCTTTGCGCTCGACGATTCTCTGAGCGATTTAAACGTGTTGTCATATCATCGCCAAGTCTTGATTTCGACGACAAGATATTATAGAACAAAATTCTCATCTAGGTTAGAGTCTCGTTGCTGGAAGCGCCTCACCTGTTAAGGCCTTTTAGACCGGACGATCTCTCTGCGGTTGTCGAGATAAACAGAGTCTGTCTCCCTGAGAATTATAGTCCTTACTTTTTCATGGAGGTCTACAAGAGCTTTCCTGAAGCGTTCATTGTCGCCGAGAGAGATACGAAAGTGGTGGGGTATATTATGTGCAGAATCGAATTCGGTTTCTCGGACGTCCGGAGGTTTCGCATGGTTAGAAAGGGGCACATCGTTTCAGTTGCTGTTCTTTCGGAATTTCGACGGCAAGGAATTGGCCGGGAACTGGTTGTCTCTGCATTGAAAGCACTTGAGTTGCACGGTGGCGAAGAGTGCTTTCTTGAGGTCCGAACGGCAAACGAGGAGGCTGTTAAGCTGTATAAGGAGATGGGCTTTGAGACAGTAAGAGTCGTTTCGCACTACTACCATGATGGTGCTGATGCTTATCTGATGAGCATCAGGCTGCCTTTTACACCGGGCTCACTTAAGCCTGCGTAGCGCCAGAGCGGCTCTTCCGCGACTCGCGGACCACTAGGATCAATAGTATGGCCGTAGGTAGATAGAGTATTGAGACCTCGAACTCGGGAGCGAAGAGGTCTGTGCCGAAAAGCCTTGTTGCAATGGCTAGTATGGAGATAAATCCCATTATAGCTAGTGCAGCGCGCCAAGAAAACGTCTCGTCGCGGTCGGGGGAACTCAGAGGTGAGAAGCTCCTCTCCGGAAACTGTTTACGAGTCTTCTTTCTTTGTTCTGGTCTTACGGTCTTGTTCAGGTTGTAAGAGCCACTTGAGCGGAATGTTCTGACTCGTCCCGTCGGGTAGTGCCCGTCGGATGCTAATTGGCAGGACTCCTTCTTCCAGTTCCATCAGTGCAATGTCGATTGGTGAAAGTGTTGCGTCTTTGATGTCTAGGAGAACTGGTGCGCCCATTGAAACTTGTAGTGCGCGAGCGCCTACGACCCTTGCTCTTTCGAAGCGAGTGAGTTTTGGAGGCCCGATCTCGATGCTGTCGGGCTCTCTAGTACTCACTTGCTCCCTCTTCGCCACCTTCGTCCTTTTCCTTTGGTGCCCCCGGTCCTTCTCTGGATTTTGCCGAGGCGATAACGTCGTCTATTTTCAGAATCATGCCGGCTGCTTCTGCTGCTGACTTTATCACTTGCATTTTTACCCCGTGGGGTTCAATGACGCCTTTCTCCTTCATGTCGGCGACTTTTCCGTCGAAGACATCGACGCCGGCCCATGTTTGTCCCTTCTCGTGGGCTGAACGAAGTTGGACCATGATGTCTATCGGGTCAAGTCCCGCGTTTTCTGCTAGGGCGATCGGCACTGCTTCAAGGGCGTCAGCGAACGCTAATACTGCGAGTTGCTCTTTCCCTGAATTTTTCTGGGCATAAACCCTTAGCTGTCTTCCGATTTCAGCCTCTGGGGCGCCTCCTCCTCCGACGATTCGGGGATCTCGAACGACATCTCTGACTACACATAGTGCGTCGTGAATCGACCTTTCTGCCTCGTCCACAAGTCTCTCGCTTCCTCCTCGAACAAGTATTGTGACGGCTTTCGCGTTCTTTGCACCTTCCACGAATGTCATTTTGTCGTCAGCAACTTTTCTTTCTTCCACCAGTTGGGCTTTGCCTAGGTCGCCGGCTTTCAGGTCATCTACGTTGCTGACGATTCTGGCTCCGGTCGCCTTCACTAGTTTTTCCATGTCAGACTGTTTTACTCTCCTGACTGCGAGTATTCCCTTCTTTGCGAGATAATGCTGAGCTACATCGTCGATTCCTTTCTCGCAGAGGAGAACGTTAGCCCCTGAGCTGGCGACCTTTTCTACCATGTCTTTCAGCATCTTCTCTTCTTCGTCGAGGAAGGATTTCATCTGCTCGGGATTCTCGATGTTGATCTTAGCGTCAAACTCGGTCTTTTCTACTTCGAGCGGTGAGTCAACGAGGGCGATTTTAGCGTCCTCAATTCTCTTAGGCATTCCTGGATGGACAACTTCCTTGTCCAGAACGATTCCCTTGATGAGGGCGGTGTCTAGAAGTGATTCTCCTGGTTTCTTCTCTACCTTGATATCGTCAATGTCTACATTGTAGGTGCCGTCTTCCTTCTTCTCGGCGACCTGTAGTACGGCGTTGACTGCGAGGTCTGACATTTCCTTGTAGTCCGAGAGTAGTTTGCTGGCGAGGGAGACTTCGGCTATTTTGCGAAGGGTCTCTCTGTCGGAGGGGTTGACCTTGATGGCTATCTGGTCGAGGATTTCAAGCGCCTTGGTTGATGCGGCTCGATAGCCGTCTACGATTACTGTCGGGTGTAAGTCTTGGTCGATAAGTTCTTCGGCCTTTTTCAATAATTCTCCAGCGACAACGACCGATGTGGTCGTTCCGTCTCCGACTTCGTCGTCTTGGGTCTTTGCGACTTCAACCATCATCTTGGCTGCTGGGTGTTGTACTTCCATCTCATCTAATATTGTGGCGCCGTCGTTGGTGATTGTTACATCTCCGAAACCGTCGACCAGCATCTTGTCCATTCCCTTTGGTCCTAGGGAGGATCTGACGGACTCGGCAATTATTTTCGCCGCTGTGATATTGGCCCTTAGGGCTTCTTTTCCTCTAGTTCTGGAAGTTCCTTCTCTTAGAATTATTACCTGCTGACCGGCTAGTTCTGCTGACATTCTTGTTCTTGCTCCTCTTTACGATTCCAGCGAGACCAAACGGGCGTGATATAAATTTTGTCAACCCTGACAACCTCGAAACGGAAAGGATTCACTACTCAGGGGGATTGTACGTCTAATGTTTGGAATCTAGGCTCATTTCCGCCCATTTTTGGCCTTCATTCTTGGGTGACTCGATTCTATTCTGTCCTTCTAACCGATGATTACTCGTCCGTTTTTGGGCCAAAAGATCTGCAGAGATTTTTGTTTGGGAAAATATTTGTCGGTTCAATTCGGTCATGCACTCCTCCAACAATTTTTTTCCTTCAAGAACATCTTTTTCTTGTGTGAGTCTCCACCTGCATCGAAGAAGCATGCGATAGTCTCAACTTTTTCGCCACAAACACTCATTTTTCTTAAGTCTTGCTCGTTTCGAGCATTCAACAAATCAAAGATATCAAGCCGAGATCCAACTTGGAGAGATCCGAGAAGTCTATTCTGAGAGAGTTCCTTCTAGGACCCCCTATCTCTCTGGGCGTCCCTCCATGTCCAGAAACAGAAAAATACCTACGGAACGAATGACTCTCTCGTATCTAACAGTCTCTCCGGCCCATACAGTCACCACAAACGTCCCCTAGGACGCTTTCACCTTCCCGGGCGTGGGAACTCTTTTAGGCGCAGACATGTGAAGCCAAGAAAACGGAGAGCGTCGGCTCGGATTGAGAGAACTCATCAGGATCAATCAGCCATTCCTCGGCAAGGAAGAAATTGATTCGGCCGTGGAAGTATTGCGAAGCGGAATACTCACTGACAAAAGCGGCATGGGACCGCGCGTTCTAGAATTCGAGAGAAGCTTCGCACGGTACGTAGGCGCAAAACACGCCGTCGCCGTCGTAAACGGAACCGCTGCTCTACATGCAGCCCTACTGGCAGCCGAAGTAGGATCGGACGATGAAGTGATTCTTCCATCCTTCACCTTTGTCGGCGCTGTCAACGCCGTAATGCTAGCAGGAGCCATTCCCGTTTTTGCAGATATCGACAAGGATGGTTATTGCTTACGAGTGGATAGCGTGGAGGAAGCTGTCACACGAAAAACCAAGGCTATCATTCCCACAGACCTCTACGGCTTGCCTTCTGACATGAAGCCTATGATGGAACTTGCGAAGGGCAAGGGAATCACAGTGATCGAAGATGCAGCTCAAGCCCACGGTGCTCAGTATGACGGCAAGCGAGTTGGCTCCGTTGCCGACATGACATGCTTCAGCTTCTACGCCGCCAAGAACATAACAACGGGGGAGGGAGGCATGATCACGACTAACGACGATGAATATGCCCAAGCACTCAGAATGATCCGGTCCCATGGAGAACAACGCCCGTACTGGACCGTAAGACTCGGCCACAATTATCACATGACCGAGATCGCCGCGGCTATAGGTCAGGCGCAACTCAAGAAGCTCCCATCATTTCTTGAGAAGAGGAAGAAGAATGCCGAGCTAGCCACAGAGAAGCTGGAAATGTCCGGCAAGCTGATACTTCCCCGAGAGCAAGAGAGTCGCAAGCACGCCTGGTACGTGTACACTGTTCGTCTCCGCGGGGTAAACGCGGCGAAGCGTAACAAGATAGTTGACAAGCTCTGGAACAAGAACATAGAAGCTGCGGTGTACTACTCGACCCCTGTTCACTCAACACCGTTCTATCGGGATTCCAACGTGGCACGTAGAGGCAAGCTTCCTGAGACTGAGAAGGCCTCCCGCCAGGTCTTCTCGTTACCCGTACATCCCCGTCTTGGCGAAGACGATATCGACTATGTTTCTGAAACGCTTCGCAAGATCATTGTCTGATTCGGAAATGGATATTAGATGATCTTGTAGCGCTGAAGCATTTCTTCGATGTCGGGTCTTGTCTGTTCTTTCAGCTCGTAGCTTACTCTCGCAGTGGGCTTCGAGAATTTGATGATCCGCCTGATGTCCGCGGGCGTTGCAATTATGACACTGTCACAGTCCGCCTTGCTAATCGTCGCTTCGAGATCTCGGACTTGCTGGTGCCCGTAGCCCATTGTTGGGAGCACCTGGGTCAAGTGACTATACTTCTTGAATGTGTCCTTGTAGACCCCTACAGCTGACTTTCGCGGGTCCACGATTTCTGAGGCGTGAAAGCGTTTTGCTGCTATGAATCCCACACCATAAGTCATGTCGCCGTGAGTGACAGTGGGACCGTCCTCAATGACCAGAACTCTCTTTCCTTTAACCAGTTCAGGCTTGTCAATGGTTATTTCCGAGGTTGCTTTGATGATGACGGCGTCCGGGCTAATCTCTTTGAGGTTTGATTCTACAATCTGAATGTTCTTCGGGTCTGCCGTGTCGACCTTGTTAATGATTCCGACATTGGCGAGGCGCACGTTAATCTCGCTTGGATAGTGATTAAGTTCGTCCCCAGGACGCAGGGGATCTAAAACCGCAAAATGGATCTTGGGCTGAATGAAGGGAATGTCGTTGTTCCCACCATCCCAGAGAATAACATCGGCCTCCTTCTCTGCTGCCGCCAGAATCTTTTCATAATCTATTCCGGCGAAAACCACGAACCCCCGCTCGATATGAGGCTCATACTCTTCTCTCTCCTCTATCGAGCAATCCGCCTTATCCAGATCCTCGAAGGTGGCGAACCTTTGAGAGACTTCCTTTGAAAGATCACCATAGGGCATTGGATGACGGATGATTGCTACTCGTTTCCCGTGGTCTCTGAGTATCCCAGAGAGCCTTCTAGAAACGGTGCTTTTTCCCGCGCCCGTTCTCACGGCGCCGACAGACACAACCGGGAGCTTAGAATGCAACATGGTACTCCTGGGTCCCAGCAATTCGAAGTCTGCACCTGCAGCCATTGCGATAGAGGCCTTGTGCATCACTTCCGAGTAGGAGAGGTCGCTGTAGGACAAGACGACAAGGTCGGCTTTCAACTCCTTTACAAGACGGGCGAGTTCCTCTTCCGGGAATATCGGAATACCTTTTGGATATCCTGCTCCAGCCAGTTCCGGGGGATAATTGCGACCTGCTATCCCAGGGATCTGCGTGGCTGTAAACGCTACCACTTGATGATTCGGAGAGTTCTTGTAGACAAGATTGAAGTTGTGAAAGTCTCGTCCGGCTGCTCCAAGGATTATGACTCTCTTCACGGCTAACTCTCAGCTTGATGTCGCTCGGGGTCCGAGCCAGCTATATATCTTGGGCCAACGGAGTACCCTCCTTGTCAAACATCTCAGGCGCGGAAGTTTCCAGGCCCAAAGTTATCTTCGACATTGAAGGAGTCGGAGAAGCCAAGGGAGAATTTCACAGGTTCGCCGCGCCACGCACTGCTGATGCGCTTTTGAAGCATCTGCCGGTACGGGGTAGAGCTGTCCGGTATGGCGAAGAGATTTATTTCCAAGTCCCCGTCAAAGCGCCGAGTGAGAATCCACGTAGCACTGTTGAGGTCGGTGCTGTCGGTTATTGGCCAATGGGAGATGCAGTCTGCGTATTCTATGGACCCACGAAACCCTACAGCCCGGTAAACATGCTGGGACGAATCCTTGAAGGCTTGGAGTTGTTTCGAAGTGTGAAAGAGGGGACGATAATTACGATCAGGAAAGGCTAGGCGGCAGCAGGCCGGTATATTCGGATTCTAGCATTCCCACCCACTAGAGTGACGAGTTTTCTTCGCTCTAGTTCTTCCAAGAGGTCCTTTGCAACGCTTAGCCTAAGGTTGAACTGGGTCGCCAGACTGAAGGGTGTAATTACTCCCATTTTTTGAACTTCGCCGAGAAACTTGGGATCGCTGTAATCTGGTGATTGTAGGCCACGGGGCCTCTTTTCAACTACGGTTTTGCTCTTGCCCTTTTTTGATGGTGTCGCATCTCCCTTATTGTCCTGTTGGTCCTGTGTCTTCTCCATTTGAGCCATGCTCTTCTTCTTAGCGCCGCCCATGTCTAACCGCAAAGTCCTATTTTGTCTGCTGGATAAATACGTTTTCGAGCGCAGGCGAAACCCTTATTCATCTTTGCAGGGACTAATGCGATGCGATTCTATCATCGAGCTTGAGCTGATTCCTTGAAACTCGTGACGGTAAAAATTCCTGAGAAACTGATAACCGACGTTGATCAGCTTGTAAAGGCCGGCATCTATCATAGCCGGAGCGATGCCATCCGGGCTGCCGTTCGCGACCTGTTACGCCGGGAGTTGTGGCATACCGCCCAAGGCTAGGACATCTCGTTCATGGATTGCCTAGCGTAGTTGTGGGCTACTTTTTCCGGGTCAGATGATTTCGTGATGGATCTTCCCATTATGAAGAAGTCTGTTCCAGCTTTTGAAGCTCCACGGATTTTTCCGCCTTGTACACCTATTCCCGGTGAATAGATTTGGATCCCATCTCTGAGCTTTGACCTTACCTTTTTGACGATATCCGGCCTGGTCGCTCCTACCACAGCCCCGTCTGCTTTCCACAAACCTGCTTTCTCGGCGAAGACCTCGAATTG
>WNFB01002575.1_pt1 | contig 15789 bp, 14 predicted proteins | sample 5400501 | NCBI WGS metagenome assembly WNFB01 (sample SAMN13153341, study PRJNA577476) | soil metagenome | isolation source: 200 cm saprolite under Douglas fir tree site 2 hole 1 | place: USA:California | collected 2015-04-18
GCGAGAGTTCGAGTAACGAACTCGTCGAGCTGGCAACTGCAACAGAAGGCACTGAAACTACCGGTCCCGCCGTGGTCGCACTCATACCTAACTGGCAGCAGAAATCAGTTGCCAGTCTGTTGCGTTCCGGCGTGTCCGCAGTCTTACCGAACACGGCGACGGGCGAAGAAATCATTGCGGCCGTTGAAGGGGCGCTCGCAGGACTTGTCGTTTTGCCTCGTGATGCATTCGAGATTTTTGAAGAGACGCCGCTGACGCAGGAAGTGAATCATGAGAGTACCGCTTTGGATCGCGAACCGTTGACCGAGACCCTCACGCCGCGCGAGCGACAAATACTCGACCTGATGGCAGAAGGTTTGGGCAATAAAGAGATCGCCTGGCGACTACAAATATCAGAGCACACCGTTAAGTTTCACGTCTCCTCAATTCTCGGGAAGCTCGACGTGTCAAGCCGCACGGAGGCCGTCACCCAAGGAATGAGACGGGGCTTACTCATGATATAGGACAGGTCAACCCGAACGAGGAATGAAGCGCCAGAACTTAAATGCCTGTGCGCGCAGATGAAGGCTAATGGCTGAATCGAAAAAGAAGATTCGCTGGTCGTCCGCCTGGGCCGGTGCTCGCGCACTCGTGTGGACCCAGACCGACGGTGTCGATGCGGCAAGGCGAACCGTCATTAACACCAAAAGAATATCGCGGTCAATCCGTGGCGTTGGCGCGGGGAGCTTTGATATGACGACTGCAGCGGGTCGAACTCATGGCCGAACATTAGCACCCGCAGCGAGCACAGGCAAAAACGCCGTCTGGACGGCTATCGCCCAAATGACTGCGGCCTTTGTATTCTAAGGGACCAGAGAATGAGCGCGAACGAGGTGATCCGCGCAGCGCGTGATCTATCGTCTCGAACTTGTCCACTTCGACAGCCCGCTCATTTGGCACGAGTTTTCCAGCTGTCTCGTTCAGCGGCTTGCCAACCACGCTTGTGCATCTGCCGATTTCACCCATTCGCCAGCCACCTGCCTCGTGGTCACGTTGAGACGGTTGAAGACGTTGGTCGTGGCGATTGAGAGGATTAGGGCCGCGAGCGCCGGATCGTCGTAATGCTGAACGGCTGCGTCCCAGATCTCGTCCGGAACCGGGTCCGCCCGATCGCTGAACCGCGTAACGGCTTCGGCGAGCGCTAGCGCGGCTCGCTCGGCATCGCTGAAGTAGGGCGCATCCCGCCAAGCGGCCACTGCGAAGATGCGCTCGTCTGTTTCGCCTGCTTGCTTGAGCGTGCGCCAACCCATATCAACGCAGACACTACAGCCATTGATCTGACTAGCTCGCAAGTGAACCAGCCCCAACGTTGTGGACGGTACGCCGCTCTTTTCGGTAACTGTGTTGAGCGCGAGCAGCGCTTTCATGGCGTCGGGAAAGACGATAGCGGGATTATTCATTCTTGCTTGCATGATTGTTTTTCCTCCACTCTGTCACATTTGCCAGGTTTCCCTCGTCACTACTATGACGGACTGCAACGAAAGAATGTGACGGCAGGAAAGAGGCGTCACAAGGAGAAGGAAAATACCATGAAACTGAAGTCAATTAGCTATTGGGTGATCACGGGAATCGTTGCGTTCTGCATCGGTTCGGGCGGCGCAGCCGAGCTGGCGCGATTGCCGGGAAATGTCGAGGGACTCGTTCGTCTTGGATATCCGGTATATTTCGTGACGATTATCGGATTCTGGAAGGTACTTGGAGCCATTGCCATATTGGCGCCGGGTTACCCAAGGCTCAAAGAATGGGCGTATGCCGGCATTTTCTTTAACATGACCGGTGCGGCTGCCACGGGTGTGTTTGTTGGGCAGTGCGGCGTGGCACGTGATCGTTGACCTTGTCTTAACCGCGCTCACGGTCGCTTCCTGGGCGCTACGTTCGCCAAGTCGTCGCCTTGAGGGCCCGATTTTGTAGACATGCTGAGGAAGTATTTTGAGCGAACCTAGAGATCTGACAAAGCTGTTTGAGTCGCACAGAAGTCATCTGCGCGCGGTAGCCTATCGCATGCTTGGCTCCGCAAGTGAAGCTGATGATGCGGTGCAGGAAGCATGGCTGCGACTGAACAGCTCTAACCCCAGTGAGGTTGCCAACCTTGGCGGCTGGCTCACAACAGTTGTCTCGCGGGTGTGTTTGGACATGCTGCGTTCACGGCGGTCGCGACCCGAGGAAGCTCTCGATGCAGAAGTCGTCGAGCCGATTGCCGACACTAAGAGTGATCCTGAACAGGAAGCGTTGCTGGCTGATTCGGTTGGCGTCGCGTTGCTGGTGGTGCTTGAGACGCTTTCACCAGCCGAACGTGTCGCGTTTGTGCTACACGATGTGTTCGATTTACCGTTCGACGAGATTGCCCCGATCGTGGATCGCACACCAGACGCGGCGAGGCAGCTTGCCAGTCGCGCCCGCAGACGAGTGCGCGGAGGCGAGATAACATCCAATTCCGATCTCCAGAGCCAGCGAGTTGTCGTTGATGCTTTCCTTGCCGCGTTGCGCGCGGGTGATTTCGAGGGAATGCTCGCAGTGCTCGATCCCGATGTGGTGGTGCGGATGGATGCCGTGCCTGGAGTTCCGGGCGCGCCTCGGGAATTCCGCGGGGCAGCAAATTGGGCGCGGGGAGCAACGGCAGCATTTTCGCGGTTCGCGCGATTCGTGCATCCCGCGGTCGTCAATGGAGCAGTGGGATTGGTGTACGCGCCCGGCGGTAGGCTATCGCGCGCGCTCAGCTTCACCTTCGCGAACGGAAGGATTGTACGGGCTGAGATCATCAGCGATCGCGATCGTCTCCAGCAGCTCGATTTGTCGGTCCTCGACGACTGACACGATTGGTTTCAGAAACATATGACGAGAGGAGCGATACGAAATGAAAATCAAACTGACCACTTTATACGTGGACGACCAGGACAAGGCCCTGCGCTTCTATACGGAGGTACTGGGTTTTGCCAAGAAGGCCGATTTCAGTCAGGGCCCATATCGCTGGCTGACCGTCGCTTCGCCCGAGGAGCCGGACGGCGCTAATCTGCAGCTGGCGCTGAACGACAACCCCGCAGCCAAAGCGTTTCAGCAGGCGATGTTTCAACAGGGCCAGCCAGCGGCCATGTTCTACACCGACGACGTCAAGGGCGACTACGAGCGGATCAAGGCCCGCGGCGCCGAGTTCACGATGCCGCCCACCGACGTGACCGGTTCGACCATTGCGATGCTGAACGACACCTGCGGCAACTTCATTCAGCTCACCCAACTGGGACGCTAATTAACGCTATTAACCGAGCTACCTGGCCTGGCCGGTGAAGGTGTGGGCATGAAAACGGGACAAGAATTCGAGGCATGAACATCCAATGAATCCATCGGAACGTATTGACGAGCTGATCGCAGAACTCACAGACTGGCGTGGCAAGACGTTCGCCAGCATCCGCAAGACCATCCTTGAGACCGACCGGGAGATAATCGAGGAATGGAAGTGGATGGGAAGCCCAGCGTGGTCCCGCGACGGAATGATCGCGGTCGCCAACGCCCACAAGGGTAAGGTGAAGCTTACCTTTTCCCACGGGGCGAGCCTCCCAGATCCTGACAAGCTCTTCAACGCGGGCCTCGAAGGCAACGTGTGGCGAGCGATCGATTTTTTCGAGGGCGATAAGATTAACGAGCGTGCTCTAAAACATCTCGTCCGTGCCGCCGTTGATTACAATCAGAGCAAATTGAAGAGGAAAGCGCCTGCCGGTACTCGAGCGAAACCACATAAAAGGAAAGAGTGATGAAAACTACGAAACTACGGCGTTTTCTCACCAACTCTTTGTAGTTCTGATTCGTCAACCGAGAGCGTAAGTCGAGGATTCAGGCACCGAATTTTAAGAACGTTGGAGACGGCATCACCTAGTCTTACGAAACGATACGAGCCAGTATTTATCGGCCTAGCGGTTTGTCAAGATATCGCTTCGGCTGGCTTCGTACAAAGACGTCCCGCCACCATCTTAGCCCCATCTAGTTTTAACCTGCTTGTTGCCGAGGAAAGCGAGAAGACCAGGGCACCGATTGAGGAGAATTACGATCAGCCCTTGAAAAGGCCGGCCCAGTTATGTCGACCCCGATTGCATTCCGCGTCGTTGTTAACTCGCACAATTGCTCGCTCGCGATATCATCAAGTCATCGTATTATGTTATTGATTTCTAGAATTGAGGAATGAAGGGATGTCGGGAAGGGAACCACTCTGGAAAGTTAATGATCAGGCAGCGAGGCTGGCTGAGCTGGTAAGCCACGCCGGCGATCTGAAGGAAGCACCGCTACGTCGCGACGTCCGCTCGCTCGGTCGTCTGCTCGGAGAGGTGCTGAAAGAACAAGTCGGAATCGAATTCTTCACCGCGGTCGAGGAGCTGAGATTGTTGCTAATCGAACACCGCGAGGCGCGCGCGCAGCGCGAGTCTTCTGACAAAGAGCTCGTCGATGAAGACCAGTTGATGAATCGCGCCCAGCGGATTGTCAACGGTCTCAACATTAGTGACGCGCATCAGATGGCAAAAGCCTTTGCCATCTACTTCGAGTTGACGAACCTCGCTGAGACAAGTCATCGCAAACGCCGGCGGCGCGCGGCGCAGGTTTCCCTCGAGCGACAGGCTCAGCCGGGGACATTCCTCGGTACGCTACGCCGAATGCGAGCCGCGGGCATCACCGAGCAGCAGGTCTTGCGATGGTTGCGACAAGTAGAAGTTACCGTAGTCTTCACGGCCCATCCCACAGAGGTCGCGCGGCGCACGGTGCTCTTCAAGAGACAACGCATTGCCGAGGAACTCGAGCACTTGGATCGTCTGCCTCTGACCGCGAAGGACGCCGAAAAACGCGAGCAGGCAATCGCCGCGGAGATTACGGCCCTGTGGCAGACTGATGAGGTGCGCCGCCGTCGCCCGACCGTTCGTGACGAGATCAAGATGGGACTCGACTACTATCCCAGCGTGTTGTTTGAAACGCTGCCAAACGTCTATGAAGAACTGGCTGATGATTTTCGCGAAGCCTACGGAAGCGAGGTGTGGGGGCACGAGTTACCGCGCCTTTTTCGCTTTGGTTCCTGGATAGGTGGAGACCGTGACGGCAATCCATACGTCACGCCGGAGTGCACGCGGGATGCTTTGCATATGGCCCGAAGAACCATCCTCGATTACTACCTTAAGAAGATCGACGATTTAATTTGGCGTCTGAGTCCTTCGGTGCTTCAGGCTGGGATCTCGGAGGCACTGCTGCACTCGCTGGAGGATTGCGCCAGGGACATTTCCCCTGGCCTCAAGCCGCAAAGACACTCGCCTAAAGAGGTCTATCGACAGTACCTCGACTATGTTCTGGCACGGTTATCCAGTAACCGGTCCGAGCCGGCGAACAGCAATGCGTACCGGAGCGCCGATGAGTTTGCCGTGGATTTACGTATTGTGCGCGAAAGCCTCGCGGAAAATGGCGGCGAGCGTTTGGCTCGCTCGCTACTTGATCCGTTGCTGCGACAGGTTGAGACGTTCGGCTTCCATCTGCATACGCTCGATATGCGGCAACACTCGCGCGTACACATCCTTGCTTGCGAAGAGATTTCTCGAATTGTGGCGCTGAAAGAAACCCGCGCAGGTGATGTGCGAACGCTCAGCTTGCCGGATCCCCCTTCAAGCGAGACCGCGAGCCTGCTCGACTCCCTCCGCATGGTGAGCGAGCTTAAGCGGACATTTCCACCCCAGGCGATTCGGAGTTACGTAATCAGCGGGGCGCGCTCGGCGGGCGACATTCTGTCATTGATTTGGCTCTCCGAGTTGAGCGGTGTGCGCGTGGCAGCGCCGAACGATGGGGCCGATCCGGGTTTAATGCCGGTGCCCCTTTTCGAATCGATCGAGGACTTGCGCAACTGCCCGGCAATCTGTCGCACTCTTTGGACCCGTGCGGACTATGCACCGCTGCTTGACTCATGGGGCAGGCAACAAGAGGTGATGCTTGGTTATTCAGATTCAAACAAAGACGGCGGAATGCTGACCAGCACCTGGGAGATTTTCAAGGCCCATCGCGCCTTGCAACTGGTTGCTCAGGAATGCGGGGTGAAGTTAACGCTCTTTCACGGGCGCGGCGGAACGGTCGGACGCGGGGGCGGCCCGACGCATCACGCGATAGTTGCACAGCCAGCACGCGCATTCAGTGGCGAGCTCAAGATTACCGAGCAGGGCGAGGTGATGAACTGGAAATATTCAGATGCGGTCCTGGCTGAGCGTAGTCTCGAATTGATGATCGCCGCCAGCCTGGAAGTTCTTTGGCGATCGAGCGAGCCACCTCATGATCAGGAAGGCGAATGGGAAGCCACAATGGAGGCTCTCTCCCGGGATGCGTTTGGATTCTATCGAGAGATGATCGCCGACAATCCGCAGGTGCTGTCTTATTTTGAGGAGGCGACACCTTTCCGGGAGCTGGAGCTTGTGAGAATCGGCTCGCGTCCGGCGCGACGAGGTCAGCAGCAAGGACTTGCTGATCTGCGCGCGATTCCATGGGTGTTTGGCTGGATGCAAAGCCGTCACGTATTGCCGGCGTGGTTCGGTGTCGGCTTTGCGCTGGATCGGTTCGTGGGCTGCGGAGCAGAACAAGAGCGGTCACTGCGAAAGATGGTCCAGGAGTTCCCCCTCTTCGGTGATCTAATTCACAACGTTGAGATGGGACTGGCAAAAGCCGATCTGTCGATTGCCCGTTTGTATGCCGGTCTTGTCGCCGACGAAACGTTGCGCGAGCGAGTGTTCGGCATGATCGTCGAGGAGTTCGAAAGAACCGAGCGTGTGGTCTTGCGTCTGACCGGGCAGACCAGGCTGCTCGAGAGGAATCCAGTGTTGGCGCGCTCAATCCGTTTGCGCAATCCTTACGTCGATCCGCTCAGCCTGATTCAGGTGGCGTTGCTTCGCCGCAAGCGAGCGAGTGAAGATGAAGAAGACGTGACTCTAAATTATGCGCTGGCCGCAACAATCAACGGCATCGCCGCGGGTTTACGGAACAGTGGCTGAGAGTAGGCTCGCCAGATGACGAATCGCATAATGATAGTTTTCGATTCTGCTGAGCAGATTGAATCATCGGAGTCACTTCCAGGTGTACAGCATGCCCATCGAATGTCTCACCGGCGGACGAAGCCATTTGCTTTCTTCATGAGGGTATAAAAACTATTCGGTTGACCTGGACGCTCCGGCAATGTATAAGAGGAACAATTAATGTGATGAAATCCAAGCTGGTAAAAAAATCGGTATTCGAATTCGGGTGTCTAACGACCGTCGGGGCGGCTTGCGCCTGTATGTGTATGTGTTGTCCGTTCAGCGAGCGGGGTGAGTGTATGCCATAGGAATGAAATCCATTTCGGTAACACCGCAGCCGCTCAAGTTGAGCGGCTTTTTTGTTTTTAGGCGATAGTGAATTCGCGGACGAGATCACATGAAAGACATAACCATTGAGACTGCCCGAGAGGGATCGCCGGCCCCAGCTCCCTACGTTCGTGATGAGTTAGCCAATTACGAAGAGCAGATCAAGAAATATCGCGCCGGCGAAGTCGACGAGACGAGGATGCAGAAGCTGCGTCTGCACTTTGGCACTTATGCTCAACGTCAGGAGGGAGTGCAGATGCAGCGCATCAAGATTCCTGGCGGGTTACTAACCGCAGATCAACTCACGCGTCTGGCTGACGCAGCGGATCGGTTTGGCAGTGGCTTCATTCATTTCACGACGCGCGAAGATGCGCAGATATATTACGTGAGCCTGGAAAAAACGCCTGAACTGCTGCGGTTTTTGGCCGCGGGCGGCATCACTTCGCGCGAAGCTTGCGGCAACACTGTGCGCAACATCACCGCGTGTTATCGCGCCGGTACGTCGGCAACTGAGGTTTTCGAAGTTCAGCCGTACGCCGATGCTCTGTTTCGGTATCTCGTGCGCAACAAGTACAACCAGAACCTCGGTCGCAAGTTCAAGATCGCTTTCGAAGGTTGCGCGGATGATCACTCTGGATTGCGGATTCACGATATCGGGTTGTGGGCAGTCCACAGGACCGAGAAGGGCGAGCCTCGGCGCGGCTTTCGAGTTTATCTCGGCGGTGGACTGGGCGCCGGGCCGCAACTCGCGCATCTCTACACAGATTTTCTTCCCGTCGAAGATCTATTCAACCTCGCGGCGGCGACCCTGCGACTCTTTGACCGTTACGGTGAGCGCAAGGCCCGCATGAAAGCGCGCATGAAATTCCTGGTTCAGGCGTTCGGTTGGGACAAATTTCGTGCGGCTCTCGATGAGGAGCGAGACCGAGTTGGCCCAATACCGTTAGCCGGATACCTGGCAGAGACTGAAGAGTCAATCCCGGAAGAGGCTGCAAGTGAGCGTGGGTTGCACGTATTGGATTCACGAACCAGTGATCCTCAATTTCAGGCATGGGTCCGCGACTCTGTGATCGAGCATAAGGTCGCGGGCCTTCGCGGAGTTCACGTGCGCATCAAGCTCGGCGATTTAACTGCCGAACGTGCCCGTCGACTCGCGGATGTGGTTCGGCAATTCTCGTCGAGCCAACTGAGAATTTCGATTGAACAGAACATCTATCTGCCGTGGGTACACGAACAACGTCTCTGGGATCTTTTCGTTGCTCTCGGTGAGCTTTCACTTGCCGAGCGCGGAGTCGGCACGATTACCGATGTGACCACTTGTCCGGGCTCCGACACTTGTCGGCTTGGTATTGCTTCAGCGAAAGGTTTGGGGGGTGCCATTAGTGACGCCTTTAATAATGGTCTGGCGAAATACTCCGAGCTGGCGCGCCCTTTGCGCGTGAAGATCTCCGGTTGTCCCAACGGATGCGCGCATCACTCAGTCGCCAACATCGGATTCTATGCCGCGGCACTTTCGCATGAAGACCGCAGCGTACCGGCCCATTTTGTCACGGTGGGCGGTCATACACGTGGAGATGACGCGAAGTTCGGCTCGCTGATCGGCAAATTTCCCGCAAAGAACTGCGTAGCGGTAACCGAAACTCTGCTGGAATTTTATGAGAAAACGAAGGAGCCGGCAGAGGATTTCAACTCCTTCGTCTCGCGCACCGGGATTGAACGTTTGAAAGAGATCCTCGAGCCGTTGCGGCGAGTTCCTTCGTTCGAAGAGAACCCGTCCCTCTACGAGGACTACGGACACGAACACGAGCAATTTGCTGTCCGCAAAGGCATTAAGGGCGAATGCGCAGGCTCAACCGTGGCCGAAACCATACCTTCAATCGACGCAGCACGTGAATGGCTGGCCCAGGCAGAAGCATTGATCTATCACAAGGAATACGAACATGCGGTGCTTGCGGCTTATGAAGCCGCAGCCGCGGCCGCGCGCGTTCCACTCTACCGGCAGCTTGTCGATCCCTTTACTGCGGAAGAGGCTCTGTGGGAATTCGAGAACCTGTTTGTGTTGTCGGGCCAGACGCAGGGGGCCTGGCAAGAAGTTTCGTCAAAGTTTGAAGCCCTGAAAAAGGATGGTCTGTCACTTGGCGGCGAGAAGGAAGCCGGCGCACGAACAATCGTCGCAGAGGCGCGCAGCTTTCTTGACTACTGCACGCCAGCAACGGTCAAAGAGGCGGTGGCTTTCGAATGAGAGATGAAGTGAAACGCGGAGTTCTGGTGGTAGGTCACGGCAGCCATCGCCGGGAAGCTAACGATGACGTACGCGAAGCGGCGCGGCGCATCGCCGAACGCGGGCGGTTTCCTCTGGTCGAAGCTGCCTTTCTCGAGATTGAACATCCGAATATCAGCAAAGCATTTGCACGCCTGGTCGAGCAGGGCGCGGAGGAAATCATAGTACATCCCTATTTTCTCTCGCCGGGTAGACATACGCGCGGCGACATTCCCATAGAAGTTCGTGAAGCTGCAAGTCATCACCCTGGTGTCAACTATCGCATTACCGAACCGCTCTCAGCGCATCCACTGGTAATCGAGGCATCAGTCGAACGTCTACTTGAAACAATCGCTCGCGATACGGCTGAAAAGGCATCGAACGCCGCTAATTATCAGGCCCAGCGCGGCACGGTTTATCTCGTCGGTGCAGGACCGGGTGACCCGGGGCTGCTAACGATCAAGGCGCGCGATCTTTTGGAATCTTGTGACGTCGTGATTTACGATTATCTCGTCAATCCGGAAATACTTTGCCACGTTCCGTTCCAGGCCGAGCGCGTTTACGTCGGCAAAGTCGGCGGCGGCCGGCAGACTCCACAAGATCAGATCAACTACTTACTGACCAAGCACGCGCAAACGGGAGCACGTGTCGTGCGACTGAAGGGCGGTGATCCTTTCCTGTTTGGCCGCGGCGGCGAAGAAGCCGAGGCGCTACGCAGCGCCGGCATTCGATTCGAAGTAGTTCCGGGCATTAGTTCAGCGCTGGCTGTTCCCGCCTATGCAGGAATGCCTCTCACGCATCGAGATTTGTCTTCCTCCGTGGCAGTGGTCACCGGTTCGCGGGTGCGAGAGATAACCGCCACGTCCATCAGCGCGAATTTGTCGGCCGATACCATCGTCATTTTGATGGGCGTGACCCACTTGCGCGAAATTGCCGTTGATCTGATTGCCGCTGGGCGCTCAATTGAAACGCCGGCAGCCGTGATTCGGTGGGGTACTTACGAAGGGCAACTGACCGTCACGGGAACATTGGGAACGATCGCTGCCGATGCTTTGAATGCCGGCATGCGACCGCCTGCAGTGATAGTTGTCGGTGAGGTTGTGAAGTTGCGCGAGCGTCTTAAATGGTTTGAGCAAACCTCCGAGGGTTTCGATGAAAAAGAGTTGGAGACCGCATTGGCCTTGACCGGCTGAAGGGATTGACATGTCTGTTAGTGTTTTGTCATTCACACACGACACAACGGCTGAAGAGTTGAAGCGCGTCTCGGATGAATTCGAGAACGCTTCGCCGGAAGCCATACTTCGCTGGGCCGGCGAGGAGTTTGGTCCGGACATCGCGGTGGCTACCGGGTTCGGAGCTGAAGGGTGCGTGCTCATCGCAATGCTCTCAGGCATTGGTGCGGGCGCACGGATTTTCTACCTCGACACAGATCTGCTATTCCCTGAGACGTACGCGCTCCGCGATCGATTGGAGGCCCGTTACGGTGTGCGCTTTGAACGACGTGCGACGCGTATCTCTCTCGGCGATCAAGCCGTCGAATACGGGGAGCGTTTGTGGGAGCGTCAGCCTGATCTCTGTTGCCGTCTGCGCAAGGTTGAGCCTTTGAAAGAGATGCTGACCGGACTGCAAGCCTGGGTCACAGCTATTCGTCGTGAACAGTCACCGGCTCGTGCAAACATCGACCTGGTCGAGCGCGACGACAGATTTGGCTTGATCAAAATCAATCCGCTGGCTACGTGGTCAACCAGTGACGTCTGGGACTACATTGCCAAGCACGATGTGCCTCACAACCCGCTTCACGACCACGGTTACCCGTCTATAGGCTGCGCGCCCTGCACCACGCCCGTCCAAATCGGCGAAGATTCGCGCGCAGGCCGATGGCGCGGCACGAGCAAGACTGAATGCGGATTACACCCGGCTGGCAAGGAAAAACTAAAGGACGTGGAAGGACCAGGCTCGACAGCATGAAACTTATAAAACCGCATGGGGGCAAATTAGTTAATCGCGAAGTTACCGGGCGTGAGCGCGACAGGCTAATTCAAGCAGCGATCAATATGCCCGCTCTGCGCCTGAACGCCCGGGAAATTTCCGAACTGGAAATGATTGCCACGGGTGCTTACTCACCGCTCGAAGGATTCCTCGATCGATCCGACTATGCCTCGGTATGCGCCAGAATGCGGCTAGCCAACGGAGTTGCCTGGCCGATTCCGATTACCCTCTCAATCACGAACGAGCAGGCCCGCACGTTTCGCCAGTTCGAGGATGTGGCGCTCTATCAGGAAGATCATTTGCTTGGCATACTGCATCTTGCTGACAAGTATTGTTACGATAAAGCACGTGAAGCGGAACTGGTCTATCGCACCACCGACTCTGCTCATCCCGGCGTGCGAGTTCTCTACCATCAGGGTGACTGGCTGCTGGGAGGAAAGATCAGTCTCCTCAATCGACCGCGCGATCCTGCGTTCCCAAGTTATCGTCGAGATCCGGTCCAGACCCGCGCGCTCTTTCAGCAGCGCGGTTGGCGCCGGGTGGTAGCTTTCCAGACGCGCAATCCGGTTCATCGAGCCCACGAGTACATCCAAAAATGCGCGCTCGAGATCGCCGATGGATTGCTCCTGCACCCGCTGGTTGGCGAAACCAAAGCGGATGATTTGCCCGCGGACGTGCGGCTCGAGTCGTACGAAGTGATTCTCGCCGGCTACTATCCGTCGGCGCGCACGATTCTTTCGATCTTGCCCGCGGCGATGCGGTATGCCGGCCCGCGCGAGGCCGTCTTTCACGCGCTGGTTCGAAAAAACTATGGTTGTTCGCATTTCATCGTTGGGCGCGATCATGCCGGAGTGGGCAACTACTACGGTAGCTATGATGCCCAGCACATCTTCGATGAGTTCGAACCTGAAGAACTCGGAGTGACACCGCTATTCTTTGATCACACATTCTATTGTCGCTCGTGCGGGGCGATGGCTTCGAACAAAACGTGCCCCCACGAGATGACAAACCATGTCACGCTTTCCGGCACTAAGGTGCGCGAGATGTTAAGTGTCGGACAAATTCCGCCGGTTGAATTTACCCGGCCTGAGGTGGCCCGGGTATTGATCGAGGCACTGAGAGCAATCGAGACAGAACATTTGGTTAGCACAGAAGCTTAAGAGAACCAGGAGTCGATTAGTGAGCAACGGCAAAGGATTCACCATATGGCTGACGGGATTATCCGGGGCCGGAAAGACAACTCTCGCAACGGAAATGGCGCGCGAGCTGCGGGCTCGAGGAGTAAGCGTCGAGGTCCTCGATGGAGATCAAGTGCGCACAAACCTTTCGAAAGGCCTGGGCTTTTCAAAAGAAGATCGCGATACCAACATACGCCGTATCGGCTATGTCTGTCGTTTACTTTCGCGGAACGGCGTAGCGGCGATATCGGCGGCCATCTCTCCTTACCGCGAGGCGCGTGATGAGGTGAGACGACTGGTCGAACAGGATGGCGCCGAGTTTCTCGAGGTTTTCGTGACGTGTCCCATCGATGTGCTGGCAGAGCGGGACGTCAAGGGACTCTACAAAAAAGCCCTGGCGGGCGAGATAAAGGGTTTCACGGGGGTCGACGATCCATACGAGGAGCCGTTGGCTCCGGATGTGATAATCGAGTCAGACCGCGAACTCGTTGACTTCAGCGCCATGAAAATAATTAATGAGCTTGAGCAACGTGAACTTGTGCCGAAAGTCGAGATCCCCGGTCAGGCTGTGGCAAGTAACGCGAATGATAGAACCGGCCTGGAAGTCTTTAATCCGGCGGGTGCATTGGCTTGAGCTTCGCGAGACCTTCCGGACACCAGAAGCCCAGGGCATCGCGGAACCGAGCTCTTGTATAAAAGAAACCTTGGGTCCTATTTGAAATATTTAGGTTAGCGCGTTTGATAAACAAACCGCTTGACAGTTTGAGGGTGCGATCGTTTAGACTGGTTTTGGAATTCTTGACAACCGAACGTGGCGATTTAGAGCGACTTGCTCCACGTAAAAAACTGCTAAAGAGCTGGATTGGACTCAAACGAAGTTTCCAGAGCCTTCCGCGCAACCTTTAGCGCGGAAGGCTTTTTAGTTTGAGAGCAAAGCATTTACGCCACGCTTCCGATAGAACTGGCGAGGTCAATGATGAGCACGGTGCTGAATCCAACGATTGAAGACGATTGTACGTTCGCCCTCGCAGAGCCATTTCAGCTTGCGTCCGGCGAGCAATTGCAACCCGTAACTCTGCGCTACGCGCTTTATGGCAGGCTCAACAGAGACCGCGACAATGCGATTCTCGTGTGTCACGCATTGTCGGGATCGGCTCGGGTAGCCGAATGGTGGCCGCAGATGTTTGGGCCGGACGGGATCTTTGACACTGAGCAATACTGCGTGATTGGCATTAATGTGATCGGATCGTGTTACGGTTCGACCGGGCCGCGTTCGTCCAATTCACGGACAGGGGAACGCTATAACAGCAAGTTTCCGGTGGTTAGAGTTGCGGACATGGTTCGAGCGCAGGTCGAAGTGTTGAATTTACTCGGCGTGCAGCGACTTCATACGGTGATTGGGCCTTCGATTGGCGGCATGCAGGCGCTGCGATGGGTTGTCGATTTTCCTGATCGAGTTGAGCGATGCGTTGCTATCGGCGCCACGCCGCTGTCAGCGATGGGACTCGCTCTCAACCACCTACAGCGCCAGGCGATTCGTAATGATCCTGTTTGGAGCAATGGTAACCACGACGCTGACAATCAGCCCGTCGCGGGTTTGGCGCTCGCGCGCGCTATCGCAATTTGTTCCTATAAGTCACCGGACCTTTTCGCGGAGCGTTTTGCTCGGAAGCCAAACCGCAACGGCGAAGACCCGCATTCTTCGTTGGAAGATCGTTACGACGTCGCAGGTTATCTAGACTATCAAGGCGCAAGTTTCACGCGTCGCTTTGATGCCAATTCATACCTGGTGCTGTCCAAAGCCATGGATACTTTCGATCTGGCTTGCGGGTACGGCTCGGAAGCAGCAGCGCTCCGGCGTATACGGGCGCGGGTGCTGCTGGTTGGCATCTCGTCTGACTGGCTCTTTCCGGCAACGGACATACTGGCGCTTGCCGAGCGGATGCAAGCGGCCGGGGTTGATGTTAGTTATCGAGAGCTTACGTCATCGCACGGCCACGACGGCTTTCTTGCAGAGGCGGACCGGCTCGCTTCGCTGCTCAGGCCACACTTGATTGAAGAAGCTGAGGCCGTGTTGGCTGCCGGATCTTACTGATTCCTGATGTGATTGTTTCAGTTTGGAGGAGACTTATGAGTACTCTTTTTGCACTGGAAGCAAGTGAGCGCACGGTGACGTTGCCGAGGCATTTGCTGCGCGACCGGGTAGCGCTCGTTACGGGAGGATCGCGCGGCATCGGCCGCGCCACCGCACTTCGATTGGCCGAAGCGGGCGCACATGTCGTCATCAATTACGCCCGGCAGACTTTCGTCGCTGAGCAAGTCTCGCAGGCCTGCATTGAACTTGGCGTCAAAGCCCTGGCAGTGCGGGCCAACGTGAGCGAACCGACCGAGGCGGAAATGCTGGTTGAGACTGCCTTTGAAAACTTCGGGCGCCTTGATCTCGTGGTGGCGAACGCGGGCATTTGGGAAGGAGCCCCCGTGGAAAAGATGTCCGAAAAGCTTTGGGATGGCGTCATCGATACTAACCTGAAGGGCACGTGGTCGGTTTGCCGCGCTGCCGTCCCGCTCATGAAAAGGGAAGGCCGCGGCTCAATTATTGTAGTTAGTTCGACGGCGGGACAACGCGGCGAGGCTGGTTACTCGAACTACGCAGCTTCGAAAGGCGGTCAGATCAGTTTCGCCAAGTCCCTGGCGGTAGAGTTGGCTCCGGAAATTAGAATCAATTGTGTGGCGCCGGGCTGGGTCGACACCGATTTGAATGAAGCCGTGTTCAGTGATAATGGTTTCAAACAGAAATTGGCTGAGGGGATTCCCCTTCGACGCATCGCAACGGCCGACGATGTAGCCTTATCGATCGTTTTTCTCGCTTCAGACTGGGCTCGGCACATTACCGGCGAAGTCCTGAATGTAAACGGCGGCGCAGTCCTATGCGGTTAATAAGCCGGCGCAACCTCGATCGATCAGCAAGATGCTTGAAATA
>WNFB01002576.1_pt1 | contig 15789 bp, 17 predicted proteins | sample 5400501 | NCBI WGS metagenome assembly WNFB01 (sample SAMN13153341, study PRJNA577476) | soil metagenome | isolation source: 200 cm saprolite under Douglas fir tree site 2 hole 1 | place: USA:California | collected 2015-04-18
CCGCTCAAGGACGAGAAGTGGAGCCTGGAGTTCGGCCAGGTCACGCCCGCGCTGCAGACGCCGTCGCCGTTCGAGAAGAACGTCGTGCGCTCGCTGAGCAATCCCAACGGCGAGTTCCGCAACTCGCACGCGCGCACGCCGCACCATCTGCTGAACGGAACGATCACGCCGAACAGCCTGCATTTCTCGATCAATCACTGCGGCATACCGAACATCGATCCCGCCAAGCACAAGCTCGTGATCCACGGCATGGTGCGCCAGCCGCTGGAATTCACGCTGGAGACGCTGTCGCGCTATCCGCTGGTCACGCGCATGAACTTCGTGGAGTGCGCCGGCAACTCGGCGCCGATGTTCTCGAGCGAGCCGCTGCAGGTGACCGCGCAGGCGATCCACGGGCTCGTGTCGAACTCCGAATGGTCCGGCGTGCCGCTCTCGACCCTGCTCGACGAAGCCGGCATCGACCCAAAGGCGAAATGGGTGGTCGCCGAGGGCGCCGACGGGCAGTTCCTGGATCGCAGCGTGCCGGTCAAGAAGGCCTACGACGACGCGCTGGTCGCGATCTACCAGAACGGCGAGCACCTGATGCCCGGCAACGGCTATCCGATGCGCCTCCTGCTGCCCGGCTACCAGGGCAACATGAACGTCAAGTTCCTGCGCCGGATCAAGGCCGTGGAGCAGCCGGCCTACAGCATGTTCGAGAGCAAGACCTATTCGCAGATCCTGCCCGGTGGCAAGACCTGGCGGTTCAACTTCCTCATGCAGGTCAAGAGCTTCATCACCAATCCCTCGTTCGGCCACCAGCTGAAGGAGCCGGGCTTCTACGCCATCTCCGGCGTCGCCTATTCCGGCACCGGCCGCATCGCCAAGGTCATGGTCTCGGCCGACGGCGGCAAGAGCTGGGGCGAAGCCGCGCTGCAGGGGCCCGTCTACCCCAAGGCGTTCACCCGCTTCGTCATGCCCTGGCGCTGGGACGGCCAGCCGGCGACCTTGCAGAGTCGCGCCTGGGACGACGGCGGCAACGCCCAGCCGCTGCGCGCCGAATTCGTGGCGGCGCGGGGCCAGACCAGCAAGCCGGTGACGAACCCGCTGGTGTTCCCCAACCAGCACTACAACAGCATCACCAGCTGGGCGGTCGACGGCAAAGGGGAGATCAAGCATGTCTATGCATAAGCCGCTCTCCGCGCTCGCCCTCGCGCTCTCGTTCAGTGTCGCTCCGGCGGTCGCGGAGAATACCGGGCTCGGCAAGCCGATCTCGGAGCCCGACATCAAGGCGTGGGACATCGCGATCCTGCCGGACGGCAGCAACCTGCCGGCCGGCAGCGGCACCTCTGCGCAGGGCGCCAAGATCTACGAAGCGAAATGCCTGGCGTGCCACGGCGAGGGCGGCAAAGGCGGGGTCGCACCCGGCGCCGGGCCGCTGGTCGGCGGCGCGCCGCTGACGAGCGGCATCGATACGCTCAAGACCATCGGCAATTACTACGCTTATGCCACGACGGTGTTCGACTACATCCGGCGGGCGATGCCGTTCCAGTCGCCGCGCTCGCTGAGCGACGACGAGGTCTATGCCCTCACCGCCTATATCCTCGCGCTCAACAAGCTCGTCGGCGAGAACGACGTGATCGACGCCAAGACGTTGCCGCAGGTGAAGATGCCGAACCGGGACAATTTCACCATGCCCTACCCCGACCGGATCTAGGCGATCGCGGCACCAAGCTCGACGACCGGCGCCCCGCGGCGCCGGTCGTTTTTTCTAGAGCTTCTTGCGTGGTCGCATTTTCGGACGGAAAACCGGTTCCCACCCCGGATCAAGTCCGGGGCAGGCTTTTTCCTGAAAATGCTTTAGGGCGCGATCTTGATGTTCTGCTCCTTGACGAGCTTCGACCACTTCGCGATGTCGCCTGCCAGGAGCTCGCGCAACTCCTCCGCCCGCCCGCTGCGCACGTCCATGCCCACCGCGCAGCGCCGGGACGATTTTCGATCACGACCGGCTTGCTCTACTTGGCCTGCATTTTGTCGGCGACCACCCGCGCGGTGGTGTCGATCGAGCCGCCGGGGGCGGTCGGCACGATGATGCGGACGGTCCGCTCGGGGAAGGCCTGCGCGCCGCCGCTCGCGCAAATGGCGGCGACCAGCGCGAGCGCCGCCAGCCCGCGCGCATCGATCGATCTCATCTCCGCCTCCCGCTGCGTCAGCCGCCGATCGCCAGCCGATGCTCGTCGAGCACCGCCGGCATGGCGGAGGGCGGCAGACGGCCAAAGCCGCAATAGGCCGCCACGCCGAAATCGGGCAAATATTTTTGCGCCAGCGCGACGCGCTGCCGGAAGCCTTGCATGTGATGGATGACCCCGAGATAGACGCGCGCGCCCCGCGGCTGCAAGTCCTCGAGCGGCGCGAGAAACGCGTCGTCGGCGCCATCGAGCACGGGAATATGGATCCAGTCGACCCGCCGCCCCGACGCCTCGATCACCGCGTTCGCGAGCCCCACCGTCGCGGACAGGTCGCGCGGCGCAAAGCGCGGCCAGCCGCCGAGGGTGCCGAAGCAGAAGTGGTATCCGAGCAGCACGCGCTCCGGCACGCGCGGCGCCAGATCGCGGAACTGCGGAAGATTGCGCTCCAGTGCGCCCGCGGCGGAGAAACCGGGTATCGCGCCGTAGGCGTCCTGCACCTCGGTCGCGCAATCCCATTGGATCACGAGATCCTCACTCGGAATCTTGTCGATGATGGTCGCGATCTCGGCGGCGAGCGCCTCCTCGAAGCCCGGCCTGATCTTCGCTACGTCCTCGGGGTCCGGAAAAATGCGCGGCGGCAGCGTGCTGTTGACCGAGGGGAGCGACACCTGGAAGCGCAGGTGCCGGGCCAGCGTGCCGTTCTCGCGCAGCGTCCGGAACACGAAATACGAGTTGATCGCATCGCGTGCGAAGCCGAGCCGCCAACCCGGATCGCCGAAACGAACGCGCGCGACGCCGTCCTTGACCTTGAACTGCCAGCTGTCGGAAGCGTCGCGCGGATTGAGCCGCTCGACCCCGTTCTCCGGCCTGGGCCGCCGCACCGTCTTAAGATCAGGATGGCCCGACAGAACCTGATAGTGGACACGGCTGATCCAGTGCCGGCGCGGGCCGACCTCGCCGTCCGGAATGGCGGTGAGGGCGCCGCCGAGCGGCGTTCCGAAGGTTCGGAAGACCTCCTCCACGGTGTCGAGCGGGATGCTGCCGACCAGAAGCGCGCGCTGGGTCAATCCCGTCCCCGATGCACCCGATTGGTGAAATCCGATCGCCCGATTATCAAAACCGCGCCCGCGGTTGGCAATCCGCATCGCACGGATAATCGATGGCGCGCGTTCGTCGCGCCCCGGCACTGACGATCGTGCGCTAGCTTGCGCCGCCAGGGGCGCTACTTGCACTCCTGCTCGATCTTGTCGAGCGCCTGGCCGAGCCCCTTGAGCGAATACTGATCGGTCGACTGCGCGCCGCGCCCGGAGCTCCCCTTCACCGTGAGATCGCCGCCCTTGCGCATCGCCTCGACCATGCGCGCCTCCTCGGCGACGTTCTTGATCCAGGCGCCGTCGTTCTGCGTGTACATCGCGAACTTGGTGGTGCCGATCTCGGCGGTCGCGTCCGAATTCGACTTGAACGAATAGCCGATGATGACCGACACCTCGTTCTTGACGTTCTCGGCCGGCCTGGTCGACACGAAGACGTAGGACGGGTCGCGCTTGCGGCCGACCGGCTCGGTCTTGGTCGTCTTCGGCTTGGCGAGCGCGAAGCAGACCCGGGCGCCCCCGGGCGAGGCGGTATAGGCGCCCCAGTCGCCGTACTGGCCGAGCAGCGTCGGTTGCACGTTGCCCGCGGGCGCCGCCGCGGTCGGCTTCGGCGGCGGCGGCTGCGCGAAGGCCGCCGTCGCCAGCGCGCCGACGGCGAGCGCCGTCGCGGCCAATCGAATTACGCTCATCGGCCCACCTCGGCTTTTCGAAATCCGCACCATGAGACCCCGTAATGGCGTGCCATGCTTTCGGAATTCGGCAATGTGAAGGCGAATGCCCGCGTCAGAGCTTGCCCGGCAATTCACATCAAATAACTGTGAATATGGGGATGCCTCCCGGGAAGGGCCCCGGGGTGTTTCCTTGGGTTGGCGCTTGCACTATTCGAACGCGGGTTACCCCCACAGCATTCGAGCAAGCGACGTGAAAGCCATCCTCTGCCAGCGCTTCGGTACTCCCGACGATCTCGTGCTCGCCGATATTGCCGATCCGGTCGCCGGTCCGGGCGAGGTCGTGGCGAGGGTCGCGGCGGTCGGGCTGAATTTCTTCGATACCCTGCTCATCGCCGGCAAATACCAGGTGAAGCCGCCGTTTCCGTTCTCGCCCGGGGGTGAGCTCGCGGGCGTGGTCGAGAGCGTCGGACCGGGGGTAACCGCGTTCGCGCCCGGCGACCGCGTCATGGGCTACAGCAATTTCAACGCCGCGCGCGAGCGCACGGCGGTCGCGGCGGACTGGATCGTGAAAATCCCTCCCGAGCTCGATTTCGAGCGCGCCGCCGCGCTCACCGTCATCTACGGCACCGCCTATCACGCGCTCGAGCATCGCGCCGCCTTGCGCTCCGGCGAGACGCTGGCGGTGCTCGGCGCCTCGGGTGGGGCCGGGCTGGCGGCGGTCGAGCTCGGGCGCCTCATGGGGGCGCGCGTGATCGCCTGCGCCTCGACCGACGACAAGCTCGCCTTCGCCCGCGCCCATGGCGCCCACGACATCGTCAACTACGAACGCGAGGACTTGCGCGCCGCGCTCAAGCGCCTCGGCGGCGAGCACGGCATCGACGTCGTGTTCGATCCGGTCGGCGGCCGCTTCAGCGAGCCGGCGGTGCGCTCGCTTGCCTGGGGTGGCCGGCATCTCGTCATCGGATTTGCCGCCGGTGAGATCCCGAAGCTCCCGCTCAATCTCGTGCTGCTTAAGGGCTGCGCCGTGATCGGCGTGTTCTGGGGCGCCTGGGTACGGCACCACAACGACCAGTACCAGGCGGCGATCTCCCGCCTCGCCGGCTGGTGCGCCGCCGGCAAGCTCTCCTGCGCCATCCAGCGGGTCTATCCGCTGGCGCAGACCGCGCAGGCGCTCAAGGCGCTCGCCGAGCGCAGGGTGAAGGGCAAGCTCGTGGTGCGGATCGGCGAATAGCAAAGGGGCGAATAGCGAATGGCGAATAGCGCGCGACGTCATCGCGAGCGGGTACCGTTCGCTACTCGCTATTCGCTATTCGCGCCTTTGCCGCCTCGCGGTACGGTCCTGCCTCAATCCGGCGGCTCGGCCAACCGGTTCATCGCCTCGGCCAGCGCCACGTCGCGCTCGGTCACCCCGCCGGCATCGTGAGTGGCGAGCGTGACCTCGACCTTGTTGTAGACGTTGAACCATTCCGGATGGTGGTCGAGCTTCTCCGCAATGAGCGCGGTGCGCGCCATGAAGCCGAAGGCCTCGTTGAAATCCTTGAAGGTGAATTTCCGCGAAATGGCGTCGCGACCCTTGACCTCGCTCCAGCCGGCAAGCTTGGCGAGCGCGCTCTTGCGGGCACTGCCGGTCAATTTCTCGGGCATGGGGTCAACCTCGCTGATCGGCCGGATGGTGCCATGGATCGCGGCCCGCCGCCACTCGCAAAGGCCGCCCGCACGGCCTACCTAAGAGGGCGGCGTCGATCCGCCCGGAGGTCCCCATGTCCTGGTCGCTCAACATCGGCACCATCGCCGGCACGGCGGTGCGCGTGCACGTCACCTTCCTGCTGTTTCTGGGCTGGATATTCGTCGCGAGCTGGGTCTCCGGCGGACCGGAAGCGGCCTGGCAAGGGCTCGCCTTCATGGTGCTGCTGTTCGCCTGCGTGGTGGCGCACGAATTCGGCCATATCTTCACCGCGCGCGCCTTCGGCGTCTCGACGCCGGACGTGACGCTGTTGCCGATCGGCGGCGTCGCCCGCCTCGAGCGCATCCCGGAGCAGCCGTACGAGGAATTCCTGGTCGCCATCGCCGGGCCGCTGGTGAACGTGGCAATCGCATTCACGCTGGTCCTCCTTGCCGGCGCCCATCTCGACACCGGCGACCTCTATGCCGTCGAGCGGACGACGACATCGATGGTCGACCGGCTCGCTGCGGTGAACCTCTTCCTCGCCGTGTTCAACATGATTCCCGCCTTCCCGATGGACGGCGGACGGGTGCTGCGCGCGGTGCTCGCCGCGCGCATGGGCTATGTGCGCGCGACCGAGCTCGCCGCCCTCATCGGACAAGGCGTCGCCTTCGCGCTCGGCTTCATCGGGCTGTTCAGCAACCCGATGCTGATCTTCATCGCGATCTTCGTCTATCTCGCGGCCGCCTCGGAGGCGCATCTCGTCGCCATCCGCGCGATGTCGCGCGGCGTGCCGGTGAGCGCCGCGATGATGACGCGGTTCGCCACCCTCACCCCCGACGCGCACGTGGACGAAGCGGTCCAGACCCTGCTGCAGACCAGCCAGAGCGAGTTTCCCGTGGTCGACGCCGCCGGCAAGCCGGTCGGCCTGCTCGGGCGCGGCGACCTCATTCGCGCGCTCAAGCAACTCGGCCCCGACGCCCGCGTCGCCGACGCGATGTCGGCGACCGTGCCGACCATCGGCCACCGCCGCTGCCTCGACGAAGCGTTCCGCATGCTGCAGGAAAAATCGGCGCCGGCGGTTGCGGTGATCGACGGCACAGGACGCCTCACCGGCCTGGTCACCTCCGAGACCATCGGCGAGATGCTGATGCTGCACGAGGCGGGCGCGCGGCTCGGGCCATGGACGCGCCCGAGCGGAGCGTAATTCCCACCGTCGCCGACTGTCATGCGGCTGTCGCGCAGCTCTCCCTATTCTGTCGGCCGCGGCGAGCTTGCCGTCCCCATCCGGAGACTGCCATGCCCATCGTTCCCCTGTCGCGCCGGCGGTTGCTCGCGACCGCCGCGGCCTCCGCGGCCGGCGGCATCGCCCGGCCCTATCTCAGCCGCGCCGCCGATCGTCCGCTCGTCACCCACGGCGTCCAGTCCGGCGACGTCTCGGCCGATTCGGCGGTGGTGTGGGCACGCGCCGACCGCCCGGCGCGGATGCTGGCCGAGGTCGCGTCGAGCGACAGCTTCAAGACCATCCACCGCGCGGTGTTCGTCGACGCGCTGCCGGAGAGCGATTTCACCGCCAACGCGCTGATCGAGGGCCTGCCCGCCGGGCAGGACATCTTCTATCGGCTGCGCTTCCAGGACCTCGCCTCGCCGACCATCGTCGGCGAGCCGGTGATCGGGCGCCTGCGCACCGCGCCCAGCGACCGGCGCTCGCTCTCGTTCGTGTGGTCGGGCGACACCGCCGGCCAAGGCTGGGGCATCGACGAGACGCGCGGCGGCATGCGCAGCTACGCCACCATGCTGCGCAATCGGCCGGATTTCTTCATCCACAGCGGCGACACCATCTATGCCGACGACCCGATCGTCGCGGAGCAGAAAATGCCGAACGGGGAGACCTGGAAGAACGTCGTGGTCGAGGACAAGGCCAAGCCGGCGGAGACGCTCGCCGAGTTCCGCGCCAACTACAAATACAATCTGCTCGACAAGAACGTGCTCGCCTTCAACGCCGAGGTCCCGATCTTCGCGCAGTGGGACGACCACGAGGTGACCAACAACTGGTGGCCGGGCGAGCCGCTCACCCGCGCCGAGCACCAGCGCAAGAAATACGCCGAGAAGAACGCCTTGATCCTGGCGGCGCGCGCGAGCCGCGCCTTCCACGAATATATGCCGCTGCGCCGGACCCAGGCCGAGGCCGGCCGAGTCTATCGCAAGATTTCCTACGGGCCGCTGCTCGACATCTTCATGCTCGACATGCGCAGCTATCGCGGGCCGAACGGCGAAGGGATGGAGGAGAGCTACGGGCCGGCCGCCTATTTCCTCGGCCCCGTCCAGGTCGCCTGGCTCAAGCGCGAATTGATCAATTCGCAGGCGACCTGGAAGGTGATCGCCGCCGACATGCCGATCAGCCTCCTCGTGGTCTACGACACCGACCGCAGCTGGGGCGTCGAGGCGGTCGCCCAGGGCAACGACGGTCCCCCGCGCGGCCGCGAGCTCGAGATCGCCGACCTCCTGTCGTTCATCAAGCGGGCCGGCGTGCGCAACACGGTCTGGCTCACCGCCGACGTCCACTACACCGCGGCGCATTACTACGACCCGAACAAAGCCGCGTTCCAGGACTTCGAGCCGTTCTGGGAATTCGTGTCGGGCCCGATCCATGCCGGCGGCTTCCCGCAGAACAAGCTCGACAACACGTTCGGGCCGCAGGTCAGATACGTGAAGGCGCCGAGCGCGCCCAACCAGCCGCCGAGCGAAGGCCTGCAGTTCTTCGGTCGCGTCGCAATCGACGGCGCGACGGAGGTCATGACCGTGACCCTCAAGGACGTCGACGATCATGCGCTGTGGTCGACCGCGCTCGAGCCGAAGCTGGGGTAAGACTCGCATAAGTAGGGTGGGCAAAGGCGCGAGCCGAGGCCGCGATGTGGCGCGCTGCGTCGCGCGCCTTTGCCCACGCGTCACGATGCCCGGGCGCCGACCTCACGGCAATGATCCGCGTGGGCAAAATCGCTCACGCGGCGTGGCGATGCGGCGAAGATGCGGCAGGGATCCCCGCTCGGAGGCGGGGATGGGCTTTGCCCACCCTACCCAGCTACGCGCTCTTGCGCAGCGCCAATTCCGGCGCGGCCTCGCGCCGGCGCAGCTTGGTCGAGTAATACGACGCGTTCTGGTCGCCGCGCAGCGCCTCGCGCGTGAACTGGATGAGATGGTGGGCGACGAAGGCCATGCCGAGCGCGGCGTCGATCTGCCCGCGCCGCAACGCGTGGCGCGCTACGCGCCAGAACGGCCGGCGGTAATTCGAGAGCAGCCCGATATGCAGCACGACGCGGAAGGCGAGCACCAGCGCGCCCGACAGGTTCGCCCAGTTGAGCTTGCCGCGCGCCGGCGTGATCATCCGGTTCACGTAGGTCGCATCGACCTGATGATGGAAGCGGTCGAACAGGCGCTCCGGATCGTTGGCATAGGCGATGCAGCGGCGCCACGTCGACACCACCTCGTCGTAGGGCCGCAGGAAACGGACGTTGCTCTCGAGCGTCGGATCGTCCGCCAGCCTGCCCGCCTTCGCCAGCCGGTCCCACAGCGGCGTCTTCGGCAGCGCCTGGAGCAGATTGATGGTCAGCATCGGGATGTGCGAGATGTCGATGAAATCCTTGAGCCGGGTTTCGGTCTCGTCGGAATCGGTGTCGAGCCCGAGGATGATGCCGGAGATGACCTCGAGGCCGTGGTCGTTGAGCGTCTTGATCGATTCGAGCATCGGCACGGCGACGTTCTGGTTCTTGCGCATGGCCTTGAGCGCGTCGGCCTCCGGCGTCTCGATGCCGACGAACACGCCGAGGAACGAGGCCTCCCGCATCAGCGCGAGTATTTCCAGCTGCTTGGCGACGTTGAGCGTCGCCTCGCAGGTGAACTGCATGGGGTAGCCGTGCTGTTTCTGCCAGGCCACGAGATGCGGCAGCATGTCCTTGGTGGCCTTGCGATTGCCGATGAAATTGTCGTCGACGAAATAAACCACCGGCGGATGCCCTTTCTGCTTGCGCATGGCGTCGAGCTCGGCGGTGATCTGCGCCGGCGTCTTGAGCCGCGGCTGCCGGCCGTAGAGGTTGGGAATGTCGCAGAACTCGCAGAGATAAGGACAGCCGCTCGAGAACTGCAGCGTCAGCATCAGGTAATGCTTGAGCGGGATGAGATCGTAGGCCGGGATCGGGAAGTCCTGCAGCGGCAGCCGTTCCCGGGTTTCGAAGCGCATCTGCGCCGGCGGCCGGGCCGCGCCCTCGTCGAGGCGCGCGATGATCCGATCGGTCGCGTCGCCCATCTCGCCGATATGGATATAGTCGATTTCGGGATAGATTTCCGGCGAGGCCGAGACCGAAGGCCCGCCCAGCACCACCGGCTTGCCGGCGGCATGGGCGCGCTCGGCGATATCGTGGATCTGCGGCGCCTGCACGTGCATGCCGCTGACCACCACCACGTCGGCCCACGCGAACTCGGCGGCGGTCGCCCTGCGGATGTTCTCGTCGATGAAGCGCACCGGCCACGATTGCGGCATATAGGCCGCGATCAGCAGGAGCCCCTGCGGCGGCATGAAGGCGCGCACGCCCTTCATCAGCCGATAGGCATGGTTGAACGTGCCGAATGCCGGCGTGTAATGCGGAAACACGCACAACACCCGGCGCCGGTTCCGGACAGGAATCGATGTGCGCACGCGACCTCCGACCGCTCGAGCCCCATGGTCGCCTTCCGGGCGGCCGGGCGCAAGAGGTTTCACCGGGCGTGACGATCGAGCGGCGGTGCCGGGCCGGGGTGCCGCTCGCAAATCGCGCCGCGACCGCATTGCGTCTTTCGGCTTGCCGACTATATTCCGCGCGAATGCGGGCCGCTTGCGGCCCGCGACTGGTTTTCGAGCCCCATGACGCTGCGCAACGTCGCCATCATCGCCCACGTCGACCATGGCAAGACCACCCTGGTCGACCGGCTGCTGCAGCAGTCCGGCGCGTTGCGCGACCACCAGCGGGTGGCCGAGCGCGCGCTCGATTCCAACGACCTCGAGCGCGAGCGCGGCATCACCATTCTCGCCAAGGTGACCTCGATCCTCTGGCACGACACCCGCATCAACATCGTCGACACCCCCGGCCACGCCGATTTCGGCGGCGAGGTCGAGCGCATCCTCAACATGGTCGACGGGGCGCTGGTGCTGGTCGACGCCGCCGAGGGTCCGCTGCCGCAGACCAAGTTCGTGGTGTCAAAGGCGCTCAAGGTGGGGCTCAAGCCGATCGTCGTGATCAACAAGGTCGATCGGGCCGACGCGCGGCCGGCGGCGGTGGCGAACGAGGTCTTCGACCTGTTCGCCGCGCTCGATGCCAGCGAGGCGCAGCTCGACTTCCCGATTCTCTACGGCTCGGCCAAGCAAGGCTGGATGGCGGCATCGCCCGACGGGCCGAAGGACCTCGGCATGGCGCCGCTGTTCGAGCTCGTCAGCCGCCACGTCGCCGAGCCGACGACCGAGCAGGGACCGTTCCGCATGCTCGGCACCATCCTGGAGGCCAATCCCTATCTCGGCCGCCTCGTCACCGGGCGCATCACCGCGGGCGCGGTGAGGCCGAACCAGACCGTCAAGGTGCTCGACCGCAAGGGCGGCGTGATCGAGGAGGGGCGGGTGACCAAGGTGCTCGCCTTCCGCGGGCTCGAGCGCACCGCCGTCGAGGAAGCCGCGGCCGGCGACATCGTCGCCATCGCCGGGCTGCCGCAGGCCACGGTCGCGCACACGATCTGCGCCCCCGAGGCGACAGAGCCGTTGCCGGCGCAACCGATGGATCCGCCGACGCTGGCGATGACCTTCCGCATCAACGACTCGCCGCTCGCCGGCACCGAAGGCGACAAGGTCCAGAGCCGGGTGATCCGCGAGCGGCTGTTGCGCGAAGCCGAAGGCAACGTCGCGCTGCGGGTCGGCGAATCGACCGAGAAGGATTCCATGGAGGTCGCCGGCCGCGGCGAGTTGCAGCTCGGCATCCTGATCGAGACCATGCGCCGCGAGGGCTTCGAGCTGTCGGTGTCGCGGCCGAAGGTGCTGCTCGAGCGCGGCGCCGACGGCGAGCTCATGGAGCCGATCGAGGAGGTCGTGATCGACGTCGACGAGGAGCATGCCGGGATCGTCGTGCAGAAGCTTTCCGAGCGCAAAGCCGAGATGGTCGAGATGCGGCCCTCGGGCGGCGGACGGGTGCGGCTCGTCTTCCACGCGCCGACCCGCGGCCTGATCGGCTATCACGGCGAGCTGCTCACCGACACCCGCGGCACCGCGGTGATGAACCGGCTGTTCCACGGCTACGGCCGCCATCGCGGCGAGATCGTCGGCCGCCGCAACGGCGTGCTCATCTCAACCGATCAAGGCGAGGCGGTCGCCTATGCGCTGTGGAACCTGGAGGACCGCGGACCGATGATGATCGAGCCGGGCTGCAAGGTCTATCGCGGCATGATCGTCGGCGAGCACACCCGCGGCAACGACCTCGAGGTCAACGTGCTCAAGGGCAAGAAGCTCACCAACATCCGCACCCACGCCAAGGACGAGGCGGTGCGGTTGATCCCGCCGATGGCGATGACGCTGGAGAAGGCGCTCGCCTACATCGCCGACGACGAGTTCGTCGAGGTCACCCCCAAGGCGATCCGGCTGCGCAAGAAGCTGCTCGATCCCAACGACCGCAAGAAGGAGGAGCGGCGCAAGGAGGCTGCCGGGGTCTGATACCTCAAGCTCGATCGGCTCCGACTGATTCGTTTGCGGCGAGATCGTGATCGTACGCCGCGCGTGCGGATCACGCGGCCGATCCGCGCGCCCCGCCGCTATTTTGTCCGCTCGGCGTGGCGCCGCTGCAACATCCCGTCAGATCGCGAACATGTCTCGATTTTTCGCGGTGTTTGCGGCCTTCTCCCCGCCCTCGCAGTGTGGCAAATCCACATCAACCGCGACCTCTGTTAACCGAGGATTAAACATAGCTCTTGAAGGCCGCCGAACTGCTTGCTTCTATCTCGCCATGAGCACGACCCTGATCGAAGTCCGGCGCGCCAAGCCGTCCGATGCAACGGCGATCGCGGCGACTCACGACGATGCCTGGAGGGGCGCTTATCAGGGCGTCATCCCGGGGCCCGAGCTCGACAAGCTGATCAACCGGCGCGGCCCGCAATGGTGGGACAGCGCGATCCGCAAGGGCAGCCGGATCGCGGTGCTCGCCTTCGGCGAATGCGTGGCCGGCTACGCCAATTACGGCCGCAACCGCGCGCGCAGCCTCTACTACGACGGCGAGATATACGAGCTTTATCTGCGCCCGGAATTCCAGGGGCTCGGCTTCGGGCGCAAGCTCTTTACCGCGGCGCGCCGCGACCTCGTGCAGAGCGGCCTGCAAAGCCTGGTGATCTGGGCGCTGTCGGACAACGAGCCGGCGGTCGCGTTCTACCGCGCGCTCGGCGGCAAAGCGGTGGCGCGCTCCTCCGAGCGGTTCGGCACCCGCGTCCTCGACAAGGTCGCCTTCGCCTGGAACAAGTGACGGACGACTGACGACAGGGGGCGGATGGAATCCGTCCCCCGTCGACCGGCGTGCCCGCATGGTGATTTCGTGCACCGCGCTTTGCGTGCGGACCGAGCACATTCGCGACCGGTCCCGACGCGCGGCGACCGATGTCGATACAATTTCCGAATGTGCAAATGCCGGGCGAACCGTCCATCGGGCACAACCAAATTCCGACTGAACGGTGTGCTCATTTGGACTTGCCTCCCGGGCCGGCAACTGCGCATCATCGCCGGCATCCGAGTCTAGCGAGGACGACAATGAGCCGCTGGTACGTCACTATGCCGTTCAAGGCGACCTATCCCGGCAAGGGAGCGATGTTCGATGCGATGCGCGAGAAGCTCGGCATTGGCCGCCGCTTCACCTGCCGGGGCACCAATGGTCGGCAGACGGCCCCGGAACGCACTTACGAGATCACCGCGTACGGCTTCAATTGGGTCGAAGAGGGCACGCCGCGGCGACGGACGAGAGGCCGCAACAAGAAGCGGTAGGTGCCGATCCATGACGCCTGGAGACGATCGATTGAGGGCGGCTCGTCCCGGCGCATCGCGGCGGCGACCCGCATAGACCAAAGCCACTCACAATTTCGGGTCCGGCAATCCTGCGATGGCGCAGGCCGCGCGCAGCGTATTGGCGAGCAGGCACGCGATCGTCATCGGCCCGACGCCGCCGGGCACCGGGGTGATCGCGCCGGCGGTCTCGCGGACCTCGGCGAAGGCCACGTCGCCGACGATGCGCGACTTGCCGCTCGCGTCGGTCACGCGGTTGATGCCGACGTCGACCACGATGGCGCCGGGCTTGACCCAGTCGCGCCGCACCATCTTGGCGCGTCCCATCGCCGCGAACAGGATATCGGCGCGCCGGCAGACCGCCGGCAGATCGCGGGTCTTCGAATGCGCGATCGCCACCGTCGCGTTCTCCATCAGCAGCAGTTGCGCCAGCGGCTTGCCGACGATGTTGGAGCGGCCGATCACGACGGCTTCGAGCCCCGCGAGCGCGGGCGCGACGGTCTTGGCGAGAAGGACGCAGCCAAGCGGCGTGCATGGCGCCAGCGCCGGCAGCCCGGCCGACAGGCGTCCGACATTCACGGGGTGGAAGCCGTCGACGTCCTTCATCGGATCGATCGCGGCGATCACCTTGCGCGGATCGATCTGCTTCGGCAACGGCAGCTGCACCAGGATGCCGTGCACCGCCGGATCGGCGTTGAGCCGCGCCACCAGCGCCAGGAGCTCGGCTTCGGCGGTCGTCTCCGGCAGGCGATGATCGAACGATCGCATGCCGCTGCCTTCGGTCAGCTTGAGCTTGCTGCCGACGTAGCTCTCGCTCGCCGGATTGTCGCCGACCAGCACGACCGCGAGTCCCGGCGTGATGCCGCGATCGCGGCCGAGGCGATGCACCGCCTCCGCCACTCTGCCCCGCAGCTCCGCGGCGATCGCCTTGCCGTCGATGATGGTTGCGGTCATACCTGCACGTGGCGAATGGCGAGAGGCGAATGGATCATTCGCCGTTCGCTGATCGCCTTACCCGATCGCGCAGATCTTCTCCAGCGCGGCGGCGAGCGTCGCGCCGGCGCCGGCGACCTTCAGCCGCTTGAGCCGGGAGCCCGCGCCGGCGACGAGGCTCACGTCCCGGGCGGCGACCCCGAGCGCCGCGGCGAGGAGCCCGACCAGCGCCGCGTTGGCTTCGCCCGCGACCGCGGCCGCACGCACCCGCACCTTGAGCACGCGGCGCCCGTCCGCCAGCTGCGCGACACCCTCGATCGCGTCGCGGCCGCCCTTCGGCGTGAGCCGGACGGCAAGCGCGAGGCCGTCCGGCGTGACCGTCCACGCCGACATCGCGCTCAGTACACGTGGGGAAGGATATAGAGCGCGATGCAGTAGCGAATGAAGATGATGATCAGGATCAGAATGACCGGCGAGACATCGATGCCGCCGAGATTCGGCATCAAGTTGCGGATCGGCCGCAGCGCCGGCTCCGTGATGCGATAGAGAAAATCGCCCAACATGCCGACCACCGAGTTGCGGACATTCACGACGTTGAAGGCGATCAGCCACGAAAATATCGCGGCCGCGATCAGCACCCAGATGTAGAGCTGAAGCGCGAGATCGATGACCAGGAATAGGGCGTACATGGAGATTGATTCGCTTGTGGCAGCCGGCAGGAAGATGTAGCGGGGCCGGGCCGTGCAAACAAGCGCGCCGGCGCGCGAATTCGAGAGCGGCGGCCGGCCCGGCATCCTTGACTTCGGATACCCCGCGCCCTAAATGGCCGGCACTCGCAAGCCCCGGCAATGACTTGAGCGCCGGCGGACCTTGTCGGGGCCGTAGCTCAGTTGGGAGAGCGCCTCGTTCGCAATGAGGAGGTCAGGGGTTCGACCCCCCTCGGCTCCACCAGCCCAAAAGCCCGACAGAATCGGCACTTTCTGGCCCTCTGCGGGATGGCTGCCGGACGAGTTTTGCGGCAACTCGTCCTCCAACTCGTCCTCTTGGGCCATGATTTGCAGCCAGATTTGCGTTCACTCTGTTGCATTCCCCGCTCGCCTTTCGGCTGAAACGGAGCGTCAATCCGCGTCCCGCCCGCCACTCGGTGGGCGATACGGATGCACGCGATGACCCGCCGACTCGAGCAAGTGAACGTCTGGGATCACGCGGC
>WNFB01004527.1_pt1 | contig 15783 bp, 15 predicted proteins | sample 5400501 | NCBI WGS metagenome assembly WNFB01 (sample SAMN13153341, study PRJNA577476) | soil metagenome | isolation source: 200 cm saprolite under Douglas fir tree site 2 hole 1 | place: USA:California | collected 2015-04-18
CAGTGCCAATGACTACTTCGTCAAGACCGCGGAATCGAATAGTGGCCAGCCCAATGTGCCCGACAAGTTGATCCGGAATATCTTCGGCGCTTCGGTAGGAGGCCCGCTCCAGAAGAATCGTCTGTTCTTCTTCGCCAATTACGAGGGCACGCGACAACGGGAAGAGCAAAGCACTGTGCGTACCATCCCCACTCCGACTCTTTGTCAGGGGCTAGTCAAATACCAAGATGTAAATGGCGGAATCACCACGGTGACACCGACCGACCTTCAGAACCCGAACCTTGACCCTCTGGGTCTTGGGATTAATCCGGCCGTGCTCGACCTTACGAATCACACTGGGTATTTCGATAAGACCTTCTGCACCGGCAAATTCGTGACCAACGACAATTCCGTAGGGGACGGTTTGAACTATTCCGGCTTCCGTTTCCGCGCACCTGTCAGCTTGAATAACAATGCCTTGATCGCCCGCCTCGATTACCACTTGACCGCCGACGGCAAGCACACTTTGTTCTCGCGTGGGGCTTTGCAGAATTTACATAACCCCGAAGCGCCTTTCCTGCCGGGCAGTCCTCCCGAGCAGACACTCGACGACCACAGCAAAGGATTCGTTGTGGGATACACGGCAGTTCTCAGTCCGTCAGTGGTTAATACGTTCCATTGGGGATTCACTCGCCAGAGCACTGGTATCCTGGGGAATACGAACCAGGAGTGGAACGTCTTCTACGGTCTCGATCAGGGCGTTGCCTATAGTCACAACGCGCAGACGCCGGTTCACAATTTCCTCGATGATTTCTCCTGGACCAAGGGAAAACATACGCTCCAATTCGGAGGCAATATCGGTATCGTCCGCGATCCTCGCCTCAGCTTCGAACATTCTTTCGGCGAGGGAAAGGGAGCTACCAATTGGATGTCCCCAACCGGGTTCGCCAACACTGGCGGCTACCTCGATCCCGCAAACATAGGTCTCCCCGAGCCGACCTCGGCTTTCGCATACGACTACCCGGTTATCGGCTTGCTCGGCATGGTTTCAGACATCGTTGCCAACTACAACTACGACAAGCAGGGTAACGTGTTGTCCAAGGGCGCTCCTGTGAAGCGGAATTATGGGCTTGAATGGTACGAGCTCTATGCACAGGATTCCTGGCGTATGAAACCGAACCTGACGGTTACTTACGGTTTGCGTTGGTCGCTGTTTCCGCCACCCTGGGAAGTTAACGGTTTTCAGGCATCCCCCACGGTCAATCTTGGAAAAGAGTTTGATCGGATCGTAAAGAACATGAAGCAAGGAATGGGCTACGACACCACCCCGCTGGTTTCTTTTGTTCTAGGAGGCCCGGCCAACCACGGGCCCGGTTGGTACAACTTTGAGAAGTCGGATGTCTCGCCGCGCATCTCCGTGGCTTACTCGCCCCGTCCCCAAAGGGGCTGGCTGAAAAACATTTTCGGAGAGGGCGATAAGACAGTTATTCGCGGCGGTTTCAGCAAAGTTTATGACCGCGCAGGAATGCAACTGCTCAACACCTTCGACGCGAACCCTCCCGGTGGATTGGGCGCGACTCTGCAAAACCCCTGCTGTATTTTTGGCTACGATGACGCTGCCCACGTGCCCCGCATAACGAATATCAATGTAATTCCCACTTGCGGCCCAGTCGACAACTGTAGTGACCCGGCGAACCAGTTGTTTTTTACACCGGCACCTCCTGGGGCTTTTCCGCAGACACCTTCCCCAACTAGCCAAGCCATCACTTGGGGAATCGACCAGTCGATGAAGACACCCTACGCTTACGCCATCGATTTTTCCATCGGGCGCGAGCTGCCCAAAAGATTCTCGCTGCAGTTGTCCTACGTCGGCCGCTTAGGTCGCAACTTGCTCACCCAGCGCGATCTGAGGCAGCCGCTCAACGTGGTCGATCCAAAGACCGGGATTGATTACTTCACAGCGGCCACGGCCCTGGCTAAGGTGGCTCTCGCGCACCCGAACAGCTCGTTTGCAACCTTTAACGACTACCTGAACTTCGTTGGGTCGCTCACGGACGCGCAGATCGGTCCGACCGCCGCTTACTGGCATGACATGCTGCCGCCGCTTGCTTCCGGCGCGACGGCGTATACCAGCTTTTCCGGGTTCACCAGCGCGATTCCGGGAAATGCCGGGCTCATCCAGTCCGTTTACGACCTCTACTACGACCCGTTCCTCTCCTATGTTGGCAACGAGGTCGTTGGGATTGGTGATATTGACCTCTACGGTGGTCTTGGGGATAGCTCGGGCAACGGCAATGTCTATACATTCTGCGCCCAGGCAGGATGCACTGGCTTTGGGGCAGGGACGGGCAATTACTTAAATAACCAGGCGACCAGCATGTTCGCCTGGAGCTCCATCGGCAAATCGAATTACAACGCGCTCCAGGCGACTCTGAGAAAGCAGTTCAGCAGCGGAGTTCAGTTCGATCTCAACTACACCTATTCCAGGTCGATTGATATCACTTCCTCCGCTACGCGCCTGGGGTGGGCATCGTGTTGCAACGTAGGGGCTCCCGGAACTCGCCTGGTAAATGCTTTCGATCCGAACGGGCGTCGGGGAGTCTCGGATTTCGACACCACTCACCAGATCAACGCCAACTGGATTGCCGAGCTGCCCTTCGGCAGGGGCAAGCACTTCGGGGGCAACGCCGGTTCGGCTTTGGATGCTGTGGTCGGCGGTTGGCAACTTTCTGGTTTGGCCCGTTGGACCAGCGGCTTCCCCTTCACTGTGGATAACGGTAACTTCTGGCCTACAAACTGGGACGAGCAGGGTATCGCTCAGATGGTCGCCAGACCCCAGATCGGGCATCACCGGGACCCCAGCACGGGTGCCGTTAGCGTTTTTGTTGATCCGACGGCTGCTTTCGCCGCCTTCCAGCATCCTTTCCCCGGCCAAAGCGGTTCTCGAAACGTGGTTCGTGGAGATGGGTATGCGGGTTGGGATATGGCTATGAGCAAACGCTGGAAGATGCCGTTCGAAAATCACAGTTTGCAATTCCGCTGGGAGGTTTTTAACGTGCCCAATCTGCATCGATTCAACGCTGTTTCGGGCTTGGGCACACAAGCGTGCGCCTGTATCGCGTCGCTGCAACAGGCGCCGTCATCCTTCGGCGATTACACCGGTCTGCTGACGCAACCCCGCGTCATGCAGTTCGCACTGCGATACGAATTTTAGAGCACACCCCACGAAGCTTCGGACGGCCATGGTTTCACGGTCGTCCGATACTTCCGTTAGACTCTAATAAATTTCATGACAACACTGGCTCGCAAGCTACGTCTGATCGACTACTTTGCGCTGGCTTTCGGCGTGATGGTGGGTACCGCTTGGCTGGTCGTCATGGACGACATACTGCGGCGTGGCGGCCCGCTGGGTGCGATCCTGGGATTCACCGCAGGCGCGCTGATGTTACTGCCCATCGGTTATGTCTATGGACAGTTGGTCATGGCGATTCCCGACGCAGCTGGAGAGGCAGCCTACGTCGCCAGATTCTTTTCTCCGGGCGTAAGTTTCGTGACCGGTTGGATGATGTTCCTGAGCTACTTCTTGACCTGCCCGTTCGAGGCCCTGGCAGCCGGAAGAATCAGCGGTTACTTGTTTCCGTCACTGAATACTCTTGAGCTTTATCGCCTGGGCGGCTACCCCGTTTATCTGCCTCACGTGATGCTCGGACTCACCATCACGGTCCTGCTGACGTGGTTGAATTGCCGAGGCATACAAGCCAGCGCCAGATTAGGAAAGGGGACAACATTTACATTCCTTACTCTGGTGGTGATCTTTGCTTTGGCGGGCGCAAAACATGGCACTGTGTCCAACTTTTATCCGCTCTTCAGTCACAGTCCTCTCTTATCCGTGTTGCTGGTCTGGCAAGTAGTTCCCTGGCTCCTGGCGGGCTTTGAATCAGTTGGTAAGGTTGCCGAGGAAGCCAGTCCCGATTTCCGTGGACGCGATTTTTCCGTTGCGATCGTGCTGACGATCCTGGTTGGCCTAGCGTTCTTCTGGGTTGTGATCTCGGCAGTCGCCTATGTAGCTCCCTGGCAGACCCTCAACAGCAACCAACAATTTCCGACCGCCGTTGCCTTCGAGCGAGCTTTGCGCGCGCACTGGATCGTGAGCTTGATCATGGGGTCGGCAATGGTCGCGTTGCTGCAAGCGTTCAATGCCAACATGGTCGCCTCTTCACGATTGCTATTCGCCATGGGCAGGCGCAATATGCTCGATCATCGGATGGGCCACATTCATTCTGTAAATCAGACGCCATCGACGGCTGTGATCACAGTGGGGATTGCCACGGCGCTCGCCATGTTGCTCGGGGAGGCAGGATTGGTACCAATTCTGGAGGTGGGAGCGCTGGCGTCAGCGATCGGCTGGATGGCAGCCTGCGCCTCCTACAGCCGCATGAGGCCCCCATTCCGCGGTCGCGCGGCCGCCACGTTAGGTCTGCTGGTCACGTCGCTCATGGTGCTGGTGAAAGTAGTTCCTATAGTTCCCGGTCACTTTACGAGGTATGAGTGGTTGGCACTGGCGCTCTGGGGTGGGCTGGGAGCCGTGATCAGGGTTCCGGGGAACCGGAGCGAGGAAATCACTGAGCACAAGATCGGTGTGCCGGACATTCCTGCCCGCACACCCGGTTCTAGGCTGTGAGCCTGCATCAGCAGGGGCGTAATCCATCGGCTATGACCGATTACAGCAAGTACAGTTTCTGGCTGGAAACCGCCGGCGAAGATCTCAAACCGCGGTCGCCACTCACACGCTCAGACGATGTCGACGTTGCGATTCTGGGCGGCGGCTATTCGGGACTCTGGACTGCGTATTATCTATTGCGCGAGAATCCGGGCCTTAGCGTCGCGATCGTCGAAAAGGAGATCGTCGGCTTCGGTGCATCCGGGCGCAACGGTGGCTGGTGCTCGTCAAAGTTTCCGGTGACCCCGGCGATGCTCGAACAACGTTTCGGCCGGAACGCGGCACGCGCTCTCATGCTCGCCATGAACGCTTCCGTCGATGAGGTCGCTCGCGTCGGTCAGGAAGAACGGATCGACGCGCATTTCCACAAAGGTGGCATCCTCAGCTTCGCCCGAGGCGCCCATCAATTACCGCTGATCCGCGCCGCACATGCTGGGTATGAGCGGCTGGGGCTGGGTGACCAGTATCGCTTGTTGAGCGCCGAAGAAGCGACCAAGCGCGTGAACGTGACTCACGTGCACGGCGCGCTGTACGCCTCCGAAAATGCCAGTGTGCATCCGGGCCGGCTTGTCCGTGGGTTGGCCCGTGCCGTGGAGCGGCGCGGCGGAGTCATATACGAACAGACGGAGGTTACCGACTTCGCGGGCGGCGCAAGGCCTCGACTTCTAACGCGTGCCGGAGAGTTGCGCGCCAAGAAGGCATTGGTTTTGGCCGGGGAAGCTTACCTGACTCGTCTTCCGAAGTTGCACCGTGCGCTCCTGCCGGTGTACTCGCTGATTGCTTTGACAGAGCCTCTTACCGAGAACCAGTGGTCCCAGATCGGCTGGCAGAACCGTGAAAGTCTGGTTTCGAACAAGTACACCGTGGACTACCTAACGAGAACAGCCGGCGGGCGTATCTTGTTTGGAAGCCGCGGTGCGCCATACCGCTTCGCTTCCAAAATCACCGACGAACAGGACCGCCACGCGGAGACGCACGCCCGCATACAACATACCGTTGTCGAATGGTTCCCAATGCTCGAAGGGATCAAGTTCACCCATGAGTGGGGAGGTCCGGTGGGAATGCCTCGCGACTGGATGCCAGCGGTGGCGTTTGATCCGGCCACGCGCATCGGAACCGCGCGCGGATACACCGGCCAAGGCGTCGCGACGACCAACCTCGCAGGAAGAATACTTGCCGGTCTGATTGCCCAGAAACGTACCGGTCTGGAAGCATTGCCGTTCGCCCAAAGGAGATCGCCGGATTGGGAACCAGAGCCGCTGCGCTGGCTTGCGGTGAGGTATGCGCAGCACGCGTTCCTGCGAATTGACTCAGCTGCAGAAAACCGACGCCCACGCCCCAAGGACGCCAAAGTGGCCCAGTTCCTCGGAAAACACTGAGCAGATCGTAATCAGTTTGGCTTGGGGTAGCGGAGATAAGTACTTGCTGCAGCAAGGAACTCTGCGATTTCTTCTGCTTTCGCATTCCATGACTTAAGCCCGGCATGCGATCGGAATATGCGAGGACAAATGCCAAATTGCTTCTTGAACGAGCGACTAAAATGAGCAGAGTCGCTGAACCCCCAGAAAAAGGCGATCTCCGTGATAGTCCGCTCGTGAAGCCTGGAATTAGCTAGGTCGCTGCGGCACTGTTCGAGACGCCGCTTGCGAATCCAGTCCCCAACCGTATGTCCTCTGAGTGCGAACAAGCGATACAGGTGTCGCACGGAAATACCGACAGCTGACGCAATTTCCGCCGGGCCCAGTGCGGGTTCCGCCAAATGGGCTTCGATGAAGTTTTGAATGCGCACGGACAGTTCAGCACAGTGGTGTCCAGTTCCCAGGGGTGCGTCGGGATGCCAGATGCACGCGGACAAAATTTCGAAGTATGCGTCAAGGGCGGCAGCGCCCTCTTCTGGCTTTAGTATCTCGGCCTCGTGATAAAGGGATGTAGCGAGATGGAATAGCATAGCCCCAAGTCCCGCGTTCCCATGAATTCGCCGGGCGATCGGGAGGGCGCTGATCCGTAAGTGATTCTCCATCAGCCAGCGAGGGACACGCAAGTAAAGTCTGGTGCACTCGGTGGCGCAATCGGATGACCAGGAATATCCAGAGTCGATCAAAGTGGTATCACCCGGTGTCAGAGTCACCACCGTCCCATTCTGTGAATAACGCCTCACGCCCTCAAGCTGGGTGATCACAATACAACACGTATTTTCGGAACGCGCGCTTTCAGAGGGCCGTTTCAGGAAGGATAGGGGGCTGGACGAAAAACGTGTCAACTGCAAGCTACCAAGCCTTCGGCTATCAATGGAGCCATGAAACGGGTGACGCTTAGGGAGTTGAATGTGGCAATCGCCACAAATTTGCCGCGCTTTCCATTCCCAAGCGTCCACTCGGTCAGAAACGGGCAGTAGCTTCGTTGAAAACGTCTGTGACATTTTCCCTGAATCCGCCGGCATTGATCGCCATTTTCCCAGCGCGGAGTACGTTCACCTATTCCTGTTCGTATAACCGGATGGGCAGGATGACTCCAGAAGCACCTTGTCCACTCATCCCCACTTACGTCCGAGCCAACTGGTGAGCGCCACGCTAGCACATGACTCAAACACGGTGCAAGACTAATTTGCGCCTGTCAACGCCCGCAGGAGACGAGGGTGGGGACCAGCACATGCTACGCACAAAATCTGCTCCGATCCGGATCACCTCAGCTCCTCTTAAGACGAGCGCCCGTGCCCAACAAACGCTGGGCGCACTGGAGCAACCAACCTCTTACCCCTTCGGTACGAACTGTGTGGAACGTAGCTGTAGGCAAAATTGAGGCTGTCGAAGCACTCTGTTTCCACAAACTTCAACTGGCTTCAACGACCGAGCCACAACTCATTCAACAAGAATCACTTGGCAATAACAGAATTCTACGAGTTTCAATAAGTATTGGAATCTGGTTCGGGACCAGGGGGTCGGAGGTTCAAATCCTCTCTCCCCGACCAACTCATTCTAAATCAGAAACTTACGTGGTATGAGAATTGGAATGACCCCCTGGCCAAGTACCCAGGGTGTCAGATCAGGGCTCCATTTGTCCTTATCTTCTCAAAGACTTACGTGCTGAGCTGGGACGCGATTCGTCTGTCAGAGAGACAGGGTTTACAAAAAAGGTTTACATTCTCGCGGCCATTGATCCCGGAATCTCACGTTGAAGGCATTGGCTACGTCCAGCGCGCCAGTGGAGCGGTTTCCTAGCCCTTAAGCGCCTGATCAATCTTCTCTGCGTCGAATCCCACGATGACCGAACCGTCAATGTCAATCACCGGAGTGGTCATGTAGCCAAGTTTCTTAAGATCGGCCAGAGCGCCAGGATCTTGCGCTATGTCCCTCTCTTGAAACCTTATGCCCTTTTGCGAAAGATACTCTTTCGCTTGATCGCAGAACATTCACCCATGCTGGGAGTAAACGACTACGTTCTTCGTCATTCTTCACCTCCCGCTGGGGCTTTGCCGGTTGCCAGTAAGCGCTCGATGGACTCCTTCGCTCCGCCAATCACATCCAGGACCGGGTTGTCAGAATAGATCGGATTCGGGGGAGCGTCTTGCCATAGCGTTCCGGGCGCATATACCGCGATGTGGTCCCACACCACGGTTGAGCGATTGCGTTCTCCGAGCAAATGAGACAACGCTCGTTTTCTGTCCCAGTACTGTGCGGCCCGCGCATCAGGAATGCGCCCGAGTGCAGCGGTCGAAGGGGCGACAAAATCGGTCGGCAATACCGGTTCCCAGATCACATAAACCTGCACGTCTTGGCTATTGATTTCCCGGAGCAGTTTCCCCGTCGCAGAGGCCCCCTGCAAGCAATAGGCTCAAGTGGGTGACAGCATTACAACAACGCGGATAGATGATGCTGAACCGTTGAACGCAGTCTTCAGAGGCGTAAGATCGCCCGAAGAAAAACTGACGAGTGGCGGCTGTCCCTTGGGTGTCGAGTGCCCGCCGTAGAAGTAATACAGGGCCCCAAACGCCACCAGAAGGACCACAACGAGAACGATTCGCTTTCGAGTCATGATTTACCTGCCAAAAGATCGGCCACCAGGTTAGCGATCACCTGTGGAAAGAAGATGAATACAAACACGACAATCGCGGAGAACCACAAAAGAAAAGTGCTGATCCGGCTGGGCTTGCAATTGCACTGCTTCGCTCGCCAGGACTTGTAAAAGCCAAAGGCAATCAGCAGCACCGACAGAACAAGCAGGTACGGTCGCAACTGGGTGACAAAGGCCGATGTGCCCGCTGCTCCGGCAGCGAACAGAAACGGCAGCAACGGCAGGCAGCAGCTTGAGGCCGCAATCACGCTGCCGAGTGCAGCCAGACTGGCAACCACCGTGCTCCTCGACCCGGATTTACTTGTCGCCTGGTTTTCTTCCAGTTGAGACATACTTGGTGCCGTTGGAGCCCTTTATTCGGCCGAGCCTCGTGAGGAGCGGACAACAGTCCTCATGCTTGATTTCCTGTTTCAAGCGCAGCTCACGATTGCAATTGCACAGTGCTTCTGCAAGCTCCGCTTCCAGCCGGGAGAGACTGTTGATCTTCTCCCGCACATTCTCCAGCTTGCGCTTGAGCAGGGATTGCACTTCGGAACAAGCGTGATGCTTTTGCCGTAGCGCGACCAATTCCTTAACTTCGGATAGAGAGAACCCCAATTCCTGAGCATGTCGCACAAATGTGAGATCGCGAATCTGCTCTCCGTCGAACAAGCGATACCCGCCCGCGCTGCGACCCGCGCTCTTGATGAGTCCGAGTTTTTGATAGAAGCGGATCGTGTCCACGCTGACGCCGGCCAGCTTTGCGGCCTTACCGATGTGAACGGTCCCCGCCATCTATAGCAAGGATAAACCCTGGAGTTATGTCCAGAGTCAAGAGGGAATTCGCGAAAAACGAGGGACAGGATGGCGCGTCTTGCGAACCAAAATCCGGAGTTGAATTGGCTAGTGGAACAGTAGCCAGAGTTAAGATGGCAAGGTGTGTGACCGGATGATGTAAGAAGAAACACGGGCGGGGGCGAAATGCTCAAATCGTTTGCGCGGGCCGCTGCGTTTCTAGCGTACTTAGCCATCACACTCGAAATGCTGTTCATGGTTACTCCCTTTGCCTTGTACTACTATTCCTTCTACAGCCCTCTGCTTTCCGGCTCTTCGAGCTTCCGAGCCATTGCGTGGCTGTCAGCCTTCTTTCTGCCTCATCTCTCCACCGAAGTAGTTCCCAGTGTTGGCGGGTTGCTGTTCTTGCTCGGGTTGGTCGGGTTTTTCCTGAGTGCTTTTCAACTCTATTACGGTAAGTTCAGGCGGCGAGGCGTTGTGCAGGGCGGCTTCTACCAGCATATTCGCCATCCTCAGTACTTGTTTCTGGGCCTAGCCGGCCTCGGGTTGCTCGTCGTCTGGCCACGCTTCATCCTACTCATCGCCTATATCAATATGCTTTGGTTCTATTACCTGCTGGCGAGAAGCGAAGAGCGTCGAATCGAGGCCCGCTACGGGGTGGCCTACCGCGAGCAAATGCAGCGAACTTCCATGTTTCTGCCAGGTGAACCGGGCGGACGCTTGGTGCGGAGATTATTTGGTTGGATACGCGGGCACCGAGTGAGACTGCTTGCTTTTTACTGGCTCTCCCTGGCGGGAGCGATCGGTGCAGCCTTTGTTTTGCACGGGCTGACTCTTAGGCTGACTACTCATCTGAGCCTGCCCGACCAGAGGATTGTGGCCGTTTCGTTTCTATCCGTAAATGAGGGAGAACTACGCCAGCTTGTTGGATCGGCGGAGGGAGCCGAAGAAGTTCAAGACCGGATTAAACAACTCGACGATTGGGTCCTGATGCAAGCCATGGACGGCAAACCTCGGGTCGTCCATGTGATGATCGATGCTGGTATGACTCGCATAAGCGCCAAAAGCCTGCCCCTCAGCGCGAAGGGCATCAAATTAGTGTTTTCCCGACGCAAGGATCGACTTTCGCATGAGGATCCTTTCGGCATCCGGGCGCGCTGGCAACCCGTTTTTGTAGCCGAAATGACCGGGCAGAAGATATCGCGGGTGATCGGGCTTGAGCAAGCCTTGTTTTTCGGGAATCCGGTGATGCCAGTTTTCTAACTTTTCTAAGCGGGTCTCAACTGACGATGACCCTCGGCCAAAGCGAAAGACGCGGTCAAGGAGATTGGGCCGGGCAAGGTTTGAACTTGCATCTGCGGACGCAATGGGGGAGGGTCCGCCGTGTTCCGCTGACACCACCGGCCCAGCTTTGGACTTTACTCTCTTATAGGGCTTCGGGAATTAAGAATTGACGGCATCCCGAACCTCTAGTTGGATTCTCAAGGATGCCGGTTAGATCAATAACCTGCAAAAGAAAAACTAGCACCGGTCCAGGCAGAAAGAGAAAGAAGCACCTTCCTGTTCCGAAAACCGGACAGACACAAAAACCCGCACCCATGGGATAACTCCGCAATGCTTTTCTTGAAAATGCACGCGAAGCGGAGCTAGACTATAGTTTGTGGTAGTACGCGAGAATAAGCCGCAGTTATTAATAACAGCAAAGATTGGAAATGTTCCGGTTCGGGGGATTTGTAGCGTATGTCCTAACATTGTTTTTGATACAGGTTCAAAGGTCGGGAAGCGCAAGGACCACGAACGCAAATTGAACGCCCTATTTTCTCAACACTTAAAAGAGAAACACGCCCGCGAGAATGATGGTCAAGCTGCATAGAGTTAAGACATTCATTTTCCCTATAATCCCGTCTCCTACGAAGCCCAACCCACGGTAGTGGGTCAGTCTGATTCCCACAGGGTGGCGCTAGCGAGGTTTGTTTAACCAATTCCACACCCACGTATCCAGCCACCCGGCTTTCGCTTGCATTCGTCGTGCTGGTGAAGGAAATCGTGACATGACAGCTAGATTCGGCCTAGTTGAACGACGGTTGCAAACGCTCGCCACGACTTCAGACGCGGTTTGTTGCGGGCGGCGCGATATCGTCGCGCTAAATCAGTGGCAGTTCGTCGCGGTCCTTCTCGCCTTAACAGCATCTTTGTCAGGCCAAACAGTTCAGCCTGAAAAAAGCAGGTCCCACCCGAGCCCCGATGCCCAGGCCAAAGTTTCCCCTTATCAACCCATCGGAAACAAACAGCGGGTGCAGTGGTTCGTCGAGAGCACGATTGGTCCTCAAAGCCTCGCCGGAGGCATCTTCAGTGCGGGCTTCGGCACGGCTGCGAATACGCCTAAAGAATACGGTGGCACTTGGGAGGGTTTTGGCAAGCGCTATGGCATGCGCTTAACTGGCATCTCAACCGGAAATGCGATTGAAGCTGGTGCCGGTTCTCTGTGGGGAGAGGACCCACGTTACAGCCGTGCAAATGGGGAGGCTTTTGGCGGTAGACTGCGAAACATCGTGAAATTGACCTTTGGTGCCTATCGCTCCAACGGCGAACTTGCACCAGCTTATGCGCGATACATCGCCATTTCCGGCAATAATTTTCTTTCAAATACCTGGCGTGCCCGCAGCGAGTCCAACGCAGGTCAGGCTGCTTTGCGGCTTAACACCAATGAGAGCCAGACGCGGAAGACTGGCCAAACCTTTGACATGCTCACCCTTCCCGACGGCACTTCGTACAGCGAGAGCACTGGGCCGGACCCCCGCTGGGGAATACAGGCACCGGTCAGCTGCTTTCATGTTCTTCTTGGCGTGCTCAAAATTACCGCCATGGACAGAGATGGACAATTCCGCGCAGACGCCCTTCCATCCGTCATCTTCCGGCCAGAATTTGCATTCGATGTGCACAGAAGTGATTACTGGTACATTCACCGCATGGGGCTGCATCGCTTTCTCCTTTCCTCTGGATTGCGGAACCAGGATCCAATCGTACTGATTCCTGTTAATGGTTCTTTGTAGTCTCGAAACTCCCCAGCCACTTATTTCTGATCACGAGAGGACTGGCCGGGGCGCGGCTGTCCTGACCAAATCCGTTTTGATTTCGAACTTCTAATTTGCCACGAGATTGAGTTCTGTCTCGAAGCTTTGGTACCCCGGCAAGCTGATTGTGATCTTTCGCTTTCCGGGCGCTACGAGCATTGCTCTTCCCACGCCACGGAACTCAGCAACGGTAATTCTCTCTCGAGGAATGTTCGAGCTGGACATTAACGTTCAGCCTTGTACTCTGAAAGTTTTGATTCTTGGGAGTCTTCTTCTGCGCCAAGACATCATCGGTCTTTTCCGCGCAGGTTACACGATTCCGGCCACCCTCTTTCGAACGCTTGCAGACGCATTCTGCAAGCCATCGGCCTCGGCCAAGAGAGGCCAACATCCGCACGTTGCGGGGATCCAGTTGGGAATGGACGCGACCGAGCGCAAAGGATGACGGCCCATTCTCTCGCGGGATTCCAGATATTCCGTGCCGCTTCGAGTTTAGCGATTTAGAAGATTGGGACGCATTCGCGGTCCAGTTTTGGCGGTTCCTTGAGAACGAGAAAAATCGGCTCGGATATAACTGAACTGCTCGGGACAGCCATTCGCCGCCACACGGCGCATCCTTGCGACTCGGGGTTCCAGTATCGAGAAGCTCTGGTGGACACATGCCATCAGTCACCCTCCGGCGTCAATTGCAATGTTGGCCGGCGCAAAGATACACTATCCGACAAGTGAAATCAGTCTGCAAACTCGCTGCCCTGCTGTTGGCGCTTTCGGTATTTGCGTCACCACTAATGGCCTGCTTGCAAGCGGATGCCGCCCTTACGACTGAGGAGCGAGAATGCTGTCGCAAGATGGCAGGCGAATGCGGAGAAATGCCGGCTTCGCACTCCTGCTGCAAGACGACAGTTCGGGACACTGACCCCTACCTCAGCAACTCGCGCGTTCAGATTTCTGCACCCGCTCAGGCCACGCTAGCTATCCTGCCGATCAATGAAACAATCGGCCTGCCGGACCTTATTTCACAGTTTGTCACTTCGTCAGATGCGCACGCTCCCCCGGAATCACCGCCCGTCGAAACTTCCGTTCTGAGAATCTAGTCGGCTTTCGCTTTCCTGGCGGGACCTTTGTGTCTCCGCACAATCGTATTTTTTCGATTTGGAGGAAAGATGGAAGCCCTTTGTGCTTTTCCGCGTCAATTGGCGCGGGCTCGTAGCCGCGGCGTCACACTTATGCGCCTCGGAATCATTTTGCTGTTGGTCAGTTCAGGTATGGCCCAACAGCAGGGTCAACAGAATGCTATCGCGGGGGGCGATCCTCAGTCTCAAGGTTCAGCTCTACCGGTCAGCCTAAAGGATCTAATCGGCGAGGCCGAGCGGAATAATCCTGAGATAGCCGTGGCCGAACACGGTTATGCGGCGGCAACTCATGGCGCGCGCCAGGCGTCGGCGCTTCCAGACACGCAAGTTACCGTCCAGCAGTTCTCGGTAGGAAGCCCACGCCCTTTTGCCGGCTACACGAACAGCGAATTCGCCTACGTCGGTTTGGGCGCCTCTCAGGAGATCCCATATCCGGGCAAGCGCGGCCTGCGCGGCCAGGTGGCCAGCCGCGAGGCCGAAGTGCGCCGCGTCCAGATCGAGTCGGTGCGCCGGACGGTGACCGACAAGCTGAAGGCTGCCTGCTTCCGGCTGGCATATCTTCAGCAAACTTTGTCCGTGCTCGAACGCAACGACCAGTTGTTAAAAGATGTCGAGCAGATCGTCGAATCACGCTATCGCGTGGGGCAGGGCAATCAGCAGGAAGTCTTGAAGGCCCAGTTGCAGAGCACGAAGATTCTTCAGGAAATTACGATGCACCACCGCGAGGTGGGACAGCTTGAGGCTCAATTAAAACAACTGCTCAACCGGCCGCAGGAGAGTCCTGACATCCAGACCGAACCTCTGGCGGCGAGATCCCTCACGTACAGCGCCTCTGATTTGTTAAGTCTCGCCAAACAGCAGAATTCTGACGTTCAAGCGCAACAGGCGATGCTGGCCAAGACGGAATCGCAGGTGGACCTAGCGAAGAAAGAATTCCGCCCGGATTTCTCTGTCCAGTACATGTACCAGAACACGGACCGCAAATTCCGTGACTACTATATGGCAGGTTTCAGCATCACGCTGCCCAACCGTGGCCGGCGCAAAGCCGAACTTGCCGAGGCTGAGGCTACCCGAGACCAAGCGAACAAGCAGCTTGAAGCGGAAGTGCAGCAACGGCTGGCTGAAGTCCAGGACCAATACGTCGTGGCGCAGACGTCTGCGGAACAACTGAAGATTTACAAAGACGGCCTGATTCCCCAATCGAACGCCACGTTCCAGTCATCGTTGGCCGCCTATCAGTCCAACCGGCAGGATTTCCAGACCCTCCTGTCTTCCTTCATGGATGTCCTAAACCTTGAAATCGAATACCAGCGCGAATTGGCGGAGCACGAAGTAGCGCTGGCCCGCCTCGAAATGCTTACGGGGGTGAGTTTCCAATGAACCAACAAGGCAATCCGAAAACTCGTCGCGCTCTTGTCATCGCCATTGCTTTGAATGGCGTTTTGGCGGTCGCTCTTCTCTATGTTTGGTGGCGCTCCCACCATGCGAGACCTTCCCAGCCCGCCACGCCGAACTCACCACAAATGACCGTTGAAAGCGGCGCGAATAGCAATTCCCCCCAGAGCAACGTAACGGTCAGCAACGAACCCGCTTTGGCCCCGGTGCAGCTTACTCCCCAGCGTCTGCAAACCATTGGAGTGAAGCTGGGTACGGCCGAGCTAAAGCAGGTTCAGGCTGAGATGCGGGTGACCGGGAATGTTGACGTGGATGAGCGCCGCATTGCTTATGTACAGACCCGTTTTCCCGGATGGATTCGCAAAGTTTATGCGGATGCCACTTACCAGTACATCCGCAAAGGGCAGCCGCTCTTCACCATCTACAGTCCTGATCTGGTCACCACCGAGCAGGAATACCTGCTAGCCAAAAAGAACTCCGAGCAAGTGCGAACCAGCACCGTGAGCGGCGTGAGTACTGGCGCGCAGGCGCTTCTTTCAGCCGCCCGTGAGCGCCTCACGCAGTGGGAAGTCCCGGCTAGTGAGATTGAAAAGCTGGAAACCACCGGCAAGGTGATTACCGATCTCACCTTCAACTC
>WNFB01002577.1_pt1 | contig 15782 bp, 9 predicted proteins | sample 5400501 | NCBI WGS metagenome assembly WNFB01 (sample SAMN13153341, study PRJNA577476) | soil metagenome | isolation source: 200 cm saprolite under Douglas fir tree site 2 hole 1 | place: USA:California | collected 2015-04-18
TTCAAAATGGCCGCCGCTGGCGCGATCGGCAAGTTCCATGACGAAGCGCGTGGCGCCCATGACGAAGCCAACAAGAAGCGACGAAATGGCGCCCGATCCGTTAAGCCGGGGCCACAGGATTCCCAGGATAAAACAAGCAGAGATCGGCGGGCTGATATAGGCCTGCACGCTTTGCAGGTAGATGTAGAGCTGGCTGCTGATGTAGTGAATGAACGGCACCCACAGCAAGCCCAACAGCACCATCATGCCCGTCGCCACCCTGCCGAAATTCACGAGCTGCTTTTCGGAAGCTTGCGGGCGGAGCTTTTTGTAAAAATCGAGTGTGACGAGCGTGGAAGCCGAATTAAACACGGAACTCATCGCCCCCATGACCGCCGCGAGCAATGCCGCCATGACTAGGCCAACGAGGCCGACCGGCAAGAGATTGAGGACGAGAGTGGGATAAGCGAAGTCGGGCTTTTTCACCTGCTCTGGAAACAGCGCAAAAGCGATGATGCCCGGCAGAACCAACATGAACACGGGCAGGATCTTCAGGAAGCCGGCAAAAATCGTTCCCGCTTTCGCATGCCCCTCATCGCGCGCAGAGAGCACGCGCTGCACGATCACCTGGTCGGTACACCAGTACCAGATGCCAAGGATTGGCGCGCCGAAAAATATGCCTGTCCATGGGAAATTGGCATCCGAGGAAGGCTTCATCATGTGGAAATATTCGGGCGGCACCATGGTGCGAAGATGCGCCAAGCCGCCCACGCGGTCCAGGCCAATGATCGTGAGGGCGACGGCACCGGTGATAAGGATCAGGGTCTGCACGGTGTCGGTGTAAATGACCGCGGCTAATCCACCCGCGACAGTGTAGATGCCGGTGGCGATGACCAGAACCACGGCCGTCTTCCACAGCGGCCAGCCAGCCACCCGCTCGAGGACGACGCTGGCGGCGTAGAGTTGCACGGATATCTTGGTAAAGATGTAAGCGATGATGGAGATCGCGGCGAGATAAACGGCGCACTGGCGGTTGAACCGGCGTTCCAGGAATTCCGGCATGGTGAAGACATTGCTGCGTAGGTAGAAAGGTACGAACACCCAACCCAGGATCAGCAGGATGAGACACGCCAGCCATTCAAAATGGCCGACAGCCAAGCCCGACGAAGCGCCCGTGCCGGAAAGTCCGATGAAGTGCTCCGTGGAAATATTCGAAACGAACAAGGAAGCGCCTATAAAAAACCATCCAATATCGCGGCCCGCGAGAAAATAGTCTTCAGAAGTTCGTTCCTTCATCGAAAAGTACATGCCGATTCCGAAGACAATGGCGAAATAGACCCCGATGATCACGAGATCGATGGTTGCGAGCGCTCGGTGGGTAACCGCGACAGAAGATGCGAACAGCATCCATGCCTCCTTGGCGCCGCGGTCGTTGAACCGGCCTCGGCGTACCGTCTCAACCGAACTTCGATCGCTTTCGCGAACTGGCTGTTCTTGCCACAGCGAAATTGCTCAATTTCGCTAGCCTCGGCCCTGAAGAAAGCGCCGTGAAAATTGGTGACTGCGAAGTCTACAACAGGCTCTATCCAGTCTCAATGCCCGTTTGTTGCTGTCCGCCGATTTCCCCGTCAATATCCTCTGTCCTGAAATAATCGATTGACCCCGCCGGTATAAGGGGTCGCGAAGGCACGAGTCATTCCGGCTGCGGATCTTCTGCCGCAACGTATAATCGGTGAGCTACCAACAGGACGATTCTGAGCGTCTAGCCTGCTCGCGAATCCATATGCCGATTCTTTCGTTGCAAGATGTCTCGAAAGACTATTTGACGGATGGCCAGCCGGTGCGTGCGCTCAATGGTGTTTCCCTGAACGTTGAGCGGGGCGAGTTTGTGGCCTTGGTGGGGCGCAGCGGCTGCGGCAAGTCCACCCTTCTCAATGTTTCCGGGGCCATGGATTTTCCGACCTCCGGCCAGGTTTTTCTGGACAGAGTTTCCACATCCGCGCTGAAGGATGCCGGTCTTACCCAGCTGCGCCGCGAAAAAGTCGGCTTCATTTTTCAATCCTTCCAGTTGCTTCACACTCTCACCGTGTTCGAAAACGTGGAATTGCCTCTCCTTCTTGCCGGAAAGCCGGGCGCTCGCGAAGCAGCCCGCGAACGCCTCCGCTGGGTCGAACTCGATGGCCTCGGCGATCGTTTTCCGCATCAACTTTCCGGCGGCCAGATGCAGCGCGTCGCCATTGCGCGCGCGCTCATTCATTCACCGGGCATCCTTCTCGCCGACGAGCCCACTGGCAATCTCGACACCACGACGGGCAACGTGATTCTTGAATTGCTCCGGCGCCTCACGCGGGAGCAAAACACTGCAACCATTATGGCGACCCATAGTCCCGAGGCCGCAGCGCTTGCGAATACGGTCGTCCGCTTGCGTGACGGAAAAATCGAAAAGCTCACCAGGCGCTGACATGCCTTTTTACTTGCTCTTTTACCGATTGATGGCGCGCCCGCTCTTCCGTGAGCCGGTGCGGACTTTGTTGACGATCCTGGCTATCGCCTTGGGGGTCGCGGTTGTCCTGGCCATCGATCTTGCGGGCGGCGCGGCCACCGGGTCGTTCCGCAGTTCGATGGAAACGCTGGCCGGCGAAAATGATCTGGAAGTCAGGGCCTCGGGAGGCGTGCCGGAAAGCGTGGTTGGAACGCTGGCCACGCTGCCCTATGCGATTCGAGTTTCGCCGCGAATCGAAGATTACGCAGTGATCGTTGATACCAAGAAGTCGCTTCCCCTCATCGGGCTGGATCTCGTCGCGGAAGGCAGCGCTTACGCAAAAAGTGATTTCCAAATTACTGCAGAATCCCAGACTGAAAGCGCTTCGGAGCACGTGTTTGAGCATCTTGGAGATGCGGATGCCATTTGGGTTGGGTCGAGTGTTGGCTACAAAACGGGCGATCGCGTCGAACTGCTCATCAACGATCGAGCCCGCAATTACACGGTGCAGGGCGTCTACCCCGATTCGAACGGCAACGAATCGGCAATTGTGATGGACCTCGCGGCCGCCCAACATGCACTGGCGCGTTATGGCCGCGTCGATCGCGTCCTTTTGAAAGTGCCGGAGACTCCCAGCCTGGAAGAATGGCAGCAGCGTTTGCGGGGCGTGCTTCCCGCCGGAGTGGAAGTGCGACCGCAAGGCACCGGCACGAACGAAAATCGCCGCATGTTGGCAGCCTTCCGTTGGAACTTGCGCCTCCTGAGCTACATTTCGCTCGTTGTAGGCGCTTTCCTTATTTACAACACTATCTCCGTCTCGGTCGTGCGCCGCCGCCCGGAGATAGGAATCGTGCGCGCCCTCGGCGCCAGCCGTGGCGTCATTCTCTCGGCATTCGTCGGCGAAGCCGCCTGCTTGGGACTCGCGGGCGCTCTCCTCGGCCTTCCCCTAGGACGTTTCATGGCCACCGGCGCGGTTCGCTTAATGTCCGCCACGGTGGAATCGCTTTATGTCAGCAGCCGGCCAGGAACCATCGAGCTAAATGCCGCATCCGTCCTTCTCGCGCTTGTGATCGGTGTGGGAGTTGCGGTTGCATCCGCTTATTCACCCGCGCGAGAAGGTTCGCAGGTCTCGCCCGTCGAGGCGATGGCGCGGGGGCGCCGGGAATATGACGTGCGCGTGCACAAAGCCCGCGATTTGTGGCTGGCTCTTGTACTCGGTTTGGCGGCCGCAGCGGCCTCTCGTGCGCCGGCGATCGCCGGTAAGCCGATTCTTGGCTATCTCGCCGCGATCCTGCTGGTAGCGGCATCGGCATTGACGATGCCCGCGTTCGTTGACGCCCTGACTTCGCTTTCTTCGAAACTTCTCGGAAGGCTTTTCGGCGTGGAAGCGATGCTCGCCTCGCGCAGCCTCGCGGCTTCACTGCGCCGTACTTCCGTTCTCGTTGGCGCACTCTCGACCGCCATTGCGATGATGACCGCGGTCGGCGTCATGGTAGGAAGTTTCCGCCAAAGCGTTGTGCTCTGGATGAGCGACCAGTTGCCCGCCGATCTCTATCTCCGGCCCGCCGGTTCTCCCGCCGCGGACCGCCATCCTACGATTTCTCTCGGCTTGGCGGAAGAAATTGCCAAGCTTTCCGGCGTTGTTGCGGTCGAGCGTCTTCGCGCCTATGAAATCCGTTATCAAGGAATGCCAGCCACGCTCGCTTCCGCTGACCTCAATATCCTGGATGTAATTCGCTGGTATCCGCATTCCGAGTTCTTATCCGGCCGCCCGCAGCAACAAGTTCTTCCGGAACTGCGCCATTCGAATACCGTCGTTGTGAGCGAGCCGTTCACCTACAAACACCATGTGAAAGCCGGAGATTTCATTACCCTTTCTTTCGGCGAAACACAGGCGGTCTTCCAAATCGCCGACGTCTACTACGACTATTCGAGTGAGCGCGGAAGTATCCTCATGGATCGCAAGACCATGTTGCGCTATCTGCCCGATCCTGCGCCCTCGAATCTCGCGATTTATGTTTCTCCGGACGCACGACTGGAGACGGTTCGAGCTGAAATCGAAAAAGCCACCGCCGGCCACCGCGTTCTTATGTTTTCGAATCGGGACTTGCGCGCCGAAGCCATCCGCATCTTTGACCGCACCTTCGCCATCACCTACGCCTTGGAAGCCGTCGCGGTCATCGTCGCGGTTATGGGCATTGCCGGAGCGCTTCTTGCTCTGGTGATTGACCGCCGCCGCGAGCTTGGCCTTCTTCGCTTTCTCGGTGCGGCTACCGGGCAAGTTCGCAAACTGATTCTGGTCGAGGCAGGCTTGCTTGGACTTCTGGCCAATCTTGCCGGTCTGGCCCTGGGTTTTACGCTGTCACTCATCCTCATCTATGTCATCAATAAGCAGTCGTTCGGCTGGACGATCCGGTTTCACTGGCCAGTGGGAATTCTCTTAGGCGCGCTGACGGTCGTGTATTTAGCCACAGTGCTCGCTGGCCTCTACCCGGCGCAGGTCGCGGTGTGCTTGAATCCGCTCGAGGTCGTCCATGAAGAGTAGGCTTGCGTGCATCACCGCGGCGCTGCTTCTCATGCAGCCTCTTGCGGCGCAATACCGCGCTGCCTTGCCGGGATACCGATACGAATTCCCGCGCGACCATTTCAATCATCCGGATTTTCAGACCGAATGGTGGTACTACACCGGAAATTTGAAATCGACGGACGGCCGGCGGTTCGGATTCGAATTGACTTTCTTTCGGCAAGCCATCAGCCGCGATCCCGCGAAAGTCGCCGCCTGGGACGTGAAGGATCTCTACCTCGCGCATCTTGCTTTGAGCGATCTGGATGGCGGGAAGTTTTATCATGCCGAACGCACCAATCGTTCCGGCCCAGGCATCGCCGCGGTGAGCGAATCCCTCGGCCGTCTCTGGAATGGGAATTGGCAGATTCAATGGCACGGCAACGACCAGGATCTGAAAGCCTTCGATGCGCGCTTTCAACTGCATTTGACCCTGCATCCGGAAAAACCTCCTGTCATTCACGGTGAAAACGGCGTCAGCCAAAAGGCGGAGGGGCCGGGCCACGCATCGCATTATGTTTCTCTGACGCGACTGGCGACTTCCGGCGTAATCCACGTCGCTGGCAAGAAATTTGAAGTGAGCGGCACCAGTTGGATGGATCATGAATTCTTCACCCATCAGCTTGATTCCAACCAGACCGGCTGGGATTGGCTGAGCCTTCAACTCGAAGACCACAGCGAGGTGATGCTCTTTCACATTCGCCGCAAGGATGGTTCGATTGATCCGTACTCGGCCGGTACGTTCGTGGATGCCAATGGAAAGACGATGCAGCTGCGCGCAGCTGACTTCACGTTGCAGCCGGCCGGCGAAAATTGGACAAGCCCGGTTTCGGGCGCCCGCTATCCAATCCACTGGAAAGTGGCGATTCCAAAGCTGAGCATTGAACTGGAAGCGAAAACACTTCTCGAGTCGCAGGAGTTGACGGGCAGAACCGGATTGGCTCCAAACTATTGGGAAGGCGCAATCGTTCTCAGCGGCCGCCGCAACAAGCAACCCCTTAGGGGCGTGGGTTATCTGGAAATGACCGGCTACGATCGCCCCGTGCAGCTGACGAAATAAAAGCCGGGTCTATACAGCAAGTGCATCGCTTCCCAGAAACTCCGCCCAAGCAACAACCAAGTTCCTACCAGCAGAAATAATGTATACTTTGCGCTTCTACACATCGTGTGTTAGATATGTAGGAGACGGAGGTATCCAATGACAGAGAAATCCGATCTCCCGCAAGGCACCCTGGACTTATTGATTCTGAAAGTGGTCGCGCTCGGTCCGGTGCATGGGTATGCGATCGCGCAACGGCTCGAACAGGTGTCGCGCGGCGTGGTCCAGGTTCCGCAAGGCTCGCTCTATCCGGCGTTGCACCGGCTCGAAAACCGTGACCTTCTTGCTTCGGATTGGGAGGAAACGGAGACCGGACGGGAAGCAAAATTCTATCGTTTGACGCGCAAGGGGCGGACGCAGCTCGAAACGGAGGCCGCGAGCTGGCAGCGACTGATTGACGCCGTTGGGCTCGTCCTCAAACTGTCTGAGGGAGGTGTGAAATGAGTTGGTGGCAGCGCCTGTTGCGCCGAAGAAAGATGGAAGATCAACTCGACAAGGAACTTCGCTTCCATATTGAACAACACACAAGCGAGCTGATCGCACTAGGCCGCGATCCTCAAGAAGCGCGACGCCAAGCGAGGCTCGCTCTTGGCGGTCCCGAGCAGGTGAAAGAGAAGTGCCGCGACGCGCGCGGCACAAGGTGGCTAGAGGATCTTCTGCAAGACTTCCGCTATGCCATTCGTATGCTTGGAAAGCAACCAGGCTTCGCGGCTGTCGCTCTTTTGACGCTCGCCCTTGGCAGCGGCGCGACAACCGTTATGTTCACCGTCGTCAACGGCGTTCTACTCAAGCCGCTCCCTTATCCGGAGCCCGGCAGGCTAGTCGCAGTCCACGGCCATTCAGATTCGTGGAATACAGCAGTGTATGGCGAGCAAAATGTTGCTTACCCTGATTTTCTGGATTGTCAGCGCTCCAGCCGCTCCCTGGCCATGGCAGGCTTCGTCTACAGCGGAGGCATACTCGGTGAGCCGGGAACTCCCGAATTTGTCGACCGCCGCGAGATCACTTCCGAACTTTTTTCTGTCCTGGGTGTTCCGCTCTTTCGTGGACGCGCCTTCCTGCCGGAAGAGGACCGACCTGGCGGCGCGCCGGTAATCATCTTGAGCTACAGTTTATGGCAACGCCGCTTCGCCGGAGATCCGCGAACCGTTGGCCTCTCGCTCATTCTCGATGACAAAAGTTATACGGTCGTTGGCATCACGCCCCCACGTTTCCAACTCGACGGTGAGGAGGGGGATGTGTTTACTGCGCTTGGTCAAGACACGGCCGGGTACTTGCGGAATCGGCGCGCACATCCCGTTGGCGTGGTGGCACGCCTCCGCCCAGGCGCAACCCTGGCGCAGTCATCGGCAGAGCTGGGACTGATCGGCCGTCAGCTGGCGGCACAGTACCCGGATTCCAACGCGGGGCGCAGCTTCGTGGCAACTCCGCTTCATCCCGATGTCGAAGATGTTCGGTCCACGCTTTGGCTGCTCCTGGGCGCTGTCGGCCTGGTGCTGTTGATCGCTTGCGTCAATGTGGCTAGTTTGCTGCTGGCTCGAGCAGTTTCACGAGACCGCGAACTTGCCATGCGTGTGGCACTTGGAGCGAGCCGGGGCCGGTTGGTGCGCCAATGCTTGACCGAGAGCGCGGTACTGGGACTTTCCGGAGGCGCGCTGGGTATTTTAGTTGCCGCCGCTGGATTCCGTCCGTTTGTGCAGTTCTGGCCCGGCGCCCTGCCGCGCGCCGATGAGGTCCAGCTCGATTGGCGCGTACTGCTGTTTGCATTGACCGCTTCCCTGGTGAGCGGTCTTCTCTTCGGTCTTGCCCCGGCTTTGCGCGCACCCGTTCGGGACGTCGAACAGACACTCCGCGCCGGAGGGCGGACAATGGCGGGAAGCTCGCGCCGTCTGCACAGCGGCTTTGTCATATCCGAAGTCGCTTTGGCGGTGGTGCTGTTGGTCGCCGCTGGGATGCTAGGACGCACTCTCCTGCGGCTCTCATCGCTCAACCCAGGCGTCAATATTCGCAACGTTCTCGTTACTCGGATGGCGCTCTCGCCTGCCGCGCTCTCGAACCCCGCAGGAATTCGTGCGGCCTGGCAGGACGTCTTGGACCGCGCGCGCCGCGTTCCGGGGGTCGAGTCCATTGCGGCGGTTGATACCTTCCCCATGCGCCAGGGAGAGAATCAACTGGGTTACTGGAATACTCCGGCCGTTCCACCGGAGAACCAGCAGCCGCTTGCCCTCGCAACCAGCGTGACTCCGGATTATCTGAATGTCATGGGCATCCCCCTGCTCAAGGGCAGATTCTTTGATGACCATGATCGCCGGGAGAGTGAGCCTGTTATCGTGATTGATGAAGTTCTCGCTCAACAAGCTTTCGGCACCCAAGAGTGTGTGGGGAAGCGCCTGTGGATTCCAGGAATGTCCGGCCCAAACTGGTCAGAAGGTAATGATTCCTTGCGCGTGGTGGGTGTGGTGGGCCATGTCCGGCATTGGGGGCTTGCCCGCGACGACCAAGCACCAGTGCGCGCCCAGTTCTACTATCCCTTCGCCCAGGTGCCAGACTCGGCCTTGCGTCGCTGGTCTGAATTGATGTCCATCGCCGCTCGAACCAACATCCCTCCATTGAATGTGGTCGAGTCTCTCCGGCTGGAACTGCGCGGAGCCACTGGCGGAGCGACTGGCGACCAAGCTCTCTACCAAGTTCGCACGTTGGAGCAGCTCGCGAGCAATTCGCTCGCCCGGCAACGCTTTCTTTTGCTGCTCTTCGGCATCTTCGCCGGATTGGCGCTGCTGCTGGCGTGCATCGGCATTTATGGCGTGCTCGCCTACTTGACGGGCCAGCGGGTGCCGGAATTCGGCGTGCGCATCGCGCTCGGCGCTAGCGCTCGCGATGTCATGCGGCTTGTGCTCCGGCAGAGCCTTGGAATGATTTTCGTCGGCGTTGGGGTAGGCATATTTGCCGCCCTGGCAGCAGGGCGCCTGTTGATGCACACGGTAGACGGAATGCAGTCCACTGAGCCATCAACTTTCGCCATCATGATTCCTATCCTGACCGTTGCTGCACTGCTGGCGAGTATTGTGCCGGCCAGGCGGGCCAGCCGGATAGACCCGGTCCGCGCGTTACGCCAGGACTAGCCCAGCGTCCAATTTGCTTGTGTCATCGCAACCGGCAACTCCTCACTCCGCAGGGACTGGAGCGCGCTGTGGCGCCACGTGCCGAACTCTGAACTCTAGTCTCACGCTCTTCAGTTGATTCCGTCCGGCCCGACAGCGAGCTAGTCGTTCAATTGATTCACCGCAAGGACCCAAAGTCATTGGAAGAAGCGCTAGGATTACTTCAGCAAACAGCTTTTCTTTCAGCATGAAGGTGTGCGGGCAGCGGCAAGACGCCGATGTGTATCAGCGAGGCTTCGCATCCTTGAGTTGATTGAAACGAGTAGTTCTACGGAGCGAAGGAATAGGTCCATTTCACTGCGAAGCGGGTCTCACGGACCTGCGGGGGATTCGCTGGTGCAATGCTGGCGAACTGCGTTCCGACGTTATAGATGATGTAAAGATCGCTGTCAGGGCGGTAGTTATACCTCAGGCGAAAATTGGCGCTGACTGCCTGCGTGTTGGACGTATCCATCTGAATGAGGCTGGTAAAAGTCAGAAACCGGCTAAACGAATAGTTCCCTTGTAAGCTCGCTAGCACTACAGAGAAATCCCCGTTTGACAGCGGCAATCGAAAACGATCCCACGTTTCCGAGGCTGAAATCGAGAATTTTGCGGTCGGGCGATAGTTAGCCCGCACCCGGAATTCATTCAGAGTGCCTCCGTAGTAGCCGCCGAAGCGTTCGAAGAAATTATAAGTAAACCGCCGATCTTGCCCCGAGCCATACGTCAGCTGATGTCGAGCAAAATGATACAGGCCGTTCGGAATAAACACGTTCTTGTAAATGTGGAAGGGCGTTGTAATTCGCTGAGTGAATACGTCCGCAATATCGTCGTCCGTGTAAGCGCCGTTGTCGAACTCGGCCCGGAAAGTGCCCTGCCATTCCTGCGTTTGTACTACGTTGTGAGTGTCGGGTGCGTGAAGAATAAATCCCTCGAATTGCAGCTCGCGCACACCACTGATTCTGGGTCTGACTTTAAAAGTTAAATTCCCGTACGCCTCGTTTGAATCGGTCCTTTCGATGAATCCTACTTCCGGGTTGAAGTTCGGACCGATTTTTCGCCGTTCGAAGATTCCGTCCAGCCAGTTCGAACGGTAGGAGAGCGAGGCTCCGACATCGCTTGCCCCACTGGGATTTTCGGGAGACCGGGTTCCGGCCATGTGGGCGTCAACAAACCAGTCTTTGAAAAAGACGAGACGCGTGTCGACGCCCCCGGTTTGATTGAAACTATCCTGTGTATTGCCCGAGCGCTTATCAATGCCCACCACTCCGATGTAGGAACCAGCCCACAGTGATTCCTTTAGCCGCGCGACTGCATAATTTGCGTACGGGTTAGGGCCGCTGGAGCGTGTGTCCACGTCCATGATTCCCAACTCCGTGCGACCGAACGTTCCCGTCAGCCTGGCGCCACCGCTGATCGGCACCTGTTGTCCGGTTTTCGGGTCGATTCCGATCTGACGGCTGAAAAAGATCTGGTCCTGGTCGCCGAGGTCAAAATTAAACACCCCGGCATTCTCCAGGAAGAATTGGCGCTTCTCAGGAATCAAGACTTTGAACGGTGTGAGATTGAACGGTTGAAGATCGACTTCAGCATCGGCAAAATCCGTGTTGCCCGTCAGGTTCAAGACAAGTTTCGAGCTGAGCCCATACTTGATATCCAGTCCACCTGTCAGCGGGAATTTGGGATCCTGCCCTGTCTGCTTGTCGTACCGGGCCAACCCGTATGGTTTCACAATAAAGAGCCTTCCGCTTCCGATGTCCTTGATGCCTCTGAGCTCCCCTGCTTCCGAGACCTTGGTGATGCCAAAAGTTCGCCGGTAAGAGCTCCACAAATCTTCCTCATTTTTTCGCCGGATGAAGCGTTTGAAATTCAGGCCCCAGACGACATCGATGGATTGCGTAAAATTGAGTGTGGTGAAGGGAATTTCTACCGTGGCCGTCCACCCATCAGCAACTGTGCGGGCCTCCGACGTCCAGATACCATCCCATCCGGAATCGAAATCTCCGCCGGAGATGCTTCCTTGTTCCTCTACGATGAGGCCATCGCTTTGAGTGCCAAGTGGATTGATCTCGAACACGTAAGCGCCACGCCGATCGTGGTTCGAATCGATCAGGATTTCGAAATGATCGTCTAGGTCTTGACTGACGTCGCGCCGCAGTTCCGTTGAGATGATCCGTGAGGACCCAGAGTCAAAGCACTGAATCCCGAAGTACACGGCATGCCGGGTGTAGAGAATGCGTACTTCCGTCTTCTCGGTTGGCGCTTCACCTTCGTGGGGCTCGCGCTGCCGAAAATCAGTGATCGGCTTGGCCGATCGCCAGAGTGGGTCGTTGAGTGTGCCATCCAAACGCGGCGCACGGTCCACCCGGACTGCTTCTGCCATGCGGTCCCCTGCTTGCCTATGGGCCTGGTTTGGGAGAGCACGAGCGCCAACGCTTCGGGGCCAAAAAAATGCGGAAAGAAAAAAAGTACAGAGTAAAAGGGGATTGGAATAGTTGAAGCGCTCATTTCTCACCTCGTTTGCGTCCACCCTCTTCTCAACCTGCATATTTCTCTTCAACGGTCGCCGCAAAAATAAGCGTCCCGACAATTCCCATTATTCCCGCCACGAAGAAAGGGATTTGCGGACGAATCCTCCACAGCAGACCTCCAATTGCTGACGCCGGTGTAATCGACAGGCTTCGGACGAGGTAATAAAGACCCACCGTACGCGCCCGCAAATTGTGCTGCGCAAGGTCAACAATCATGGCCTTGCGCGAGGGCTCACCAATCTCGCGCAAGCCTCCGATGATGAACGCACCCACCAACCATCGGTAGTCAGCGGCGAGAACGACGGCCACCGGGAAGAATGCAAAGCACAAGAATGTCGCGATCACAAAAGGCTTGCGCCCTAAACGATCCGCCATTTTTGCCGAAGGAATATACACGAGGATAGCGGTTGCGAGCTGCACGGCCACAAGGATTCCGTAACGCGGAATCGTCACCCCGGAAACGTTCGTGACGTAGAGAACGACAAAGATATCCGCCATTCCTTCGCAAGTGCGAATCACAATGTCGGAAACGAGCAGCCGTTTGAGAGTGGCATGAAATGAGTTCCAAACACCCCACAGCTTTACCGTGTCCCTGGATGCGATGGAAATATTGATGGTCCAAAGTAGCGGGATAGCGACCCCGACAAAAAGGATGGTGATTAACAGCCCTATTCGAATGCCGGCTTGAAGACCCATTGCGCCGATCATGGCGCCACCCAGCAGCGGCGAAATTACCATGGGGATGCGCTTCAGCATCGATTGGACCGTGAATCCCATCGCGCGTCGCTCCATGGGAAGAGCATCGCCGATGGTTGCGAAGATGGCAGGCGACGCCATGGACTGCCACGGCATCGCAAAAGCCAATCCCAGAAAAAGAAAGGGCCAGGAGGGACTAAGTAAGTAGACGAGATAGCCCGTCAAAGCGGCAACTAGGAATGTCAGAAATGCCCGACGCCGTCCCCAATGGTCGGCTAACCAGCCGCCGGGATACTGGTATAGCGCATCGAGAAAATCTTCCGAAGTGCCAAACAGTCCGACAACTGCGACGCTTGCGCCGAGTGATTCAAGATACTTTGGGAGAAACTTTTTCCAGAGTTCCTCGCCCAAGCCAAGTAAGAACACGGCTCCGGATGCGGCAGCGACATTTCGCTCAAGCCCCAGAGATTCCGCGAGCCGTTTGTGGGTAGCTGCTTCCAGAAATTTTTCTCCCCGAGGCGATTCGGTCTATTCGCAAAACTTCAGGCCGCATCGTTAAAAGCTCCGCCCGGTTTCCCACGCTTCACCATCTCCTGGCAATACGCGTACAACGCCTCATAGACAATCCACTCTGCCGCATTGATTTCGTGGTCGTTGCCAAACCCCAAATGCCGGAATCCTTGTGCGACCGCCTTCAGTCCCGCAGCCTCGGGCTGATGCCATAACGTGTTGTCCGTGTCTGCGCCGTTGACGATCTTGCCCAATAGTTGCAGATCCGGTTTTGTGATGAGCTTGTACTTCCGCAGTATCGCTTCGAACGAACATTCCTTTCCGTGGTGCCCGAGTTCCACTCCCGGAACGTCGAATGGAGTTGCATTGAGCCTCTTCGCCTCAGGAATCACTTGTTCCGCGGGCACAAAGTAGAACTCTGCCTCCGGGTCCACAAATTTCTTGATAAGCCAGGGACAGGCCACCCGGTCCACTTTGACGTGCTCGCGAGTAATCCACTTCATACCGCGCCCCTCCCCATCTCGTTTAGCCGTTCACCAGCGTGAATGCTCAATTCGGAAATGTTCTAGTGATCTTTCACTGCCTCATACACGACCATTCGCGCCACCGGTTTGCCGTTCTCCTCCTGCTCCGGCGTGTACACACGGTGCGTCTCTAGGTCCACCGCAAGGGTGTGCACTGCGTGTTGCACCTTGAAGTCTTGCATCTTGCGATAGTGGTTGGGACTGTCTTGGTGGAAAATGGAAATTGCCCCGCTGTAGCAGGCGGCATAAATCCGGCCCAGGCCCGGATCGAACTTGATGACATCCGGCCCATCCGCCATCGGAAAAAAAGCAATGGGCTCATGTTTGTCGAGGTCAAAGACGGTCATCAGATTGTTTTCTTCGCAGGATAGAAATGCGCGGTGATGCTCAGGATCAAGCGTCATGCCATGGTTTCCCTTGCAGCGCCCAACGGAGTACCGGCCGACGATTTCGTCCGTCGCCGGATCGATTACGGCAAAAATGTTCTGGTCTTGCAGGTTGACGTATACCTTGCGCGCAACAGGATCGTACTGCGGCATGCCTGTCTCGCTATCGAAGTGCAGAGTCTTCACAATCTCATCTTTCGTGACCTCGACGATCGCTTCGGCTTTGCCGCGCTCGTCGGAGACATACAGTTTGTGAAAAGGCCCGGCGTAGGCACTGCCGTCGGGCTTCTTCTCCGTCTGCAATTTCTTGACGACTTTCATCTCGCGGAGGTCGACGACCCCGATCGTGTTATCACCTGCATTCGACGTGTAGAACTTCTTCAGCTCGGGAACGTATTCGATACCTTCGACGCCCGGCGTGTCACCTACCGTCGCGACCACTTTGTTCCTGCGCAAATCAATAACGTACGTCTGCCCCGCCGCCAGATGCGCCGAAAGCAAATAATGGTCGTCGGTATCGATGGTTAGATAGTCGAAACGTTTACCTCCGGGTCCGGGCAGATCGAACTCGGTCACTTTCTTCAATGCTGGCGCGCCCGGCCCGGCGGAATGTCCCAAAGCTCCTGTGAGCGCGATAAATCCGAGGAGCAGCAAACCTTTTTGTCGCATGCAAACCCTCCGATGATCTCTTCAAAACACTTCCCAACCTCTACCCTTTGAAAAGCAGCAGACCCGCCACCCCGGCTACGAGAATCAAGAGTGGTTCAGGAATCTTTTTGAAGCCGAGTAGTCCAAACGTTAGAACGGCAATTGAGGCTGTGGGCAGATCAATCAACGAACGCCTGCCGAGAATGAAGGCTGCTCCAGCGATTGCACCCACTGCGGCGGCTGTCACTCCTTGCACGAATGCCTTCACCTGGAGGTTTTTTGCGAACCTCCGGTAATACGGAGCGCCCGTAATCACGATCAGATAAGGAGGGACAAAAACAGCAAGCGCCGCCAGGATGGCTCCAACTGGTCCTGCCACCAAGTATCCAACGAATCCTGCCGTGATTACCACCGGTCCTGGTGTGATCATCGCTACCGCAACCGCGTCAATGAATTGTCTTTCTGTCAGCCAGTGAAACTGGCCCACGACTCCGCCGTAGAGAAACGGCACAATCGCCAGACCACTCCCGAACACGAAGGCCCCCGCCTTGAGAAAGAACAGAAAAAGAGTGCCAAGAGTAGCTGCCGCAGCCGGCCCATGCGCGCCGGTGACGAGAAACCCGAAGCCGGCGAAAGCGGGTATCGCATCGGGCGCCAAACGGAATCGCGGCGGTGCCTTGACGAACATCGAAACCAGTCCGCATAGAAGGAAGAGCCAGACGATTTCGGATTCCTTCCAGGCCGTGGTGACAGCCAGTGCAGTGAAGAGCGCCCACAGCAACCAATCGTTTTTCAAGGTCGAGCGAATCAGTTTGTAGGCGCTCCGTGTGATGATCGCGATGACTGCGGCTCCAATCCCGTAAAACACTCCTTGAATCCACGGTAGACGTCCGTAATGCACGTAGAGCGCAGCAAGCGCCATGACCATCAAGAAAGAAGGCAGGACAAACGCGGCTCCAGTGAGCGTCGCGCCAAGCGTCCCGGCCCGGACCCAGCCGAGATACATCGCAAGTTGTGCTGCGAGCGGGCCGGGGGAAAGCTGAGAAAACGCCAGTCCCTCGACGTAGTCCTGACTTGATACCCACTTCCGCTCCTCAACCAAGTCCTTTTGCATATGGCCCGCTAGGGCAATCGGCCCGCCGAAGCCCAGAGTGCCAAGGTGGAGAAAATAAAAGAGGAATTCGCGCAGTTTTGGCTGCGTCTCTCCACCTTCGATTGAGA
>WNFB01003943.1_pt1 | contig 15774 bp, 15 predicted proteins | sample 5400501 | NCBI WGS metagenome assembly WNFB01 (sample SAMN13153341, study PRJNA577476) | soil metagenome | isolation source: 200 cm saprolite under Douglas fir tree site 2 hole 1 | place: USA:California | collected 2015-04-18
GCGGATATCTTGCCTATGATGGGTCGGCCTTGAGCACTTTTAGAGCCCTGACCTCCAGGCGCCCGTTCACCCTCCTCGGAATTGTTCTGGCTTTGCTCGTGATCGGGGCCTTCGTGCTCGTGGCGCTGAACGCCGGCACGGCGAGCAACGTCCCATACCAGTCGGTGGTGGTCACCACCAAGGACCTGGCGCCTCGCCTGCCGATCGACGCTGCCTCCCTCGACGTCAGGAGGATCCCGGTCGCCTCCAACTATCCGCCGGTCTTCTTCACCAAGATCACGGAGGTCCAGGGCATGATCCCCCTGGTAACGATCCTGTCAGGGCAAGCGATCACTTCCAATGAGGTCGTCCGGGCGAGCCAGGCGCTGGGCTCGCAGTCGGAGTACCTGCCCATCCCGTCGGGCTTCGTGGCGCTGACCATCCCCACCAGCGAGCAGCAGGGTGTGGCCGGTTTCATCCAGCCGGGCGATTACATCTCTGTGATCGCGACGGTATCGACGGCCGGCCACGTCGCCTCGTTGACGATTTTCACCAACTTGCATGTCATCCGTGTCGGTACGAACAACTCGAGCGGGAGCTCGTCGGGGGCCAGCAGCCTCACCGTTGTCGTCACCCAGTGCCAGGCAGAGGTCATTACCTGGTTCCTGCAGTTCGCCGCGATGAAGTATTCACTCGAGTCTTTCCATGATTATCTGCACCCCGACAACACGGTCAAGGATCCGGGTTGCCCCAGCATCGACTCGGCCAAGGGGGTCACGCTGCCGATCATCCAGAAGGCCTACCCGACGCTCTTTTAGGGCTTTAGAGATGGACCTCACCAGCCTCCTGGCGGTAGCGGTGCCCATGGCAGCGGCAATCGCCGTGTTCTTCTGGAGCCTCGACCGCATCCGCAAGGAGCGCACGCGCGCCGACGATGTCCAACCCCCTCCACGGGCGACCCCAAGGGAGCTCGTAGAGCGGCTCCTGCGCCCGGCGGCCGACAGCTTGAGCCTCAGGCGAAGCGTCCGCGGCCGTCCCACGCTGACCGAAGACCTCGCGCGCGCAGGGCTCAACATCACACCGGCCGAGTACCTCCTGATCCGCATCGGGGCCGTGGCGCTGGGGGCCTTGATCGGCCTGTTCCGCTTCGGCATCTCCATCGGGCCGATCGTGATTGCCGCCGTGGGCTTTGTGGTCCCGCCTCTCGTCGTCAACTACCTGCAGCGGCGCCGCCAGAACATGTTCAACGAGCAGCTGGGCGGGATGCTGCAGCTGCTGTCCAACTCGCTCAAGACCGGTTATGCCATCGACCGAGCCCTCGAGACGGTCGCCTCCAAGTCACAGCCACCGGTCTCGACCGAGTTCGAGCGGGTGGCCACCGAGATCACGCTCGGCACGTCGGTGGAGGATGCGCTGAGTGCGCTGCTGCTGCGCATCAACAGCCCGGACCTCGAGTACATCGTCACGGCGATCCTTCTGCACACTCGGGTCGGAGGCAACCTTGCCGAGGTGCTCGACAACATCTCCGACACTCTTCGCGACCGCGTCCAGACCAAGCGCGACATGAGCGTGCTCACGGCTCAGTCAAGAGCGTCCGCCACCATCATCACCGGCCTACCCATACTCCTCGGGCTGGGCCTTTACGTGTTCGTCCCGGGCTACTTTGCGCCGATGACGAGCACGTTTGTCGGGTACGTCCTGCTCGGTGTCGCGGGCCTGCTGATCCTGATCGGCAACATCATCATCCGGCGCATGACCGCGTTGCAGGCTTGAGCACCACATTTCTCGTCGCCATCACCGCGGGCGTCATCTGCGCGATCGTGGTCGTCGCCTACTTCGTCGCCATCGATCAGACCAAGCCGGTCGCCGCCACCAACGGCGCGTGGGCGCCACCCCCCGTGCGCACGACGTGGATCAAGCAGCTCGAAGCGCTGGCCCGGCCTCTCGCCTCGCGAATGCCGGCTCACGAGACAGCACCATTGCGCCAGAAGCTGAGCCGCGCCGGTGACCCTGGCGGCCTCACCCCGGCCGGGTTTCAGGCAGTTCGGTACGGCGTGGCGGCGCTGTTCGCCATCATCGGGCTCCTTCTCGGGCTGCTCATAAGCCTGCCTGTCCCCACGCTGGTGCTGACGCCGGTAGCGGGCGCGGTCGCGGCCTTCGTCGGCTACTGGACGCCCAGGCTGTGGCTCGAACAGCGAATCTCACAGCGGCGCCACCAGATCGAGCGCTCGCTCGCGGAGGCCACCGACCTGCTGACCCTGGTCGTGGAGTCCGGGATGAGCCTCGACGAAGGGCTCCTGAGCATCACGGAACGGTTTCACAACGCGCTCGGTGACGAGATCGGCAAGGTGCTGCGCGAGATCAGGCTCGGTCGGCCTCGGATGGCCGCGCTGGAGCACATGGCCGAGACGACCGGTGTCGCCGACCTCCATCACCTCATCGAATCGATCGTGCAGTCAGACCAGATGGGCGTACCCATCGCGCGGCTGTTGAGGGTCCAGGCGATGGAGATGCGCCGGCGCCAGCGCCAGACCGCGCAGGAGCGAGCCGCATCGGCCTCGTCCCGAATGGTCTTCCCGATGGTGGGCTGTATCTTTCCCGTGCTCTGGATCGTGCTCCTCGGTCCGGCGATCATCCAGATCCTGAAGTCGCTGCACTAGCCGAGCTGCCCACCAAAGTTCCGCGCGGCTGGCGCCTAATGCGCCCATGGGCAGCTTAAATCGGGAGCGGCTGGCGCCAAAATCGCCGAATGGATCCCTGATCCGTCGCCTTAGATGATCTGCGAGTAGCGGTCGAAAAAAGATGTCCCCCGCCGCGGACCCACCCCTCTCCTCGGCCACGCTGGGTGGCGCTTGGAAGGTGGCGCGCAGGGAGACGGCCGGACTAAATCCGGCCCAAGGCTCCACTCTTGTCTATCTAAATGATCTGGGCGTAGCGGTCGAAGACTTCTCGCAGGTCGCCCGGGGGCTCCACCCGATGTTTCTTCATTGTCTCGAACAAGCTGAGGATGTGCCTCACGCCCGCCAGCGTGACGCCCTTCTCGCGGGTCAGGTGCTGGATGACCTGGACCTTGCTGATGTCCCGCTGCGAGTAACGACGCCGGTTCGTGGAGGTGCGGTAAGGCTGGATGAGGCCGGCATCCTCATAGAGCATGAGCGTGCGGGGGTGGGTCTCCAGGATCTCCGCCGCCACGCTGATCGTGTACAGCGGCTTGTCGAGATCGCCGAACGACGGCTGGGGGCCACGGGAGCTTCCTCGACCGCTCACGGGGTGCGCCATGGCCCACCAATCCTAGTGCGGTTAACCCGCCTTTCTACGCCGTTTATCCGCCCGGCCCCACAGACTCTCCAAAGCGCGGAGGGGACAGATGTCCCCCCCGCGAACCCACCCCTCTCCTCGGCCACGTTGGGTGGCGCTTGGAAGGTGCACGCCTGGGAGACGGCCGGAATAAATCCGGCCTAGAGCTCCACTTGGCTCTGTCTGATTTCTTTCTAACCAGCTTTCCGCCGTCGCTTATCCGCCCGGCCCCAAAGGCTCTCCAGGTCGTAGTACGAGCGCTCGCCAGGCAGAAAAACGTGGGCGAGCACCGAGTCGAAGTCGAGCAAGATCCAGGTGGCGTCGTCGTACCCGTCCACCGCTATCGGCCTGAGCTGGCGGTCCTTGGCCGCATCGACCATCCCGTCGGCGATCGCACGCACCTGACGGTCGGTCTCCCCCTCGCAGACCACGAAGTAGTCGGCAATCGAGGTCTTGTCGCGTACGTCGATAACGACGGCGTCCCATGCCTTCTTGTCGACCGCCGCGCCTCGCAGCAGCCGGGCCAGCTGCAGGGGCGTCGGTGCTCGTGAGATCCGGGGCAATTTATTCAGCGTACAGGTGATGGGTTGCGATGTATCGCTCGACCGCGGGCGGCACCTTGCCCACGATCGAACGTCCGCCTTTGATGTCCTTTCGGATGGTGCTGGCCGACACGTCGGGGGTGCGGTCCTGGCATAGGATCACGCGGTCGCCGTCGAGACCCGCCGCCTTGAGGTCCTCTGGTCGTGGCGACCCGCTGCCAGGGCGCGCGACCACCACGATCGTCGCCAGCCCACGAACCTTGTCGGGCTGGTGCCATGTGCTGAACAGCCTGGCCGCGTCCCACCCCAGGATGAGGAACAGCTCCGCTCCGGGATCGAGCGCGTGCAAGTCGGCAAGCGTGTCCGACGTGAACGACACGCCAGGGCGCCGCAGCTCGAGGTCCGAAACAGCGAAGCGCGCCTCGTCAGAGGTGGCCAGGCGGGTCATCTCGAGCCGGTGCTCCGCGCTCGCGGCCGCCGCGGGCCGATGGGGCGGCTGGCCGCTGGGCATGAAGAGGACGCGGTCGAGGCGCGCGCATTCGATCGCCGTCTTCGCGGCCGCAACGTGTCCGACGTGGATGGGATCGAACGTCCCACCCAGCACCCCGATTCGTCCATCCATCGAGCTCAAGGCTGGTATTCGAACTCGATGCCGCCGATGCGGACCGTGTCCCCAGGCTCGACCCCGGCCCCCTCCAGGGCCTCATTGACACCGAGGCGGTCGAGCTCGGTCTGGAACCGTTCGAGCGAACCTTCGGAGTCGAGGTTGGTGTGCTCAACGAGGTGCTCGACTCGTCCGCCCTGGACCTCGAACCCCCAGGCCATCCGTTCTACGACGAGATTGGTGCCGGTTACCGGCAGCTTGATCGTCGCCGGCCGGGCCGGCGTCCTCGGCTCCGGCGCGGTCGCGATCGCGCTCACCATCGCATTCCTAAGCTCAGGCAAGCCGGCCCCGGTCAGCGCGGATACGAAATGAATCCCCTTGCGCCTCGAACGCTTGCGAAGCTCCTGGGTCTCTTTCAGGTCGAGCTTGTTGACGACTGTGATGTGTGGGCGGCGCGCGAGCTCGGGCGAGAAGCTCTCGACCTCGGCCATCACCGCCTCCACGTCCTTCCATGGATCGGCCGACGAGCCATCCACAACGTAGACGAGGACGCGCGTACGCTCGGCGTGGCGCAGGAAGCGGTGTCCGAGCCCGGCGCCTCTGGACGCGCCCTCCACGAGGCCAGGGATTTCGGCGATGACGAAACGGCCACCTTCGGATTCGGCCACTCCCAGCGACGGATCCAGCGTGGTGAACGGATAGTTCGCCACCTGTGGCCGCGCTGCAGTGAGCGCGGCCAGCAGTGACGACTTGCCCGCATTCGGCGCCCCCACCAGGCCGACGTCGGCGATCAGCTTCAGATCGAGGATGGCGCTGAGCTCCTCGCCTTTCAACCCGGGCTCGGCATAGTCGGGTGCGCGCCGCCTCGAGCTCTTGAAGTGCACGTTGCCGCGACCGCCGGCGCCGCCTCGCGCCACTACAGCGGTGGCTCCCGGGTGGGCGAGGTCGGCGATCAGCCCGCCTTCAGAGTCGAGCACCAGCGTGCCGACCGGCACCTCGAGCACCAGGTCGGCGCCGGTGCGGCCTGTCTTGCGTCCGCCCGCTCCATCCGCGCCGGGTGCGGCCTGCCAGCGCGACCTCCGTTTGTAGATGGACAGGTCGGTGAGCTGGGTAGTCGCCTTCAGCGCGATCGAACCACCGTGCCCCCCGTCGCCTCCATCCGGACCGCCGCGGGGTACGAAGGGTTCGTGGCGGAAGGAGGATGAGCCGCGACCGCCGTGCCCGGCGCGCAGGACCACGTGCGCCGAATCGACGAACGCCCGGCCGCGACGGCTGGTGGCTTTACCGCGTGACGATGCTGACGCGCCGGCCGTCCTTGCCCACCCGCTCGTATCGAACCTGGCCCGGGACGAGTGCGAACAGGGTGTGGTCGCGGCCCAGTCCGACCCCGGTGCCGGGGGCGATCCTGGTCCCGCGCTGCCGGACGAGGATCGCGCCGGCGTCCACAGCCTGCCCGGCGTAGATCTTCACACCCAGCATCTGCGGGTTGGAGTCGCGACCGTTCCGGGAGGAGCCGCCGCCTTTCTTGTGTGCCATCTGTTTATTTGGTGTCCTGCTTCTTGCGGGCAGCGCGCTTCGGCTTCTCCGCCTCTGCCTCTACCGTCGTCTCGGTCTCCGCCTCGGCAATGACTTCCGCCTTCGCCGCGGGCGCCTTGGCGCCGCGTTTCGATGACGGCTTGCCCGTAGAGCGCTTGGTCTCGGTCTCGACCTCGGTTCCGGTCGCCACAGTCAGCCCGCCGACCGCCAGGATCTCCAGAGCCGTGTAGTCCGCGCGGCCGCCCCGATGCACCCGCACGCGCTTCTTGGACTTGTATCTCAGGGTCTCGATCCGCGGGCCGCGGCTGTGCGCCAGCACTTTGGCGTCGACGACCATCCCCGCGATTGCGGGCGAGCCGACGTTGATATCGGAGCCGTCGCGCACGAGCAGCACGCGATCCAGCTTCACCGACGAGCCGGGCTCGGCGGCGAGGCGGTCGACCAGGACCTTGTCTCCCGGCGCTACGCGGTACTGCTTGCCGCCGCTGACGACGACGGCCGACAGCGATGCATCAGGCTTGGGCACGAAGGGTGATATTACCGGAGAGGAGGGGTCGCGGTTGGACCAGCAGCGGGCGGCGAAGCATCACCGACTGGACCAGGCCGAGGGCGGCCAGCGCAGTGTGTTAGTGCCTCACCGGAGAAAGATCGAGGTCAGCACGACCAGCGCCAGAACCAACCCCGCGAAGGGTGCGATCGCCTTTCGGTAGACGCCGCGCGCAGGCTCGGCGCCGCGCCGGCCGAGATACCAACCCGCGACGACGCAGAACGCGCCCACGGCCAGGCTCATGCCCAGGAATCGCGCGATGCCGAGGGGATTGGACGCCGCCGGCGGAAAGTAGAGTGTGGCAAACAGTCCGCAGTAGGGCCACCAGCACAGCATTCGCATCGCATCGAGCCGCAGGCGCGCGCGCCTCTCGCCTGGCCTGGGCAACGGCCAGAGCTTGAGCAGCGCCGGCAGGCACAACAGGTAGAGGGCTCCGCTGGCCACCTTGAGGGGAAGCAGCGACGGGACCAGCACCGCGCCGAGTACCTGCGGACGCAGGCTCTGCGGCTCGACCGCGGGGCCGAGCACAGCGACGAGCCAGCAGCACTGGACGACCAGGAGCAAGCCCGGCTCGCCGAACAGCTCGGTGCCGAGGGCGAGCTCGGCCCAGACGGTGAGCCCCAAAGCGATTGCGGCCACGATCAGGTTGCGCTCATCGGAAGGCACGGGGTTGAACGGAGCAGACAGCTGAACGGATGCGAGCATCGAGGAGAGGGCGACCGTGGCCAGCACTGCTGACGGCCGGTGCCATGGCAATTCCGGCAGCACCCAGCGCTTTTCCGACACGCGCACCCAGAGGCTTTCGGCCGCGCTGCCGAACAAGGCCATGGTGGCGAGGCCGGGATAGAGCAGCAAGGCGACGGTGTGAGTGGCGAGCTGCAAAAGGAACTGGATCATTTGTTTTGTCCGTTCGTCACAGTCCGGCGAGGGAAAGGATCGGCTGTGGATACAGTCCGATCGCCACACTGAGCGCGAGCGCGATCCCGGCGCCCACTGCCTGGCGCCCCTTCGGGAGCCCGAGGCTTCGTCCAAGCCGCAGCGACGGCGGCAGCCACAGCAGGAGCCCGATGCCGATCACTAGCGCCAGCGGCCAGTAGAGTTGTGTGGCCCCACGCAGCAGCAGGACCCTGGCCGCGAATCCCGCGAACGGCGCAGACCCGGCCAGCATCGCCGCCGCCAGCAGGTTGACAGGCCTGTCGGTTTGAATCCTCTCGCGCAGCGATTGGCGCGACCACAAGTAAAGGGGCAGCCGGCTGAGAAGGATGCCGTACATCATGAGCACGGCCGCCGCCTGACCGTCGGCCACCTGCACGCCGAAGGCGCACATCACCAGTCCCCAGTCCGCCATGAACGAGTAGTGCCAGGCGGACGCGCCCTTTTCAGAAAACCAGGAGGCGAGGCTTCCCCACAGGATGTTGAGAAGGCCGAGTCCGACCAGCATGGCGCCGAACGCTGCTGCGGCTGAGGGGATCAGATCTCTCGCACGCGTAACGATCTCCAGGGCGAGGATCGGCCCGACGAACGCAATCCACGCGATGGGAGACGCCGCGGTGACCTCATCGGCGTCGAATTCGTGGATATACGGCAGGATGCCAACCGCCGCGGCCAGACCGGCGACCAGTCCGACGGCCGCGAACTTGGCCAGTATCGGCGCACCATCGATCCGCGCGAAGACCAGACCGGCGCCGAGCAACGCGACAGCGAGCACCGGTGCGCGGAGGCGAGCCGCCAGCGGGCGCCGGCCCGCGACGGCCGCCTGGAGCAGGGCGATCGCGAGCGTCACGAGGATCACCAGGTCGAGGCTTGGCACCGCCGCGATGGCAGCCATGCCCGCAATGCCGGCCAGGCCCCATGTCAGCAGGACGGCGCGCTCAGCCCGCTGCGGGGCGAACACGACCACAAGGGCCAGCGATGCCGCCGCGGCGAGCAACAGGGTCCTGCTCAAAGGTGAGATGGCCAGGCCCAGCCCGAGCTGATCGGCGGTGAACAGAGCGGCGGTCGCGGGCGGGGCGACCGCGAGCTCAGGCTCCACGAGACTCCGCGGCTGGGAGTAGCAATGCGCCGGCCGCAATCACCGCCCCAAAGAGATAGGGCGCCAATCCGGCGCCATTCGGCGCCAGGCCGGAGGCGCCGGCGAGGGCCAGGGCAAGGCCGGCGGCGGCTGTGAGGACCGCGATGGAGCTCTGACTCTGGAGCAGCCGGCCGGCCATCAATCCAGGCACGGCCACTGACGCGAACCGCAACGATGCGCCAGGCCCAGTCGTGACCGATGCGGCCACCCACAGCGAAAGGATGCCGACCACAACTGCCAGGATGAGCCGGGGCGTCGAGGCCGGTGGCATCAATCCCCATTCCTGCGGGCCTCTGCGCACAAGCTCGAAAACGCAAACGGCCCCACCCGTGAGCAAGATGGCGCCCGACGCCCAAAGGCCGTCCGTCCAGACCAGCGCAGTGAACCCGAGGGCCACCAAACCGATGCCGGCGGCCAGGCCTCGACGGCCGTCGGCCAGGACGATGACAGCCGCGCCGACCCAGGCCGCAAAGCCGGCCGCCGCGGTCACAACGGGCTCGGCAACAAGGTCGTCAGCGCGTGACCGCGAACGCCAGAGCTACCAGCGCCGCGAGCCACAGCAGCGGGCCACCTCCGGTCGCGGCCGCCTCCAGCGCACGTAGGTCGACCAGCGAGCGGTACTGATCAGGGACGGTGGCAGTGCGCAGCTGGTCGCGCACGCGAGCGATCAGCCGAGTGGCCGGCAAAGGGAACAATGCCGGGCGCGCCTGGACGCGCACCAAAGGAGGGCCCGCGCCGATGTACGCGACGACGGCGAGCAGCAGCACCGGAGTGAACAGCGCCAGCGCCGGCAGCACGGTCGAGACCGTCACCACCGAAGTCACCCCGGCCGCGGGCACGCCGATCCCACCCGGCATCACATCGGCCAGGGCCGGCATTGCCAGGATGGTGAGGACGAGGCCAAGGGCCGGGCCCAATACCACCGTGGCGGCCGCCAGTCCCATCGCGACCCGAGGCGCGGTCTCGCTGGCGGGGTGGCCGCGACCCGCAGGCAGGCCGATCGCACGGGCCGCAGCGATGATCGACACGATCCACGTCGCGGCGCCGGCGATGCCGAGCAGCCCCATGAGATTGCCGGCCTCGAACGTAGCCTCGAGCCCAATCACGCGCACCCCGAAAGCGAGTCCGGGCGGCAGCCCGGCCGCGGCAGCAATCGCCACCAGGGACGCAGTGCCGGCTCGGTCCGGGAGGAGTGGAAGACATGCCGCCAGCACCGCCGCGACAGCCAGCGTCGCCAGGCCCGCGACCAGGCCGAGGGGCGTTCCGAGACTGATGCCCATCAGCGCGAAACCCCCAAGGCCGGGGATCACTTCACCGAGATACTCGCGACGAGTGGTTGCGGCCTGGGCACGTGCAGCGGCGCCGAATGCAACGAGCACTCCAAGCGCTGCGAGGACCGCCTGCAACCAAAACTGCGGGTAGCGTCCGTCGCCCATGTCGTACGCCCGCACAAATAGGTAGAAGCCCAGCGGATAAAGGGTCGCCACCGACATGCCGGCGGCGCGAAGTGCGGGCCGCCCCCACACCTGCGAGGCCCACCCACGCCACGGAAATAGACCAGAAGCGATGAGCGCGGCCGCGGCCAGCACCATGAAGACCGGAACTGTCAGGGCAGAGACCGGCACCGCCCCGTAATCGGCGGTACCGCCTCGGACCTGCAGGATGGCCCCGACCCAGCTCAGCGCGAGCCATGCCGCGAGGAGCATTCCCCACGGCGGGCGGGACGCGCGCGGGTCCTCGACATCGAGCTGGACGACGGCGAGCGTCGCGGCAGCACCGCCCGCCAGCGCGGTCAGCAAGACCCCTCCCGCCTCCACCGCCAGGACCGCGGCTGCGAGACCTAGGGCTGCGACCGTGCCCTCCTGCCACGCGCGCGGCTGCAGTGTGAGAAGAACGGCCGCCGGGACCATGACCATCAGCGCGAAAGCGAACCCCACACCATCGAGGCGCAGGTGAAGGGGGGCGCCGATACCCAGCTGCCCGAGGCTCAACTCCTGGGTGGCTCGCACTGGGGCCCAGAGGGCGATGAGGACGAGGATCGCTCCCCACGATCCGACCGCCAGCACGATGCGATCGATCTTCCATCCCGCGACCCCGCAAAGCGCGACGGCGCCGGCGGTGGCAAGCGGGATCACGACGGGCGCAAGAAGCGCGATTGAGGGCATGCGCCCGCTAAATGTAGAGGCTTACTCCAGGCGGTCGATTGCCGCCCTGAGCTCTTCCGCACGCGCCTCTTGTTCAATGATCACCGGCTGAGGCGCCTTCGCGCGGAACTCGGGATTGTCGAGCTTTGCCTGCACGCGATCGAGCTCTTTCTGCAAGTCGGCTCTCTTCTTTGCCATGACCGCGGGGTCGACCGCGGCCGCCGTCGGGAACACGATGCTGCCTTCGGTGAGGCCATACGCTTTCCCGGGCGGCAGCTCGTCGACGACCGCCACCTTGCCGATCGCTTCAAGGACCCGCACCCAATCTGGATCGGCCGGCTCGGACAATTTCACAGCGCCGCCCTTCATCGGCGCGCCCGGCACGGTCTTGCGATATGAGCGGATCTCTTCAACGGCCTGCATCAAGCTCTCGAACTCGAACTCGGCCTGGCCGTCGACGTAGCGGTGCAGGTCCTCGGGCCACGGGGCACGCATGATGAAATCGCGTTTGCCCGGCAGCCGCGACCAAAGCTCCTCGGTCACGAAAGGCATGAACGGGTGCAGCAAGCGCAAGAGGTTGTCGAGGCAGAAAAGCGCGACCGCCTGCGCGGTCTTGTCCCCCGCGCGTAGCCGCTCCTTCGAGGCCTCCAGCCACCAATCGCAGAACTCATGCCACACGGATCCATAAGCGGCTGCCATCGAATCTTGAAAGGCGAAGCCCTCAATCCCGTCGGTGACCTCTCGCTGCGCCGAGGCAAGCCTTGATGCCATCCAGCGGTCCTCGACGAGCTCGAGCTCATCGGGCTCGGGCATCGTGGGCGGTTGCCCATCGCCAAGGTTTCCGAGCACCAGTCGCGTCGCGTTCCAAAGCTTGTTGCAGAACCGCTTGTAACCTTCGACGCGGGCTTCGTCGAATCGGACATCCTGGCTGGACATCGCCACCGAAGCCGCCCACGCCCTGAGGGCGTCCGTCCCGAACTTGTCGATCAGGTTGCGCGGGTCGACGCCGGTGCCCAAGGACTTCGACATCCGCCGCCCGTCGGCCGCCTGCACCTGGCAGTGGATGACGACATCGGAAAAAGGAACCTCGCCCATGAACTCGAGCCCGGTCATGATCATCCGGCTGACCCAGAGGTTGATGATCTCGCGCGCGGTGCAGTTCACATCGGTCGGATAGAAGGACCGGAGATCTTCGGTCTCGTCGGGCCAGCCGAGCGTGGCAAACGGCCATAACGCTGACGAGAACCACGTGTCGAGCACGTCAGTGTCTCGAGTGATCTCACTGTTTCCGCACTCGGCGCATTCGGTCGGTCGCTCGACCGACACAATTCGGTGACCGTTCGCGCAGTAGTAGACCGGCACGCGATGTCCCAGCCACAGCTGGCGGCCGATGTTCCAATCGCGAAGGCCGTTCAGCCAGTCGAGGTACGTACGCTCATAGCGCTCGGGGTGCCAGCTCACCTTGCCCGCTTCAGAAGCCGCAAGCGCTTTGTCGCGCATCTTGTTCATGCGCAACCACCACTGCTCGCTGATCAGCGGCTCGATCACCGTGTCGCAGCGATCGCAATGGCCGACCTCGTGCGTGTAGGGCTCTTCTTTCACGAGCAGTCCTTGCGCCTTGAGATCGGCAACGACCAGCTTGCGTGCTTCCAGGGCTGGAAGGCCGTCGTACGGGAGCCCGGGCACGTTCATGCGCCCGTCGAGGTGCATGCCGTTGACGATCTCGAGATGGTGGCGCTGGCCGATCTCGTAGTCCAACGGGTCGTGGCCGGGTGTCACCTTGAGCGCTCCGGTGCCGAAATCCTTCTTGACAGCCTCGTCGCCGACAATGGGCAGCTTCCTGCCGACGAGCGGAAGGACTGCCGTCGTGCCGATGAGCGATTGGTATCGCGGATCGTTCGAATTCACCGCCACGCCCGTGTCGGCGAGCATCGTCTCGGGGCGCACCGTCGCGATGACAACTTCTCCGCCGCCTTCTATCGGATAGCGGATGAAGTACAGGGTGTCGTGGTGCTCCTCCCACTTGACCTCGAGGTCCGAGATGGCCGTTTGGTCGTGCGGGCACCAGTTGACGATGCGCGGTGCCCGGTAGATCCACCCGCGGTCATAGAAAGCGACAAATGCCGTCATCACCGAGCGGACGTATCTCTCGTCCATCGTGAAACGCATGCGGCTCCAATCCATCGAGGCCCCCAGCAGGCGGAGCTGGTTGATGATGGTCGCGCCGACCTCTTGGTACCAGGCATTCACACGAGCATCGAATAGCTCGCGGCCAAGCTCTTCCCTTGTCTTGCCCTCGCGAGCAAGCTGCTTTTCGATCACGTTTTGGGTCGCGATCCCAGCGTGGTCGTAGCCGGGAAGGAACAGCACCTCATATCCAGCCATCCGCTTGTAGCGCGCGATCAGGTCGTAGATGGCGGTTTGCAGCGCGTGGCCCAAGTGGAGCTCGCCGGTGATGTTGGGCGGAGGAAAACACATCGTGAACTTCGGCTTGGGACTCTTCGCGTTTGCAGTGAACAGCCCGGCCTCTTCCCAGCGCGCGTACCAGCCGGGCTCGATGGCCCCGGCGTCATACGCGGTCGGCATATCAGAGATGGTTTTGCTCATAGGGACGTAGTTGGTCTACGAGTGGAGGTAGGAGGCGCCGGCGAGTGGTCGCTTAGCGCGACTGAGCCGGCGAGGGTACAGATACGCTCTCGGCCCGGCACATGATTTCCGAATTTTAGCGCCTAACGCTTGTTCTTCTGCCGGTCGCCGGCCGCATCCGACGAACGGGCAGCGCCCGAGGAGCGAAAGACAGCCATGAACAGGTTCGGCGCCACCGCCTGCACCTTGAGGCCGATGCGCAGAGGCAACCTCACCACATCGACCTCGGCCTTGTTCCTTGTGATGGCGGTCAGCACGGCATCAGCCACCTGCTCCGGCCTTACGTCTGCGGCCATCGGGTTGGCCTTGAGGCCCGTCTCGGCCCACATACCGGTATCGCTGACGAAGATTGGCGATATCACTGACACGCCGACCCCGGTTCCCCACAGCTCTTCGCGCAAGGCGAGGCCGAAGCCGCGGATCCCGAACTTGGTCGCGTTGTAGACAGTGAAACCGGGCGTAGGCAACTTGCCCGCAACCGAGGCCATGAACACCATGTGGCCCTCCTTGCGCTCGATCATCGCCGGGGCCAGCTCGCGAGCAAGAACCATGCCCGCTCGGAGGTTGACGGCGATCGCCCTGTCGAGGTGCTCGACCTTGAACGTCACCAGGCGCCCACTGGCCGGCACTCCCGCGTTGGAGACCAGGACGTGCACCTCGCCCGCTTCTTTGGCGAGCCGCTCGGGCTCGCCATGGCGGGAAAGGTCGGCCACCACGACGCGAGCGTCGCCGAGCTCCTTCGCCAGCTTGTTCAGCGCTTCCTCGTTGCGGGCGGAGAGCACGAAACGAGCACCTTCGCGATGTAGTCGCCGTGCGATGTGAGGACCCAAGCCGGTCGAGGCGCCGGTGAGGAGGACAGTCTTGCCGCGAAGGTCGTCCACGGGCTCAAGTATGAGAAGCGGATTCCGCCATTCGGGCACAAATGGTCGTGTCACCAGGCGCGGAGGCAGCGAAAAGGGCCTACTTGGTCGTGTCCCCGGCCGGCGCGCGGTGGAGTTAGGCGCTGGCTCCGATCTGGCGGTCGGGGCCGTCGCCCTCTTCGCTGAGCTCGAACTCGGGCTCGAGGGCCTCGCGAATCGAACGCTCCGAGATCAAACAGCGCTTGATCTCTGGACGTGAGGGGATCTCGAACATGGAGTTGAGGAGCGCCTCCTCGATGATCGACTTCAGCGCTCGCGCTCCCGTGCCGCGCAAAAGCGCAAGCTCTGCGATCGCATCCAGGCTGCCCTTCTGGAAGACCAGCTCGACGTTATCGAGCGTGAAGAACTTCTGGTACTGCTTCACGAGCGCGTTCTTGGGCTCGGTGAGGATGCGGACGATGTCCTGCTGGTCGAGGTGGTGCAGGGTCACGATGATCGGAAGGCGGCCGATGAACTCCGGGATGAAGCCGTACTTCAGGAGATCCTGCGGCTGCATGTGTTTGAGGGTTTCCGAAACCGCCTTGCGCTCGATCTTCGTGTGAGGGGCCCCGAAACCGATAGCGCGGCGGCCGATGCGCTGCTCGACGACCTTCTCCAGGCCGTCAAACGCGCCGCCGCAGATGAAGAGGATGTTGGTGGTGTTGATCTGGATGAAATCCTGGTGCGGGTGCTTGCGCCCGCCCTGCGGTGGGACGTTGGCGACCGTGCCTTCCAGGATCTTCAGCAGCGCCTGCTGGACGCCCTCACCGCTGACATCGCGCGTGATCGAAGGGTTGTCCGACTTGCGGGCGATCTTGTCGATCTCGTCGATGTAGATGATCCCGCGCTCAGCGCGGCTGATGTCGAAGTCGGCTGCCTGGATGAGGCGCAGCAGGATGTTCTCGACGTCCTCGCCCACGTAACCCGCCTCGGTGAGGCTCGTCGCGTCGGCGATCGCGAACGGAACGTCGAGGATCTTCGCGAGCGTCTGCGCGAGGTAGGTCTTGCCGCAACCGGTGGGCCCGACCAGCAGCACGTTCGACTTCGTCAGCTCCACGTCGCCGACCGACTTGGAGGCGGATATGCGTTTGTAGTGGTTGTAGACCTGAACCGAAAGCACCTTCTTGGCGCGGTCCTGGCCGATCACGTATTGATCGAGTGCGGCGCAGATCGTCTTCGGGTTGGGGATGAAGCCGGTCTTCTGCTTCTTGGTGCCTGCGGACCGGTTGTCGTCCTCGAGGACTTCCTGGCAGAGATCGATGCACTGGTCGCAGATGAAGACCCCTGGGCCGGCGACCAGCTTGCGTACCTGGTCCTGCCCCTTGCCACAGAAGCTGCAGCGCGTGTACCGCCGGCGATCTTCTCTTTCGTTCATAGGTTCCTATCTGTGTCCATTACGAAGAGGCCGGCGCCGGGGGATTATGGCCCCACAGGATCTCATTGGCAAGGCTGATGCACTCGCTGCAGATGAACACGCCAGACCCCGCCACGAGCCGCACCCCACCCTGA
>WNFB01002584.1_pt1 | contig 15772 bp, 10 predicted proteins | sample 5400501 | NCBI WGS metagenome assembly WNFB01 (sample SAMN13153341, study PRJNA577476) | soil metagenome | isolation source: 200 cm saprolite under Douglas fir tree site 2 hole 1 | place: USA:California | collected 2015-04-18
TCGCTAGGCGACTGCAAAATTGCACAACTGCGATACTCCCGCAAGATGTAGTCAGCCACGGGGTCATGCGCGATTGCGGTCACGGGTGTCCCCGGCCAAGAATGGGGAATCTTCTCTCCAAAAGAAGATTCGAACAGAACCACGCGCACGCGCCGGGATTGAAGCTGAGATAGCAAATCCTGCGCCTGCTGCGGCGTGTTCATTCCGGGCTGGAAATATTCGTAGCGTGACGGGCTGAAAGTTTCCGTCAGGTAGTAATAGAGCGGAAGATAGGGATACACAAGGATGGACTCCCCGGCGTGAACGTGCGCTTGCACGTAGTCTATGACCGTGTCCTGCTTTGGCACTGTGACCAATCCTCGACGGGTTACCACTTTGTTGGAAGCGGTTAGAGTTCGCACCAGCAGTGCCACGGCAAACAGCACAAAGGCCATGAGGACAAACGCATTCAGGAAGGGCCGTACCCTCTTGAAAACTTGCCCAGGAAGGTCGCGACCATCAGCTATCCAGGCAAGCACCAGTAAGAAGATGGGCTGCAAATACATGAAGTGAATGATATCCGCTCTGACGATCACAACTGAAAGCAACAGCCCTGATAGTGCGGAGCAGAGCAATACGTAGTAAGCGCACTTGGGCTGTGGCGCTCGCCGCCGCCCCATCTGCATTAGCCAATACACCAGCAGCCCTGCGCCGATGATCGGCAGAACAGGAACCAGAAAGCAAGGGCTGATGGTCAGTGCGGTGATAATCCGGACTAGCAGCGATCCTGTGCCGAACAACTGGTGGCGGGTGCTGTCGGACCAGTTCTGGTAGCCATATGGAACACGATTAGCCAGTGAATAGTGCTGGAGCGGCCAAAACCAGTCCGCCAGCATGGACGAAAAGCTGTGCTGCGCGGCGAAGTAGGTGAAAGTAACGAGGAAAGGCCAAGCGAGGCCAAGCGCAAGCGCTGCGAGTTGCTTTCGTCTCAATCCCGGCGTATGGAGGTCGATCGAGCAGATCGCCAACCCTCCAGCGCCCAGGCCGAGGCAGAGTCCCGCCCCTTTGGACTGTTCAAACAAGAAAGTGAGGGCCGCAAACGACCCAGTTGCAAACGCCCACTTCCACTGCGGAGACTCCAGCAATCGGACCGCGCAGTAGAGCGCCAAACATGCCCACAGCGTGCTGTCCCAGTTGTGCAGGACCAGAAAGCGAAAAGGCAGACCGGTTACGGTTACCAGGATGGCGATGGTAAACGCGCTTCCCTGTGAGCACACGCGGCGGGCCAGCAGATAGTTAAGAACCGAAGAAATAGCACCGAAGAAAACGAGTGTGGTCCGCGCAACCGACAACGAACTTCCGAATATCTTAAAAAGCAGGGCGAGAAGGTAGTACGAGCCCGGCGTGAAAAACGAGAAGAAATCCCGATACAGCACTTGCCCACCCAATATCCGCTGTGCGCCCTGCAGGATGATGCCCTCATCGGGCTCCATCGCCGTGTAGCGTCGGAAAAGATAGAGGTAAGCGAGAGACAGGAGGAACAGCAGAAGGGCTACTCGCCTGTCGAGGAATGATTCCTCCGGGATGCAGAGGGATGCGTTGACGGCGCCCGGACTGTGGTCCGCACTGGACGCGTGATTGATCGTCCTGGTAGGCATCACGCGCATCCATGAATCCCGCGCGTGAGAGCTTGTCTATTGTGCCGGCACACGTGCTCTCTCCCTCCGCACTTCTTCGACTGGCCTGGCCGCCAGACTCAGTGCCGAAAGCCCAAATACGAGAAGAACAGGAAACATAAGATACAGGCGGTGCAAAGCTACCAGCGCGAAATAGAGCGGCGGCAGCCAGAGGAGCACCAGAGTGGTCCCGAGGGCAAAGCGCAGCGCGGATCTCTCCCGCTTCGGAAAATGAGCAAGTACCAGCAGCGCGGCGAGTATGAGGGGGGCGAAGTCGTGGGTAAACATGTGAAACCCGGTCATGAGGGAAACGGCCAATGCCGCTGCGAACATTAGATCGAAAGAACCGCTCCCGCTTCGGCGTTCTTCCCGGCGCCAGCGCCATGCCGTAAGAAAAACCAGCAATACTGAACTTACCGCCACGATGAAGCTGATGGTTCCAACACTCACGCGGTTCCCCAGCACAGCGTATACGAACCCCTGCAGCGTTGGCATGTCAACCGCGGAGCCGTAGGACTGATTGGCCGGTTTACTGCCGATGCTCAAGAGCAGGCGGACATAGCTCAGTATTCCGCGCCACCCCGCTGCAACTAGTGATAGGGCGCCCAGCACCGTAGCACTGCAAGCAAATCCCCCGAGAAATCTCCATTTGCGCCGCAGCAGGAAAATGAGCGCGAAAGGCAGCACGAATTGAAACTTGAACAATCCCAGCCCCAGGTACAAGCCTGCTCGGAGATCCCTGCCGGCTTTCAGGCTGATGAATGTCGCCGCGTACAGCAGTACAAGAAGCAGTGACGACTGACCTTGGAATAAGGCTACGCCCAGAGGCGCGAAGAGAAACCAGAGCGCGAAGTAGCCCAGCGTTTCGCTTGGGAAAGGCGCATATGGGCGGAGGAGTAACGGAAGCGTCAGCCAGATCATGGCGTTGACCATGCCCCAGATCAGGTAAGCCGTCCTATAGGGAAGTCCAGCAAGCGGAGCGAAAAGAAGCGCTTCGAAGGGGGGATGCTCATAGATCAGAGGATTCGGATGTTGAAATAGCGAATCCCGCACTTTCTTTTGTTCGCTGAGATCGTAGAGGCTTGCACCCTGCCCCTGATGGACCATCCAGGCACCGACGTAGGTGACCGAGAAGTCCGTCTTTTCCGCGAATGGTCCGCGAGCGGACCAAAGAACGGCTCCGAGAAGAAGAACCGCCCCGGCGAACAACACAAGCGTGCTTTCGCCCAAGCCGATCTCCGTCTTCCTCGTTGGAAGAGCGCCTTGTGCAGGCATAATTGGCAAGGCTAATCCATTCCTCCCACGGCTCTAAGAGATACTAGCTTGCACATCCAGCGCTTTCAGGGAAGCAATAATTCTCTGCAACAAGAGCGCCAGGATCCCAGTTGGTAACGCAGTTTGTTGAACATAAGTAACTTAAGCAACTTAGGACCGGTCTGGCACCATGGGAGTGCCGGGCACCAGGCGGCCTGGCTGCCGAGTCCCGCTGTCTTATCCTGTTATATTTAGGACTGGAAGAAAAGGCACAGGCTGGATACATTTGTGCACATTTTTGCCCTTTGTCCCCGAAGCCGCGCAATCGGCTGGTCTCGGAATGATACGCTCCCAGCCTAACTGTTGAAGATTAAACCAGATAGTCGCAAGTAGCGACAGCTCACCACTTACCCTGAGGACGAGCTCTGGCAGGGCAACTGCAATGGGTACTGCCTAGGGCCGATCGTTCGTTCCTCCTCCACTTGAAGGATCAGCTCCAAATAAAGCATGTCTGTGACCCGCGCCAAGCCGTGCGATGAGAGTGAGGATTGGGCTCAGTTCGAAGGGCCGCAGCAGTCCTGCCCTGAGGTCTCGGTTGTCATTCCCTGCCTGAACGAGGAACGGTCAATTGGGTTCTGTATTGACAAAGCTTTAACCGCCTTCAACGAAGCCGGAATTTCCGGTGAAGTGGTAGTGGCGGACAACGGTTCCGCTGATAATTCTATCGAGATTGCAGAACACCATGGCGCACGCGTAGTACACGCGCCGGTGAAGGGCTACGGCAGTGCATTGCGCAAGGGGATCGAAGCGGCCCGCGGCGAGTTCATTATCATGGGTGATGCCGACGGCAGCCACGACTTTTCCGAGATCCCGCGCTTCGTGGCCAAGTGGCGCGAGGGCTACGAACTCGTGTTAGGGAACAGGTTCAAGGGAGGTATCAGGCCAGGCGCCATGTCCCGCCTTCACAAATACCTCGGCAATCCTGGCCTGACGCTGATCCTGAATTCTTTTTTCCACGCAGGTGTCGGAGACGCTTACTGCGGCATGCGTGGATTCACCAAACGCACTTACCAGCGCATCGATATGCGGACCACGGGGATGGAGTTCGCGCTCGAGTTCGTCATCAAGGCTACGAAGCTGGGTGCGCGGCGAACCGAGGTTCCTATCACCATGTGGCCGGACATGCGCGATCGTCCTCCACACCTTCGAACCTTCCGCGATGGGTGGCGGAGTTTGCGTTTCATGTTGCTCTACGCGCCGAACTGGCTTTTCCTAGCTCCCGGGGGATTCCTGCTGACATTAGGAATTGGCCTGGTCCTGTGGTTAATGCCAGGCCCGCGATTCGCGGGGAAAATCGAATTGGATGTTCACACCATGTCGCTGGCCATGATGCTGGCGCTTCTGGGCGTTCACATCATTTCAATTGGCCTGTTCGTGAAGGTCTTCTGTTACGCGGAAAAGCTTTCGCGCAACCAGTTATCTCTCGAAAGGTGGTTGAAGCGTGTCAGGCTGGAACATGGGCTGCTGCTGGGAGCCGCGCTGGTGGTCACGGGTTTTGCAGGCGACGCGGTCGTGTTCTGGCAATGGGCCGCAGCGGGCTTCGGCAAGTTGCACGCCGTTCGCGCAGTGTTTTTCTGCACGCTTTCGCTTTGCCTGGGCGTTGAAGTTCTTTTTTCTTCAGTCTTTATTAGCATGCTCGGGATCAGCCGAGCTACCTTCATCGGGGATTAGGGGACGCATTCTATGACGAACAGAGGACAGGCAAAGTCAGTCATCCGGGAGTGCCGGAGGTTGTCTTGACTTCGCTAATCACTGGCGGTGCGGGTTTTATTGGTTCGCATCTGGCCGAGGCTCTTGTCGCACGCGGGGAGCAGGTCATTATCCTGGATGATCTGAGCACCGGCTCGGTCGACAACGTCCGTGGTTTTCGGGCCCATCCTCGAGTTCACTGCTTCTTTGAGAGCATGATGAACCGCAGTCTGCTGTGCGAGTTAGTGGATGAGGCCGACATCGTCTACCATCTTGCGGCAGCGGTAGGTGTCCGCCGGATCATCGAAAGTCCGGTTAGGACGATTGAAACCAACGTCAAAGGAACCGAGTTGGTGCTGGAGTGCGCGGCCAAGAAGAAAAAGCGGGTTTTCGTGGCGTCCACGTCGGAAGTCTATGGCAAAAACGCCCGGACCCCCTTCCGGGAAGATGACGATATCGTGCTCGGTCCCAGCTCCAGGTCCCGGTGGTCTTACGCGACCTCGAAATTGCTCGATGAGTTCCTGGCCTTGGCGTACTGGAACGAGAAACAAGTACCGGTTGTGATCGGCCGCCTTTTTAATACCGTCGGTCCGCGTCAGACCGGCCGTTACGGGATGGTGCTCCCGACATTTGTTCTCCAGGCGCTGGACGGCGTTCCCATCACTGTGTTTGGCACGGGCCAGCAGACCCGATGTTTTGGATACGTGGGCGACGCCGTGGAGGCCATCATTCGGCTGATGTCGTGCGACGCCGCCGTCGGCGAGGTTGTCAACATTGGCAATGACGAGGAGATCGCCATGGAAGCGTTGGCGCGTCTTGTTCGAGAACGCGCTCACAGCACTTCCCCCGTCCGCTTCATCCCCTACGACGAGGCCTACGCGCCCGGTTTTGAGGACATGCCGCGAAGAGTTCCGTCAGTCGATAAACTCTTTTCGCTGATCGGATTTCGGCCTACGACTCCCCTGATCGCGATCATCGACCAAATCATTTCGTATGCAAAGGACAAGAGTACGCGAGTTCCCGATAGCACGATTGTGATGACTCCGTAGCGGCTTGAGAAATTCCGCCAAAGGGGAACCGTGAAATCGTAATCATGCGAACCGCGCGGTCGCATTGTCACCCAGATTGCTGCTGGGTGCTTATCCCGGTGCCGCTTAACCTTTGGGCTGCCTGGGGTCCGCTGCACCGAGCCCCTGTGGCAGCACAGCAGCCGGAGATCCTCAGCCACTTGTATGTGCATACCCATTCGGGCCGATTCCATAGTGGTGAAGCTGACTCATTTTTGCCACACAACCGTGAGATATTTATTCACGAACCCGTCTCGTAGGGTCGACCAGACGCGCAAGCAAAGATGCGAAGGATTCCGCAAGTAAAACCACCCGAGATCACGGCGCAGGTTACGGGCTCGCGCCTCCTTACGCGCTACGATTGTGAGCGGACTGAAAGGCTGCACCTGGCTGAACGAAGCGACATGCTTCAAGGAAAATGCGTCCCCCATACGGCGAAAACTCTGGACAGAAAAATTTGTCTTGTGATGCGGATTGGCATCGACCGAGGGGGTGACGGGCACCGATGCAATCAGCCGGCCTTCCGGAGCAGTCAAGGAAACAAGGTGCGCGAATAATGCACGGGGGTCGTCAACGTGTTCAATCGTTTCCAGAGAGACTACATTTTCGAATCGCTGCTGAGGAGAGAACTCCAATGCGTCGGAGCATTCGTAGGACACACGGCCACCGCCATATCGCTGAATGGAATATTGCACGGCCGCGCTGCTGATATCGACGCCCACTGCATGCGTGATTCGCGAATTCTCGGATAGCAGTGCAGTACCGTAGCCTGATCCGCATGCGATGTCGAGCACACTGCCGGTTACCAGATTGCGACTGGCGAACTCGTAGCGCTCCAGGTGAAGCCGCAGGGATTCCGACCCTGTGACTTCGCCTGCACGGGTCTCGTCCGGAATTATCCGTTCTAGACTGGCGGTTTCGATTCGGTCGTTGGTCTGGAACATGGAGCTACCCTCACCTCTTTTTTCGCGAACTTTCGTTTCTCCCTTCGAGCACGACACTGGTCGACTGAAGTTCTGGATAAGGTGACAACCTCGGCGGCTTCTCATCCGGCTCCACAAGCCACACCCGGCGATCGCTGTAATACCGGATCAGTTCTTCGTTTTGCGCTGTGTCCATGTCCCGCGCCCAAGCCACTTTTGCATTGTCGATATCAGCTTCGTTGTACACCCACTCCTGGGCCAACACGTCGTGATTAGATCGGTACCGCACGAAAACAAGCTGGTGGCCGGGCAAGGAACTCAGCTGGGCCAGCACGCGCGCACGTTCGATGCCGTCGGGTTGCCAGGCGGGTAATTTGGCACGCGCCCAAAGCGTCAGCACTTGAACCGGTAGCATCACAACACAGATCAAAACGGTGGCGCGCGCCAGGAACGGGCCTACCGGACGGCCCTCCCAGCGCCACGCTTTCAGGTGCCGCATTCCCTGCAGGATCATCGCCAAAAGCACACCAGTAAGGGGAGCGGCATAATGAGGAGCAAAAAAGAAGACCAGTTGCATGCCTGCGAAGGAAACGGCAGCCGTGATCACCAGGAACCTGACGCGGCGGTCGCGCACGACCCAGGGCAGCATGAAAAGCGGAATGGTCAGCGCCGGACCGATATAAAACAGCCAGAGCAATCCGATTTTGAAGCCGGTCTCGTGCACAATGCCGCCGAGAGAACGGGCTTCTTCGTAGCGGCGGAATTCGTTCAAATAGAAGTCACGCAGAGCCTTGTGGTGGTAGACCGGCCGGAGGTTGGGTGACTGCCCGTAAAAATATCGCGCTATGGAGTAAGTGTCCCGGTTCACCTGCTGAGGCATGCGAAACGGGCTGCCGGTAACCCGCCAAAAGTAATAGCCCGTCGCCACGCCCACCACTGCGAGCACAAGAAAAAGTGGCAGTACCACTCGCCGGACTAAGACTGGCGCCGGGGGTCTATTCTTCCCCGCCGCCCAGGCCAGCAGCGCCGCCGCGACCGGCAAACTCAGGAGGAGACCCTCGTAGGGCCGGCTGTTGGCAAGCATTCCCAGGCCCAGCGCCATCAATACTGCATCACGCACCCGCTGCTGCCGCATTATCCGCGGGAGAGCTCCCAAGATCAACGCTCCGCCGATTGCAGGCGGGGCACCGCCCCAATAGCTTTCACCCCAACTGAAGACCCCGAAGCGCATCACCGGCAGCAAGCCACCGAGCAATGCCCATCCCGGAGGCAACCACGCCTGCAACATCCAGCAGATTGCAGCGCACATCACACCGACGCTGACCCAAACTCCCCAAAAGGGATGGCCCCCGATCACCTTGCCTCCTGCCAGGATCAGACCTTGCAACGGCGGATACATTGAGGCGTAGGTGGGTTGAAAGATGACGTGAAGGGTTTCAAAGTGAATCCACATGGGATGTGGCGGATTGGTGAGCCGGCCTTTGGCGAAGGTATTTGCTGCCAGGAGATAGCTGAACTCGTCATGAATGTAAGGTATCGGAATGGGCAGAACTGGCAATATGGCGGCCCGCACAGTGAGGGCAAGAAGCCCGCACAGGAGCACACTGGTCTTGCGCTTCCGGGCAACGGCGCCCAGCACTCGTTCCGCTTTGGCAAACCACTCGGAGCCAAGCCGGGGATAGGTGAACGCAACTAAGAGAGCGAGGGCAGTGAGTAAGGCTTCCGGTCTGATTGAGAAAATCATCTATCGAAGCACTCTGGCAATGTTTGTGGCCGGTAAACGCCGGTAGATCTCCACATCGTCAATTTTACTGACCAACGCGTAATTGGCTTGCACGGTCGTGTAAAAGGCCTCGACCTCACCGGGAGACATACCGTTGAAGTACTCGCTCCAGCGCGCCAGCACGAGGAGATGGGCTGCACGCGTGGACACCATCCGCACGACGTCATCTCGTGAGACGACGTGGTAGCGGGCCCTAGCTTCAGGGCTAATCACATTCATGATGCGGAAGACGAACTGGTCTTCGAGGCCAGGGAAGTATCGCCTTCCGGATTCAAAAACCCATCCCGGCCACAAGGAAAGCACGCAATCGTCAGGGCTGCTGTTGGCCTCGATTAACTTTGCGACCTGGCGATAGGACGGCAGCTGCCAAAATGGTTCTGCCGAGTTTTCGCCAGCTTCTCTGGTGATTTCACCCAAGGAGAAAATCAGGGCCGCTGCGGTTAACAGGACCACCCAGCTTCTCCCGCGGGAAAACGCGACGCGCAAGCCTTCGGCCATGAAGGGTATCAGGAACGGAAGGAGCGGGCTGTCGAAGTATTGATCGTAGGGAGGAAAGGGAATCAACGCCGTCGCCGTGTAAACAACCAACATCAAGAAAGCGAGTTGGATGTAGAGATAATCCTGGTTTGTATACGGTCCTTGTCCAGTCTTGTGCAGCTTCAGCAAGCTCAGTCCGCCGACCGTGGCAAGCACTAACTCGGCCGTGAAATAAGGGTGGAATACCATCAAACGAATGACAAGGGCCGCGAAATAGATAAGGACGGTCTGCCCAATGCTCCCGTACCCGGTGACGAATTTGCTGCCTTGCCAGCGCCAGCCTGCCTGCAATCCGTGGTATTGAATGTTGTTGAAGATGAATGCATGCGGGTCAGCCACAAAGCTGACGATGATGGGCAGCAGGCCGAGCGTTGCCCCCGCGAGCAAGGTCAGCGTCTTCGGGTAGGGTGGCTTGGATGTCTTCCACTCCCCGTATAGCAGCCAAACCAAAACGAAAGGAATCAGGGGACCATAAAGCGAACGGACTGACGCACACAGCCCCAAGGCCAAGCCGGCGAAGAAATACCATCTGGCTCGCTCCGAGTGCAAAGCCGCGTAGAGGCAGATTGCTGCCATGGACATCAGCAGGTTCGCTACCGCAAAGGTCTTCACAACCACATTCCACGAAACCCAATAAGGGTTCAAAAGAACGGCTGCCAAGACTGCGAGAGCCACTTTTGTAGGCAGGCGTTTCGCGGAAAGCAGGCACAGGCCCCACAAGAGAACTGTGAGGCCGCCAAAAGCCGCGGACAAAAATCGCATAGATAGGAGGGAGCGCGGATGGATTGCCCAGATCCAACCGTAGAGGTACGGCAAGAGTGGCGCTTGTTGATAGAAAAAGTCCCGGTATGGAGCCTTGCCTTCCCAAACCAGCCTGGCCGCAGTTGTATAGAAGCCCTCGTCCTGATCGATGGAGCGCACCGCTGCGTAATACAACAGGCCGGCAAAGTACGCCAGGCACAGGAGAATTACTACCGCATGGATTAACCGCTTTCTCTCGAGCATCACCGCCTCTCCGCCTGCTTAGCCGGGTACGAGGATAATTTTGGGGGCGCCTCGTCCGGCTCCAGCAACCAGACCCGTCGTTCCCTGAAGTACTTGATCAACTCTTCGTTCTCTTCCGGACTCATATCGCGCGCCCAAACTACCTTCGAACCGTCGATGTCGGCTGAGTTATAGACCCATTCGTTGAATGGCTCGTGGCTTGGCTTGTAGCGCACAATCACGAGCTGGCGTCCCGCGACATGTTCCAGTTGCTGCTGGAGCTCGGCCCGGCCAAAGCTTCGTGGTCCCTGCTGATAGTATCCGGGTGCATAAAAAGGGGCATCAACCACAGGGATGTGGAGTGGGCCAGCGGCAGCGCGCAGTACGAACATGATGACGCAGATGCTGGGAATGGCGCGTGTAACGAACAATCCGGTTGGGCGTCCGCACAGGCGCCAGAGTTCCAAGCGTCGCATCGAGCGCAATACTAAGGCAAGTATGAGCCCCGTCATTGGGGCGGCGTAGTGTGGAAAGAAGAATGTTTCCAGTGTCATCGACCCCAGCGATATTGTGAAGGCGATGAGCAGAAAACGCATGCTCCTGCTGATGTCCCGCCATAAAAAACCGTAGGGCAGAGTGGCGATTGCCATCAGCAAGGGGAACGTTAACGCAGGCCCAAAGAAGAAGAACCACATCGAAGCCGACTTCATCACCATGCCTGCGGGCGAACGGAGGAGTGCATACATCCGCGGCATCTGGTCGACACACATTTTCCAAAAAACGTGGTGGTGATAAACGGGCGCAGGTCTGGGTGACTGCCAGATCATGTAGGGCGCAAGATTCACTTCCTGCTGCAGGCTGTAGGGCATGCGGAAGGGGCTTCCCGTGACGCGCCAGAAGTAGTAGCCCATGGCCACCGCTGCCACTCCCAACAGCAGGAAAATCGGAACTACCACGTGGCGAACCGACAGCGAGAGAGGCGGTCTCTGCTTGCCCAACATCCATGCGAATAGCGCAAGGGCTATAGGCAGGCTGAACGCTAGTCCCTCGTAAGGACGGGTGTTAGCCATAATCGCCAGGCCGACTCCCATGATGAGCGCATCGCGCACGCGTTGGCAGCGCTTGATGCGAGGCAGCGCGCCTAGAACCAACGCACCACCCGCGGCTGCCGCCGCTCCTCCCCAATAGCTGTTGGCCCAGTAGCCGAAAGTTCCGTAACGCAAGATGGCCAGTAAGCCGCCGAGCAGCGCCCATCGTGCGGGCAGCCAAGCCTGAAGCATCCAGCAGATGGCGGCGCACATCAGGCCAGCACAGAGCCAGACGCCCCAAAATGGATGTCCAAAGACGACCTTGCCGAATGCCAAAACTAGTCCTTGCCCCGGCTGCGCGTAGCACTGGTAGGTGGGCCTCTGGATGATGGCAAAGCTCTCGAAGTGCACCCACAACGGGTGGGTAGGATTTGTCAAGCGTCCGTGCGCAAAGGTATCGCCAGCGAGCAAGTAGCCGAATTCGTCGTGAATGATCGGCTCTGGAATCGGTTCGACCGGTACTATAGCCGCCCGCAGCGCAAGCGCAGTCAGCCCGACAAGTAGGACTGAAAAACCGCGCCTGCGAGCTAGCCGTGCAAAGCCGCGCTCCAAGGCTTCAAACCAGTTCGACCCCGCTTCTGGGAAGATCAGAGCCACGATCAGCGCAACCAGCACCAGGCCAGACTCGATTAGAATGAGCATCTGTCGGGGAGCTCCACCGTCTCTGATTTCACCAAGGTCATTTCGAACCCTGTGATTCTGCCGCCACCGGGGGCGCGGGAAGCTTTACTTCACCTCTTTTGTTTCCCATTCTCATGCTCTTTGCGATCGCAGCCCAGAACAGCACCGGTGCAATCGCGAGGACCACGTGCAACGGGACCTGCTGCGATCAGGGAAATGAGCAGCCACGAGCAGCACAGCGAGCATCAGCGGACTCATTTTCATTGCTGAGGCCTGAACAGGGCGTAACACCACAATTTCCCCAGAAGCGAGAAATAGTCCACGGCTACTTTCAAGCCCGCTTTACTGCTGCCGGCATGCCTGGTGCCAAACCGGAAGGGGATCTCAGCAACGTGCCGCAGGCGTCCCTTCACGAGGATCTCCAGCAATATCTTGAAGCCTCGCGGCTGCAAATCGAGGCCATCGATGCATTCACGACGAGCCACAAAATATCCCGACATTGGGTCCTTGACGCGTACTCCGCGCCTCTGGAGCGGCGCCGTCGCTAAAATGCTGGCGCGCGAGATCAATCGACGCAGCTTGCTCCGATCTGAAACGCCGTCATGACTGTTGGCCGTGTAGCGGCTGGCGATAGCAATGTCGTGTCCCTGCTGGATTGCGGCTAACAATTCGGGCAAAACCTCAGGGGGATGTTGCAGGTCGGCATCGATCACACCCAGCAACGTGGCATCTGTGTGTTGCCATCCGTAAATGACCGCGCCGGCAAGTCCACGCTGCCCCTTGCGAACCAGAAGCCGAATGCGAGGGTCTTTCCTCGTGTACTCCCGAACTAAATCAGCTGTTCCGTCCCGGCTGTCATCGTCGACCACGATCAACTCGTAATCGAAACTCACACCATCCAAAGCGCTCTGCAGGCGCCTGAGTAGTGTTGGAATATTGCCGGCTTCGTTGAGGGTGGGAATGACAAGCGCGAGTTTTTGGCGTACAGATTCCATCGTCTTTGGTGCCGTCGCAGTGCGTACTTTGGCCGGTATTTCCATGTTTATCTACCATCCTCAGGTGCCTGCTGCGGTGTCACGGCGTGTCGCGGTACCCAGACGTAAATGCTGCCATCGGTATACCGCGTTACTTCTGGCCCTGGAAGAGTGAGGCGAGCGATCGGCTCGTAGTTGCTGAGGATCGCCTGACGCATTGCAGGAGTTGTGTAGAAGTCGGCCAGTTTGCTCGAAGAAAAACGCCCGAGATCAAAATCCAGCAAGATCAGGCCATAGCCACCATTGCTGATGCGAGAGACGACTTCATCGTCGGGAAACACACCCTTCCTCGTGAGCGCCGAGTAATGCCACAGATTCGTCACTGGTGCATCGAGGCCTGCACGAACCGGGTCACCCGCGTAATAACCTAAAGTCGATGTACCCGGAGGAAAGTTTTCCTTAAGGTAGCTCTGCAAGGTACCGTCGAGGGAGAAGTCAATGGGCCTGACTTGTGGCACGACGAAAGAGGAGCCCAGAAGGGCAACCACTCCAAGGGTGAGACCGAGGGCTCCGATCCATGTCAGTGCTGGCAATATCCTCTCTTCTGTTGCTATTCGCGCCGCGAATAGACAACTCAGGACAACGGTGATTTCGAGACAGCGATTAGTGTCGGCGCCGGAGCCCGATGAAAGAAGAAAAAGAAAGTACACGGCTACTGATGATCCGACGTAGCAGCCAGCCAGTTTGTCCGGATGTTCCGTCAAGAAATCAACCCCGGCCAGCAGCGGCACGAAAAGCGGTATTACAAACATTAGAACCTCTGGCAATACGAGGTTCTTATCAAACGGAAGCCTGTTGTAGGAGAAGAAATGCAGGAGAAAGGCTTGGTGCGAAAATACTGCTCGTGAAAAGATCACTACCATAATGACCGCCCCAACGGTCATTATCGTCACGAACTCGAAACACTGACGGAAGCGTTTGCTGATCAGAAGGTATGCAAAAACAGCGAGTGGCGCAGCCACGAATTGCTGCTTGTAGAATAAGCTGGTTAGCATGAGCGGTGCGGAAAGCAGCAGAACGCGGCCACTATCGCGGAAGCTGTAAGCAATTAGAAAACCTAGAAATGCTAGTAATAAGGCAACCATGTCGGCGCGGGCTGAGATGCCGTAGCGCCCAACGAATGCGTTCGCGAAGAGAATGAGCGGAGCCAATAACGCCGCCAGCGTACTGCGACATGATCTGAAGGCGAATATCGAAGCGGCAATTGCAAGGCCTATGGTGGCAGCGAGAGAAAGGAGCCGCAATGGCGCATACGAAGGCTGGTCGGGATTGACGACCTTCGCACCGACCAGGTAGCAGAGCGGACCATAAATAGCTCCATCAAAGCGACCGCCCTTCGGGAGGGCATAGATGTGGACTCCTTGCCGGAGGTGGACCATCTCGGACAGTTGTGTGCCTTCGGCTGCGTCCTCTTCTCCAAGGTATCGCAACCTTGTCGGCCACTTTGCAACCTGAACGACGGCACAATAACCGACAAGGACCAGAGCCGTAAGGGGTACTATCGACCGGCGAATTGTTTTTGCTAGCTTCGACATATCCAATGTTTCAGGCAGCCCGAACTGAAGATTGAACCCGCTACTGGCACCAGGCATCTGCCGGGCTGATCATTTCGGGCGTCATCGTTCAGTGGCCGCCTGGGCTTGCAGTATTTTCGCCAGCAGTGGGTGGGGAAGGTGGGTTGAGCGGGTACGGGGATACCCTTGCCGGGAACTCATCCGGCTCGACCAGCCAGACCTGCCGCTTCTTGAAGTACCTGATCAACTCATCATTCTCTGCCTGACCCATGTCATGCGCCCAGATTACTTTCGAATCGTCTATATCGGCAGAGTTGTTCACCCATCCCTCCTTTGGGTCGTGCTGCGGAGAGTAATGCACCAAAGCCAAATGCTGTCCCGGGTAGCCCTCAAGCTGAGTTTCTATGCGGGCACGTTCCACGAGCTGGTTCCATGGTGAGCCCCAGGTTTCCGGTATTGAACCATTGAGGATCTCCAAGTGGAATATGGGAAGGGCCACACGCAATAGCAACAGGGCCACGGCTATGAGAGGCACCGCCCGCACAATCGCCAATCCGGTTGGCTTTCGGTGCCATCGCCAGTGCCGAATCCGCTGCAGCGCAATCATTATCAGCGCATACATCGCGGCGGTTAGAGGTGCTGCATAGTGCGCATTAGCATACGCTGGCAGCAGCAGTCCCAGCAGCGATACACAACATACGAGCAGCAGAAAGCGTGTCTTAGGGCGAAGGTCCTTATAGGACATGCCGTAGGGCAGCACTAGACTCAGTATTAAGAATGGGAGAGTAAGCAACGGCCCAAAAAAGAAAAACCAGAGCATGTCAACTTTGATCACGGCGGCGAAAATCGGGTGCAGACGCGCAAATTGGTACTGACTGAGGGACCAACCTAGATAAAGGTTCTGAATGACCTGATGGTGATATTTTGGCACCGGCTTGACTGGCAGCCAGGGGAAACCTGGGTCGACAAAGTAGGTTTCCAGATTTACGAAATAGGGAGGACGAAAAGGACTGCCTGTCGTACGCCAAAAATAATAGAGCATGCAGCATGCGGTCACAGCCAATACGAGCCCAAGGGGAAGCATGACGCGGCTAAGAGATTGCCTCAGGGTCTGTCCATTCTTACGCAGCATCCAAATTAGAAGCGCCAGACCTATGGGAAGGCTGAAGAATAGACCTTCAAACGGGCGGCTGTTGGCGAGAAGGGCCAGACCCAGACCCATCAGCAGAGCATCACCTACACGCTGGTGCCGCTTAATCCGCGGCAGCGCCCCTAGAACCAGCGCCCCGCCAGCCGCCGCTACGGCGCCGCCGAAGTAACTGTTCGTCCAATAGCTGAAAACACCAAGCCGAATAACAGCCAGCAGCCCGCCTAGCAAAGCCCACACCGAGGGCAGCCAGCCCTGCAACATCCAGCAGATGGCAGCGCACATCAGGCCCGCACTAAGCCATACGCCCCAAAAGGGATGCCCAGCTATTGCCTGGCCCAGAGCGAGAAATAGCCCCTGTGCGGGATAAAAGACCGAACAATAGGTGGGCTTGTGGATGACCGTGACGCTCTCAA
>WNFB01002586.1_pt1 | contig 15765 bp, 12 predicted proteins | sample 5400501 | NCBI WGS metagenome assembly WNFB01 (sample SAMN13153341, study PRJNA577476) | soil metagenome | isolation source: 200 cm saprolite under Douglas fir tree site 2 hole 1 | place: USA:California | collected 2015-04-18
CCGTAGAGAGACACGAGGCCTGGCACTTGCACGCGGCTGCGGCTCCCGCTCCTGTGGCGCTCAGCGCCACGGGCGTGGATGGCACGACGTTGCCCGTGGTCGGCGAAGCCTACAAGGAAGCCATGTGCGGCACCATCGCGCTGTACGATCAAGCCGGGAAGCGATTGCACACGGAGTATCTCGGGACCATGCCCGAAGCGGGCAAAGCAACTTTCGCGCAGCGGTTCACCACGAGCGTGGACCGGGTCAAAGCCCGCTACCCCGACGCCCTGCACGTCTGTTTAGGGGACGGGGCACAGTGGAATTGGGACTTCTTCGCCCTCCATTACCCTGAGGCGGTCTGGGTGCTGGATTTCTACCATACTGCGACCCACCTGCATACGACCGCAGAAGCGATCTTCGGTCAGGGCACAGAGGCCGAGGCCTACTACGAGCGCTGGCGCACCACGCTGCGGGACGAAGAAGGCGGGGGGGCGCGTCTGTTGCGCTCCTTACTCTACTACCGGAACCGGGCCGCCTTGTCGGCCCGTGCCCAGCGCACTCTCGACACTGAGTTCAACTACTTCCGCCCGCACGTCGAATTGATGCAGTATGCCGATTTTCGCGCCGCGGGCTTGCCGATTGGCAGTGGGGTGACGGAAGCGGGGTGTAAAGAACTGAGCAAAGCGCGCTTCTGCCGTAGCGGAATGCGCTGGAAGCGCGCCTCGGGGGCGCCCCTTCTGCAACTGCGTGCGATCAAGTTATCCCACCACTGGGACAGTTTCTGGTCAAAGGTAATGCGCTATGCTGCTTAGAAAAGTACATCAGGGCGAAATCACACCCCGGGGCGATCTCGGCCACCAGCTTGCCAACTTGTTGTTCGTGCACAGGGTTGAGGTATGAGTTGAGAAAGCAGACCGCAATCGCTTCCACGCCTTGTGCGAGCAGCTTTTTGATCACAGCTTGCGCTTCCTCGGGATCAAGCGGTTGCTCCACCGTGCCGTTCCCCAAGACGCGCTCATGCACTTCCAGGCGCAGCTCGCGGGGAATTAGCGGCGCCAGGCGGTCCCACTCCGCGTCGTAGATGTTAGGCCGGCGCTGGCCGCGCATCTCCAGCTCGTCGCGAAACCCCTGGGTCGTCAGGAGTCCCGTCACCGCGATCTTGTTCTCGATCACCGCATTGGCGGCGATGGTGGTGCCGTGGACGAAGTTTTCCACCCGGGGCGCGGGAGACGCCTGTTGTACACAGGCGACAATGTCCTCCCCGACGCGACTGAGGAGTGAGAGCACCTTGGCGGTGGTCAGCCGACCATCATCGCCGAGGACAATCACATCGGTAAACGTCCCACCGATGTCGAACGCGACGCGCATACACGTCCTCCCCCTTCTGTCTTCAGTGTTCCCACAGCCGGTCTGACGAGCTTATCTCCCTCTGCAGTCGCGCCTGCGGACGGAGCAGATTGTTTTGCCTCGTACCCTGCCACTGGGCAGGCTCCCGGCAGCCCTCGCTGTTCAGCCATGCGATCCACCACCTGAACAAGCAGCGCGTTGGCCGGAGTCGGCAGCGCCAGCTGGTGTCCCAACTCGGCAATCTTGCTGTTCAGATGCTTGGCTTCCGTGCCTCCCCCGCCAACAGCCGTCCCACGATCCTCGCTGATGTTCGTTCACGGTCATGAGGGCGATTTTCCGTTCCCCTACCGCTGATGATACAGCGGATGCCCGCGGAAGGGCGTGTGCAGCCGACTGAAGTGATCGCCTTCCAGATTGGCAAAGTAGAGGTCGTGCAACCCCGGACCGCCAAACGCGCAGTTGGTCGGCAAGATGAGCTTCTTCCCTTCCGGGTCATCCACCAACAACGACCACTGCCCTTGCGGATCGACTTTGATGATCTGATTGGCGGGGACGAGCGCGCCGTCTTTGGCGACGCCAGGCAGGGTCACATAGAGATTGTTCTCCACATCAAACGCCATACCGTCTGGTAAGGCGGGAAAGTCCTTCGAGTAGACTTCAGCTTTGCCAAACGTGCCATCTTTCTTGAGGGCAATGCGCAGACAGTCGTTGCGGGAACTCTCCAGGACATAGACCGCCTCTTCCTGGGGATCGATGGCCGTGCCATTGGCGGCATAGATACCGGTAGCCACCACATCGCCTTTGCCGTTGGGACGAATGCGCACGAGCGCCCCGTTCGGCTCAGGATGTGAGAGCTCTGGCAGGACCGTGTTGATATCCCGCGTGCTGGTATTGGAGACGTACAAGTTCCCTTCGGCGTCGTACGAGGCAAAGTTGGGCAGCGTCAGTTTGACATCCCCGACCCGATCGGCGATCAATGACACCTGTCCCCGTTGCGTCACCCGTATCACGGCCTGTTTGCCCAAATCGCAGTAGACCAGATCGCCGTCGCGATCCATGGTAATACCGTTGGGAATTGACCCACTCGGCAGGGTGACGAGCTCGCTCACTTGGCCATCCGGACTGACCTTGTAAATGATGCCGTTCCGCCCGCCCCCGTACACATAGCCCTCTTTGTCGATGACCACGCCTTCAGCTTTGAGCACGCCTTGGCCGAAGATCTCCACTGTCTCGACGGAATACGTTGTCATTGCCTATCTCCTTTTTGCTGGGTGTTTTACGAGCTGACCAGTCTGAGGCGGCTTACCAGGGTTCCACATCGACCTGCAGCGCGTTTAAGTTGCGCGCCATCATGTTCCAGAACGCGATGGCGCCCGTAAGATCCACAATATTCTGCTGCCCGATGCGCTCTTTGACCTGCCGAAAGAGGGTGTCGTCCACCTGTCCCTTAAGCGTCAGGTCCTCGGCATACTGGATGATGCGCTTGTCGTCCTCGCTAAAAAGAGCACTCGTTTGATACGACCCCAGCTGGTCGATCTGCGCACGGGAAATACCCGTCCGCTCGGCGAGCGGAATATGGCGAACAAACCCGTACTGGCAATGGAGCCGATCCATGAGGGTGAGCACCGCCAACTCTCGCAGCCGCGGATCGAGGGGGGACTCGTGCATGAAATAATCCCCCAGAGGAAAGACCCGTGTGGCCAGCTTGGGGCTGTTGGAGAGCGCTTTCACCACGTTGGGGACGTCCTGCAGGTTAAACTGCCTGGCAAACGTGTCATACAACTCTTTGGCCTCCGGGGGAGCCGCATCGCGTTCGACGTATGGAATTCGAGCCATAAGACAACCCTCCTTTTGGTGTGTGGGCTACGACGGCGGTGACTGCTCACTCTCCTTTACGCCCTGGAGCCCCTCTCTGGCAAGGATTCACCTGCTGCCGACCTGCCGCCCTCGATGTTGATCGCCGCGCCAGCGATGAAACGTGCTTGCTGCGACACGAGAAAGACCATCAAGATGCCCTCTTCCTCCGGCTCTCCTCACCTCTGTAATGGCACTCCTCGTTCAGTTTCCTTTCATGAGCAGCCGTTGCGGACGATGATGGGATCCACACTGGCGTTTTTCCAAGGTATACCGATTTCTCCAGATCTGGAGTTGGCAGGGCTCTGCACGCGTTGTTGAGAAGGCTCTGGTGCCAATCTCCTTGCACACACAACCTCTGCACTGAGGAGGCCTTTTTATACACTACATTGTGTATAACAATTTGTTTTAGCCATTTGTGTCCCAGAGCCGCCCGGGCAAGGCCTCGTCCATTCAACTCCCTCGTCTCGGCTTCACCCACAGAGTTTTTCAAGTGGACAACGTACCGGGTACCATGCGCGTGGGTAGACCGGGAGAGCTGCACACACTCTCAACGAATACGTGGCTCGCCCTCCACTTTTCCCCTCTGACGCTCCAGCAGGCCCTACGACAGATTATAGATCCGCGCGACGTTCTCTCCCAGAATCAACTGTTGCTCACGCGCCGGGAGAGAGGAGATCGCCGCTTTGGTCTCTTCCACCGCCGCCGGGCTCGCATCAAAGTGGGGGAAGTCCGAGGCCCAGATGAACTTGTCTGCCCCACAGTGCTCGACCATGGCCGGAATGGTGGTCTCGTCCGGATCAAAGGAGATCCAGCACTGGCGGCGGAAGTATTCGCTCGGGTACTGCTTCAAGCCGGTCTTCCAACTCAGTAACTTATGTTTGGCGTCCAGCCGCTCCAGAAAATGGGCGATCCAGCCACCGCCAGTCTCCAACAGCAGGACCTTCAACTGGGGGAACCGGTCAAAGACCGCGCCCTGGCACAGGGCGGCAAAGGCCGCTTGCACGTCGAACATCACCACACTGAAGCGGTAGCCGTGCAGGGGACTCTGCACAGCAGTGACCGACTCGGTCATCTTCCACTGATGGCCCAGGAAATATTCATTCAAGGCGACGTGAAACCCGATCGGCATGCCCGCGTCCTGCAGTGCTGTCCAGAACGGATCATAGGCGCGATCCCAGTAGGGAATCTGGCTGGGCGGCGCCGCGCGCATAAACGCCCCTTTCACCCCCAGTTTGGCCACATCACCTGACTCATTCCTATGACGGTTTCGGTACCTTTGTGTGCGCCGTGCAAGCTCGATGTTGGAATGCACGAATGGCTCCCAAGCCGGTAGTGCTCTCCGTTCTCCCAGGGAACGGAGACGTCCTTGGGGCTCAGCGTTTGAGGACGCTCTCAAGCGTGAGCAGCATGCCCCTGAAAGGCGCAGTGAGGAGAAGGGAGGTATCCAAGAGGCTGTGCTTGACGAAGACGTGATATGGTGAATCCAGCTGAAGCGGGTCTCATCCTTCGCGGAAACGTACGCCTGTCTGAGCCTCTCTCAGTGGACAGCGACCCTGCCGCGGAAGTAGAACAAAGGCTTTCTGAGGTCCCACCCGTCCTTGCCCTAAAGGAGGATGGGTTGGGTATCCCGGGTCCACCTGGTTGTACCCCGGGACGGGTCGGGGACCGCGATGCGCGGGAGAGGATGCTCGGTAACCGCCACCTACGTCACGTTGTAGAGTCCAACACCAGAGAACACGGGAAGCCTTCCACGGGATGGCAAGGAGAGCGGCGAGTAGTCCGGGGGACAACGCCTGGACGAAGCCTCCAATGCCCGAGCCTGGACGACCCCCGAAAGGGGAAGCGTCCATCGGTATGGTGGGGTTGAAGCGCCGAGTAGGGAGCAAACCCAGGCGAATGGAAGGTGGCAGGTCGGCCGTAGTACTTGTGGGAGTCACGTCCCACCACGGAGCGCGCGAAAGGCGCGCACAGGGGGAAGGGCCGGAGCGTGGAGGCGTTCCTAAAGCAAACTACCCGAATGCCAACACGGGGGAGTGGACCTGTGGATGTCGGTGAACTGCAAAGGAACCTGCACTAAGCAGAATCTCCGCGCGGTAGCCGTATGAGGTGACAAATCTCACGTACGGTTACAACGGGGGGGATGGAGAAACGGACCTGCAGGGTACCGCGCTCTGTCCCTACCCACTTTAATTTGACCCATTATACGGGAGTCACGAGTTGGTAGTGCTCTTGCTCTTTCTTCACAAATTCACTATGGACTGACCAGTCGGTCCGTTTTTGCTTCGTGCCGACCGTAAGGGGAAACGCATGCAGGGGCAAGACACCAGTACAGCGAAGCACGCCAGGATCTTACAAGCGGCGGTGGAGTTATTCACCGAGCGGGATTTTCACCAGGTCCTGATGGATGACGTGGCGCAACGCGCCGACGTCGGGAAAGGCACGGTGTATCGCTATTTCCCGACGAAAGAAGAGCTCTACTTCGCGACCATCTTTGAGGGGTGGGACCGACTCGGGAAGGAATTAGAAGCGGTCCTCCAACAAGACGGGCCGCTGCACGACACCTTAGAACACGTCACGCGACAGGTGTTGTCGTACTTCTGGCACCGCCGCCAATTCGTCAGCCTGGTTCACCGCTTAGAAAACAACATTGAGGGAGAAGAGCAAGCCGACTGGCAGCGTCGGCGTAACGGCATCGTGCGGATATTTGAAGACATATTGCCCAGAGGCGTGGCGGCGCATGCGCTGCCCAGCGGGCAGATGCGGCTGCTCACCGAGATGTTTCTTGGCATGTTGCGGTCAATCATCTTGTACCGCGGGGACCGTGATACGCCCGACACCATGGCGCGGCTGGCAGTCCACCTCTTTCTGGAAGGGCTCAGCCGCCTCGCGCCGCGCCAGGATCATGCAGACACTCGCCCCACCGCAGGAGGACACGCTCGTGGCAGAACACCCGTACGAGGAGCAACCACGCTCCGCTAAGAAGAAGTGGCTGGTAGCGCTGTTGCTGCTGATCGGCCTGCCCGTCGGAGGCTACTATGGCTTTGCTGCCTGGAAGCATGCCGCCACGCATGTGTCTACCGACAATGCCTATGTGCAGGCGGACATGGCGCAAATCACGCCCCGCGTGCAGGGGACGGTAACGGCAGTTCTTGTCCTCGAGAACTGGTGGGTCAAGCCAGGACAAGTGCTGGTGCGCTTAGATACACGAGATTACGAGGTGCACCTTGCCGAAGCCCAGGCGGCGCTGGCGCATGCGCGCGAACCGGTCGATCAACTCTTCGCCGCCGTGGCGGTGGCGGAGGAACGGCGACGAGCGACGCAGTCGCAGATTCAGGCGGCCCAAGCGGACGTCGCCGAAGCGCAGGCGGAGTTTCACCAAGCCGCCTTGGATTTGCAGCGGGCCATGCAATTGTCCGAGGAGCAGATCATCCCGGCCCAACGGTTTGACCAGGCCAAGACGCAGTATGCGGCTGCCCAGGCGCGCCTGCAGGCCAAGCAGCAACACCTTGAAGAGACGAAGAAGAACGAGACGACCCGCGGGCGGGAAGCCGAACAAGCGCGCGCGGCATTGGGAGCGGCCAGCGGCAACGAGCGGGCTGAACATTCGCTGGGGAAGCAGGCGGAGGCTGCAGTCCACGAGGCCGAGTTGAACCTCAGCTACTGCACTCTGGTCGCGCCGATGGAAGGCCTGGTCAGCCGCAAAGCGATTGAAGTCGGGCAACGCATGCAACCGGGCCAAGCACTAATGGCCCTCATCCCCCTGCAAAAAGTGTACATCGAGGCCAATTACAAGGAGACCCAACTGACCCACGTGCGGGTGGGGCAACCGGTGGAGATTCGGGCGGATGTGTACCCCGACCATGTGTATCACGGGACCGTGGAAAGTCTGAGCGGCGGCACCGGCGCGGCGTTTTCGTTGCTCCCTCCCGAAAACGCGACGGGCAATTGGGTCAAGGTGGTGCAACGGTTGCCGGTCAAGATTACCCTCACCGAACCTCCACCGCCAGACTTACCGCTACGAGTCGGACTGTCCGTGGAGGCGTCGATTGACATTAGTCACCGCGAGGGCTCACGGCTTAGTTCGCTCTTACAAGAGCAGGCGCACCCAAGCGAAGTACACTCCGCCGCTCGCGCTTGGGAGCCGGTCGACCTGAATACTCCGCCAGCCGCGTTTACTCAGGCAGGAAAATATTAGCGCCATGGAACCGACGCAGGCTACCGTTGCTCCTCACGCACCGCCAGGCGCAAATAAATGGCTGATCGCGGTCGCAGTGATGTTAGCCACCATCTTGGAGGTCTTGGATATGACCATCGCCAATGTGGCATTGGATCATATCCGCGGCAGCCTCTCAGCGGGCGTCGATGAAGCCGCATGGGTGATGACTTCCTATATTATTGGCAACGCCATCGTGATTCCGCTCACAGGGTGGTTGAGCGGCGTCTTTGGCCGGAAGCGCTTTTTTCTTTTCTGCATTGCCATGTTTACGGTAAGCTCGCTCTGCTGTGGCGCTGCCCCCAACCTGCAGGCGCTCGTCTGCTTTCGCGTGCTCCAGGGACTCAGTGGCGGCGTCATGATGCCCCTCTCCCAAGCCATCTTGATGGAAACCTTCTCGGCCCGGGAACAACCCATGGCGATGGCGGTGTGGGGGCTTGGCATGATGCTCGGGCCGATCTTGGGGCCGATTGTCGGCGGCTGGATCACCGACAACTATAGTTGGCGCTGGATTTTCTATATCAATATTCCCGTCAGTGGGATCGCGTTTGTCCTGTTGGCGTGGATCTTGGCCGATCCCCACTACATCAAACGCGCGCAGCCGCACATCGACTGGTTCGGGCTCGCCCTGTTAGTTGTCGGCATGGGGTGTTTGCAAATTGCCTTGGACAAAGGCGAGCGCGAGGACTGGTTCGATTCCAGTTTTATTCTCACGCTGAGTGTGATGTCCGCCCTCAGCCTCCTCCTCTTCATTCTGCGAGAACTCCGCACCCCAACGCCCATCATCGACCTGCGCGTGTTGCGAAACCGCAGCTTCGCCGTGGGGACGGTCTTTACGACCATTGTCATGTTCGGTCTCTATGGCACCTATATTCTCATCCCCCTCTACTGTCAGCTCGTCTCCGGCTACACGCCGTTTCTGGCCGGACAGGTCTTGTCGATCCAGAGCCTGGGGACCTTTGCCTCAATTATGCTGGCGGGGCGGCTCTTTCACCGGTTTGATCCGCGACTGCTGGTCTCCCTTGGCTGTGTGTCAGCGGGCATTGGGACTTGGGATATGACGCATTTCAACCCCGACATCGATTTCTGGGGGATCGCCGCGCCGGGCTTTCTCCGCGGGGTCGGCTCAGGATTGATCTTCGTGCCGATGACGACGCTGACGTTGGCGGCAGTCGCCAAAGAGCACATGGGTAATGCCTCGGCGCTGTACAACATGGTGCGCACGATTGGCGGCGGTATCGGCATTGCGCTGCTGATCGCGTTTTTGAGCCGCGGGACGCAGACGCATCAAGCGTACCTCACGACACATATTCACCCGTACAATCAGGAACTCGTGCAACGGTTCATGGCAATGAACAGCGGCGCCGTGCCTAGCCTGGCTGGCAGCGCCGCGCTGCAGGGATCAACGTTTTTACGGCTCCTCTACGGCGAGGTGCAGCGGCAAGCGTTGCTGATGGCGTTCGTCGATAATTTTCGCTTGATTGCCTGGATCTTTTTTCTCTTGGTTCCTGTGGCGTTTTTGATGCGCCGTCCCCAGATACTGGGTGGGAGTGCGGCGGCGCATTAAGGCCCAGAGCCAAAATTGCGGTTATGAACCGCAAAGTAGACACCTAAAAACCGAGCGAAATGACCTTCTCATTTCGCAGTCCGCCCGAAAGGCGAAACACATCAGCTACCGCAAGTGCTTTTTCCCCCCAATGCAGCCGTGAGCCGTGACAATGTCGTCTCGCCAGGGGTTCTGTCAACTTTCAGGCCAATTATGCTGTACAGGAGAATTCCTTTCTGCCGATTGCTTGCTTATGCAACCGCTAACGTCGCCATGAGCACACGCATCCGACCAAGATGAAGGACACGTTGCCACGCCAACGAGACTACCTCGTTCCGCTATGAGCGCGTGCGGAAGAAATGGCGTACCTCCTCATAAACCCGACAGAACCCCTCGTACAGGTGAGGTTCTATGCCTGTAGGGCCCGCGCACCAAGCTGGGGCGAAAACTGCCAGAACCCACAGGCAGCTCCCCTTGTCAGAAAAACTATAACACGTTATAAATTTATAACTCGTTATGCTCCGAGAGCTACACAAAACCGAGCGCAAGCAGCAGATTCTGAGTGCGGCACGGCGGTTGATCCGTAAAAAAGGATTTCCACGCATGTCGATGCGGGAGCTGGCACAAGAGGCCCGTGTCAGCCTGGCAACGCCCTACAACTTATTCGGTTCCAAGGCGAACGTGCTCTATGTGCTGCTCGAATCCCTCTTTGAGAAGCTTGAGAGTGCGATCGATGAGCTTGCCATCCAGGACCCGGTCGACGCCCTGTACGCTCTCACGCAGTTCTCCGTCCAGGAGTATGCACGAGACCCGGGCTTTTATCGCAGCTTATTGTTGTCGATGGTGACGACCGGGGAATTCCTTCCTGTGCCGCGTATTGTCTGGCGCAGCACGACTTTGTGGCAGCGCGGGCTCGATGCCGGGATGGCCCAAGGCCTGTTTCAGCCCCAGACGCGCCCGGACCTCGTTGCGCGTCAGATTCAGGTCAATTACCGCGGGGCCATGGAGCTGTGGCTTGAAGGGGGGGTCGACATTGCAGGCTTTGAAACACAACTGCTCTATGGGCTGAGTCTCTGCCTGTTGGCGGTGGCCACCAAAAAAGGGCGTGCGCGGTTGCTCGGCCGCCTGCAGGACATTGAGCAGCAATTGGACCACCTTACACAGCATTGGACGATAGAACATGACGATCCAGGTCAGGAGGTAGCACGATGAAAAACGGTGCCACAACCCAAGGGAACAGTATGAGATAGCACAACAGATATCCGCATCTGGGAACAGACCCTCACTGCGATCCCCTGGCCAAGACCGTCACCCAATCACCCAAGAAATTCATGACGGTAACCAGTACACAATACACCAAACCACAGGAGGATTTTTCCATGGCTAGTATCGCTACAGGCTACGTTTCAGCCGACGGCCACGTCGTGGAGCCGGCCGACTTGTGGACAACACGGATCGATAAACAGTTTCGGGACCGGGCGCCGCGCGTCGAATCACGCCCGAACGGGGACTACTATGTGATTGACGGGTTTGCCCCGATGCCGGTGGGCCTCGAAGGCGTCTCGATGGAAGACAAGATTGCCGGAGAAATCAAATCCCCCGAGGGCTATCGGCATGCCGCCACGCGGCCCGGGGCGTGGGATCCGCAGGCGCGCCTGGCCGACCAGGACCTAGATCATGTACGCGCTGAGGTTCTGTACCCAGGGGTAGGGCTGTTTATTACGTCTGCGCCTGACCCGGCCTATGTCCGTGCGTGTTATCGCGCCTATAACGAGTGGCTGAGTGAGTTCTGCGCTGCCGCCCCCACACGGTTCTTAGGGGCGGCGTTGTTGCCGATGCGTGGGTCGATCGAGTGGGCCATTGAAGAGGCCCAACGGGCCGCCAAGCTGGGACTGCGCTCAGTGATGATTCCCACTGAGGTCGCTAACCGCTCCTATAGCGAGCCGGAATATGCGCGGCTATGGGCGACCGTGCAGGAGCTGGGCCTGCCGGTGGCGCTGCACGTCGGGACCGACGAACCCTTCCATGCGAAGGCGGCGCGGTGGGGCGTGGGCAAGAGCTTTGTCGATACCAAGATCTGTTCCATGCAACGGGCGATGGCGGACCTCATCTGGGGCGCCGTCCCGCAGCGGTACCCCCAGCTGCGCTTCGTGCTCGTCGAGGGCGGGATTGGCTGGATTGCTTCGGTGCTGCGGTCGATGGATCACTGGTGGGCAGATCATCGCCATTGGATGGAACCCAAGGTCGATGAGGCGCCGAGCTTTTACTTCCGGCGTCAGTTCTGGGCGACGTTTGAAGATGACCGGGCGGGGGTGCTGACCCGGGAATTGATTGGCGTCGATCGGCTGATGTGGGGCTCAGACTACCCGCATACCGAGGGGACGTTCCCGCACTCGCGGGAGCAAGTGGCCCGAGACTTTGCGGGGATTCCGGAGGCGGAGGTCTACCAAATGGTGGCTGGCAATGCCGCCCGGCTCTATGGCTTGAGTGCCTAGAGACGGGGCACAACTGCCGACAGGTATCGTCGCCGGCAGCACAGCGCTCGTGGCGCCGCCAGGACGGTCTGTGGCAGGGGACGAGCCTCGGGCACTCGCCTCCACGGGATCCTCCCGCTTTGAGAGGTGGCGAAACTCAGACGACCGTCAGTTCACCGGTCTGCTCTTCGTTATGAAGAAGGCCAGACCAGAGGCGGGTGTGGGACCGCTATGAGAGAAAATGACGCCAAGAGGTTCCGTCGCCTTTTGGGGGCGGGCGGTATAAGGGCAAGGATGGAAGCAATACACGCAATGTACAAGAGACGGTAGTGGTGTCCAAGTAATGCTGGCGAGCAAACGCTAATCTGCAACATACTGGATAATCATAGGTTTTTGCGGCACGTTTTAGGCAGAGCATTGCTGGGTCGGGACAGGGCGCGGTGCCTCTTGCGAGGTCCGTTTCCCCATCCCGCGCCGTTAGAACCGGGCATATGACTTTCACCATACCACGGCTCACGCCGGAAGGACTTCCGTCGTCTGGCTCGTCACCGGCTTCTCCAGGTCCATTCCCCCAGATTACCATCCGGTTAGTAAGCTCCGGCGACTGCCTCCTGACTTCGCCCCTTCCCCCTGTGCGGAGTTCTCCTCCGCTCCGTGGTGGGACGCGACCCCCACGAGTACTACGAGCGAACCGCCACCTTGCATAAGGAGGGGTTTCGTCCCTACTCGGCGCTTGGTCCCCAGCTCTGAGCTGGGCGCTTCCCCTTTCGGGCTTTGTCCCTCCGCGGGCCTTGGAGGTTTCGTCCAGGCGTTATCCCCCGGACTATTCCCCGCTCTCCTTGACATCCCGTGCAAGGTTTCCCGTGTCCCCTATGATAGCCTTTACGACATAGCGTAGGTGGTGGTTAGCTGCCATCCTCTACCGCCCAGGGCGGCTCCCTGCCTGGAGGAAAGGTATAAGCTGGTTTACTTCCCTCTGCCTTCCCGCGTGCCCAGGTAATCCACACGGTCGGCTCCCGCTTCCTCTAACCGGAAAGCAGAATCAAGCAGCTCCCCTCTCAGGTGTGGTCGGGGAGGGCGTGCTTTCACCGAAGGATGAATCCCACTTCAGGTGCATTCACCATACTACGTCTCAGCCCAGCAGGCCTTCTTGACTACACACCTTTGTCTCAGCCTGCCTTTCAGGGAGATGCTGCTCACCACGCAAAGCGTCTTGCCTGGCTGACTCCCAACGACTCTTCGGGCACCAAGTATACCCGGAGGGACTACCTGCCTCTTGGCTCTTCGTCCATTCCATCATAGACAGGACTTACGCTTGAGGGCAGAAAATAGAATTATACGGTCATGATCACGAAGAAGCAGTATGTCGAGTATTTGTTGAGCACCCCCAAGAACTGCACCTGTACCTATTTGGCCGAGCACCTAGAGGACGTGAGTCATGACGTCGTCAACGACATGTTGCGGCAGAAGCGGTTTATGCCCCGGGAGGTGTGGCGGCTGGTAAAGGACCGGATTGAGGACAGCCCGGAGGCGTTTCTGATCGTGGACGACAGCGTGCATGACAAACGCTATTCCCGGTTTATTGAATTGGTGCGGGCGCAATACAGTGGGAATGAGCATGGGGTAGTGAGAGGGATTGGCGTTGTCAGCCTGGTGCACAGCGCAGGCAAAGACGAGGACTTTTCCCCGATTGACTATCGGGTGTATGCCCCCGACGTCGATGGCAAGACCAAGAACGAGCATTTCCAAGAGATGTTTGTCAACGCCGTGGAACAGAAGCAGATCCAAGCGCGAACGATCCTGTTCGCTGGCTGGTATGCCTCGGCGGAGAATTCGAAGCTGATACACCGGCGCAAATGGACGTTCTTCACCACACTGAAGAGCAATCGCTTGGTGAGCCTGAGCAAGGAGCAAGGGTATATCCATCTGGAGGAGCTTGAGTGGACGCTTGACCGGATGGTCTATGGGGTAATCGTCAAGCTGAAGGAAGTGCCCTTTAAGGTGCGGTTGTTCAAGCTGGTCGCCCCACACGGCGACATTGACTGGGTCATCACCAATGACCTCGATGAGACCATGACGGCGCAGGTGGCGGAAGACTCTAGTGACGTGCGCTGGCAAGTCGAAGAACTCCACCGGGGCCTCAAACAACTGACGGGGAGTGAGAAGTGCCAGTGTCGGGCGGCGCGGGCGCAGCGTAATCATTTAGCGTGCTGTTATCACGCGTGGGTATCGTTGCAGGTCAGGGCCAAAGAACTTGGACAGACCATGTATGAATTACGATCAAGCTTGTTCAGTACGTACTTGCGGGCCGAGCTGCGACACCCACGGATTACAGCCTGCTAACCGTGCTGAGCGTAAGTCCTGATAGAGTTTCACGGCGCAGACCTGGATAGCACTACCGTTTCGTGAAAGTGTTGGAGTTCTCAGGACTTCGGGAAAAATTAATCTCCCATTTTTGGCGGAGACTTTCGGGTGAGACAGTGGGAACGCAAAATCGCTAGAAGTCCCTCGTAACGAAGGGCTTTCCCATATCGCTGTGAAACTTTCTCCCCGTTTGTTTAGAAATACCCCTATGCGGGTTCGTCTTTTCTGGGATGGTTGGGACACTTTAGTCGCCCCATAGGGGACGGGTCCCAGGGCGAGTATAACCATCAACCCCTAGACCGTTGCCCCAGCGGGAATTCCGCTCCAGGGGGCCGTCCTGCTCCGCCGCCTTGGGCTGCTCCCACCGCGCGAAGCTGGGCGAAAGTTGCGAGAGCGCGGGGAGCGAGGGGTAGGACAGCGTCTGTTGGAGGTCCTCCACCGAGAAAAAGAGCACGCTCCCTTCACGCTCGGCAGACAGGGCACAGGTAGGCGTCAGCAGGACGAGGAGGGTCAGTCCAGCCAGGAGAGCGTTCCTGCCTTGCGTGCGCAGAGCTTGGCTCAGCGTCGTCATTGTCTTTGTCCTTTCGGTCAACGTTGCTCTTGCGACTCCAGAGCAGCACCCGTGCCGGCCCGGTCTCCGTTGCCGAAGAGGGAGCGAGAAAACTCATCTCTATCGCGGCGGGAGGGAGCGAGAATGCGGAAGGGGATGTATCAAGTGGACGATTCTTTCCTCCTGAGCGCACGGCTGCCTTCCGCTCAGTCGTGCTGAGTCAGTGAACAAAAAGAAAATTAAGCATGAATTTGTCTTTGTCGAGGGAGCAGCGGAGCGTACAGGGCTCTGCGCGGCACCCCAGGGCGGCCGAGGGTAGTGGTGTCCAAGTAATGCTGGCGAGCAAACGCTAATCTGCAACATACTAAATCAGACCACAGGAGATTCGTACACTACGGTTACACCTTGTGCAGCCTCCACCCGACGCTCAAGCGTCGGGCTCAATGCACAAAGCCCGGTAAACTGGGCTCCCAGGGGGCGTCAGCCCCCTTTGCAATCTGAGCCCGGTGCTTTAGCACCAGGCAGTGACTGTGCCAATGTCATGCGGTTCGATTTAGATAATCACAGGTTTTTGCGGCACGTTTTAGGCAGAGCATTACCTGGACAGCACTACCTAAATTCGCGTGTTCTGGATGTTCTTGTGGCCGAGGTGATCCGCCACGTACTCAATGCCCTGGCCAGCATCCTGGCGCAGGCGGATATAAGAGCGCAACAGCTTGGCGTTATGACGCCACAAGGGTTTCTGGCTACTTACCCCGTTCTTGAGCCGCTGGATCCGGATGTGCAGATTTTTCAGATCCACACTCTCCAAGGTGAGCAGGGTCGCTTCCTCCACTCGTAAGCCGTAGTGGTAAATCAGGGCCAACAGCGCCCGGTCCCGCGGCGAGCTGATGACGGAAAATAAGCGTTTGACCTCCTCCTGGGTGAGGTAGCGGGGCAGAGAGGCTTTCTGGAAGGGAAAGCGTTTGAGTTTGCGGGGGGTCTTGAGTTGCATTTATTAGCTCTTTGGCGCAACTCGGTTTTTATAAAGGGTGTCCAGGGGTCCAAGGCAAAGCTCGGGCTTCTGGTAGAGCGGGACCGCTACTTCGAGACAACGACGGCCGCGGAGCTAAAAGCGGAGGACTATGCCTCCATCTTTAGCCAGAGAGAGCGTGCGCCTTCCGTCTATAAAGTGCACCGCCTTTCGAGAAAATTGTCTTCCAGGTGGCTCACAAGCCACCTACCGCTGGCCCGTTGCAGCTCAACGGCTTACCGTTAGGCACGAAATGGCAGGGACGGTTGTCAAGCCGCACCGTTGTCTCAGCAAAGTTGGAGCGAGCCCTTAAAAAGGACAAGCCCCGTGGACAACCCAACATTCAGGCTACTGGCCGTATGGGGTCTTTTGACGGTTGTGTCTTTCCCCACCGCCGGCCACTCGGCGGAGCCGGCCCGC
>WNFB01002588.1_pt1 | contig 15759 bp, 12 predicted proteins | sample 5400501 | NCBI WGS metagenome assembly WNFB01 (sample SAMN13153341, study PRJNA577476) | soil metagenome | isolation source: 200 cm saprolite under Douglas fir tree site 2 hole 1 | place: USA:California | collected 2015-04-18
CCGTTCTCTTCCAATGCTGCCAGGACATCCTGACCACAGAGCAAACCGGCCACAGTCACCTGCTCTCCAAAGAATTTGTTGACGATTGGCAATATCTGTACATCTAGCTGCGCGGTCTGGCGTAGATCTCCGGCGAACTTTTCGATAATGGGACGTGCCATCAGGCCGGTGACAAGCGTTACGCGGCGTGGCTCGCCTATGGCTGGTGGAAGTCTGTACTTGCTGCGCTGCCACTGGTCGATCAGGAAGCGCGTCATGCCCACGCCGTTCTCGATCTGAGCATACGAGCCATAGTGCCTGGCCGGTGGGAACTCGCGGCCTGTGATAAAGTACCATTCGTCGGAGAGGTAAACAAATGGGTAGCCAGCGGGATTTTCAGCCTCAAAGCGGTTTTGATATGCCTCAACTTGCTCAATAATTCCTTCAGCCTCTTCGCGAGTGTAGTGGCGCAGCGGCGGCAGGTCGCCAGTCTTAATCATGTTGTTGTACTTAGTGAGACCAACAGGCACTACTGAGATAGATTCAACGATGGGGCGCAGTTCTGCCAGGTCCTGAATGCTGCGATCAAGATGCACGCCATCGTTGATAGTTGGGCAGAGCACAAGCTGGGTATGGCAGTTGAGGTGCAAACTGCCCAGGCGTTTGATGTGGTCAATAATATCGCCCGCCCGCGGACCATCCACCATCTTGCGACGTAAATCCGGGTCGGTCGCATGCACAGAGACGTAGAGCGGCGTCAACTTCTGTTCGTCCAGGCGCTGCCAGTCGTGTTCTTTCAGATTGGTCAGGGTGATAAAGTTGCCAAAGAGGAACGAATAGCGGTAATCATCATCCTTGATATAGAGCGAGGCACGCATGCCATGAGCCAGCCCCTGCTGCGGGGCAAATCGCTCAGGCAGTCCTTTGATAAAACAGAAGACACATTTATTGGCACACTGCCGGATAAAGGGTGCGGGCTCTTCACCAAATAGCACCCCCAGATTCTCATCGGATGTTTTCGTAATATGTACTTCATGCGACATTTGCTGTCGCTCAAGGCCGATGGTCAACTCCTCGTCGGCCACATAAAAGCGATAATCCACCAGGTCGCGAATACTATTTCCATTGATTGTGCGAATAAGATCACCCGGCTGCAGACCAGCCAGGTCAGCCAGGCTATCAGGCACTACCTCACGCACCCATCCATACAATTTTGGCATTGGTTTGTTCCTTGAAAGAAAGACAGAGCATAACAGGGGCAAAATTGAACATTGTTCCCCGAAGAACCATCGATATATACCCAGATGATTATAACCGCTCTATAGGGATACGTCAAATTGACTGGACTGATGGAGGTGCGCGTGCGATTTTTGCATCGAGTGTGGTAGGGCGAGCATGGCTGAGAGCATGGCTGAGGCAAGCGCAGCCACTACTATACACGAGATGCGCGTTGTATAGTAGTGGCTGCGCTTGCCTCAGCCATGAAAAATTGCGCACGCACTCGGACTAATGGCAATAGTCCTGTGAACGAGCATGAGAAGTGTTGTTATCAGGTTGAGTTTAGTATATACTTGCTTTGGTTTACCTACCTGATTTCTTTCCTTCATAGACAGTGATGCCACCAAACATCGCTCTCGTTTTAGAAAGTAGCGCCTACTATGCGGAGGGATGCAGAACCTTCGAGAAAGTTCGGATAATACGATTAGCCTTTTCGGCGCTCCAATGCGATTACCGGAATCTTGCGGGTCGTCTTCGCCTGGTACTCGGCGAACTGGGGGTACAGCCCTGCCTGTTTGGCGAACAGTCGATCTCGCTCCTCACCGGTCAGCACAGTAGCGTTGGCCTCGTAGGTCTCGGAGCCGACCTCGACTGTGACTTGCGGGTGAGCAAGCAGGTTGTGGTACCAGTCAGGGTTGGTCGGTGCGCCACCCTTGGACGCGAAGACAAGCAGGCGATCGCCATCGGGCAGGTACATCGTCGGTGTCGTGCGGCGTTGGCCGCTCTTAGCCCCCGTGGTCGTGAGCAGAAGCAAGGGCCTGCCTTCCCACATTCCACCAACCTTGCCCTTGTTCGCACGGAATGCCTCGATTGTCTGGCGATTCCAATCGTTCATATCAGCCATAATTCCTCCTATTTAATCATGAAGCCTCACTTTTATCACATGCATCCCACTCTTATGATGTTCGTTGTAGGATTTTCTATGATAGCTCTAAAGCTCTTGTAGTTTATCTTATGACAGGAGAAACCGCAATATATTTGACCCAAATGACTTATTTTATCTTTCAACAATCTTGCAGGTGCTATCGCACCTTTTGTGGCCGGGTACATTATCGATGTCACCGGCTCCTTTGCCCTGAACTTTCTTATTGCCGGTGCCATCCTTGCCATAGGCATCCTCTGTTACCTGCTACTGCTTGGGAAAATTGAGCAGATTCCAGTACCAGGTGAAGAAACAGTCTCCCTTGAGCAACCACCAGCTACAACATCCACTTCTGACAAGCGATCTGCATAAACACAGTTTCATGTTTCGAGGAAATACCTGGCACACGATTTCTGGCGATGCCAGAAATCGTGTGCCAGGTATTTCCTCGAAAATGGTATACGCTCACCTGGTGATAAAAAGTTGACTCTCTCCACGCAAAATGATACATTGGTATCTCACTAGAGGATACGATACGATGTTATCGAATGTACCATTAGAACATACCCATGAGAAATGAACTACTGAGCTGGTTTGCGCGCGAAGGCTACCTTTTACAGGACGTGGTCACGGCTGCTGAAGACCCGGAACACGATGAAATCAAAGTCTTGATAAAGGCACCTATCATCGCCCTGAGCCGGGCACACGAGGACTTCCGGGAGTGCCCCGACCCGGTGTTATTTGGCTATCCAGAGTCCAGCCTGGATATGATGAACATGGAGGACTTTCATCAATTCGTCTACCAATGGTTTGAGCAAGCAGTTGAGGCGGGGCTGGGACGCTGCTTCGTCTGTAACAAAGTACTGGAAATCGGACCCGAAATGCCATGGGACGCCGTTTTTGTGACGACAGAGTTATACTGCTGGCTGCTGGTACATTTTGATTGCAAAAGGTACCTCAACCGCGATCTCAAGGGCCGCAATCCCTTTGAAGTGACATCCCATCCCCCCGAATTTTTCGATGTGCGCGTCTGAGATCCTTCGTTGCACTCAGGATGACAAATCGTTGCCGATACTGATAAATCGGGGGCGCGATAGCCTTGAAATGCGACCTTGCAACGATGCTAGCGCATCTACCTAGCGGTCAGCAAGGTCGAAAGGTAGTATCGGGCCCCTACGCAGGATTGATAAATTGTATGGATAAAAATCAGATAGCCCAGATTTTTGAAGAAGTCGCGGTATTGCTCGCCTTGAAAGAGAATAGCAATTCGTTTGAGGCGCGTGCCTATGAAAATGCTGCTCGTGCCGTCAATGCGCTTGATGGCGACATCGAACAACTCGCTCGCGAGGGCAAGCTTAAAGGGACGCCAGGGTTGGGATCAACCACCATCAAGCGCATAGAAGAATTAGTCAATAGCGGGCACCTGGCCTTCTATGAAGAGCTGCGCGACACCACTCCTCCGGTCAAACTTGATATGCTGCGCATCCAGGGAGTTGGTCCGAAAAAGATTAATGCCATCTACGATCAGTTGCATGTCACCAGCCTGGCCGAGTTGGAGCAGGCTTGCCGCGATGACAGGGTAGCTCACCTGCCAGGTTTTGGCAAAAAGACGCAGGACAATATCCTCCAGGGCCTCGCCTTTCTTGCCCAACATGCCGACCGCTTTCTGTACCCGGTGGCAGAAGAAGAGGCCGAACGCATCCGCACAGCCCTTACCACGCTGCCTGAGATTGTGCGCCTGCAAGTGGCGGGCAGCCTGCGCCGCCGCCGTGAAACGATCGGAGATATTGACATGGTGGTAAGCGTGGCCGATGACGCCGGTGATAAGGTGGGCGAGGTGCGGCGCAAAATTATGGATTTTTTCACCAAACAGCCCTCTGTCCAGGCCATTACAGGCAAAGGTGAGACAAAATCAAGCGTGGTGCTGAGCAGCGGTATCGCTATGGATCTGCGGGTCGTCAAGGATAGCCAGTTTCCCAATACCTTACATCACTTTACAGGCTCCAAAGAACACCATATTCCCCTGCGGCGGCGTGCCCTCAGCATGAATATGACCATCAACGATTATGGTCTCTTCAAGGGCAAGGAGCCAGATCTGGAGCCAGTACCCTGTAAGAACGAGGCCGATATCTACGCGGCACTCGGCATGGCCTACATCGAACCTGAATTGCGCGAAGATATGGGAGAGATCGAGGCCGCCGTACACGGCACACTTCCTGTACTGGTACAGGAGAGCGACCTACGCGGCGTCTTGCATGTGCATTCCACCTGGAGCGATGGGCATTTTACCATTCGCGAAATGGCCGAAGCCTGCATTGCACGCGGCTTTACCTACCTGGGTATCACAGACCATAGTAAAGCGGCAGCCTATGCCAGCGGGCTGACGGAGGACAGCCTGCGCCGCCAGCGCGAAGAGATCGACCGCCTGAACGAGGAGTATGCGGGTCGCCTGCGTATTCTTAAAGGGACAGAATGTGATATCCTGAAAGATGGGACGCTCGATTACGCAGATGATGTACTGGCAAACCTCGAATTTGTGGTGGCTTCGATCCATAGCAATTTCAATTTGTCGCCGGAAGAGCAGACGCAGCGCATGTTGCGAGCTATCTCTAACCCATATGTCAGCATTATTGGACACCCAACGGGGCGTATCTTGCTGGGTAGAGCGGGGTACACACTGGATATGGAGGCAGTGATTGAGGCCGCCATTACCCATGGAGTATGTATTGAGATCAATGCCCACCCCTCGCGGCTGGACCTGGATTGGCGTCTGGTGCGACGCGCTCGCGACAAAGGCATGAAGATCCCTATTAATCCCGATGCTCATGCCCTTGTCGGATTGGACGATATGCGATATGGTATAGGCATTGCACGCAAAGGCTGGTTGAGTGCCGCAGACGTGCTGAATACAATGGAAACCCAGAAACTACTGGATTTCTTCAAGAAACAGAGAACTAAAGGTTCGTAGGGGTCCTTCATTTAGGAGAGGAACAATTATAATGTTTGAGATCCTTCGCTTCGCTCAGGATGACAAAGTAGGGGTCCTTCATTTAGGAGAGGAACAATTATAATGGCAGAACAAGTAGAATTAGAAGTCGCCCATCGCGAAGTGACGGGCAAAGCAACCAAACGCTTACGCAAAGTGGGCATCATTCCCGCCAATATCTTTGGACACCATGAAGCATCACAGTCAATACAATTAGATGCCATCGCCTTTGATCGCTTACGACGTTCGCACGGAGCTAAGGGTATCATCTCGCTGCGTATGCCCGATAGCAGCGGAGTACAAACGGCACTCATACGCCATGTGCAGCATGACCCGCGCACCGGCAAAGTGCTCCACGTAGACTTCTTCCGTGTGAGTATGAACGAGCGCATTAACGTGAAAGTTGCTCTGCACTTTACCGGTGAAGCACCCGCGGTGAAGAACGAGAACGGAGTCTTATTACACCTGCTGGATGCGCTTGAAGTCGAATGCCTGGCAAGCGATATTCCCGAATACCTCGAAGTCGATGTCTCGTCGCTGGCCGAAATTGATGACATGCTTCACGTGGAAGATGTCAAACTCCCTGCAAACTTCACGCTGATTACCGATCCTAAAGAAGGCGTGGCCAAAGTTGCCGCCACACGCGCTGAGAAGGTCGAGGAAGCCGAAGTTGAAGCTGCTCCCGCTGCTCCTGCCGAGGCTACAGAACAGGCTAACGCCGAGGAATAACACCATCCCAATAGAAGTGAGCGATAAATATGCGCATCATGATCGTCACTGACCAGTACCCTCCGATGGTCGGAGGCGTTCCAACCGTGACACATGGACTGGCCCACGATTTTGCTGACCGCGGGCACCAGGTCTGGGTCGTTGCACCCAGCCAGGGCTCGCGGGATGTACGCCGTCTTGAGCACAAGGTGCGTGTTTATCGCTTCTCTTCCTTTGAGTGGCCCACCTATGAAGGCCTGCGCATACCCTTTTTGCCCTTCGTACCCATTCGCAACCTCTTAAAAAAGAGCGATCCGCATATCATTCATATACATTCACCGGTTGTCCTCGGCAACATTGCTCAGTTGTTAGCTGGCGGATTACGTAAACCTGTTATCGCCACGAATCACTACCTGCCCATTAATATGAGCCGTTCGCTCTCAGCCGACCCGGTTTTCGGGAAACCTTTTAGCAATATCACTTACACCTACCTGGTGAATTTTTGCAACCGCTGCGAATACGTGACAGCTCCAACCGCTACCGCCCTGAATCTCTTGTACGATCATGGCCTGCGCGCCCCTGCCGGTGTGATCTCCAACGGCATCGATTTGAAAAAATATACCCCTGGAGAGCGCAGCGAACAGGTTCTGCAACGACTGAATCTTCCGCTAGATCGTCCAATCGTCCTGCATGTCAATCGCTTGCACTACGAGAAGCGCGTTGATGTGCTGCTCGATGCGGCGGCCAAAATGACCGGCAAGGGGCATATTGCCCTGGTCGGCTCAGGCCCTGCCGAGGCTGATCTGCGGGAACAGGCCGAGCGACTTCAACTGAGTGACCGCGTGACCTTCTTAGGTTATGTACGCGACGCAGACCTTCTCGCGCTGCGACATTCGTCGGAGGTCTTTGTGATACCCTCCGAAGCGGACTTGCAGAGTCTTTCTACCATGGAAGCCATGGCCTGTGGCCTGCCTGTGATTGCCGCCAACTCCTATGCCCTGCCGGAACTTGCCCATCATGGTGAAAACGGCTATGTCTTCCAACCAGGAAATAGCGACGAACTGGCCAGCTACCTCGATAAACTGCTGGCCGACGCGGCACTCCGCAGACAGATGGGGCAAAAGAGCCTGGAGATTATCGTCAAACACGACCGCATAAACGTACTCGACCAGTGGGAAGCTCTCTACCGCCGCCTTTCCGATGAATTTATCGAAGCTAAACAGCGCAAGCAACAACTGCGCATGAGGCGCAAGCTCCCTGGCTACATCCCGCCCCCACCCCAGACCCCCGCCCGCCGCCCACGTATCGTACGAACAGGAGAACTCGTCCTCGATCCAAGAATCAGCGAAGAACCCTGAGGAATATTTATATAAGGGAAAACGCTGCAATTCGAGTACTTTTCTCGCGAGAAAAGTACTCGAATTGCAGCGTTTTCCCTTATATAAGTGTTCGCCCTAACTTCCCCAACGACGATGAAGGAGCCGCGCGAGCCAGCGTTCTATGTCCCAGCGCACCTGAACACTATGGTACTGAAACCACCGGGTGCAAATACTCCACCATGAGAGCTGTGGCACGGGTGGCCGTTGCCTGGATTGATCTTCAATAGGCACTTGCGCAAGTATAAATGAAGGAGGACGCTTAATGGTAGGTTTCTCACCCATGCACAGATACACTCCTTGTTACACATTGGTACATGTTTCTTTTTCATAGTATAGCCATTTGAAGTGTTTTTGTCAAAAGGCAATCTTCATGTTTGCAGCACCATCATGCGCCTGCGGCGCATGATGGTGCTGCAAACATGAAGACCATGCCCGCTTGCTTATTGACACAGGATGAGCTTTTCGATATACTCTGGGTACAGGCGACCAGCCTGTATATTTTATTTTCAGCCTGGTGATGAACCGAAAACATCAACCAGAGGTACCACTTTGGGGAAAGGGAGCAGGCATGCAGTCTGACGATAAATCCACAACTACGTCAACATCAGAAGCGGGCCGCCAAGGGGGAGGAGGAGGGGGAAGTGCGGTGCGTGAGAAGTATGGTGAAGACCACTATCGTCGTATCGGAAAAAAGGGCGGAACCGCGCTCAAAGATAAACGAGGCAGTGAGTACTACCGTACCATCGCTCAGAAAGGAGGTCAGGCCAACGTCGAAAAGTATGGCCCGGACCATTTCTCAGAGATGGGGAAAAAAGGTGGAAATACTACCAGGGAGCGGAAAGGCTCGGATTTCTATAGCCGCATTGGTAAAATAGGCGGAGCCGCGAAACGGGAGAAAAATAGTAACTAATGTGGAAACGTCTTCCTGATGCCCAAAGGGCATCAGGAAGACGTTTCCACATTAGTTGATACAGTTGTTCCCAGGCGGGCCAGGCCCTCGGCGATAGCCATTGCTACCCCTGTCTCCTCTGTCTGGCGTGCCACACGCAGGGCATTCTTAATGGCCTTGGCATTTGAGCGACCGTGTGCGATAATGGCCGAGCCATTGACTCCCAGCAGGGGAACGCCGCCATATTCAGCATAGTCCAGGCGCCTGCCTATTTTGCGCAAGCCTGGGCGCAGCACTGCAGCAGCGAGTTTCCTGGGCAGTGAGCTGGTCATCTCCGCGCGAATTAAGCCGAGCAGCGTCTCAGCCAGCCCTTCGCTGAGCTTCAGCACCACGTTGCCCACAAAACCATCACAGACCACCACATCGGCACCTCCGGCGGGGATATCACGCCCTTCGATGTTCCCAATAAAATTCAGGCCGAGGGTTGCCGCGCTGGCTTTCAGGAGCTGGTGCGCCTCCTGTACCAGTTGATTGCCCTTGCCCTCTTCTTCACCATTGGCGAGTATGCCAACTCGCGGCGATTTCAGGTGCCTGATGCGCTCCATGTAAATGGAACCCATCAGGGCAAACTGTTGCAGGTATTCGGGCTTACAATCGGTGTTGGCTCCCATGTCGATGACGATACAGGCACCATCTCTGGTGGGAAGAAGGCCGCCCAGGGCTGGTCGCTCTACCCCCTGGATGCGCTTGAGCGCGAACAGTGAGGCCGCCATCATCGCTCCGCTATTGCCAGCCGAGACCGCCCCTACTGCCGACCCATCTTTTACCAGCTCTACCGTGCGCACCATCGAAGTATTCTTATTGCGTACAGCCTTCGCCGGATTATGTTCATCCATGGGAATAACTTCACCGGTATGCACTACCGGCAGATCAAGCCCCCGTGTATCGTGTTTGGCAAGCTCTGCTGCAATAGTCTCTTCACGCCCTACAAGATAGACGCCAAATCCATACTCGCGGGCAGCCTGTACCGCCCCCAGCACAGTCTCAGCGGGAGCGTTGTCACCTCCCATGGCATCCAGGGCGACACGGATAGTTGCGCTCATCTCAGACATTTCTCCCCGGCTCACCAATCGTGGCTCTCACCAGTTCTATGAGTTGGTCCAGGTCAAACGGTTTATAGACAATATGCACTACGCCCGACTTACGAAATTCCGCTTCCTCGCTCCCCGCCGCCAAAAAAGCTGTGACGACGATTACCGGTATCTGGTGATCGACACCCATCGCCATGAGTTTTAGTTCGTCACGCCCATCCAGGTAAGGCATCATCAAGTCAAGCAAAACCAGGTCCGGTTGGTGTTCACGTACAGCATCGTAGAAACGCAGGCTCTGCGTTGTCATATACGTTTCATAGCCCTCTTCTGCCAGGGCTTCTGTCAGCAGATCAGCAATGGTCGGGTCGTCATCCATAATGAGAATTTTTTTTGCCATAGTACCAGCAGCCCCCTCATCTCAAATCAAAAAGACTTTTGCTCGTTTCACGTATAACCGTATTATAACATCACCCTGCATAGAATGTACGTTAACAAGGTCTTTTTCTTCCCACTGTAGGACTATGAGATAGTCTCTGTGCGACGAAGAAAGGCAGGAATGTGGATATTTTGCTTCGCAAAATATCCACATTCCTGCCTTTCTTCGTCGCACAGAGACTATCAGTGTTTGTATAGGACTATAGAGCATACTACTAGCTCAGGACAAGGCTCTTATGGTTACTGAGTACCTGCTTATACGTTCACGTGTTAGAGACATTGTATACACTATAATAAACAACCTGCGATACGTTGGAACAAGAAAACATTGGATAGATTATAGAAGAGGCCGCGGGTTGAGGAGTTTGGAATGGCTGACTTGAAAGAACGCTTTCTGCACGATAATACACCTGAACGTTCTGATCTTCCCGTTACCACGCAAACATACTATCCTGATCAACCAGATGAAATGTCTCCTGTATCTCATTTTGTGGAGCAGTCGCCGCAGTTAAAGCGGCAATTTCAGCGCCCTACTACTCAGGCAGTATCTCAGCAGACGCCAAAGACGCCACAGGTATCACAAAAGAGACAATTTCAGCCTCCCGCCTCATCGGTAAAACCGCGGCTCTCATTGCCAGCCCAACTACCAGCCGCCTCAATAGATGCACCGCGGCGACCCTTGCCAGTGACGCATCAGCAAACGCTCGCGCCCCTGACACCCACAAGGGGTGTCACTACATTTCAAGTAGTATCACAGCCGCCGTCACCGCTACAACAACAGCCTTCGTTTACTTCATCAGCCTCTCCAGTTATATCAGGCCCGCTCTTGCCGGTACAGCAGCCATTTCTGCCAGCATTATCACCCAGGTCACCTGCGCATCAAGCCCATCAGGTGCATCGCACAATAACACTGCCGCCGCTACCAGTGGCGTCACAAAAGGCTTTGCCAACGCTCAAAAAACGCAAAAAGCCAAAGGCCAGGATGACACGCGGCAAAAAGATACGGCGTGCATTTGTGGTCTTGAGCATACTCACGATCATCGCCATAGTATTTATGAGCCAGGCGAATGGTGCGTCCGGCGCATGGACTGCCGATGTGTTCCGCTCGGCCTTAGGGCCAACCATCACGGCACAGGTCGAATCGTGGTACCTGGGATTTTCCGATACAACACACCAGTTGCAATATAATTTGAGCGGTCAGCAAGTCGAGGCCCCCTGGACAGTAGGCACAGTAACGCCAATGACTACCGTAACGGTTCCTCCCAAAACGGTGCTTTTAACACCTATGCCCCTGAGCCGCATTACTCCAATAGTCTCGCCTGCCCTCCCCGGTGAGGGGGTCTGGGCGACACAGAGTATGGCACCCTCGCCCTACGGCTATTTGCCGCTTGATGCCAGGGCTTTTATCCGCCCTGACCCATCGCATCCCTATGCTATCGTCACGCTTTTACAGTTTGACACGCGCTTTTTCAAGCTCCACATGGTTGCCGGTACTATAGAGCCGGGCGGACCACGGGGCTTCAACGGGCCGGGTATCATTCCAACCGCCGATCAGAAAGGCAATGCACTGCTCGCGGCCTTTAATGGTGGCTTTAAGTATGCCGACGGTCAATACGGACTGAAGACCAATGGCATTGTCTACGTGCCAGCACAGCCCAATGCCGCGACCATAGCCGTGACCAAAAGCGGCCAGATTATCATGGGAGCCTGGGGCGTAGATCCACGCCTCAACAGCGGCAATACCGACCTGGTGGCGTGGCGGCAGAACGCGGCCTTGCTCATCAACAACGGCAAGATCAACCCGCTCACACAGGATGGAGCGGCATGGGGCGGCACGATCTTGAATGCAGCTTATACCTGGCGCTCAGCGATTGGCTTAACGGCCAATGGAACGCTGGTTTACGCGGCAGGCTCCTCGCTGACGGCATTGACGCTTGGCGAAGCTCTCTGTGCTGCCGGAGCGGTGACAGCTATACAAACGGATATCAATCCCTTCTGGGTGCGTGCTTTTCTCTACAGCCGTAACTCCCATGGTGGACTGAATATCATCAAGCTCAATCCGGCGATGTATGGCACTGGCACCGAGTACCTGTCTGCCACCGAACGGGATTTCTTCTATTTGACTCGCTATGCTCCACCACCACCGCCAGCACCGCAACGCGAAACAAGTTCGCAGTAGCATCAGGGTAGAGTATCAAATAGTGCAGCCCCGGCATCTGCGGATGCCGGGGCTGCACTATTTGATACTCTACATTCCAGGCTCGTACGCCCCATTTTTAACCAAAGTCCAAACATAATCCGCAGTTTGGCCAGGACATGCTGTCACCGGCTCTGAAAGAGGCTGGTATTCAGTACACACACCTGGAAAATTGGGTGTCTTTCTTTATACATGCAACACATCAATCAGCCACAGGGCCACCAGCAAAAAAATGCTCAGGCTGATAAAAGCAATCATTGGATCAATCAGTGGAGCACTCACAAGGCTGCCACGCAGGCGCAGGCGTTGCAGCAGCGTTGGCAGCACAAGGCCACAGATGGCGGCAACCAGCAACGTGAAACCAAATCCCAGGCCGATTGCCACCCCCAACTGTGGTGAATGGAACAGCAGCCATGTCAGTAATCCTACCACCACGCTTGCCAGCACACCACCTACCGTCCCCAGACGCAACTCGCGGAACATACCGCGCCAGAAATCGCTGCCCCCGCTTGAACGCAGTTGCCATCCCGCAACACCAAGAGCCTGCGACCCCACACTGCCACTGGTCAGCAGCAGCATCGGCATCAAGCAGATCACCCCGTTCAGTGCGACATGCGAACGCAAGCCGGCCATCAAACCTGCCAGGTGAATGGGTACCACATTCACCGTTAGCACCTCACCAAACACCTGGTACAGCACCAGCGCAAGAGCAAAACCCGCTACCACATTCACCGACAACCACCTTACACGCCCCAGGGCCGCCTGCCAGGAGAAATGCTCCTCATCCTCCAACTCCTCGACACTGGCACCTGCAATCTCAGAAAAATCCTCCGCCTGCTCCTCATGCAGCACATCAATCACATCATCCACCGTCACCAACCCCACCAGGTGATTGTCGCTATCAACCACCGGAACACCTAGCAGATCATACTTTGCGATGACACGCGCTACCTCTTCCTGGTCGGTGCCGGTATTGACTTTGATAACATCCGTATCCATCAGGTCTTGCAGGTGCGTCGTTGCTTCGGCTACCACCAGTTCGCGCAGTGAGACGACGCCCACAAGATGCTGCTCGCCATCCACAATGTAGAGATAATAGATCATTTCTAAGTGAGCAGAATGCTGGCGCAGGTAGACTAGCGCCTCCTCGACCGTCAGGTCTTGCGAGAGCGACAACACCTCCGTCGTCATAATACCGCCAGCCGTCTCCGCTCCATAGCGCAGCAGTTCACGAATAGGTTGCGACTCGTTGGCAGGCATCAAGCTCAGAAGACGCTCGACCTCTTCGGCGGGAAGGTCCGCCAGCATATCTGCCGCGTCGTCGGGAGCAAGGACCTCTAACAGGTCAGAGGCCCTTTCGGGATCAAGTTCGCTCAGGATAGTATATTGTAGAGAGGACTCGACTTCGTTGAGTGCATCCGCCGCCGTCTCCGTATCCAGCCTCCCCAGCATCGCTCCCGCCTCTTCAACATCGAGTTGCTCTAGAATGTCGGCGATATCAGCCGGGTGCAAATCAGCAATTTTTGTATGGCTGACATTGAGTTGTACCTTCGGCACTACGCCGCCCGCCCCCGCACTTGCCCCCGCCAAAGCTGGGGTCAACTGGCCTGTACCAACCCGCACAACCTCGATTGGCTCAACGTAATTCCAGGTGATCGTGCGCTCAGCAAGCTGAATTGGTACCACGCGGCTCAATAATTCCAGCGGTGCCAGCATACCCAGGCGACGCAGCAGCCCGCTCAGGCTGATATCGACGCCGACAAGGCGCACGGTCTTCTTGATTTGCGCCAATTTCAAATCATTGACTTTCACCACGCGGAAACCCTGTGTATCCACAATCTGCTTGTCCAGGATATCGCGCCTCAACAACAACTCATCCGGGTGTGGGGTATACGAGTCTATTTGGGACTGCTTCTCACCCCCGCGTACCACAAGATGTATCCGTTCCTCTTCCAGATTGTCAACCTGGTACCAGGGGATAATTCTATCGCTATGGCCATTGCCCATGGGCGCAGAGACCACAAGTGCTGTTACAACGGGAAATGTTTCATGCAGCGACACACATATATCATGCAATACGCCCAGGCGTCGTCCTTCAATATCATAAATGCTCTTGCGAAGCAATGTACTTAAAAAAATCATTTGAAATCACCACCTTTTTTAGAGTAATACAATCCATTCACTTATCCACATCCGTCCAATATACGTGTGGATAAGTGGATAACTAGTCTGCCCGTGTAACGAAAGTTACAAAGAACATAAGCATAAAAAGATGCTGCACATGCAAAATGGCAACAAGCATCTTCCATGCATCATTCATGCAGGGGACTATGTAACATATGGCGGGTATCCCTTTATTTAAGGGTACCAATCCATGCAGGGACTCACTGGCAGGTGGGAAAGTCCTTACTCAAGATCACATTCACCAGTGGAATTGATGTGTGTTATAAAGCCGTTGAGTAAGGTAAGGGGGTGATCAAAGAGTTGGCTACATCAGAGGAAGCGATCAATCGATACGTCTATCCAGTTACCATACCCGGCGGTGAGTAGAACCGTCCCAGCAGCAGGCACGTGCAAAAGAAACACACATAGCCTACTATGACTAGGGCCAGCGTCCATAGGTCCCTCACCTCCTTTGCCCGCCAGTTGTAGCCTTCACCAGTGGCGACGTTCTCAGTAACATCTTGCTCCAAAGCTTCTAAAAGCTCTTCTGGTGCGCCATCACAACGGCTGGGTATGACAAAAGTATTTCTGTTTAAAGTATAGCACGCCTGCCTTATTTTGGGCAAGTGGGTTAGTGTATGTAGTACAATTGGGGTCAGATTGACATACCTCACAAACCCCATCTACACCCCTACCATATAACAAAAGTCGGCAAGCCGAAGCAAAGCAAACGACCGCTGAGCCAATTTAGCCCAACGGTGGAGTTTTTACGTCCCTTTTTCTAGAGATACTATCTAGTATGGAATACCGTCAAACCGATAGTATCTCAGAAATTTGCTCACTCACGCTTCTGTTTCCTATGATGCTTCTTTTTCAACTTAATATCAGAAACAGGAGAAAATGCCGTATGAACTTTACGGGCATCAGAGCTAGTAAAATCCTCTAAGTAATTCTTTGTCACCTGAATATCGCTGTGTCCCATCTCACGAGAGAGCTTGAATATTTCGCCACCCTTTGCCAGGTACTCCTTTGCAAAGGTATGCCGAAACACATGCGCCGTAAATCTGATATGTTCTAGCCCGCTCTTACGCTGAATACGCTTGATAAGGTCTTGAACACCATCAATATGTAATGGCTTACCGCGGCCAATAAACAAAGCCGTTTCATCTGGGTCAAGAGGACGACGGTACTTGTGAATATACTTCCAGAGCAATTTACTCACCTCTGGATGTATGCCTATTTCACGCTCCCTACGACCCTTACCAAACACCTTGACAAAGCGATCATACACATTAGAGACCGTCAAGCCACACAATTCACCGATACGCATACCCGTATCAAGAAGGAGAAGCAAGATCACATAATTCCTAAAGCCTGTAGTGGTGCTTGTATCACATGTTTCAAGCATCCTCTCTATATGCTCAGGTGTGAATGCAGAGACAACACGAACAGGCACTTTAGGCGAAGTCAGGCGAGCTGATAAGTCCTGGTTTATCAACTCCTCTATATAGCACCAGTGAAAAAACGACTTATAGACACGCACACACGCACGAACTGTTGTAGGTGCCAGGGTATCACTTTCACACCGCCGACCCCTGTGATAAACCCGCTTGGCCGTCAGTAGATGCTGGATACACTGACGCAGGTAAACTATTTTTACCTGTTCGAGATCAGTGATTCTTACAGACTTTCCATCCTCCATACACACCTCTTGCAACAACCGCAATAAAACATGCAACCGATAACGGTAGTCAACAAGAGTAGCTTTTGTTCTACCCTTCACTTCACAATC
>WNFB01004070.1_pt1 | contig 15758 bp, 12 predicted proteins | sample 5400501 | NCBI WGS metagenome assembly WNFB01 (sample SAMN13153341, study PRJNA577476) | soil metagenome | isolation source: 200 cm saprolite under Douglas fir tree site 2 hole 1 | place: USA:California | collected 2015-04-18
CAACAACCGGCGCGTGCTGCCGTTCGAGTGGGGCCTGGAACACCTCGGCGGGCGGGCGGATGAGCGCGACCCGCACGGCTACCTCGACCGCTGGGTCGAGCATACGCTGGGGCAGAGCGACGCATGGTTTGCCACAGCGCCGGCGGACGATTACCGGCTCTCGGACGGCGTGCTGACTTTTTCGAGTGGGGTGGCGTCGCCCTGGGCGGCAAACAACGTCGTACACGCGCGGTTTTTCCCCGCGAAGAAGTCGGGCCCGGCGGTGGTGGTGCTGCCCAACTGGAACGCGAAGTGGGACGGCCAGGCGAACGTGTGCCGCTGGCTGAACGTTCTGGGGATTACCGCGCTGCGGTTGAGCTTGCCGTATCACGACCGCCGGGCCATCCCGGGGCACGAACGCGCAGACTATCTGGTGGGGCCAAACATCGGGTTGACGCTTGCAGCGAATCGCCAGGCGGTTACCGACGCGCGGCGGTGTTTGTGGTGGCTCGAGCAGCGGGGCTACAACCGGCTCGGGATTGTGGGCACCAGCATCGGGTCGTCCATCGGGTTTATCACGCTGGCGCACGAGCCGCTGCTGCGCGCCGGGGCGTTCTTGCACGTTTCCACGTATTTTGGCGACGTGGTGCGCACCGGCATGACCACGATGCACGTCTGGGAAAGCCTGCGCACAAAGGTCAGCGCGGAGGAGCTGCGGCGGTATTGGGCGCCGATCAGCCCGTTCCCCTACGTCGAGCGCGGGATGGGCGCGGGCAAGCGCTGCTTGATGGTCACCGCGCGCTACGACCCAACCTTTTGGCCGGAGTTTTCCCAGCTCATGCTGGAAAGGCTCCACCGCAACGGCTACCAGCACGAGGCTCTCGTTCTGCCTTGCGGCCATTATTCGCTTGAGCTGCCTCCGTTCAGCTATGTCGCGGGCCTGCGGCTCGGCACGTTTTTGTTTCAGTCGCTGGCGTAAGGGCCGTCTCTTCCCGCCGGATTAGCCTACGTTTCTCACAAGATTCGGAAGTGAAAGAGCTGCACAGGCTGAAAGCCTGCGCTACCAAACCGCCGCGTGGGGCACCCGTGCGGCTCGGCACGTTTCTGTTTCAGTCGCTAGCGTGAGGGCCGTCTCTTCCCACCGGATTAGCGCACATTTCTCACAAGATTCGGAAGTGAAAGAGCTGCACAGGCTGAAAGCCTGTGCTACCAAACCGCCGCGTGGGGCACCCGTGCGGCTCGGCACATTTCTGTTTCAGGCGCTGGCGTAAGGGCCGTATCGTCCCGCCGGATTCGTTGTCTACGCCCAGAAGAGTGGGCGCAGCCCGCCGCGGCGGGCGCCCCTACGGTGGGAGGATCGTGCGCGTCTGCGATGCCATGACGCCGTTAGAGAAAGGGCGGTTTAGAAGTGTCACGGGGCGCATTCAAATTCGCAGGATTCTCTTTGTCTTCCGCCCAGCGTTCCGCGTTTGTCCAGATGTATCGCCGGATGGCGTCCAATTCCTCGCCGTTGCGCACAACGTGCTCGTAATAATTCCGCTGCCAAAGCGGAACCCGAAGGTCCCGTTTGTGTTCATGGAAGCGTTTTGAGGCGGCAGATTTGAACGAACGCACGATCGCGGATAGAGAGCCTGGTGAAACGTTTCGTCGAAGGACTGTCGAAGTCTGACGCTGTAGGGGCGCAGCATGCTGCGCCCCTACGTTCAAAACCACGATCCCGTGAAGGTGATTTGGCATTACGACGAAAGCATCCAAGACCGCATTCGCGAAATGATAGGGAATTTCCAGCCAGCATTCGGCAACTAACCTCCCGGCCCAGTTCAGGTGGATTTGAAAATTGTCGATCTTTCCAAGTATGCATCGGTGGCGGTGGCAGCAAACAGTTACAAAATAGACTCCAGCCTGGGCATAGTCGTATTGCGGCAGCCTGATGGAGCGCCGAGAAGGTTTCGGCCTATCTGCGATCGGCATCAGCGGAGGATGTTTTGGAAGGCGGCGTTGGCGATGAGGGCAGCGACGGCGGCGATATCGGGAGCGAGGGCGCGGTCGGCTTCGAGCTTTGGCGAGACGGAGCGCACCAGCGCGTACGCTTTCTGCGCCTCGGTTCCGGTGCGCAGGGGAGCCAGCAAGTCGATCCCCTGGCAGGCGGCGAGCAGCTCGATGGCCAGGATGTTGCGGAGGTTATCGAGCATGGGGCGCAGGCGCCGCGCGGCGCTCATGCTCATGGAGACGTAGTCTTCCTGGCCGCCGGAGGTAGGAATGGAATCCACCGAATGAGGCGTGGCGAGGGCTTTGGTCTCGCCGGCCAACGCTGCCGCGGCCACTTGCGCGAGCATAAAACCGGAGTTGAGCCCGGGGTCGGCAGTGAGGAACGCCGGGAGGAGGCTGGTGTGCGGGTTGGTCATATGCTCGATGCGGCGCTCGGAGATGCCGGCGAGCGTGGCGCAAGCTACGGCCAATTGGTCGGCGGCCATCGCCAGCGGCTGGCCGTGGAAATTGCCGCCGCTGATGATCTCGCCCTGCCCTGCCGCGACCCCTTCGGCGATGAAAACCAGCGGGTTGTCTGTGGCGCTATTGAGCTCGACGGCGGCGGTTTCCCGGACCTGGGCGATGGCTTGGCGCACAGCGCCGTGCACCTGCGGGGCGCAGCGGAGGCTGTAGGCGTCCTGGACGCGCGGGTCGCGTTCAGCCGAGCGGTGGGATTCGCGGATTTGGCTGCCGCGGTTCAGGCGCAGCAGGTTGCGCGCGGAAATATCCTGGCCGGGATAGGGTCGCGCCCGGGCGATGCGGGGGTCAAACGCCGAGGGGCTGCCGCGCAGCGCATCGAGGGAAAGCGCCGCGGCAACGTCGGCAGTGTCCGCCAGGACTTGCGCCTCGCGCAGCGCGAGGCAAAGCAGCGCCAATGTGCCCTGGGTACCGTTCAGCAACGAGAGGCCTTCCTTGGCTTCCAGGGCCAGCGGCGCGATGCCGGCGCGGCGCAAGGCTTCATCGCCGGGAAGCTTTTCTCCGCCCGCGATGGCCTCGCCTTCACCGATCACGACTTGCGCCAAGTGCGCCAGGGGCGCCAGATCGCCCGAAGCTCCCACCGAGCCCTGCGAAGGGATTACGGGATGGACGCGGCGGTTGAGCAGCGCGCAGAGCACGTCCACAACGATCGGGCGCACGCCGCTCAAGCCTTTCGCCAGCGCATTCGCGCGCAGGAGAATCACTGCGCGCGTTTCTGCCTCGCTCAACGGCGGCCCAACGCCGCAGGCGTGGCTGCGCACGAGGTTGAGCTGCAAGCGGCGAATCTGATCGGCGGAGATGCGCACCTCGGCCAGCTCGCCGAAACCTGTATTGACGCCGTAAGCGGTCGTGCCGGAATCCGCCAGCTGCTCGACCACCGCCCGCGACGCCTTCATGCGCTCGCGCGCGCCGGGAGCGAGCGCTACGGCGGCGCCGGCAAAGACAACGGTGTCGAGCTGTTCAAACGTCAGGTGGTTGCCGTTGATCTCAAGCGCAGTCATCCGCGAATTCCCGTGCCGACGGTGATGACTCCCGGAATCTTCATCTGCCCGGCGTCCGCGTAGCGCCCGAGCGAGGCAACGATCTCGCGCACCGCTTCGCCGCGCCGCTCCGTGAGCAGGGCGTCAATGAGCGGACGGAACGGCGCTGCCGCTTCCGCAAACTGCTGCCAATATTCCTCGGGAGGGCCGTCCCAGACCATCGTGATCGGGCGTTCTTCTTCGTGCGCCTCCTCGAAGCCCGCCTGCGCCAGAGCCCGGCACAGCTTGCCGGGCACGGAGAATCTGAACGGATGCGGAGCGTCCGGGTCGCGCGGCGGCGGCTGGACGTACTTCTCGAGCACGCCGACCGTCGCAGCGTAGACGGGCTGGTCCGCCGGCCCCCAAACCACATAGACAGCGCGGCCGCGGGGCTTCAGCACGCGGCGCGCTTCGCGCAGCGCTTTCAGGTGGTCGGCGAAAAACATCACCCCGAAGCGACAGGTGATGCGGTCGAAGCTCCGGTCGGGGAAGGGAAGCGCTTCAGCGTCCACCAGGCGGAACACGAGGTTCGAGAGGCCACGGGCTGCCGCGTTCTCCTCCGCTGCGGCGAGGATGCCGGCATCGATGTCCGTGGCGGTGAGGCAGCCGCCGGGCACGATAGCCGCGGCCACGGAAAGCGCAGGCTCGCCCATGCCGCTCGCGAGATCGAGCACTTCGAGGCCCGGCCGGAGGCCGGCGGCCTCGACAATCGCCTGCGTGGCGCCGCGGAGGAAAACCGCCAGCTTGGGATACCACTTGCTGCGCGCCGCCGTGGTTTTCTGGTCGCTCCACTGCTTGCGTGTCTCTTCGCGAAGCCGCTCGATTTCCGGTGAGCTCATCGTGGGTCAAGCACGCGCCGAAGCAGCGTGCTGCGGCGCCAAGAGCCGGCGGTATTTTGCAGGCAGCGATTTCGGCCGGCCGCAGCGGTCGCACACGACGTGCGTGGTCTCCCCGGTGGCCAGCCGCTCGCGCCTCGCGTCATGGAGGATTTCGTAGACGAAGCGCAGGGTGCGGCTGCGCGCCTCGCTGAGGCGCGTGCGGATGCACAACAGATCGTCGTAGCGCGCGGGGCGCAGGTAGCGGCAGCGCGCCTCGGCGACGACAATGTGACAATCATCCACGGTTTCCATCTCTTTGTAGCTGAAACCCATCTGGCGGAACAGCTCGACGCGGCCGACTTCAAACCAGGTGAAAAAGTTGCCGTAATAGACGAAGCCCATCTGATCGGTTTCCGCGTAGCGCACACGCACGGTGGTTTCGTAGACGTCTTTCATCGGCAGGGAAGTGTAATGGAAGGGAGGCAGAGAGGGAAAGAGGCAGAGAAGCAAGGCCAGCGGCGGGCGTTCGCCGCCATCGGCCAGACATCCGCGGCTTGGATCCCGCAACACCATCCGGGACGCGCCCTGCGCCGGGCGGAATCTAGCCGCCGGACCATTTCGGCTCGCGTCCCGCAACACCATCCGGGACGCCCCCTTCGCTGGGCGGCGCCTAGCCGCCGGACCATTTCGGCCCGCGTCCCGCAACACCATCCGGGACGCGCCCTGCGCCGGGCGAGGCCTAGCCGCCGGACCATTTCGGCTCGCGTCCCGCAACACCATCCGGGACGCGCCCTGCGCTGGGCGGCGCCTAACCGCCAGGCCATTTCGGGTCGCGCTTTTCGAGAAAGGCGCTCACGCCCTCCCGAAAGTCCGGGGTCGAGCGAATGCGGGCATTCTCAGCGACGGCCTGCTCGAGTCCGCGGTCAATTTCCGCCGCGGCGAAATTGCACAGGAGCCGCTTGGTACGGGCCAGGCTGGTGGGACTCGCGGCCAGCAGGGCCGAGGCCAATTCCCGCGCCGAGGCCATCAGCTTTTCCGCGGGGACGAGCTCAGTGACCAGGCCTATCCGGCGAGCTTCTTCGGCGTCCACGATGCGGCCGGTGAGCAGCAGGTCGCGAGCGTGCTTCTCGCCGATCTGGCGCGTCAGGAAGACGGCGACGAGCGCGGGAATGAAGCCGATGCGAACTTCGGCATAGCCGAACTTGGCCTCCGGCACGGCGAGGGTGAAGTCGCAGAGCGCGGCGATACCGCAACCCCCAGCGATGGCAGGGCCGTTCACCGCGGCGATGAGCGGGGCGGGGAAGCTCCAGAGCCGACGAAACATTTGCGCCATGCGCCGCGAATCGTCCAGGTTCTGCTGGGGCGACTGCCGGGCGATGGCCGCCAAGGCGTCGAGATCCATGCCCGAGCAGAAGGCTTTGCCGGCACCGGTCAGGATGACCACGCGCGCAGGGCCGGCTTCAATCTCCTGGAGCGCGGCCAGCAGCTCCTCGATCATCTCGCCGGAGATAGCGTTGCGCTTCTCCGGGCGGTTGAGCGTGATGGTGGCGATTTCGCCCTGGGTCTCGAGCGTCAGAGCCGCGTAAGACATGCGGGAAGCATAGAGGCAGGCAAGCAGGGAAGCAAGGGCGCCGAGTCGAAAGTCCTTGCATGCAAGGACGGAGCGACGCGAGGGAGGCCAAGAGGTCTCGGTGCTTTCCGGGCTTTTTAGTTCTTCCTTGCTTCTTCGCGGGCGTGCTTGCTGCGAATCTGGTTGGTCATCTCGATGGCGGGCTCGAGGGCTGCCGGATCGATCCCGGCCGCGACGCCGCGGGCGGCGAGGGTGCGCACGACGGTTTCGGTAGCAATGTTGCCGACGAGCTCGTCGCCGGCAAACGGGCAGCCGCCGAGGCCGGTCAGTGCGCTATCGAAGCGCCGGCAGCCAGCCTCGTATGCCGCCAACACCTTTTCGACCGCGCCTTCCGGCCGGCTGTGCAGGTGGACGCCCAGCTCGATGCCCGCCACGCAGTCCTTTGCTCTGCGGTAGAGCGCGGCGACCTGCTCCGGCGTTGCGGTGCCCACCGTATCGGCCAGCGAAACGGTGCGCACACCAATGTCCTTCAGCCATTCAAGCGTCTCTTCGACAATTTCCGGCCCCCATGGCTCCTCATAGGGGTTGCCGAAGGCCATGGAGATGTACACGACGAGGCTGCGCCCCGCGGCCCGGGTGTGTTTCTTCAGCTTCTCGACCAGCGCGCGTGATTCCACACGGGACATATTGGCATTGGCGCGGCGGAAATACGCCGAGATGGAGTACGGATAGCCCAGCGTGGTCACCCCCGGCGCGGCCAGCGCGCGCTCCATGCCCTTTTCGTTGACCACGATGCCGATAATCTCCGGCGGCTCGGCGCCCGCGGGCAGGGAAGCGGTCAGCGCCTTCATCACCTCTTCGCTATCGGCCATCTGCTTGACGTGCTTGGGCGAGACGAAACTAACCGCGTCGATATGCCTGAACCCGGCTTCCACCAAGCGCTTCAGGTATTCGGCCTTGACCGAAGTGGGGATGAATTCAGGCAGGCCCTGCCAAGCATCTCTTGGACATTCGATGAGCTTTACGCTTTCCATGGGAGTCGAAAACAGTCTAAAGTTGAAAGTTGAAAGTTAAAAGTCGAAACTCCTTCAACAGCCCGCTCAGTTTGTGCGCTCTACTTTCGACTGTCGACTCTCGACTTCTCTCAGGTTTGCAAAACGCCCGTCTTGAATTCGCGGACCTCGGGGTTAAGCGCCGCGGCCTCGAGCGCCCAGATGAGCGCCTCGCGGGTGAGCGCCGGGTCGATGATTGCGTCCACCCAAAGCCGCGCGGCGGCGTAGCGCGGGTCGGTCTGGTGCTCGTAGGTCGCGCGGATGGACTCGTGCAGGTCCTTCTTCTCCTTCTCGGAGAGTTTTTTGCCCTCGCGCTCGAGCTGCTTGATCTTGATTTCGACCAGCGTGCCCGCCGCGGAATCCCCGCTCATCACCGAGTAGCGCGCCGTGGGCCAGGCGAAGATGAATCGCGGGTCGTAGGCTTTGCCGCACATGGCGTAGTGGCCTGCGCCGAAGCTGCCGCCGCAGATCACCGCGATCTTCGGCACCACGCTGTTGGACACGGCGTTGACCATTTTCGCTCCGGCGCGGATGATGCCGCTCCATTCGGCCTCTTTGCCCACCATGAAGCCGTTGACGTCGTGGAGGAAGATGAGCGGCACGAGGTTCTGGTTGCAGTCAAGGATGAACCGCGCGGCCTTTTCCGCCGATTCGGTGTAAATCACCCCGCCGAACTCGATGCGCCGCTCGCCCGTGCCCGCCGCGGCAGTCTGGACGTGCTTTTTCTGGTTGGCCACAATGCCCACCGCCCAGCCGCCGACACGCGCGTAGCCGCACAGCAGCGTTTGACCGTATTCAGCGCGGTACTCTTCCCAGCGGCCGGCGTCCACGATGCGCGCGATCACCTCGCGCATGTCGTACTGCCGGGCAGGGTCGCCGGAGAAGATGCCGTAGATTTCCTCGCTGGGGTACGCTGGCGGCGCAGGGTCGGTGTGGTCGAAGCGCGCCCGAGCGGGATGACCGAACTTGTCCACCAGCTCGCGAATGCGGCGGATGCAGGAGTCGTCGTCCGGCTCGCGGAAGTCAATCGTGCCGCTGATCTGCGCATGCACCTTCGCGCCGCCCAGTTCTTCGGCGGAAACTTTCTGGCCGATAGCCGCCTGCACCAGCGCCGGCCCCGCCAGGAACAACCCCGAGCCCTCGGTCATCAGGATGTGGTCGCACATCACCGGGAGGTAAGCGCCGCCGGCGACGCACATGCCCATGATGGCGGTGATTTGCGGGATGCCCATCGCGCTCATCACCGCGTTGTTGCGGAAGACACGGCCGAAATCGTCGGTATCGGGGAACACGTCTTCCTGGAGCGGGAGGAAAACCCCGGCCGAGTCCACCAGATAAATCGTGGGGATGTGATTTTCCATGGCGATGTTCTGCGCGCGGATGACTTTCTTTGCGGTCATGGGGAAAAAAGCGCCCGCCTTGACCGTGGCGTCGTTGGCGATGACCATCATCAGGCGCCCGCAGACGCTTCCGAGTCCCGTCAGCGTGCCCGCGGCGGGCGCGCCGCCCCATTCGTCGTACATTTCGTGCGCGGCGTAGATGCCCAGCTCAAAAAAATGCCTTCCAGGGTCCAGCAACTTGGCCACGCGCTCGCGCGCGGTTAGCCGGCCTTTCTTGTGTTGCGCCTCGATGGCTTTGGCGCCGCCGCCTCGGCGAATCTGCTCCTCTTGATTCTTGATTTCGGTGAGCAAGTCCACCATTTGGCGGGTATTTTTCTGAAAATCAGTTGACTTGCGGTTGACGCGTGTTTCTAGGACGGAACTGGACAATTGGGCGACCTTTCCCGCTGGCCTCTCTATGTGCCAAGCCCTGCGATCCGGCCGGTCATTCAGTATACGTTGTTCGGGCCGAGTTAGGCGAGCCGCGGCGCTGGCGTCGCTGGCGTCACGCCAGTTCCGCCCCGCTGGGCGATGGGACATCGAGCGCACCAGCAGAGAAGCGGAGGCCCGCTCCTACGTCCGTCCGCTCACCGCGTGTGCGAGCTGGAAGGCCGTGTGGATGACGCTCTCCGGCGCCACGACGCGGTTGACCAGACCCCAGGCGTGCGCTTCGTCGGCCGTGATACTGCGGCCGGTTGCCAGCAGCTCGAGCGCCCGAGCGCGACTCCCCGCGCCCAGAGCACGCGCCAGGCGCTGCGTGCCGCCCCAGCCGGTGATGATCCCCAGGCCGGCCCCGGGATGACCAAATATCGCGCCGCTCGAGGCGACGCGCAGGTGGCAGGCGAGCGCCAGATCCAAGACGCCGCCGAGACAGTAACCGCGGATGGCAGCCACGACGGGTCTTGCGTGCTGCTCAAGCTTCCGCATCAGGGCTTGGCCGCGAGCAGAAAAGCGCACAGCCTCGAGCGGGTCGAGTGCGGCAATTTCGGCGAGGTCGGCGCCCGCGGCGAAGCACCTCTGCGTGCCCGTGATGACAACCGCGCGCACGTCCGGCGTTTGTTTGGAGGCTTGGAATAGCCGGTGGAGCTCTTCCAGCACCGCGCGAGTCAGGCGAGGGAAGCCGGAGGGGTCGTCGAGTTCAATCAGAAGAAGGCCGTTGGACTGGCTGGCGCGCACGGCATCCGTTCCGAGGGGGGCCGCGGCGGGCACGGCGGCGTCAGGCCTTCTGGCCGGCGCTGCGGCGGACAAATTCGACGATTTCTTGCGTGGGTGTTCCGGGGAGGAACACGGCAGCGATGCCGGCCTTTTTCAGTCCCGGGATGTCGGCCTCGGGGATGATGCCGCCGACCAGCACGGTGACCTCTTGCATCCCCTTTTGGCGGAGCAGCTCCATCAACTGCGGGCAGAGGGTGTTGTGCGCGCCGGAGAGGATCGAGAGCCCGATGACGTCCACATCTTCCTGCGCTGCGGCCGAGGCTATCATCTCCGGGGTCTGGCGCAGACCGGTGTAAATCACTTCCATCCCGGCGTCGCGCAGCGCGCGGGCGATAATCTTAGCGCCGCGGTCGTGGCCGTCCAGCCCCGGCTTGGCAATCAGCACCCGTATCTTCTTTTCCGGCATCGGACGCGAGGATACTTCAGAACGGGTCTTCAGGGGTAGGGGCACAGCATGCTGTGCTCCTACAGTTCACTCGAGGTCGCGCAGGAAATCGTCGAGGAGGGAATTGAAGCGGGCGGGTTCGTCAACGAACAACGCGTGTCCGACGCCGTCGAAGGCCTCGAGGCGAGAACCGGCGATGCGCTTCTGCATGTCCTGGTAAATCGTGATCCATGGACTCTGCGCGACGACGAGCAGGGTCGGCTTGTTGATTTTCGCCAGCGCCGGGCGGTAGTCGCTGGTGAAGAGGCCCACAAACAGTGCCACGGCTGAGTTGGTCGGCGTGCGCAAAGAAGCTTCCGTCAGGCGCTTCAGATACTCCTCGCTCTGCGGCTTCTTGAACATTGACGGAACAAACGCTTGCGTTTGCGCGCGCCGGTCTTTTTGAAAGCCCGTAGCCCATTGCCACATCTGTGGCGTCAGCTTCGAGTCGTAGTCGACGCCCGCCCAGCCGTCCACGAGCACCAGGCCAGCGAGGGTGTCGGTGCCAAACTGGTCCACGTAAGCGACGGCCTCGCTGACTCCCATCGACCACCCGATGAGCACAACCGGGGCAAGGTGCAACTGGTCAACCACAGCCTTGATGTCGCGTGCCCGAGCGGCGGGGTAGTGGCCTTCGGAAGGCTGCGAGGAATCGCCCTGGGAGCGCGGGTCCATCGCCACAACCCGATGGGTTTTCGCAAAGTGCGCGATCTGCTGCTCCCAAATCCACGCCGGCATCGTCCAGCCGGGGATAAACAGCATGGAAGGCTGTTGGCGCATGTCGTAAAGAGAGACCTGGCCCTTGGTCATCGCACCGGGGGACGGAGTCCCGCCAACCTGCATGCTGCCGACGGTTCGCACCTCACCAGCTTCGAGGTAATGGATCTTGATGCCGTCGGGCGTGGTGACAAACCCGCTCTTCGTGGCTGGCGGTTCCGGCGGCTGCGCAATGGCCAATGGCACCAGCGCCAAACCGGCAGCCACGAAAAGAATCTGCCGTAGCTTCATGCGCAGTTTCATTTCCCGTTCCATTCGACAAGGACTCGCTTTATTGCTCCCCGATACGCTGATTTCCCGCGTCGACGGCGGCTCAGGTGACGGCGACTTCTTCGTAGGTGCCAAAGACGGCGCGCAGGGTGTCGCAAATCTCGCCCAGCGTGGCGTAGGCTTTGACGGCCTCGTAGATGAAAGGCATCAGGTTTTCGGTTCCTTCGGCGGCCTGGCGAAGCGAGGCGAGGCGGCGGGAGACTTCGTCGTTCGAGCGTTTGCCGCGCAGCTTGCGCAGCCGCGCCGCTTGGCGTTCGGCCACGGTCTCGTCGATGGTGAGGGTCTCGATGGGTTTTTCCTCGGCGAGGTAATCGTTGACCCCGACGATGATCTTCTCCTTCCGGTCCACGGCGAGTTGATAGCGGTAGGAGGCTTCCGCGATTTCGCGTTGCGGGTAGGAGCGCTCGATGGCCGCAACCATTCCGCCGAGCGCGTCGATCTTCTCGATGTAGTCCCAGGCGCCGCGCTCGACCTCATTGGTCAACGTTTCGACAAAGTACGACCCGCCGAGCGGGTCGGCGGTGTTCGTGACGCCGCTTTCGTGGGCGATGATCTGCTGGGTGCGCAGCGCCACGGTAGCGGCAAACTCCGTGGGCAGCGCCCAGGCCTCGTCGAGCGAGTTGGTGTGCAGCGACTGCGTGCCGCCCAGCACCGCCGCGAGCGCCTGGAGGGCGGTGCGCACGACGTTGTTGTACGGCTGCTGCGCCGTCAGCGAGCAGCCGGCGGTCTGCGAGTGGAAGCGCAGCGCCCACGAGCGCGGGCTTTTCGCGCCAAAGCGCTCGCGCATAGTCTTGTACCAGATGCGCCGCGCGGCGCGGTACTTCGCAATTTCTTCGAAGAAGTCGTTGTGCGCGTTGAAGAAAAAGGACAGCCGTGGCGCAAACTCGTCCACCTCCAGACCGCGCCGCAGGGCCCAGTCCACGTACTCGATGGCGTCGCGCAGGGTAAAGGCCAGCTCCTGGATGGCCGTGGAGCCGGCCTCGCGGATGTGGTAGCCGCTGATGGAGATGACGTTGAACTTCGGCGTGTGCCGCGTGCCGAACTCGAACGTATCAATCACCAGCCGCATCGAGGGCGCGGGCGGATAGATGTACTCCTTCTGCGCGATGTATTCCTTGAGGATGTCGTTCTGAATGGTGCCGGAGATCTTCTTCCAGTCGGCGCCTTGCTTTTCGGCCACGGCCAGGTACATGGCCCAGATCACGGCCGCGGGCGAGTTGATGGTCATCGAAGTGGTGACGTCGCCCAACGGGATCTGATCGAACAGCACCTCCATGTCGGCGAGCGAGCTGATGGCCACGCCGCATTTGCCCACTTCGCCTTCCGACAGCGGGTGGTCGGAGTCGTAGCCCATCAGCGTGGGCAGGTCAAACGCGACCGAGAGCCCCGTCTGACCTTGCGTCAGCAGGTAGCGGAAGCGCTGATTGGTATCTTCCGCGGTACCGAAGCCGGCGAACTGCCGCATGGTCCACAGGCGCCCGCGGTACATGGTCGAGTGGATGCCGCGCGTGTAAGGCGGCTCGCCGGGATGACCGAGGCCGCGCTCAGGGTCCCAATCGGGCAAATCTGCGGGGGTGTAGAGCCGGCGAATGGGATGGCCAGAGATGGTGGTGAACTCGGCCTGGCGCTCAGACGACTTTTCCAGCGCGGGCTCGAGCGTGTTTTCCTCCCACTCGTGCTCGCGCGGTGAAGGTGTCCGCTTCGCCTTGGGCTCCTTGACCAGTGGCTCTTCCCCGGGGGGGTCTTGGCCCATTTGCAAGAGCTCCTTTCGGCCATCTTAAGCTAAGCGGTTGAGGCGAGCAAGGCGGTGCGCGTGAGAGCAGCGTTCTGCCGGCGCGCGAGCGCAAGGCGGAAAAAGACCGGCCCAGCGAAGCAGCGGCCGCCGGGCCGGTGAGATGGCTCCGGCCGGGATGCGGTGGTCAGTAGCCAGCCCTGGGGCCGATGATTTCGCCGCGCACGTTGCCCGCGCACTTCCACGCTCTGCGCCGCGGCCAAGTCGCGCTGCGCCTGGATGACGAAGAAGATGGTGGAAGCGCCGAGCTGGTATTTCTTCTGCTCGGCATCGAGCGTCTGTTCGCCGAGGACGCGGGCCTTTACAGCCGCGTCCACGCGCGCGCGGTCCTGTTCCAGCGCGATCTGGGCGTTGCGCACTTCGACGACGACGCTGTTCTGCAGCCGTTGCAAGGAGGTCTCCGCTTGGCGCTGCTCGAGCCGCGCCCGCGCGCTATCCGCCTGTGCCGAGCGGTTGCGGATAGGGATGTTCAGGCTGAGCTGCAAGGTGTAAGTGGGGAAGTTATTGTTGAAGATGGCGTCCCAGGCGTCGCTCAAGCCCGATTGGGCCAATGTGGTGGGAGACAGAACGGGGAAGGAGGTGAAATTGCCGGTTGGCGCCCCGCTGGCGGTCACAACGGGACTATTCAGATTGGCGGTAAAGGCGCCGGTGGGCGTGCCAGGAATCTTGGAGTTGCCAGCCAGCCCGGCCCAGCCGTATTGGCCGAACAGGGATAGCACGGGCAGCAGGGCATTGCGCGTCGCACGGACGTTGATGTCGCGGTTCAACAGGTCCACCTGCGCCTGGCGCACGTCGGGGCGCTTCTCCGAGGCTTCTTTGACGGCGTCCTGAATGGGCGTGATTTCGATTTGCGGCGGCACCGCGGCCGTGTCGGTGGGAATAATCTCAACCGCCAGAAAAGCGGCGTCCATTGGGTTCTTGCTGATGGCGTTTTTCAGCAGCGTTTGCTGCTGCAACTGAACCGTCTGCGAGACGATCAAGTCCTGGCGCGCGCGCGCCACCTCAGCTTCGGCGCGCACCACTTCGATAGGCGCCAGCGTCCCGATCTCCACTTGGCGCTTGTTGTCGGTATAGAGTTTGTCGGCCAGGGCCACCGAGCGCCCTTTGACTCTTACGTCCTCGCGCGCAAACACCAGCTCCCAGTACAGGTTTTCGGTCTGCACCACCGTGGTGATGACCTGCTGCGCAAAGCTCAGATCGGCGATCTTTTTGTTGTTCTTGGCGATGCGGATGAAGCGCGCATTCGGCAGCAAGCCGAAGCCATTCAACAGCTGCTGGGTGAACGAGAGGAACAGCGTCGAGTTCAGGCTGGGATTGAAAAGCGCCGCCGGCGAGGTGGTCGAGAACCGGTTGTTATTCCACGTCACAGCCAACCCCGTGCCCGTGTGAAAAGCCTGGGAATAGCTGACGTTGCCCGTGATGGTGTGGGAGGTCAGCGCGCCTGCTCCGGTCAGGCCGACACCGGACTGAATGGGGTTGTTCACCGGCGTTTTCCGGTGGTCCGTGCCCAGCGTCGCCGTGACCTGCGGGTCGAAGGTCTGGGCGGGAATGGTGCCCAGCACCGAAGCCGTGCCGGTGCCCGCCAAGCCCCGCGCGGCACCGCCGGCCTTGGTGCGCAGGATGTCGGTTTCTGCAATCCACGGGGTGTAGCGCTGCACTTCAATGTCCAGGTTGTTCTCGAGCGCCAGGGCGATAGCATCCTGGAGGCTCAAAGACATCTTCCCGTCCTGGATGAGCTGCTGGACCCGCAGTGAGTTGGTGAAACTCGGTTGTGCTACGCGAATCGGGGCATACGGCCCGAAGATGTTGGGGAACGGCGACCGCCCCTTGGAATAATCGTGCTCTGAAATCGGCAGCCGGTATGCCGGCACCTGAGTCTGCGCACCTTGCTGCTCGCTGCCGGACGCCTGGCCGTAGGCAGGCGCGACCGGCGCGGTGGTCACCAGCGCCGCCAGCATCAGGACAACGGCGGAACGCAATAGCCTTGCGATCATGGTTTTCCCTCTCTCTGCAAATGGATTTGGATCAACTTGTTTCCGGCAAGCACCAAGCTTTTGTAACGTCCAAGCGTGTGGATTTGTTTCAACTAAATTAACCGGCTGCTGAAAAAAACCGCCCGTGTCGTCCTGATCTCCGGCCTGGGCGGGACAACCAGCATTTACGGCCGGGATTCCTCGTCCCGCCCACGCCGGGACTCAGAATGAAAAGCGGGCCTTTTCCGCTCCCCACAGAAATCCGCAGGGCCTTGAAGAACCCCCGACCCTGCAAGCTTAGACGCGCGAACAGCAGCCAGGTCGCAGCAATTCGCCCGCGGCTCAGAACCGCCAGTCTAACAGCCGCACCATTCCTTGACAATGCGGGACGGCGTCGCTACCCTACGCGCCGCGCAGTAACCCGCGCGATACTGCGGGTTCGCAGAACGCAGGGTGGAAATGCGACCTGAAGAGGTGCAGAGGCTTCTGGAATCGGCCGGGGCCATTCGCCAGGGCCATTTCGAGCTTTCCTCCGGCCTGCACAGCGGCACCTACGTCCAGTGCGCGCTGGTCCTCCAGCATCCGCGTTACGCCGAGCAACTCGGCCGCGCCTTGGCGGCGGAGTTCTACGACCTGCAAGTGGACTGCGTGGCCTCGCCCGCCATCGGCGGGATTATCCTGGGTCAGGAAGTGGCGCGCGCGATTCTCCCGCGGCCCGGCGGAGCGGGCGCCCGGGCCATCTACGTCGAGCGGGATGCCAGCGGCTCGATGACCCTGCGCCGGGGCTTCGAGGTCGAGCCGGGCGAGCATGTCCTGGTGGTCGAAGATGTTTGGACGACGGGCGGCTCGACGTGCGAAACCATCCGCGTGGTCGAACAGGCCGGGGGACGCGTGGTGGCGGCCGGCGCCCTGATTGACCGCGGCGGGGGCCGGCTGGAGTTGCCTGTGCGCGCCGAAGCCCTAGTCGAGCTCCGCATCGCCAGCT
>WNFB01002589.1_pt1 | contig 15752 bp, 13 predicted proteins | sample 5400501 | NCBI WGS metagenome assembly WNFB01 (sample SAMN13153341, study PRJNA577476) | soil metagenome | isolation source: 200 cm saprolite under Douglas fir tree site 2 hole 1 | place: USA:California | collected 2015-04-18
ATTGAATGGGTGCTGGATCCCGGAATTATTTCACATCAGAAATTGGACGGATGAGAGTTACTCAGCAGTACGTGAGAATTTTGAGGTAACGCGTGAAACATTTGGGGCGACACAAAATACGAGAGATCGCTCCGGGGCAGATAGAACCCCTGAACGGCGGTTACACGTCTACAAATTCCTACAAGAAGGCAAGATGCTTATTTTCAACAATGGCGACCCCGCTCTCTTCAACCCAATTGCAAACAGCGTGCTCTCAACTTTGTCAGGACTTCATCAACAAGGGAAGTTGCGAGATCCAACTGATGTAATAACCCACCTCGCGATCGCCCGGAGACCAGTAGAGATCGCGTCAAAGCTTCTGACTGACTTTACGCGAAATGACATGCGTCGTGTCGGTGGAAAGCCCCATGACTTGGCAATCGCACCGAATGGTCAAATGACTTCCACAACAGGTGACGGATGATCGCTTCGTTCGTAACTAGCCCTCAGACATCGATGATTCGGATGCTGCCGGTTGGAAATAGCACCACCAAACCTGCCAATCTTTTCTCCCCTAACGACGCCCGTTGCTGCTGACGCGTGCATCAGCGCCCTGCTGAGTCTCGCCGTAGTGAAGTCACGCGGCCCGCTCCCAGCGGGTGGCACAGACTGTTCGACGCTCCGTTCGACCATCGGTCTGAACGGAGCTAGTTTCTGGGCCAAGCGTGGCTGAACGAGAGGGCGAGCCAGCAGGGCGCTGGCAAGAGCGGAAGCAGCGCGGGCGTCGGTCTGAGCTACTTGCTAGGATTTTGCTTTGATCGTGGACTGGGAGTCTGAATCGGTGGCCTCACCACTTTCTTCCTCGGCAGGCTTTTCTTCTTCCGGCACATCGAACCACTGGACCAGCATCTCGTCCCACCAGGCTTCATCGATCTCTTTCCCAGGATCGTTGCCCAGAAACGCCACATCATCCTTCGTGACATCTGGACCAACCAGCTGAGGTTGAAACTTGGCTCGATCGATGACTTCCTTCGTCGCGTACCCTCCGATAATCCAGGAATCAGGATCGGCCCGGCGCGACTTGTAGGCCTTAAGCCCGATCTTGAAATACATGAAAATCTGCTGTTGAGCGGGATCCCCCACACCAGATTGCGGCAGCCCCAAAGTCTTTTCAATTTTCTTGCGCCAATGCCGGTCGTCGTAACGCGACGTAATCAGCTGGAGCATGGTCTTTCCAAGTTCGGCATCAAGCGGCATGGTACTCGTATTCTCTCTTATGATCTCAGATGTTGTTTGAAAAATCCTGTGGCACGCGCCCAAGCGTCTTTGGCCGCCTCCGGCCGATACACGGTCTTATCCGTATCCCGGAAAAAGGCATGAGGCGCGCCGGGATACGTTTTGATCTCGCCGGACTTATTATACTTCTTGAAGCCTGCCGCGAGCCGCTGGACATCCGCCTTGGTAATCCAGCCATCATCCTCCCCATAGAAATACAAAACAGGAGCCGACAACTGTTGCAGCGGAACATCCGGATTCGGCACCTGACCATAGAACGGCACGGCTGCCTTGATCTCTTTGTTCACGCAAGGCAACATAAGCGCATAGGACCCGCCCATGCAGAATCCGGTCACCCCGATGCTGGTGGCGTCGACTTCAGGAACGGACTTCAGATAGACCACGGTGGCGTTGAGGTCCTTGAGTCCATCCTCCTGCTGCAGCGTATTCATAAGCGTGCCTGCCTCACCGGGATCGGTCGTGAGGGCGTACCCCAACCGAGAGTACAGATCCGGGGCAATCGCTACATAACCCTCAGCGGCAAAGCGCCGTACCACGTCTTTGATGTGTTCGGTCAGTCCCCACCATTCCTGAATCACGATAATCGTGGGGCGTCGCTCTTTGGTCTGCGGGGCTGCCACGTAGGCCCGCATCGTCACCTTGTCGCTGGGATACTGGACCAGTGTTTCTCTGATTGACTCGGCCATGTCCATCTCCGACTTGTTGGGATTGGCTAAATGAATCATTGCGTCATTGCTTTACTGAAACAATGGTGCAATGGTTCACATGGTAATTTCTTCAGTTCCCCGCCAACATCATCTCTGCAATCTTCACGGTCGGACTGGCAATGCGCCCGCGAAACACGAGATCGCTGCCGATCATCTCAATCCCCGCAAACATATCTTTCAGGTTGCCCGCAATCGTAATCTCTTCCACGGGATAGGCCAACTCGCCCCCTTCGATCCAAAATCCTGCGGCTCCCCGTGAATAATCACCGGTGACCATGTTGATGCCGAAACCGATGAGGTCCGTGACATAGAGGCCCTCTTTCACCGTCTTGATAATGTCTTGCGCCGTCTTTGTCCCTGGCGCGAGATAGAAATTCGTGGGACCGACCGATGGATTCTCGCCGACGCTACGCGAGGCATTGCCGGTCGAGGCCAAACCGAGCTTCCTTCCTGAATAGGTATCGAGCAGATAGCTCTTCAATATCCCTCGCTCCACTACTGTCGTCTTCCTGGTGGGCAAACCTTCGCCATCGAACGGTCGAGAGCCCAAGCCTCCAACCACTCGCCCATCGTCGTAAACCGTGACATACTCCGGAGCGAGCGATTTGTCTAATTGGCCTGCTAGGAACGAAGCCCCTTTATAGAGCGAGTACCCTGACACCGCACTGCAAAGATTCCCCATGAGACTTCCGGCCGTTTCTGAATCGAAGACGACAGGAACTCGTTGGGTTGCCACTTTCTTCGCTCCGAGCTTTCGGACCGTCCGCCGCGCCGCTTCTAGTCCCACCGCCTCCGGGGAATCCAGCTTAGCGAATTTCCGTTGCACAGCGTACCAGGAATCGCGTTGCATGGCCCCAGTCTCCGGATCGGTAGCCACGGGCGACACCGACATTGAGAAACTGGAACTCTGGTACTCCCCCAGGAATCCGTGACTGTTACCCAGCACCACGCGCCCCGAGGAGGAATCGAAGTCGCCTCCTTCAGAATTCGTCACACGCTCATCCGTAGACATGGCTGCAGCCTCGACCCGTTTGGCAAGCTCAATCTGCTGCTCCGTATTCAGTCTAGTCGGATCGTAGAGATCCAAATCCGGCTTCGCTCCCGCCAGCTGATCCGCCGCCGGCAAGCCGGACACCTGATCTTCCACCACAGCCTTCGCCAAGGTACAGGTCTCGGCAACGAGTTGATTCAAGGAGTCCGCTGTGAAATCGGAGGTGGAGGTGCTGGCTGAGCGTTTTCCGACAAACACGCGCATGCCGAGATGCTTCTCCCGCGCTTTTGTGAGGCGATCGACAGCACCCAACCGGACTTGCACCGAAAAGGTTTCGCCATCGGCAATAATGATGTCCGCTTCCGTCGCCCCACCCCGCTTCGCCTTGGCCAAGAGATCCATGGCGAGCTGACTATACCCACCGTACTGTCGTACCGGCTGATTCATCGCTGTGTCCCGCCCACTGTGATTTCGTCGATTCGAATGGTCGGCAGGCCGACGCCCACTGGAACAGACTGCCCTTCCTTGCCGCAGGTGCCAATGCCCTCGTCGAGCTTGAGGTCGTGCCCGACCATCGAGACCTTGGTGAGGATCTCCGGCCCACTGCCGATCAATGTCGCGCCCTTGACCGGCCTCGTGACCTTCCCTCCCTCGATCAAGTAGGCTTCGCTGGCGGAAAATACGAATTTACCGTTCGTGATATCCACCTGCCCACCACCGAATGACACGGCATACAGTCCACGGTCGACCGAGCGGATGATCTCCTCTGGATCCGATGTTCCGGCTAACATAAACGTATTGGTCATTCGCGGCAACACCACACTTTGGTAACTTTCTCGCCGCCCGTTGCCGGTCACGGGAATGCCCATCAGACGCGCGTTCAATTTGTCAGTGATGTAGCCGCGCAGAATCCCCCGCTCGATGAGTACCGTACGACCGGTCGGGGTTCCTTCATCATCCATGTTGAGCGAGCCCCGCCGGCCCGGCAAGGTTCCATCATCAACGATCGTACAAACATCGGACGCCACCCGTTTGCCGAGGAGGTGAGAAAATGCTGAAGTTTTCTTGCGATTAAAGTCTGCTTCCAGGCCATGGCCAATGGCTTCATGCAACAAAATCCCCGGCCAGCCTCCGCCCAGCACGACCGGCATGACACCGGCAGGCGCTTCGATGGCGGACAGGTTGAGAACCGCTTCACGTGCCGCTTCACGTGCATACCGCAGATACCGGTCACCTTCGTGATAGAACTCAAACCCGACACGGCCACCCCCGCCGAACGAGCCGGCTTGGCGTTGACCATTCTCTTCTGCGATACAGGTGACTTGCAGCCTCGAAAGAGGCTGCACATCCCCGATCAACGTGCCGTCCGAGGTGGCGACCATTACCACCTTATACTCCGTATTAAACGAGGCCATGACATTCTTGATGCGTGAGTCGTACCGGCGCGCTTCGGCATCGATCGCATTCAATAAGGACACGCGATCCGCCGTGGCGACTTCGGCCTGTGCCCGTTCGACCGGGTAGAGATCCCTGGTGGGGCGATGATGAACGGGAACCGGAACCGCGTGGGTCCCGCTCGGCGAATTGGCAATGTAGCGGGCCGTATCGGCCGCTAGTTCGAGATCCTTCTTCGTCAGCTCATCGGAATAGGCAAAACCAGTTTTTTCCCCCGCCGTGGCTCGCACCCCCACCCCTTGCGACACACTCTTCGTCGCGCGCTTGACGAGGGATTCCTCCATCGAGACGGATTCGGCCACACAGGATTCAAAGTAGAGATCGGCATAGTCGACATCGCGAACTTTGACCCGCCCGAGCGCCCCGAGCACCTCGCCTTCGGTCAGACCAAAGGACGTCAACTGAACAAGTTCACCCATGGTTTGCAAGTCCTCACGACGGTTGGCATGCGGATAGACGGGGAAGTATAGCTGATCGCTTTCCACAGGCGCAACGAGAATTCATCCAACTCGTCGCTTTTACAGGACTTTTACGAAAATTCGTTTGACATTCTTCCCCCTCACCAGTAGACTTTGCTCGCATACCGCACGATCCTTGTGAGAAGGAGTCTTTACCAACAGCACTCTTATGGACACGAAAGACTCGTCAGCCGTGGACCAGCTATCCGAAGAAGAGCTTGCCGCAAAACTCGAACCCGACCTCTTACCCAAGCACGTCGCCATCATCATGGATGGCAACGGCCGCTGGGCAGAACTGCGAAGCCTCCCTCGCATTGCCGGTCATCGGGAAGGGATCAAGTCCGTTCGGGAAATGATCACGGTCTGCTTGGAACTGGGCATCCACGCCCTGACAATTTACGCGTTTTCACAGGAGAATTGGAACCGCCCCGTTCAGGAAATCTCCTCGCTCATGGGCTTGCTCGAATACTACCTTTCGACGGAACGAACGAAACTCATTGAGCAGGGTGTCCGGTTGCGTACGATCGGCCGACTCGACTCCCTCCCGGCCTCCGCCCTCCAATGGGTCCGGGCCGCCGAACAGGAAACCGCCCATCTCGATAGACTGCATCTCACGGTCGCCCTCAGCTATGGTGGCCGCACTGAAATTGTGGACGCAGTGCGTGAACTCCTTCATGAAGCGCAAGACGGAAAGCTGCAACCGGACGATGTGGATGAATCGCGTATCCAGCAATATCTTTACACCCATGATCTGCCCGATCCAGACCTGTTGATTCGCACCAGCGGCGAAACGCGAATCAGTAACTTTCTCCTCTGGCAGCTCGCTTACACCGAGCTCTATTTCACTCCGACCCTGTGGCCCGACTTCCGTCGCCGCGAACTCTTGCTGGCCTTGCTGGAATACCAGCGCCGCGAGCGGCGATTCGGTCGCGTCCTCAGCACCATTTCTTCATAGTGGTCGATCTAAACCTCCACATGCAGGAATACAAAACCGCCGGCCAGCAGCAGGCTGAACCAACGCCGGTTACGGCGTCCCGATTTGATCCCCGTCGGATCTATACCATTCTGGTCCTCGCTCCACTCTTGTATGCCCTCATTCGCTACCTCCCGCCCCTCGCATTTTCTGGCGTCGTGGTGCTGGCGGGGGGGCTCGCCCTCTTCGAGTTCTACCGATTATGCTTCAGCGACCGCAGCCACCCCTGGCTGATGGGGATCGGCCTGACAGGATTCGCCACCCTGATTCTCGGAACACACCGACCGGACATGATCGTTCCAACCCTCTTGGCCACACTGGTCTGTATTATTTCGGTCCCGCTCCTCAGTCGCTCGCCCCTTGAACAGAGCCTGAAGGATGGTGCCATGACCTTGTTCGGCGTGCTCTACCTGGGCCTCACACTCAGCACTCTCTCGATGACGAGGCTCCTGCCTCTGGGTGAATGGCTGATCTTCTTTCTTCTACTGGTGACCTGGGCATCCGATACCGGCGCCTACCTTGTCGGCACACTGTACGGGCGACATCGCTTGGCTCCCACGATCAGTCCCAAAAAAACTGTCGAGGGCTTGGTGGGTGGCTTCATTGGTGCCATAATCGTCGGGTACGCAGCTCGTTGGTGGTTTCTTCCTGAGTTGTCCGGTCTCGATTGTCTGATCTTGGCTACACTGCTGACAATCACAGGTCTCTGGGGTGACCTGACCGAATCGGCCATGAAACGCAGCGTCGGCATGAAGGATTCCGGCCGGATACTGCCTGGCCACGGGGGCATGCTCGATCGTCTGGATAGTCTCTTGTTCACCGCCCCTGTCTTCTACTACTATGTAACGATGGCGAGCCGGCTACGAGTCATTGAGTGAAGGAACCCCCTATGAAAACGATCGTCATCCTCGGATCGACTGGGTCAATCGGCACCAGCACCTTAGATATCGTGGACTGGTTCCCAGAAGAATTCCGCGTGGCAGGACTGACTGCCGGCGGCAATGATGAAAAACTCGAGGACCAGATCCGTCGGTTCAAGCCCCGCGTGGTGGCCCTATCGGATGCCTCCGCTGCCGCCAGGCTCCGGCAACGCTGTGCGGGACTGCCTGTCGAAATTCTGGCTGGGCAAGAAGGCTTGATTCAGGTCGCCTCCGCGCCCGAAGCTGAACTCGTCATCTCCGCCATCGTCGGTGGAGCCGGTCTCGTGCCCACCCTTGCGGCGATCCGAAGCCGAAAGCAAATCGCCTTGGCCAATAAAGAGCCGATGGTCATGGCTGGGAAACTGATGCAGGACGAGGCGCGACGGCATGGCGTTCGTATCTTCCCGGTCGACAGCGAACATAGTGCGATCTTCCAGTCGTTAGAAGGCCATCGCAAAGAGGATGTCCGCCGTTTGATCTTGACGGCGTCCGGAGGAGCCCTCTGGACCCTGAGGCGGGAGGAGCTGCAGGACGTCACACCCGAACGGGCACTCCAACATCCCAACTGGAAGATGGGCGCCAAAATCACGATCGACTCTGCCACCCTCATGAACAAAGGTCTCGAAGTCGTCGAAGCCCGGTGGCTCTTCGACATCCCGGAATCCCAGATCGAGGTCATGATCCATCGGGAAAGCATCATTCATTCTCTGGTAGAATATGACGATCGTTCAATGATCGCGCAATTGGGATTGCCGGATATGCGAACACCTATTTCCTATGCGATGAGATATCCAAGGCGCATGCAGCTGGATCTGCCTTCGTTGGATCTGACGGAGATCGCGAAGTTGACGTTCTGCAAGCCGGATCACGACCGTTTCCCCTGCTTGGGTCTTGGCTATGAATCCCTGCGGATCGGCGGTACGATGCCGGCCACGATGAATGCCGCAAATGAAATCGCGGTTGAGGCATTCTTGAACGGGGGTATCCGCTTCACCGACATTGCGGAGATCATTCGCAGCACGATGGACGTCCACACCACCAAAGACGTCGAGACGTTGGAAGACGCGCTCGAGGCGGATCGCTGGGCCCGAGAGAAAGCCGAATCGTTGGTTGTGGCGTTGGCACGCTAAGTCTACACGAAGGAGCATACACCGTGTTCACGGCATTTACCTGGTCCCCCGATACCGTCTGGTTATTATTGCAGAAGGCGTGGTGGTTCCTGGTCGTTCTGGGCGTGTTAGTCGCGTTCCATGAACTCGGGCATTTCTTGGCCGCTCGCTGGGTCGGCGTCAAGGTCCTCAAGTTTTCTCTTGGGTTCGGACCGAAGCTCTTCGGCCGGAAAATGGGCGAAACTGAATATCTGCTCTCGGCCATTCCGCTCGGTGGCTACGTGAAACTGTTCGGCGAAGATGAGACCGAGGCGACCACACAGGAGGATCGTACGCGGTCGTTTGCGCACCAAGGATTGTGGGGCAAAGTCCTGATCGTCGCCGCGGGCCCTGGGTTTAACTTCATTCTGGCGTATTTCATTTTTGCCGGATGGCTCGCGACCGGAGCTCCGCTTTTTGTCCCAACGTTCCAGGATCTCACCCCCGATATCGAAGCGATGGTCCCCGGCTCTCCGGCCGATACCGCAGGCATCCAAATCGGAGATCGTGTCAGCCGAGTCAACGGGCGCGACATTTCGACCAGAACAGAACTGTTCGACGCCGTGGCAAAGAGCAACGGGCAGGCGCTGACCCTTGAGATCAAACGCGGCGAACAGGTCAAAACGCTGACGGTCACGCCCACAAGCGTCCCCGGACCACAGGCCTCTGCAAAAGAGCCAGGATACTACCTGGGCGTCGAAGAAACACCGCCCCTCGTCACTTCAGTCATGCAAAGTTCTCCAGCGGCGAAAGCCGGGCTTCAAGCAGGGGATCATGTGGTCAACATCGAAGGCCATACGATCCATACATGGTCCCAGATGACCGGTATCGTGAAAGAAAACCCCAACCGCCAGTTACAGGTAGAGGTCTTGCGGGAAGGGCGTCGAGTTTCGCTGACCGTGACGCCCTCTGCTGAAAAGGCGATGGTCAACGGCCAGTCGGTCGAAGTCGGCAAGATCGGCATTTCCGGACCAGGCCGTTCGATCATGCGCTCCAGCACCCCACTGCTGTCGCTCTATGACGGCTTGGGAGCCACGTGGGGCTGGACCGAGCTGACCGCAATCGGCCTCTACAAGATGGTCGTGGGGGACATCTCTAGCAAAAACATCGGCGGCCCGCTGACGATCGCCAATATTTCCGGAGAAGCCGCTGCGCAGGGGGCCTCAAGTGTGGTCTTTCTCATCGCCATTCTGAGCATCAATCTGGGCGTCCTCAACTTGCTCCCCATTCCCATTCTCGACGGCGGCCATCTGTTGTTTTTCCTGATTGAGGGCATCCTCCGGAAACCCCTCGGCGAACGCCAGAGAGAAATCGCGCAACAGGCCGGCCTCGTGTTATTAGTGGGCGTCATGATCTTTGCGTTTTGGAATGACCTTGAACGGATCTTCTCTCGTTAGCAGGATGCTGAACAAGCTCACTTTCCCATCCGCCCACCCCTGGCGCGCCAAGCCGCGCCGTTTCCCACGCTTCATTCTCGGCTCATCAAAATCCTCAACGTACCCCTCCGGGGAAGAGCTACCCGGCAGCTCGGGGAGGGCGGATGAGGACTATTACACCTCCAGCTTTCTCTCGCCTGCGGCCTCGTTGGATGACTGGTTTGAGCATCCTAAGAGACTCTCCTCCGTTAGATTGCGGCATATATAGCCCATGCGGACCTCTCAAGTCTTAATCCCTACATTGCGAGAAGACCCTGGCGAAGCAGAAACCGTCAGCCATAAGCTCATGCTCCGAGCCGGTCTGATTCGCAAGGTGGCGGCCGGCATCTACACGTACCTCCCGCTCGGCCTCCGGGTCATCCGAAAAATAGAGCAGATCATTCGAGAGGAGATGAACCGAGCCGGCGCCCAAGAACTCCTCATGCCCATTGCCTCCCCCGCAGAATTGTGGCGAGAAACCAACCGATGGAATTTTTACGGCAAAGAGCTGCTGCGCTTTAAGGATCGCCACGAGCGCGAGTTCTGCTTGGGACCGACCCATGAGGAAGTGATCACCGACCTGTTCAGGCGGGAAGTCCGTTCCTATCGACAGATGCCGCTGAACTTCTATCAAATTCAAACAAAGTTTCGCGACGAGATACGCCCTCGCTTCGGACTCATGCGGGGACGCGAGTTCATCATGAAGGACGCCTACAGCTTTGACCAGGACGAAGCGAGCGCGAGGCTCAGCTATCAGAAGATGTACGATGCCTACCATCGCATTTTCACGCGCTGCGGCCTCACCTTCCGTGCAGTAGAAGCCGACACCGGCCTGATCGGCGGCAGCTCATCTCACGAGTTCATGGTGCTCGCCGATACGGGCGAGAACACCATCGTCTACAGCGATGCAGGCACCTACGCCGCCAACGTCGAACAGGCCGAGGTGCTTCCTCCTACCGATGTGGACACTGAAGCCTCGCGTCCGCTGCGCACCGTCCAGACTCCTCGCTGCCGGACAGTCGAAGAGGTCACGAGATTCTTGAACGTCTCCCCCACGCACCTCGTGAAGGCGCTCCTCTACTCGACAGGAAAAGAAACGGTCGCCGTGTTGGTACGGGGAGACCATGAGGCGAATGAGGTCAAGATTCAACGACTCCTGCGAGTGACTGATCTTGAACTCGCAACTCCCACCGTCGTCGAGCAAGTCACTGGCGCACCGGTAGGGTTTGCCGGTCCCGTTGGCCTGAAACACGTTCGGATAATTGCCGACCAGGCTATCAAAGCCTTACGCAACGTGGTCGTCGGCGGCAATCAGAGCGATACGCACTATGTCGATGCGAATTGGGATCGTGATTTTCAGGTCGAGCAGTTTGCCGATCTCCGCAGCGCCTGCGCAGGGGATCCGTCACCGAGAAAAGACGGGACATTGAAGGCGGCGAAAGGCATCGAAGTCGGACATGTCTTTATGCTCGGCACCAAATACAGCGAAACCATGAAGGCCTCCTTCCTGGATCCTCACGGCAAAGAGTGCTTCGCCGTCATGGGATGCTACGGCATCGGCGTCGGACGCACTGCCGCTTCGGCGATCGAACAGAACCACGATGCTAAAGGCATTATCTGGCCCTTCCCGATCGCGCCGTTCCACGTACATCTCCTCCCGCTCACCCAATCAGCCCAGACCTCCCAAGTCACCGCGCAACTCTACGACGAACTGCAAGCCGCAGGGTTGGAGGTACTCTGGGATGATCGGGACGAACGAGCTGGCGTGAAATTCAATGATGCGGACCTGATGGGAGCCCCGTTCCAACTCGTCGTCGGAGATAGGGGCCTCACCGAAGGAGTCGTAGAGGTCAAAACTCGGAAGGACGGGGTCAAGCTCAAGCTGCCTCCTGCTCAAGTCGCCGCTCATCTGACTCGCACATAAGCGAGTTGAAAACTCTACCGCCTGCAGCGGCTTCATCTACATTGTCACTCCCGTAACCGCGCCAGTCTGAAACTGCCTTTTCCTTGCCTTCCATACGTGATCAGCTAGACTGAATTTCGATCTCTGCCTCTAGGCACTTGTGGTCACGTGGATCGTACTCCCTCTTCATTGAGCATACGGATCCGGCGATGACCTTCGTAGTCGATGGCCAGGAGCCCATGTAATGCAAGCCAATCCCATCCCACAAAACCTTCAGGAACTTCAGCAGAAAGTGGCATTCGCCGAGAACGTCAAGCGCATCACGGACCAAATCCATGCGGCCAGCGATCTTGACCATATTCTCCTCGACCTGCGTAAAGATATTCTCAGCATCTTCGATGCCGAAGACCTCACCATCTTCGCGTTCGATTCGGAAAAGAAAGAGATTTTCTCCAAAATCCCTCACATCGACAGCGTCGAGGAAATCCGCATTCCCATCACCGAACAAAGCCTGGCTGGGTTCTGCGCAAAGTATCTCCGCCCAGTGAGCATTGCCGACGCCTATAACATCGCCGAGCTGCAAGGCATCCATCCCTCACTCCTCCATGACACGTCCTACGACAAGCGGACTGGATTCAAGACGAAACAGGTCCTGACCTACCCGATCGTGGCGGACAACAAGTATTTAATGGGCGTCTTCCAACTCCTCAACAAAAAGAGCGGCGCACGTTTCACTAGAAAAGACGAAGAATCTGTCGCGGAGATTGCAAAGGCACTCGGCATCTCCTTCTTCAATCTCCGCAAGATCTCGAAGAAGACCCCAACCAAGTTTGATCGCCTGGTTACGAACAACCGCATTACCCAGAACGAATTGGACCAGGCGATCGCCGAGTCCCGGAAAGGCGTGTCGGATTTCGAGAGTATCCTGATTGAGAAGTACAAGGTACCGAAACTCGAAATCGGCAAGTCGCTCGCCCAGTTTCACAAATGCCCCTACATCGAGTACAGCGATCGAACGATTGCCGATGCCGAACTCCTGAAAAACCTGAACGTTGACTACCTCAAGAAAAACCACTGGATGCCCCTCAAGCGGGACCGGACCGCCATTGAAATTTTGACGGACGACCCGGGCGATCTCGATCGCGTGGCGGATATTAAGCGGACCTTCCCCGGCCTTAACATTCGCTTTGCGATCAGCCTCCGTCGCGATATCGCCCAATTCCTCGGCTCCGCCACAGGACAGGGAGATACCGGCAGCACACGAAAGCTAGATGAAAATGTCTCCGACATTCTCGGCGAACTCGTTAGCGAAACCCAAGAGGCGGCAGCGGAGGATACCGGAGGTGGGCTCGACGAGAACGACAGTGCCATCGTCCGGCTGGCCAATCAGATCATTGCCGACGCCTATCGACAAGGCGCCTCCGATATTCACGTCGAACCCTATGGCGAAAAGCGTGAAACGCTTGTCCGCTTCCGGGTCGACGGAGACTGCTTCGAATACATGAAGATTCCCCAAAGCTATCGGCGCGCCATCGTGTCGCGTCTGAAGATTATGGCCAGCCTCGACATCGCAGAACGGCGCAAACCCCAGGACGGCAAGATCAAATTTAAACTGTCGGAGAGCAAGGAAATCGAGTTGCGCGTCGCGACGATTCCGACCGCCGGATATAACGAAGACGTGGTCATGCGTCTGCTCGCAGCCAGCGAGCCTTTGCCACTCGACAAGATGGGGTTCTCGGATCGGAATCTTGCGGCAATCAAGGTGATCGCCGCAAAGCCCTACGGCATCATTCTCTGCGTCGGACCAACCGGCTCAGGAAAAACCACGACCCTCCACTCCGTCCTCGGCTTCATCAACACGCCCGACATTAAGATCTGGACGGCGGAGGACCCCGTCGAAATCACACAATATGGGCTCCGGCAGGTTCAAGTTCAGCCGAAGATCAACTTCACATTTGCCGCTGCCATGCGCGCGTTTCTTCGGGCCGACCCAGACGTGATCATGGTCGGTGAAATGCGAGATAAAGAAACGGCTGAGATCGGCATTGAAGCCTCATTGACCGGACACCTCGTCATGAGCACACTCCACACAAACAGCGCGGTGGAAACCGTCACCCGGCTTCTCGATATGGGCTGCGACTCGTTTAGTTTTGCCGATGCAATGTTGGGAGTCCTCGCCCAGCGCCTCACTCGCCGGATTTGCAAGGACTGTAAGGAGCAGTACGTCGGGACACCGGAAGAGTACGAGGAAATCCGCCAGGGCTATGGAATTGAACATTGGGACAAGCTCGGCATCCCACAAGACAACACGTTCCGCCTGGCCCGCGGGAAGGGATGTGAAACCTGCAATCGCACTGGCTTTAAAGGACGCGTGGCCCTGCACGAGTTGCTTCTGGGATCGGACAAACTCAAACGCATGATTCAAACGAAGGCAAGAACTGAAGAGATGCTAAAGAATGCCATTGAAGAAGGTATGACCACCCTCATGCAGGATGGAGTTCAGAAGGCCCTGCTTGGCCACACCACGTTCAAGGACGTGAAGGCGGTGGCGATCAAGTAATCTGACTCAAAGAACACAGGTCATGCCAGATCACGGAGTGATGCTTCAACCCATAGTTACTATCTCACGCGAAACACGTCCGCTCGCCCCTTTACCTACATCCCTGCAACCGTGCGAACCTCGGCCTATCCACGTGATCTGAAGTACATCACACCTCCTCCGCTCTATCGACATTGATAGACATACCGGCCCTGCCCAGCGCCTTGGTGATGACTGGTCCGCCATTCCTTCTCCCCTTCACGAGGAGAAGGCTTGCAAAGGACTTCATTATAGAATGGGCTTACGACTGTGGCGATGGCGCACGGGAGAGAAATTTCCGCATCCGGGTTTCAGCGAATTGAGAGAGAGTAGTAAATTCTAATCCGAGTGTGTGACCCCATCGCACTATCGCATCGACATTCATCGTCGCAATCTGATCCGGCAAACGCAGACTGATCGCAAGCTGATCTCCCATGTTCATAGAGGCCGGAATCATGACTTTCGCACCATTCAATGAAACATCGAATTCGACGCCAAACCAGGCACGTTCAGCCGCCAACCACCGTTGCAAACCGATGCGTGCAAACGAACAGGCGAGGGGTGCGAGAACCCGAACACGCAGGTGCCGCCTCAACTCGGTCGTCATTCCATCTTCTCTTCCTGAATCCTTCATTCCGTCTTAGCTCTGGCTAAAAGGATACGTCACGCGTACGCCACACCAATCAATTTCCCCCAAGCTGACACTCAGAATCCCCTAGAAGCAGTACAGCACGCCCCTTCAAGAGATGCACGATGCGGCGGTGGAAATGGTGATGAATGAACGGGAGGCTACGCGGCAGTCGTTGAAACGATAGCCACGTACTTGTTTAGGCGATTCTGTGCAGTAGGAGATAATTCCGTGAAAGCCAGGCCGAAGAATTGATCCTTTGCCCACTGCACGGTGGCGACGGCAATCTCGGCAGGCTTGATCTGCTTGGGAAGACATAGTCTCAACGTGACCTCATCACCTGGCCTGATCTCAGCCTCCGTGCTGACTCGGGCGCCGCTTATCGAAAGGTCGTAAACCACGCCCAAGTCGATACCAGGACTCCTCAACCAACGCCGAGATTGGGAATGCGACAGGGCGCAGACAAAAGGAGCAGAGATGCGGACCCGAGGATGCTGGCGAAACCTATTCAAGACAGAGGATCGATGAGAGGTCTGTTCCATAGAGCGTCCCTACCATGTTTCCATCGTACATCAGGACGCTCTATTCACAAATATAATTCCTCAATCGCACCAATTGAATCGTAGCATGCAGTGAAGAACTCATCCGCCATGCCATGAGCTCCAAATCTCTGGCTTACGGCAGCCCTTCCTTACTGGTCTCGGCTGTTCGATTGCCTACCTCTCCCAACGTTGTCTCAACTCCCCTGGCCTTGTCGATCGCGCCCCTGGCCATCCCACCAACTGCTGTGTCAGGAACCTGTGGAAGTTCCTTCCCCACCTTCGGGGGAGGGTCCTGACGATTACATCCGTTCAAGCCTATCAGCGACACCACCGACAAGGAAAAGACCAGTACAGATATCGACAGTTTCATCACACATCATCTCCTCTTTTCACGGTAAGTGGGCCCCGGAGGACAAGGGTGTAGTCATCGAACTCCAACGTGTGGCCGGACTCAATCCATCCACACGGATGACGCACAAACGCAACATTCACAGGCGGCGCAATCAAATTCACCCAGCCGGCAAATTCCTCATTTATCCTCGGTTCATTGCCAATGACTCGATCGGCGAAGGTTGTGCGATGAGCATGACAGCTGACTTTTGATGGCTTCCTTTCCTGACGATCAATTCCTCCCGCTCATACGACACACGACATACCAGCTATCGCGCGACGATGGTTGTGTCAACGCAGGCCGAGGGGCATGTCCACCATGCAGATTTATGCAATTAGCTAAATACCCTATTTGACTCTCGCCATGAC
>WNFB01002592.1_pt1 | contig 15747 bp, 21 predicted proteins | sample 5400501 | NCBI WGS metagenome assembly WNFB01 (sample SAMN13153341, study PRJNA577476) | soil metagenome | isolation source: 200 cm saprolite under Douglas fir tree site 2 hole 1 | place: USA:California | collected 2015-04-18
CGGCAGAAGAGAAACGCGTTTTGGTAGAGCGTTCGCGTAAGAGCATCGAGCAATCGACCCGGCACATGCAGGACCGGCTTCTCCAGATGCCCACACCCACCGACCGTATTCAGTAAATATAGATGAGCATGACCCGCTAAAACGGTTTCTTACAACGTAAAATGTTGAAACCAAACAAGCGTGATATCATCCGTGCTTCCTGTAGCAGCTAGGACTGCGCATCGAGTGGTCGGCGAGAAACAGCGTAACTCGTTGATTATTTCGTAAGCCCTTTCTTTTCTTCAACAGCGGTTTTCGAGCGCGATACCATCCAAACCGTTTACAGATAATGATTCGCCCCGTTCCCACGACATTTAACCGAGCGCCGTCGAACGCTCAACAAAATTGATTTTCAGCGCAACCTGCTGGCGCTGGACACCCTAAACGGTGAATCCGAAAGTGGGGGCTCCTCCAAAGAGCCCCTTCTTTATTTCGGTAGCAGGCGGAACAATTCCATAGCAGGAACTCCCGCACAGCAGAAACTTTTTGAACGCAGAGATAAATCTTTGCGGTTTTTCTCATTGTCTCGAAGTCAAACTAATTTTATAGGAGTCTGATTGTACGCAACGCATTCAACCGAATCGAAGATTCTAAACTTTCTGCGGGAAACGAGCGCATCGACGATTTTTATCTCGACGCTGGCCGAGTTGCGCGGCCCCATTCGTGGCGCGAGCCAATCACGTCTATCACAGATGCAGCGCGGAAAAGCACTGGAGCCCGAGGCAGCGGTAAAACTGCAAAGGCTCATGGTCGAACTCGAAACGTTGAGAGAACTCTGCAAGCCGATTCCTGTGCGCTTCGATGATGCCAGAGCTATCAACAATCTTCTTGGTTTGCTGGAAAAGAAAATCTTACAGGTCGTTGTCTTCGAACAGGATTACAGCAAGGCAGAATCAACGGAGCCCGAAACTCCGCAACAAGAATAGTAAGTAGGACTTTTAATTTTAATATCACGCGGCGGTTACTCATCGGGCGAACTAATTTCGAGACGAGGAGAATTTATTGACGGCAGGGATGTCGAAGCAGGATGACGATGTCAGGATTGGATTTGGAGAACCTATCTCCGAAGCAAAAGGAAATTTTCAAAGAAGTTTGGAGCATTCTTACCTATTTTCAGCAAGCGCGTCGTTATGCTCATGATTCTGTTTTGGCACAACAGGCCAAGAATGTTGGCATGATGTTGGACGACCTTGATAGAGAAGAAAACAAGGAAAAATAAATCAGCAGTGCCCGCAGGCTTGATGTACAGCCGATAGGGAAGAAAGAAGGTGAAGCGAGGGCTCCGATAGAGTCGGATGGCCTTATGTGCCCCAAAATGGGGAAACGAGATAGTAATGACAGGTAATACAGCAGTTCGAATCGGAAAGGTTGTGGTCTTTTTTACTGAGAAGGGCTTCGGGTTCCTTGCTGAAAACGCAACGGACGCCAGCGGTAAAAAAGTTATACTCCAACATTTTTTCCATATTACATCCTGCAATTTTGAGCCGAGAACTGGAATGACGGTTCAATTCCGTGTAGGCGAAGGCCGCCGAGGCCCGGCGGCTGTCAATGTTGAAGTATATGAACCGGAGGAATCAAAAATCCCCGGACTCGATGTGCTCGCAGGCAAGACCTCTTCGAAGGAGGTCGGCCAATGACCCCGGAACAAATTCAACGAGCCGGTACAGAAGCTATCGAAATGGCGAAGAACGGCCACGATAGCGCTTCGATAACTAATTTCTTGATAGAAAAATACAGTGTTGAGCCGCAAAACGCTTTTAGCGTCGCTGTGTTAGCTGTCAAACAGCACGCGCCCGCACAAACATCTGTGGACATCACTCCTATTGCGGCCACTGTGCATGTAGAACCCAAAGCAGAATTCATTGACCCGTTGCCGGAAGTTCCCGCGTTTTTGAAAAATATTTATAATTGGATTCGTTGGCGCTTAGAGACTGGCGATAATGGCAAGCCAACAAAGGTTCCGTACAGAATTGATGGTCGCAAGGCCGCGTCTACGAGACAGGAAGATTGGGCAGACTACCGCTCAGCCGTGACCGGCGCGGTAATCAGCAATACTCAAGGCATCGGATTCGTGGTCAATGGCGGCATCGTAGGCTTCGACCTCGATGGTTGCCGAGACCCAAAAACAGGTGACCTCGCTTCGTGGGCGCAAAACATCGTTGACGCGCTGGACAGCTACACCGAAATAACGCCGTCGCAAACCGGCGTTCGTGTTTGGGTTCGCGGAACACTGCCCGGCATCGATAAGGTTTTTAATCTTGACCCCGCAGTCGGATTTGGTGACAAGGTAAAAATTGAAGTCTTCACTGATGAAAGATATTTCACTGTCACCGGCCAGTCATTTTTCGATGAGCCGGGAGACGTTGAAGAACGCGACCTTACCGAAGTCTATCAACTGTGTCATGACATCCGTAGCCAGCACCCCGCGCCGACCAAGTCGAAATCGGCATCGGTTACGGCATCAAATGCCAAACAGTCTGTGCCAGTCGTGCAAACCGGTTTCTTCAGCACCGACAAATTGTCCGTGTTGATGAAGGGCGTAATCCAATCCACAGACCCGTTCGTCATTGATGACGGCTGCGGTAACTCGGTAACGTATTCATCGCATAGCGAAGCTGATATGGCGCTCGCAACAGTGTTGGCGCTTGAATATGGCAGCAAGCCAGAACTGATTGACGCCGAGTTCAGAAAGTCGCCGTTGTACCGAGAAAAATGGAATCGTGATGACTATCGTGATAAGACCATCGCGATGGCAATAAAATCCGCCGAAGAGTCCAAGTCGAAGACTTCCGGCCAAATGTCCATTGTGACTCAGACTCCTGCGCAAAGTGCGATGGAGACTGCGGCTACCGCTAGTGCCACTGCGTTAGCGGCTGCGCCTATCACGGTTCCGTACAGCGAAGAAATCATCCCGGCATTCGACCCAACGGTCATCACCGGCATCTACAAGAAAATTGTAGACCTCGTGTGCCGAGGCACCACCATCCCGCCGCAATTCGCGTTCTTGGCGGCCAAGGTTTTCATGGGCGCGAAGATGGCGGGTAAAGTCACCTTCGAGAATCTTGCAGACAACTCTTGTTATTACGGTGCAGCCATTGCAGAGACTGGAACGGGCAAAGGTCTAGCGTGGAAACTTTTGATGGAGAATTTATTCAACGCCAAAGGCATTCTTGATTGCGGGGTTGAAATCATTGACTCTGCCGATAGCGGCGCAGGCTTAAGAGATACTTTTCTGGAATTGCCTGATGGTCGCCCGCTCATTTGTTACATTGATGAAGTGACTTCACTAGGCCACAAGGGCAGTGATAAGAAGCAACCGGAAATAGTGGATGCCATTATTGAGATGGCGAATAAGACCACGGTCAGCCGTACGCTCGCCGCAAAGAAGAATCAAAAGGCCCACCGCTCAAAGAATGATGCGCACCTATCATTATATATGTGCGGTCAAAATGGCGAAGTTTTCATGTCTAGCTTCGCTGGTCGAACGAAACTCGGTTTGTATGACCGTTTTTATCCAGAGTATTCCGAGCCAGTCGAGGCCGGAGATTTGCCAGACGTTCATCCGGGCGAAGCATATCGGTTGCTAGAAGAAATTAACAAACTGAAGTTCTCCGGTCGTATGACCATGACGCCGGAGACGAAGCAAAAGTTAAATGATTACTGGAAGAGTCAGCCTGAGAAAGTCAGAAAGAAGCCGCGTTTCAAAACGTATCTGACTCTTGATATGTACATGGCGGCGTTCGGTCGCGGCCAGATGGTCGCCGAGCCGGAAGACCTCGGTGTCGCAATCAAGATTTTCGAGCGCCAACTTATCATCCGCAACGTTCATTTTACGGAAGAAGCTCCCGATAAGATTGGGATTTATGAAAGCAAACTAAAGATAATGACTGAGTTGATGCGCCGCCAACTGAATACCGGTGAACCAATCGTGGTGGTCGCTAAATCCCTCCGTGATTTTCAAACGGCCACGCGAGCATACGCCAACAATGAGTTACACATCTTCAACATCGCGTGGAACAATTGGAAAGGTCTGATGGCCTCAGTGAAAGTTAAAGCCGAGAACGGTCATTTCTACGATAAGTTTGTGCCAATGCCCAATGAAAATGAAACTTGGGCTCCACCACAATAAATTCCCCATCCCTCCTCGGTATGGGCGCGGAGGATGTGTCTAGCGGCGCGTCCTTCGCCTTTCATTTTCATTTTGCTGCCGCAACCCGCTGCACTCGGTAGTACGTCGGCAAACAAGGCGACGGTACTCAGCATCATCTTTGGGAAGCTTGAGTCCTCAGCTTCCATGATTGCGAAGAGTGGAGTGTCGTCGCCGAAGATTTTCAGGAGACAAAATGCAGATGACTATTGCAGATATTTTTGTTCAGGCGGCTCAAGTGTTTCGAACAAGCGTAGAGCCTCTTTCAACTGAGCAGACTCAGGCCCTCGGTGAAGCCATTCAGCCAGCTTTACGTCGTATTTTTGGTGCATCATCTCAGCAAGTTTTGGGTGTTTCCTCGCAGCCTCCAAAGTCTTGTTAATTTCCTCGGTCCGTTCCGGCAAGGTAGTCCTGATTGTATTGAGTACCTCAACGTGTGCCAGCAACTCGGTTTCGAGCTTTTTAGCGGATTCCCACACAAGAGCGAAAAATCTCTCGAAGTCCGTCATGGTTTCTCCTCATTTAGCTCGGCGATGGCATAGATACGTTAGATAAGTGATTTTCAGGAGTCAACAGTGGAAAAACAGAACACACAAACGCCCGGAACACCGGGTTCAGATAGACAAGCGGAGATAGCCGAGACGCTGAGAAAACTAAAGCAGAATCTCACAAAACGTCGTAGCCGCGCTAAAGATAAAGAGGATGAAGAACTCGTGAAGTGGGAAGTCTCTTTCGACCTCGAACGTCTCAGCAAGGGCGGCGGCCTCATCGACATCCACGAGGTCGCGCCATTTGCCGATTGCGAAACCCTCCAAGAGTATTTGAGCACGACGAGAAAATTTGCCTACGCGTTCAGAGCGGAGGGTCAAGATTGCAAGGACATTCAACCTGGGGAAACGATTAACGGATTCATGCTTCGTGTTCAGAAGCTTTGGTATTCAGCGCCGCTAGGCACCGTCATGCATTTCGTCCGCTTGGATAACTGCGAGTTTGACGACGACCTCGGGTTTTCGCGCGCCATACCCGTTGATTGGAGCAGTGATTGGACTCCCACACCCGGTTCGCTGACGGCTGAGGAAATCGCGGCTTTGCCAATGGTTGGAAAACCTGAGCCGGAATGGAAGAAAGAAGGATTCGAAAACTGGCAAAAGTGGAACGAGCACGTTCAGAAGAAACAAAAGCTGAAAAAAGACCTAGAGGAGTTTGAGAAGACTCTCCCAACGCCTGAAGAGTTGGAGCGGCGTCTCCGGACTTCAACCCAACAACCAACAGAGGGTACACCGACGCTTCTGTATCATGGCGTCATCATAGAACATTAACTTTGACCTTCCGCTAGCCGCAACACTGGCGGAATTGCGGCAGCCTCGGGCACCTTTCTCTCGGGGTTGCCGCTGCTTTTTGGAGACTTATGACAACCGAATCAGAAGAAGTATGGACTCGTGATTATGAAAATGTTTGGTACGTCGGCTACATCACTAAATACGACGAGCATTTTTGGTTTGTAAAACTAGAGGGTGCTTGCACCGGCGACCAACGCTATCGAGTTTTTTGTCACCGTAGCGTCGTCGCTGAAGACTTCGATACCGCCATCATCGGCACGAGAGTCAAACTTCGATTAACGCCAAACCGGAAAGCAGACAGTCTTCCGTGGGAGGCTCTCGAAGCCGTCATTGAACCAAAAGATTTTGCGGCGCAAAACGCCGATGGAGAACGGAAATGACCGAAGAAGAGTTGTTGAAAGAAAAAGCGAGGACCGAGGGAGCACGCATTAGCTATACATGGCTTAAGCGTCATCTCGCCGACTTTGACCAGTCTGAGCAATCTGCTAAGCAAATAGGCGATTACATGAAGGCAAACAATCTCGAATTCTCAGAAGAGAATTTGGAGAAAAGTTTTCAAGCCCTCCGAGCACAGGGAGTTTCATTCACGGCTGCGATAGTCGCACCGGCAGCCGCAGCATCGGCTCCGGTGATACCGGCTGCTCCAGCCGAGGAACCGTTGCCAGAAGTCCCTGGCATGGGCGCGCCACAGATTCATACAGTGGCCGATATCAAGAACATGCCTCCCGAGCGTTACCGCAAACTTTATGGCACTACACATCGCCTTAATCTTCCATTCAGGGCACGCGTAAACGAAATCCTGAAGAGGGGGAAGTAATGTCACTTAGATTACGCGAGTTGAAAGCCCAGATGGAAGTAGAGGGTGAAACCATCGAGCGCACGGAATTCGAGGTTAAAGAGTGGCAAAAAATCCTGCTTCGCTTTCCGCAGATTAGAGATATCGAGGCCAACTTCCGCGTCTGCCAGGATGCCTGTGACCCAATGGACGTGTCTCTTGACAATATCGTCTTACTGCTCGATGACTCGACTCCGGATGGTCTCGTACACCGTCTTTCTCTCAGCGACCCTGAGACCATCAAGCGCGAACTTATCGACAAGATTTCCGAGCTTCACGGTGATTTGACAAATGCTACCGACGTTGTTAAACACCGCAGAAAGCTGATGTCTTTCTGGAGCTTAGAGAATCTTCGCAGGGAGCTTGCGAGACTAGAGACCGTCACAAATCTGCAAGACAAATCAACGACCGAGCTTCGTCAAATTGTGAGACAGGGCAGACCATCGATTCCCGGCTATCCCGAATTGCCGCGCAAGACCATGGTCAATGGGGAACTGGTAAAACTCGACGCTGCCTGTATCAAAAGACTCGACCGCGAAGATTTGAAAAAACTTATCAGAATCTACGGCGCAGATTCCGTAAATTCCAGATTGAGAGGAGAATAAATGCCAAACATTATTTTGACAGAAACAGAGTTGCAGGTAATCCATGATTGGGAGCGTTCGCGAGCAGGCCAGTTTCTGCTCGAGGGCAATCAGAAGAACGTGGATATTGTCATTCCTATTGCTCGTAGCAAAGTCGGTGGAATCACGTCCCGAAACTTAGATGAGGCGGTTCAAATCAGTCTTCCTTCTCTAACTTTCATGCCCGGCCACGAGCCCGCTGTCATCAAACAGCATATTGCTCAAAAGGCAAAGGACGCCGCTGATAAGGTACAGGCGAAAGCAGATGCGGATGCACTTGAAGCAGTCCGCAAGCGCGAAGCAAAGACCAGAGCAGGAATCAATTCCGACCAGCGCCGGATTACTACGGAACTAGACAGAGTTGATAGAGACAAGGCCGCCGCTGCACAGATGGTCGCGCCAACTGGTGTCAACCACCCCGCGTTTATTCAGAAGAATGCCGAAGCCAAGGCTCAGTTTGAAGATTTGGTTTCTCGCGGCCCCTTAACGTATAGATGCAATCGTGAGGACCGAGCAAAAACCGAGGAGCGTCGGGGCGAACTTCTATCCATACAAGTGTGGGCACGCCAGAACGATAAGAACGGTAAGCCTGTGCTCATATATTCAGAAATGGTTAAGCAAGCCGAGGAACGAATTAGGCAATTTGAGCAACAAGATTCCCGCCGCGAGATGAGCTAGATAACGAGTTTTGTAGGCGCAGCCAAGCGATGCAAAGAAAAGCGCCCAAGGCTGCCACAATAGCCCGGCGCATTGTGAGAAACAAACATGAATAAGAAAAGTAGTAAGGCACCATCACTGCCTGCAGGCGAAAGTGGTGCTCGTAGTTATAAAGCCGATTCCCGCACTGCGGGAGCCGCAGGCACGCGTTCTGTATCGAAAAAGCTGGCCGCAAAAGCCGCAGCCAACGCGAAGAAATAGGTAAAGGAGAAATACTCATGGAAGGTACAACAGGCCGCAAGGACAACTCGGAAACAGCAGCCTTGAGAAAGGACAAGCCGAAGCCCGAGGTCGTGACGACAATCGACCGCGATAAGAACAAGGGTAAGGCGATTGAACTAGCGAAGAAGCAAAATACCATGGATGACGGACAGCTTGCCCAAGTCCCAGCAGGGAAAAATTTCCCAACCACAACGGGTTCTGGGAATTAGCATCAGCAGAGCGACGAATGTAGTCGCTCAAGGTCTTAAAGCATCTCGCCGCGCCAAAATTGGCAGAGCTTTGATGCAGTGGTGAAATGGTTTTTCGTCTCGACAACGAAAAACTTAAAAGGCCACAAAGCGGGTAGAACAAAGTGAGCGGACGAATCCTCTTTAATCTAAAAGAGACTCCGCTCTGTCGAATTTGTTCTTGTCCCGTACTCTGGAATACGCCGTCCAAATGTCGGTCTCTGAATGCATGCAGAGAACGCTCAGGCACCGCTGTTCCACAGTAGAAAAACACCAAAAATCCCTCCAAAGAATTTAGACCAAGCGTCTCGGACAATCTTGGTAATGGCTGACCTTCGACAAGTCAGGTCGTTATCGGTGCGTTCCGAGATGTGCGACTCGACTGTTCTTTGGAGAGATTCCAATTTCAGTTGCGCTCTTGCGCAAAGAGAGGAGAAGTGCCGGAAGTCAAGCGAGATAAGCACCGCCACCGTCTTTGTGAACACAGTAGGAGGCGCTCCCAATGTAAAGAATGTGGTGGCAGCCAAATTTGTGAACACGGCAGACAACGTTCCAGATGCAAAGAATGTGGCGGTAGCCAAATCTGTGAACACAACAAACAACGCTCTCAGTGCAAACAATGCGGCGGTAGCCAAATTTGTAAACACGGCAGACATCGTCCTATCTGCAAAGATTGCGGCGGGAAGTCTATTTGTGAACACGGAAGAGAACGCTCTCACTGCAAAGAATGCGGTGGAAGTTCGATTTGTGAGCATAACAGATACCGTTATAGTTGCCGAGATTGCGGATACCTATACCTTTGTGCGCATCATATAGACCGTACGGTCTGCGTAGCATGCGGCGGTTCTCGCGTCTGGGCCAAAGAGATTGTTGAAAGGGGCGATACAGCGAAGCAAGAAAAAGGGTCTTCCTGAAGTAAGCATCACGGTCGATGATGTTATGACTTTGTTGACGCCGGGAATTTGTCCAGCTCTGGGAACACCACTCACGTCAGGCGTGAAGAAATCGCCTACATCGGTGGCGAGAAAATCACCTACATCTGCAACCTTAGACCAGTTCTACGCTACCTCAGGCTACACGACCGAGAATGTGTCTGTTCTATCCAGCAGAGCCAATACCATAAAAGCGGACGCCTCTCTATCGGAAGTGCTTCGCGTCGCCGTGTGGATGTTCACAAAATCAACCGGACGAACTGCTTCTCCAGACGAGATAGCGCAGATTGCGGAGCGTACCCAATCTTTTTGGAATATGGCTTTTTCAAAAGCGGCATAATTTTTATTTCAATCGGCGGCTGGTCGGGCTGTCTGCAGTAGTGAACATCAATAATTCCACCAACAAATTGTCAACCTCATATTCGTTCTGGACTTCGAAGCCAGAGCCCATTACATCCACAACTTTCACTCGGTTGCAACCGAGCAGGGCTATAAGAGCCCAAGGAAATCATCATGACACAGCTACAGAACCCCCAAGGTCAAGACCCGTTCACGCAATTAGTTCAGGCGGAAGTCTACGACCCGGTCACCGGGCACATTGATGCCGTAGCGACAATGGAAGCGCAGAGAGTAATCTTCGCTGATTCCAACATCGTTAGAACGGCGAGCGGAGCGGTAGACCATTCCGCGACCCTAAGCAAAAGAATATCCGCAAAACGGGTGTACCTAGCGACGCGCCCTTAACAATATGGCTAACAAAATCATCTCAGGCAACGTCGGCGTGTCCAACGTTGTTATTGTCTACAGTCACTTAAAAAGTGCAGTACCAATTCAAGTCGCGGTCGCTGACGTTTCTGGAAATCACTCTAGCCCCGCCTTGCCTGTCGGCACCTACATAGTTTCGGCAGTAGACCCGGCTGGTCTTGTTCTTTTTAATAAGGTGTCCGTTGTTCTAGACGGAACAACAGACGTTACGGGAGTAAACCTCCGTAGCCGCGCCAAAAACGCCAGCAACGCACAGCCCTTGTAAATAGAAAACAAAAGTTCGGGGCTTAAACCAAATTGGAGAAGGCACTCTCGCGGGTGCCTTTTCTTTTTCACCGGCAGTCTGTCGGCTCCGGTCCACATCAACAATTCAACCAAACGCCGTCAATCGGCAAAAGGATAAATTATGTCAGCAGAAAAACAAATCGAGCCTGAATCAACGGCAGTTTTTAGCAACGTGGAGGACTGGCTTGAACATCTTGAAAAAGATGGCGAGGTTTACAAGTCGGAGCGCAATATGTCTACCGAGAGTCCCATTTCTTTAGCGGACTTGCGAGGAGATTGTCGCGAAAGTAAGTGAATGTTTGGCTGCAAATTGGGCATTCGATTTTCTTCTCGCGGAAACTCTTCATCCAAGTGACCAAATCTTCTTGCGATTCGACAGTTATCATGCCGAGGCTAGGAATGCCTTTGCACTTCGAATTCTTGCAGCGTACTCCGAGTTCAACAATTTCCATTTTCAGACCTCGCTTCATTCTAGCATGCGCCGAGCACATCGAGTTTCAGGCGCAAAGGAACAAATGCCCCTCTGCTGCCATTGCAAAATGCAACCGCGATTCAAAGGATTGCTGCTGTGTGAAGATTGCGTCCAGAAGTTCCGTGAGAATCCTGCAGGGTTGAAATCTGCGCCATTGCCCGAACGTCCGACCCCAAAAATTAAAGGTCCTAAAAGTAGTGACAACGGCGGAGCCGGTGTGTCATATCGAGTCGCAGGCAGCAAATGACAAAACTTCTATTTGCTGTTACTTCGTATTTCCATGATTTACAAAGAGGCTGTCATCAAGCGATTCGTAACGGCGGCTGGGGTCAAGATGTTGCTGCCATCGGCGCAGATTTGCGTTTCTTTATTCCATACATGTATGCCCCAGAGGGTAGCTCTGTCCCGTTCATGTGTACCCCAGAGGGCAGCTTCGGCGGCCATTATTATGATTTTATTCCGTTAGCAAACCCTTATCAGGGAGAGCATTATCCAGGGGAGAACTCCATAAGTTACTACCCTGGCAAGTCCTTTGCTACTGCATGCATTAGACCTGCGTATGCGGCTTCACTTATGGCTCACCCTACCGAGATATTTTTGGATGCTGAGTCACGTTACAACCACATCTCAATTTTAGTTCAAAGAATTCTTAGGTGGTCATTGTGTGAGGGGTATGATTTTACCTACGTAGTCGCTAACGATACTTTCGTTGTGCCTCGTCTAGTCTTTTCTCCAGGCTATGAGTTGTTTGATTACAGCGGAGTATCCGACCAGCCGGAGCTTCCCTTTGGTCAAACGGTCGACTGGTATTGGTATAAGGAGAAAATTCCGAACCTGTACGGTTGGTTTGGCGGCGGCACTGGCATCATGTTTTCCAGAAAAGCAGCTAGGCTAATTGTAGTAGAAAATCTCCGGCGGCATTGGATAAGCAAATATGATTTTTGGGGATTCGGATACGATTCGTTATTCGGACAAATCCTGGGACCGCACATCAAGTCCGGCTCAATTCGCGCAAGGAACTATGAGGGAGCAAGTTGGCACTATCAGCATTCTGAGGGTGAACAACGGTACGTGGGCGTTTGCGAATGGCAGCGTGAAATGCAGGAGAAACAAAACCAATAGCTTCACACGCTGGTCCTAGCCGTGGCGGTACCAGTGCTGGAGCATACCGAACGGCGGGCAGTAAGTAACGCCCAAAGAAAGGGCTTGACAAAGGTACTGGTACCTGTTATAGTGTTTTGGTAATTCATTCTTATCCGTGCGTCGCGTGAGCCGTCAAAACGGACGTTAGGGTCGCACGGTAATCCCATCGCCATTAGAATCCCTTCAGAAGAGGGGCTCGTAGAGCGCAGGAAATGCTCTATGAGTTCCAAGAAAAGTGCTCCTGTTGTTCCCGCAGTTGTTTCCCCCAAGAAGAAAAAACCCCGTAAGCCCGTAGAGATTCCTCAACCGCTATCGCTAGAAGAAATCGCTCTCTACAAGCAACTCCCCTCGCTGACTCTTGAACAGATTGCTCGAATCTTGCAGAAGACTACCGCACAAGTGCATGAGATGTCCCGTGCTCGTGCCGCTCGTCCACTTCCTGTATTCAGGTCAGGTAGAACCACCTGCTCTACTTGGGCAAAGATTCAAACGTGGATTGATGAAGGTTTTGAAGAACGTAAGGCGGCTTAAGACCGCCTCCGTATCTTGAGATACTGCTTCTCCACCTGCTCAAGCGCCTCGCGGCTCCGCTCCAGCGACGGCTTGATATAGTGCTTGCCAGTAACGTCCGAGGCAGATATTGAGTGCCGCAAAATGTGCTTGATTGTCAGTTCTGCAACCCCCTCGTCGTGTAGGATGGTCGCCAAGCCCCGGCGAAAAGAATGGAACGCATGCCATTCGATTCTCGCCTTCTCAAGCAACGGGACAATATCACGCCGGGCTAGATTGCCTTCGATAACAGGTTCCCCGGTCTCTCCGTGAAAGATGTAACCATCCCCAGAGTTGTTTCGAAGATGTTCAGCAAGAACCTTTTTAACAATTTCGACAACCGGAACCGGTGCTTTACTCGCCTTAGTTTTCCCTTCGACGACTTCTCCGTCTACGATTGCACGACGAATGTTCAAAACCTCGCCGTCATAATCTTCCCACCGCAACCCTTTGACTTCGCTCATGCGCAAGCCGGTAAATGTCGCAACCATAACAATCGCCTTCGCCATCGGCTTCTCAAGAGCCTGCATAATCGCATGAACCTCGGGGAGGCTGTAAGCGTATGTGTCGGATTCGTTGCCCTCCGGCGCGGCTGCGTCGCGAACGGGGTTGAAGTCAACCAGCCCGTGGCGCACAGCGTATCGAAACGCGCTGCTCAGGAAATTTTTGGCGTTGCGGTAGACAGTGTGTGCTCGGAGATTTTCGCCATCACTTTCAGCCAACCGGCGCAAAATCCTGTCGACATCCGGGGTTCGTACTCGGCGCAATTCCGTCACCGGCAAATGCGGCTTGACCAGCCGGAACATATCCTGATAGCTTGAAATAGTCTTGCTGCGGAGCTTGCGACCACGGCCACCTTCGCCTGTGGTGAGAAAGGTTTCCAAGAATGACTGGAGGGAGTCAACGGATTGTGGCCCTCGGGTCTCGGCGTTGAGCGGGGCCAGTATTAGGTCGGCCAGCGGCTGGACGGATTCCTTGGTCTGATGCTCGCGGTCAACAGGAGCCAAATTCTTGTACACGTCTTTGCGAACCTTGACCCCGTTCTCAAGCACCGTTTCCCGGTATTTCAGCCGCCACGAACTGCCCCATTTGATAATCGAGCCTCTTTGCATGACGCCTCCTGATGTACCCATGATACCATGCGGTGGGTACACGTTGGGTACAGAAACGCTGGATACCCGCATTTTTACTGGTGATTTTTAGGCTTGACAACGGTTTAGGAAACCGTTGCTCTATCCATCTGAGCTACAGCCCCACGGACGCTATCCTCTTATTTTATATCCATTTGCGAAGGTTGCGCCGAACATTTGGATCCCTCCGAAGCAGGGCTTGTCGTAAAAACGTTGTAGCAATTCCCACTCTGATTCTCCCTTCCATCTCGACACAATTTTTTCGATGCAGCGGATGCAAACGATGCGTTTGCGCGCCGGTGGGACCTTCCTCAGGATAGAGGCAAATAAGCGGACCCTGGGATCGCCCGTCCTGAAGAAGCCGCTGCAAGCGGATCTGCGAGAACAGTCGGATGGAATCCTGATCGCCCGCTTAACGTGCCCCGTTCGATTCTCACCGGAAGAGTTTTCCTGTCGCGGGGTAATGGAGGTGAAATTTGGATTACGTACAGCCCGCAGAGTTTCTGCAAGATGCCCTGAAGGCGGCGGTGAAGAAGGCCAACCTCCCGGTGCGCGATCTTCTGCTCAGGGGATTTCTCGCGGGCGCGCTTCTCGCGTACGCCACGTCCCTTGTGATGATCGTGCTTGCGCAAGGCTTGGCGCCCATTGTCGGAGCCATTCTTTTTCCGGTCGGCTTTGTGATGTTGGTGCTTCTGGGGCTGGAGCTGGCTACCGGAAATTTTGCGCTGCTTCCCGCGGGACTAGCCGCAGGTCAGGTCTCTTTTTCGCAATTGCTTCGCAACTGGTCTTGGGTTTACGCAGGAAATCTGTTGGGCAGCGTGTTTTATGCGGTCTTGTTTTACCTGGCCATCACGAACTGCGGGGCGAGCGCCGGCGGCGCTATCGGCGACCTGCTGAAACAAGCCGCGCAAAAGAAAACGCTCGGCTACATGGCCCTCGGTCTGCGCGGGTGGGAAACGGCGTTCATCAAGGGCGTGTTGTGCAATTGGATGGTGACGCTGGGAGCGGTTCTGGCCCTGGTGTCGCGCTCCACCGTGGGAAAAATCGTAGCGATGTGGCTGCCGATCATGACGTTTTTCGCGCACGGCTACGAACACTCAATTGTGAACATGTTTGTGATTCCCGCTGGCAAGCTTTTTGGCGCCCCTGTTTCGCTGAGCCAATGGTGGCTGTGGAATCAGATTCCGGTGACGCTGGGGAACATTGTTTCTGGCGCGCTGCTGACGGGCTTGGCTCTCTATGTGACCAATGCGCCGAAGAAGGCCGCGAGCGTGACGCTGACCCTCGAAGGAGCGCCCGCACCGGGGGTGCGCATCGAAGAGGCCGCGAGCTAAATCGGCCGCTGCAAGGAGCCCAAGGAGCGCATGTGATGGAAAGGCTGGTAGTCGTCGGCAACGGGATGGCCGGAGTCGGGTGCCTCGAACAGATCCTCAAGTACGCGTCGAAATTTGAAGTGACGGTGTTTGGCGACGAAACGCACCTCAACTACAACAGGATTTTGCTTTCCTCGGTGCTTGCCGGAGAAAAAACATCGGACGAGATCATCCTCAATAGCTTGGAGTGGTACGAGCGGAACAACATCCGGCTCCGCCTCGGCGTGCGCATCACCGGCGTGGATTCCGCGGCGAAGACCGTAACGGGCGATGACGGAAGTGTGACCCCCTTTGACAAACTTCTCCTGGCAACGGGCAGCTCGCCATTGATCCCGCCTATCGAGGGCTCAACGAAAAAGGGCGTCTATGTCTTTCGAAATCTCGATGACACGCGCGCGCTGCTGGATTGCTCGCGGAGCGGAGCAAAGGCGGTGGTGATCGGTGGCGGGTTGCTCGGGCTCGAGGCCGCAAGAGGACTGCAGGTGCAGGGTTGTGACGTGACGGTCGTGCATCTGATGGACCGTTTGATGGAGCGGCAGCTCGACTTCACAGGTGGGAGTTACCTGAAGGCGAAGATGGAGTGCCTGGGTGTGAAAGTGCTCCTCACCCGGAACACCAAGGCCATCCTTGGCGCAGAGAAAGCCGAAGGAGTGGAGTTTCAAGACGGCACATCCATCGAGGCCGATTTTGTGGTAATCGCCGCTGGGATTCGCCCAAATGCCGAGTTGGGGCGGAAGGCGGGCCTGGTGGTGGGGCGCGGAATCGTCGTCAACGATCACCTGGAGACGTCTAACCCGGACGTTTTTGCGGTAGGTGAGTGCGTGGAACACAACGGCGTGTGTTACGGTTTGGTCGCGCCGCTGCTGGAGCAGGGCAAGGTTCTGGCCGCCACAATTACTGGAAACAAGGGCCCTGTGTATGACGGCACCATACAAGCCGCAAAACTCA
>WNFB01009450.1_pt1 | contig 15747 bp, 16 predicted proteins | sample 5400501 | NCBI WGS metagenome assembly WNFB01 (sample SAMN13153341, study PRJNA577476) | soil metagenome | isolation source: 200 cm saprolite under Douglas fir tree site 2 hole 1 | place: USA:California | collected 2015-04-18
CCCCGTCGGCGTCGGCGTTTCAAACCAGGGAGCTGTTCCCCTTTCGACCCGTCCCACGAACACACGTTGCACGCGAAAGCCCCACCCGGTGATAGCTTGAGCAGAGGGACCTTGAGGCGGCTCGACGACGCGATATCCCGCGAGTGGGAGTTCTTGGGCAAACTCCAGCACCAAGCGCTCCAGCGTGTCCAGTTCGGCCCTGGCCAGCCTCTGCGGGGGGTTCGCGTCCACCCTATCAAGAGCGCGCGCCACCATCCGCGCGATCTCCAGCCGCGTCAGGGGCCGCACGGAAGTCGACCACAGAGGTATCCATCCCTGCGAGGCGAGGCGGGAGAGGTCCGTGTAAATAGGGCTATCGGATGGCACTAGTTCCAGCGAATGCGCTGCGGCGGGGGAAGCCAGCAGGCGCCCTATCAGACAAGAGGTGACAACGAGAGGTACCCACCACGTGATGACGGCACGCGCCCATGATGGAGGCATCACCCCGTAAGACTAGTGGCGCAAAATGAGCGCCGCATTCCCCGCGATGCCCAACAGCAGGGCGATGTTCTCCAAGGCGAATGGATTTTCTGGAACGTAGAGAATGTCGCCCCGGCGGAGCGGCAGGTCGCGTGCGACGTCCCCCTCTAGGATCACCTTGGCGAGATCAACCGGCAAAACCTGGACTGAGATGCCGCTTTGGCGGGCGACCACGACTGTCGTTAACGAGATCGTGGCTATCGGGCTGGCAGGGCCGGATCGTCGGATGATCTGTGTCTTGTTGAGCAACGCCCGGGTCGTGGGGCCCCCGGCGAGCGTCAGCGCCTGGAGGGCGGTGAGTGCCCCTCGGACTGGCAGCACACCCGGCCGCAAGACCTGCCCGAGGACGTAGATCCGGGCCGTGGCGTCGTCTGGGACGATGAGCACATCCCCGGATTCCAGGGCGAGGTTGAAGGAGAGTTCCCCTTGCAGCAGGAGCTGATCGAGTTCAATGCTCTGCGGAGGCGCCTGGCCACGGATGAGCCGGGATTGACCCAGCCCTGCATCGGGAGAGAGCCCGCCGGCCGCGGCCAGGGCGTCGAGGATCGCGGCCCCCTGCGGGAGATCGTAGACACCGGGCCGTGTGACTTGGCCGAGCACGGAGACCCGGATGCGCCGAAACTCGCGCACGATGACGGCGACGCGCGGCTCGCGGATGAATGCGGCAAAGGCCGCGGTCAACCGCTGGCGGAGCAGATCCGGCGTCAATCCAGCGGCCAAGACCTCTCCGATGAGGGGGAGGGAAATCATGCCGTCGGGACGGACAATGACGGTGCGGGAGACCTCCGCATTGCCGAATACCACGACCTCGACGACATCAGAGGGTCCCAGGATGTAAGGCTGTTGCGCGACGACGTGTGCAGGGAGCGTTGCCGACAGCCCAGTGACGACAATTAATCCAATTGCGAGCAGTTGTACCCGCACACGGTCACCTCCCACGCTGCCGGGCATTAGGCCCGGGATCCTGCCCAAGGCGGGAGACTTGGGCGATAAGGTCAGCCACCCGTCTTCCGAAGGGTGGAGATGATGAAGAGTACGCGCTTCCCCAAAGCGATCCTCTCGGTGGATCATTCACATCCGCAACCTCGTCTTCGTTGACATCGTCAATAGGGGATCTGCTGAGGTGGACGCTCGCGATCCCTGGTTCGACACCACGCAATCTGAGCAGGGGGAAACCCGTGCGTACCACCTGGAGTCCCGACCGAAGTCCACTGCATGCATCGCCGACAACGCTCACCGGCCTGTCTCAACTTCTATTTTGATTTCCAGCGGAAGATCAGTCCCTAGCACGGCGACGCCCCCCATTCCTTCGCACCCTCGCTCATCTTTCATCACACCGGGAATCGTGTCGTCTTTCATGACAGCACTGCTTGCCCCGTTTCAGCTTACTGAGAGGGTCGAACGCCCGGGAATCGAGTGAAGGCCGGACGACGCCCAGTGGAAACCCCTCTTTAGAAAGGACCTGCGACAAGATGCCTACCGGACCGCCTGGGACTGCTTGGGAACCGCCAGGCTAGGTGTGACTAGGCCTTTCTCCACCGCGAAGACAGCGGCTTGAGCCCGATTCCGAAGTTTGAGTTTGCTGTAGATGGCGCGCAGGTGCATCTTCACCGTGGACTCAGACACGCCGAGCGAGGAGCCGAGCTCCTTGTCGCTCAACCCCTTCGCGACGCCCCCAAGCACCTCCATTTCGCGGTCCGTAATCCCATACTCGCGCTGCGCCATCCCGATCGACTCCTCACGAACTGTGAACAGATGTTCCACCATCTGGCGGGCGACCGCCGGGTTGATCATCGTCTTCCCTGTGTGCACTGCCCTAATCGCTGAGGCGAGGTTCGTGGGCGTGATGTCCTTAAGAACGTACCCGACTGCTCCCGCTTCCACGGCTTTCTGGAAGAGCTGCTGATCGGCGTAGGCTGTCACGATGAGGATTTGCACGTCCGGGCAATGTTGTTTGATGGCACGCGTGGCTTCGATGCCATCCCCGCCGCCCAGCATAATGTCCATCAACACGACGTGGGGAGACAGGGCTCTCACGTGCTGGAGCACATCGCGACTCCTCTCCACCTCCCCCACGACCTCGATGTCGGGTTCCGGCTGCAGGATCATGCGAATCCCCAGACGGACCACACTGTGATCGTCCACAACGAGCACGCGGATGGTCACGTCTCACTCTCCGGAGGCGCCCGTGTGACTGCGTCGGGGCCGCGGGGGTGGACGACCGGAGGGCAGACCGGACAACCGCCTTGGCAAGTGTGCCCCCGGATGCGCGGCGCTCCATCTGGAACGTGCCACCCAAGCGCTGAGCCTGCTCCGTCATCAACTTCAGTCCAAGCTCTCCCCAATCGCTGGCCCGAACTGTGTCAGGGTCAAACCCAATCCCGTCGTCGCTGATTTCTAGCACAACGTTGTCTTGGTTTCGGCGCAAGCGGACAGAGACGTGTTCGGCGGCTGAGTGCTTCACGGCGTTGGTCAGGGCTTCGCAGGCAATGGCGCACAGCCCCGACTCCATCTCGGGCGACAATGGACCGACCCCTTCCACGTCGATGTCGATCTCTGCGGTCGTTAGCGACCTCAATCGCTCGGCCGTGGCATGGAGGAGGGCAGCGATCCGAGGATGCTGTTTCGATGGGTACTGAAGCTCATAGATCGTGGCCCGGGTGGCATCCATGGCCATTTGCGAAAACCTTATCGCGTTGTGGAGGAGTTCCTTACCCCGCGCGGGATCGGCCGCCAGATACCGCTGGCAGAGTTGCAACTGCATCACCACATTGGCCACGTGTTGCGCGAGGCCATGGTGGATCTGAGCGGCCACGCGCCGGCGCTCGTCCGTCGCGGCTGACGCCGCACTCGAGAGGGTGAGCGCTGACTGTGTCCGCCGTGGTTCCTCCACGGCGCGCTCGACGGCCGTACGGTCTCCGGTCCAGGATCTCCCTGAGGCCTGCGCATGAAGGAGGGTTCTTGGGGCGGTTCGTGCCCGCTGGCGCAGCGACGAGACGAACTCCCGCCATGAACCGAAGCAGTCGGCTGCCTTCTGGCGAATCTGCTCTATCCCCCCAGGTCCGATCGAAAAAGTCTGCACGCGCTCGCCGCTTTCCCCAAAGGAAAAGCTCTCCGGATTTAAGAGCCGCAGCAGCAATCAGACGAACTGGCGACCGCCGTCCGTATGATTCCTTCCACCCAGGGGGACAGGCACATTATATGACAAATCCGCCGCCCTTCCTCTTTTTTTCTTGTCGAGGGGAGGTCCGACCGGCGTGGAGACGGCACCCCCGTCATGTCCCTCCCCAGCGCGGGCGTCTGCGGCGCATGGTACTCCTCTCTTGGGAACGCTGGCCCCGACGCTACCGCGAAGCTGGCGCGAAAAACCCGCCTGGACAGCGGGAATGGCTCACAGCCCAGGATAGGCACGCGGGATCGTCAAGCGGGCCTCGCCGACAGAAAGACAGATGGCGAACGCCCGATCCCTGTTCAATCGAACTAATGGGGTTCTCCGAAAGATACAGGCGAGATTGGAGGAGGACCACTCGAGGATCGCGCATCCTTTCAGGCATCTCCGGTCGTTCGAGCGTGTGCATGCCGGATGTCAAGAAGCTCTCCGTCTTGATCGTTGACGATACTACATTGATGCGTCAGGGGATCAAGAGCCTCCTGGAGCAGCGGGATTCTGTGGAGCTCGTAGGGGAAGCGGCCAATCCACAGGCCGCAACCGAGTTGACCGATAACATGGTTCCGGATGTCGTCCTACTCGACCACAACATCCCCGGGTACGATACCGTTCAGGCGATCACCCTCCTCAAAGAGTGGTTGCCTCGGGGCGAAGTCATCGTCCTCGCGGAAACCCCCGACGATCAGGAGGCGATGCGCACCCTTGAGGCCGGGGCGAACGGTTACGTCCTCAAGGACACCGACGCTGACAGCTTGGTCCAGGCGATTGGCTGTGTCAGTGCCGGGGGGACCTGCATGACCCCACGCATGGCCCGACAGGTGTTGGATCGGTTCCGCGCATTGGCACGAGAGCGCAGAGGCCAAAGCGGACTCAACGGCGGGGAGCTCACCGCGCGAGAGCAAGAGATCTTGTTCAAGGTCACCCAAGGGACAACGGACCGGGAAATCGCTCGCGAGATGTACGTCAGCGAGACAACCGTGAAGAGCCACGTCCGGTCTATCTTGCGCAAGCTGGGTGCAAGAAATCGCACCCAAGCGGTGGCGTACGCGCTGCAAAGTGCACATCCGTTCGCCAAGGCCCCGGTGCCAAATGAGTAGTCGGGAGTTGGCGGGGGGGCGACCTTGACCGCGGCGTACAGGATGACGGCGTGAGCCAACAGGTCATGACCAACAACAAGAGTTCCATGACCGAGGAGGTGCGCTTGGGCAGAGCGCAGATCACGGTTCCCATTGCCTCAGACCTGGACATCGTGGCTGCCCGCGAGCGAGGGCGCCTTCTCGCTGTTGAGCTAGGATACCCGGCGACTCAGGCCACGCTCATCGCCACGGCCATCTCAGAATTGGCCCGCAACATCGCATTGTATGCGACGCAGGGCGAGATCGTGTTGGCGACCGCACACGACGGTGCCCGCCTTGGCATCGTCGTTACGGCGCGCGACCAGGGGCCCGGCATTCAAGACGTCGCGCGAGCAATTGCCGGGGAACACTCGATCTCTGGAGGCTTGAGGTTCGGGCTGGCTGGGGTCCGCCGGTTGATGGATGCGTTTGAGATCTCCTCCCAGCCCGGTCAGGGGACCACGGTGGCGATCACAAGTTGGAAGCGCTAAGCCTTGGAAGCGCGAAAAGAGCGATGGTCAAGTGGAGCGCCGCGAACTCTAATCATGGTGGTGCTGGCCGCAGCTGTGTCGTTGGCCGTCGAGCTGACTGCTGCGCCGACCGTCTGCGGCAGTACGGCCGCCCGCAGAAACGCTCGCCGTTTGGAGCTAACTTTGCGCTCGGCTCTTCAGGTGAGGGGATTCCCCCTGGCACTGTCGGGTATCCACCCGATTCAGCGCGTTAGACCCCTCGATATGCTCAATGGTGATGGCAGTGCGGTAATGAGAGTGTGAGGGCTCTCATCGCGCAGAAGGCGCCGAGCCGGTCCCGAGTCCCAAGCGCGAAGTCGGTCCGGCAGAGATGAGGGCCCTCGCCACCCTAAACAGCCGCTAACCCGCCTGGATGAACGGCGGATCACTACAGGGGCGGCTCGTCAATCAGACGGCTATTGTACGGTTTGGACCTGAAGCGGATCGGGCAAACCGAAGGGGCGAAGCTGTGTCACAGGTTCAGATCTTCGACGTTGCGGATACCGATGAGCGGCGCCGAATCGCGTGCGCCGATGCTGTGGCAGCTGGCCCGCAGTGGCACGCGCTGTGGACGCATAGTCATTGCGAACAAATGGTCCGCGATCAGCTCACCGCCAAGGGGTTTGAGATGTTTTTGCCAACGATTGACGTCTGGTCGCGGCGAGCCGGGGTACGGAGGCGCATTTCCGCGCCCATGTTCTCCGGATATCTGTTCCTCCGTCACGCGATGGACAAACCGAGCTATATCGAAGTCCGCAAGACGCGGGGCCTCGTCAACATTCTGGGGGAGAGCTGGGATCGCTTGGCCGTGGTGCCAGTCGGCGAGATCGCGGCCATTCAGACCACCGTTCAGTCGCGCCTGCCCATTCTGCCCCACGCCTACCTGCGCGAGGGGCAGCGCGTGCGCATCGTACGCGGCCCGCTGGCCAATGTCGAGGGAATCCTCGTGCGTCAGAAGCCACGGTCAGGGTGGGTGGTCCTTTCCATCCAGCTCTTGCGGCAAAGCGTCGCGGTGGAGGTAGACTGCACGTGGATTACGGCGTTGTAGGGGGAGGAGCTCCAGGCCGGACTGCTCAGGGGGCGGTTCATCGTCCCCGCGAGACCGCTGCGACTTGGTGCACACGGATGCCGATGCCCCATTCGGGCGACTTGGGCGCCCCGGTCCCCTTGCTTCGTCATGGCAAGCGCCAAGAGTGGAGGGTGCGATGCCGTTAGGGGCTGGCCTAGCGGTGTTTCGGCGAAGGAAGTGGCTGGGGTTGCTGATCTTCCTGATTCCAGCTGCAGCGATCACCGGCGCCACCCGCACCTTGCCAAGCATCTACGAGTCCACCGCCAGCCTGCTGGTGGAGCACCAGCAGGCTGCGGATCGTCTCGTCGGGCCGTCCGATGCCGATTCATTGGAGGAGCGGCTGCGGACGATCAGCCAGAAGATACTGAGCAGGGAGCAGCTGGTGCAGCTGGTTACGCAGTACAACTTGTATCCCGACCTGCAGGCGCGGCTCCCTGCCGATCTTGTCGTGGAGCGGATGCGGAAGGATCTCCGACTCGAATTCAAGACGGAACGAGATACAAGCGGTCGGGATTCGACCACTGCCATTAACCTCAGCTACCGCGGACGCGATCCCGAGTTGGTTGCGGCAGTCGCGAATGCGGTGGCGACATTGTTTGTCGAGGAGAACGTCCGGGTCCGCGATCTGCAGACCGCTGGGGCAACCGCGTTTCTCCAGTCTCAAGTGGACGAGGCTAAGCGTCAGCTCGCAGACCAAGAGCGGCTGATGAACGCGTTCAAGGTGAACCACCTTGGTGAGCTGCCGGAGCAGCAGGCGTCGAACTTGGCTGCTCTGGAACGTCTAAACGCGCAACTGCGCGCGCTCAACGACCGAGAACGCGGAGTTCTGGACCGGCGCGACGCGCTCACCAGGCCGAGAACGGCGTCGCTCCCGGATGCGACGGTGCCCCTCGAATCCCCCGAGGCTCGACTGGCGAGACTGCGCATCGATCTGGCGGCCCTGCGCGCCAAGTACACGGACGAATATCCCGAGATCGTGCGGACAAAAGAGGAGATTGCTGCTTTGGAGCGGCGGTTCGCGGCTCAGGGACGTGGGGCCCCGGGTGAGGTGGATTTGACTGCACGTGATTTCCAGGGCGCTCTCGCGCAAGTCGACGCAGAATTAGCGGCCTTGCGCAGTCAAGAAGAGCTGCTCCGACGTTCGATGGCAGCGTACGAGCAGCAGGTGCAAAATGCGCCTCGGATAGAGGGAGAGTTGCAGCGGCTCGCCGGAGACTACACGGCGGCCAAAGAGCGCCACGCTTCGTTGGTCCGACGGTACGAGGAGGCGCAGCTCAAGGAGCGGATGCAGCAGCTTGGAGTTCAGCAGTTTCGCATTCTTGATTCTGCCTTGCCCTCCCCCCAGCCGGTGGCCCCTCGTCGGTTGCGTATTCTCCTCATGGGACTTGTCCTATCCGCGGGTGCTGCGGTCGGTGCTGTGCTCTTGGCCGAAGCGCACAGTGGTTCATTTCACACGGTCGATGATCTGCGGGCATTCACGCGTGTGCCCGTGCTGGTGAGTATTCCCCCAATCGTCACGGCGGTAGATGCCCGCCGGAACCGCCTCAAGTCCGCCCTGGCCGTGGTAGGGGCGGTGCTGAGCACGGTCACGATCGCTTTGGCCTCGGCGTACTTGGCTCGCGGCAACGACCTGCTAGCTGGACTTCTTACGCCGGGAAAACTCTGATGAACATCGGCAGTGAGTCCCGGGTGGGCGGAGGAGGGTCGACGAAAACGCCGTGGGCATGACCGTGACCAGACCTGTGGTGTCAGGCCGCGAAGCGGCGTGGCGCCCGGATCCGCACCTCGTCAGTCTGCTCGATCCGGCGTCGTTTGAGGCCGATCAGTATCGGACGCTCCGGCTCGTAATTGAGGGCAGGCGCGCGCCGAAGAGCCTGATCGCCGTGACCAGTCCCACCTCCGGGGATGGCAAGACGACCTGCGCGCTCAATCTCGCCGGGGCATTCGCCGCGGCGGCGGCATCACGAGTCCTCGTTGTGGATCTTGATCTGCGGACACCGTCTATCGGGGATCACCTTGGCCTGACCAAACAAAGTCCAGGGCTCGTCGATCTGCTCCTGGACCAAGACCTCACCCTAGATGCGGCGGTCCAGCGACACCCGCAGTTCCGGCTGTCGGTCGTGCCCGCTGGCCGTCCGATCCCCGTACCGTACGAGCTACTGAAGTCTCCGCGGCTGAGAGAACTGCTTCAAGATGCCCGCCAGCATTACGATTACGTCGTTCTGGACACACCACCGTTAGTTCTTCCGGACACCCGACTAGTTGCCGAATGCACAGATGTGTTTGTGATGGTCGTGGCCGCGCACCGGACGCCGAAGGTCCTCCTGGGCGAAGCCCTGAACGTAATGGATCCGACGAAGCTGATCGGCATAGTCTTCAACCAGGATGACCGCCCTCTCTCCGGCTACTACGATCACTATTACGGCTCTGGCCTCCGCTCCCACCAACGCCGGCGGACCGGACGGTGACTGGCGTTGGGGAGGCAGACGTCGGCGTCGTGTGGCGGCCTCAGTGACCTAGATGCCGCGTCCACATGACGCCGTCGCTGCTGCGCTGGTGCAAGGAAGTTCGAACGTCGCCGTGACGGCGGCAGTATTGGTGACCTGCTGGTGTCACTCTGGTCAGTAAGGACGCTCGCGACCTCACTGCTGGCGGTCGAAACGCCGTCCCTGGCTTCTGGCAGCGCAGGGCACTACGAACTCCGGGCGTGATGTTCAGGCGCTGAAACGGATCCCGCGCGCCTTCTTTGAGCGATGGTCCTCGTCGCGCTCGCCTCGATGACATTACCGGCCGTGTGGAAAACGGACTTTCTCTGGTCTAGCGTACTCCTCGTCGCCGGGGTGATCTTCGGCCTCGTCCTCCCGTCTCGGGTTCTCGCCATCCGGCGACTACGCCGACCCATGCAGCGCCTATTAGTCGTGGGCACCAGCCCGCTCGCGCGGCGGCTTGTCGACATTCTCGAGACCCAACCTGAGGGGCGCCACGAAATTGCGGGGGTAGTCGGCGACGCAGCAGACGCCTGGGGGGAGCGAAAGCTCCGGGGACCGCTTGCCTCTCTGGACAAGATCATCGATGAGGTGCAACCCGATAGGATCGTGGTCGCGCTCGCTGACTGGCGACGGGTGCCGACCCTGGAGCTCCTAAATGCGCGCGCACACCGCGGCATTCCTGTCCAGGACGTCGCCGAGGCGTACGAGCGTCTGACTGGCAAACTCGCGATTGAGGCGCTGACGCCGACCCATTTGCTATTCTCGGACGGAATCCGGCCCTCGCGGCTGTCGCTGGCGGTGCGACGTGGATTCAGTTTTCTCGTCGCGGGGGTTGGCTTGCTGTTGATTGTTCCGCTCCTCGGCCTGATCGCGGTGGCGATCAAGTTGGATTCGCCAGGCCCGGTACTCTTCGCCCAGCGGCGCACGGGGTTGCGCGGAAAATCGTTCACGCTCTACAAGTTTCGGACCATGCACCCTACCGATCGACCTCCGTCTGAATGGGTCCGGGACAACGAACATCGCATCACCCGGCTCGGGCGGTGGTTGCGGCGCTTCTGGCTTGACGAGCTACCTCAGCTCTTCAATATTCTGCGAGGCGACATGAATCTTGTGGGCCCCCGGCCTCACCCTAGCTCAAACTTCGAACTTTTGACGCTGGTGGCGCGCAACGCGCCTGACTGTGGCCTCGCGCTTCCGTACTACTTCCTGCGCTGCACGGTTCGGCCTGGCCTCACCGGGTGGGCGCAGGTGCGTACTGGCTACGCGAACGACCTTGACGAGGAGATAGAGAAACTGCGCTACGACCTCTACTACCTTAAACATCAATCATTCTGGTTTGATTTGCGCATTATCCTCGCGACGCTCCGTGACATGCTCGGCGGCCAACCATCTAAGCATCGCCCGACCCCAAGCGACCACCGCGTCTGGGGGCCGGCTGAGCGTCGCGCCTAACGCAAGACGATGGCGCGATGACCTCCGCACAACGGCACCAGGTCATCGACGAGTTTCTCCGGACCCGCAGCCCGCAGGCGGCTGACGCCGCGGTCGCTGTCTACTGGCCGCTGCTCCAGCAGTGGACGAGGTCCTACCGAACGACACGCGACGGATCTGATGACCTGCTTCAGGTCGCGGCCTGCGGGCTGTTGAAATCCCTGGCCCGCTTTGATCCGCGCCGCGCGAGTTTTGAGACGTACGCCCGTCATTGCGTGTTGGGCGAAGTCCGACACTACCTGCGCGACCATGGCACCATGATTCAGGTCCCGCGATCCATGTGGGAGCGGGGCAGGGCACCCGTGATCCGTTCGTTGGACGAGCTGGCGGAAGGCACACGCGAGGGGCACCTGTATCGCCAGATTGGTCGGGATGAACTGGGTCTCGCTCGAGCGGAGGATCGCGCCCAGCTCCGGGAATTGTTGCGCGATCTCGACGCGAGGGAGGGTGCGGCCCTGCTATTATGGGTGGGTTTCAAGGCGCCGCAGGTCGACGTCGCCGGTATTTTGGGTGTCCCCCAACACACCGTGAGCCGCCTCTGCACCCGTGCTCTACAAGCCCTGCGGATGCGCGCGGGCACAACAGGCGCCGGGGATGGGAAATCCGACCCGTCATGCAGGGAGGGTGAGTCTGAGGAACTTGCCTGACCTACGTCCACGCAGCCGGAAGAGATTCGGCGACGGAGTAACTGGCTTCTTCGGTTGAGCTCCCAGTCGCTGCAAGCACCTGGGCTTGGGACCCGCTGCCCGCCACACGATACGTGATCGTTATGCCAACCTGCGAGATCGCGGCCAGATAGACTGCGATCGAGTTGCGCCCGCTTAAGGCGGAATCCGCCGCGGATTCCGCGATATCGATGGGAAAGCTGGAGCTCGTGTTCGATAGCACCATCGGCGTGGAGCGTGGTAACAGCGATGATCCAGACTAAGCGTGAGAATGAGACAGCGACCCTCATGAACGAGGTGGCCCTGGGCGACCACATTCGGCAGCGGACCGCGCGCATTGCCGTGATCGGCCAAGGCTATGTCGGGCTGCCGCTTGCCGTTGCACTAGCCCGTGCGGGGTTCCGTGCGACAGGCCTTGATACTGATCCTGACCGGGTCAACAATCTCAATGCGGGCCTCCCTCACACCCCTGACGTCACAGGCGAAGAACTCCTCGAGGTGCGTCAGCAGGGTCGGTACGCCGCAACGGGGGACCTTGCCGTCCTGGCGGACAGCGATATCGTGGTCATCTGCGTGCCGACACCGCTGCGCAAATCGAAGGACCCCGATATCTCCTTTATCCTCGCGGCAGCCTCGGCGGTGGCGACGCACTTCAGATCGGGCCAGATGGTGATCTTGGAGAGCACTACTTATCCCGGTACAACAGAGGAGATCCTCCTGCCGCTCTTCGCAACGCGTGGCGCTAGGGTGGGAGAGAATCTCTTCCTGGCTTTTTCGCCCGAGCGCATCGATCCTGCGAACCGCGTCTACAAGCTCCAAGACATTCCCAAGATCGTCGGCGGCGTGACACCCGCATGCACGCGCCTCGCGGGGCTCTTCTACCGACAGATCGTCAACAGAATCATCGAGGTTTCGAGCCCCAAGGTCGCCGAGCTCGCGAAGCTGTACGAGAACGTTTTTAGGAATGTGAATATTGCTCTGGCGAACGAACTGGCGATCATGTGCCGGCAGCTCCGGGTGAACACGCGCGAGGTGATCGAGGCGGCAGCCACCAAACCGTTTGGCTTCTTACCGTTTTACCCTGGCCCGGGAACGGGCGGCCACTGCATCCCCGTGGACCCAAACTACCTGGCCTGGAAGATGCGGCTCAATGGCTATGAGGCGCGGTTTATTCGCTTGGCCGACGAGATCAACCGCTCCATGCCCGCGTATGTGGTGGACCTCATTGCCGAGGCTCTGAATCAGCGATCAGCGGCACCGGTGCCTCAACGGGGCCCGTGTCCTTATCCTCGGCGTGGCATATAAGCGCGGCGTCGCGGACACGCGGGAGTCGCCCGCCCTCGATGTGCTCGATCGCCTGCGGCAACGAGGGGCTGAGGTCGAGTACGCCGATCCCCACGTCCCCTCGATCAAGGTTGACAGTTTCACGTTGGCTGCGGTCGAGCTGACCGCAGAACGCCTTGCCGCCGCTGACTGCGTCGTGATTCTCACGGATCATCCCGAGTTTGACTATCGCCGCATCATCGAACTTGCTCCCCAGGTTGTCGATACGCGAAATGCCACATGGGGATTGCCCGCGCCTCAGGGCCGCGTCATCGGCTTGTAGGGGTGTCGAATACGTTTGAACTCGGAGGATTGCGCGGCGCGAAGCTAATCGTGTGCGCGCCGGAGGCGGCAACAGATTACCCCGCAGCGCTGTGGACGTAGAGGGGCTCATCGTACAGGCATGTTGGGGTCCGCTTCGCAATAGATCGTCACCAAGAATGGACGACGCACGCCGCGACTTCGCTAACTCTAAAAGGAGCTTCGAAGCCATCTCGCCATCCACCAGGCTCGTCCCGCAGATTTTCTTCCACGTTATGCCTTCGGGAGTGTGTCGGCTTGCTTAAAAACGTCGGATCTACTTGGGTTGTGACGTTGGTGACCATCGGCGTCACTTACTTCCTCACCCCGTTCGTCCTCCACAGCCTGGGTGAAGACGGCTATGGGAGCTGGATGTTGATCAACTCCCTTACGGGCTATCTGGCGCTGCTAGTCCTGGGCGTGCCTATGGCTTCTGTGCGATATTTCGCTGAACATGTGGCAGATGGCGATACGCGAAAGCTGAACCAGGCCATTGGAAGTTGTTTGGGGCTCTACCTCGCCATGGGTGCGGCAGCTCTCCTGGCGGGAGCGGGAATGTACGCGTTCTTTAGCCACGCTTACTCGGTCCCCGCGGCCTGGCGACTTGATGCGAACCAGGCCTTCGTTCTGGTTGCCCTGAATGGCGCGGTCGGCTTCATCGCTGTGCTCCCGGAAGGAATCATGGCCGCACACGACGATTTCGTGCTCCGCAATATCGTCATATTGGGGCGGCTCGTCTTGCGGTTCGGCCTCACGTTCGCACTCTTGACCCTCCGAGCATCACTAGTTTTCCTTGCCCTCATCCAGATCGCTGGCTTTGCCTTCGAGTTTTCTGTCTCCTGGCTGCTGATCCGCTGGCGCTATCGGGGCGTCCGGATCAGGCTGGCTGACTTCGACTGGAAGATGGTGCGGCGGATCTTCTCTTTCAGCGTCTATGTCCTGATGTTGAACGTCGGTGGGCGCCTCAGCTTTGAGACCGACTCTCTCGTGATCGGCGCGTTCCTAAACGTAGGCAAAATCCCTTTCTATACCGTGGCGAACACCTTGATCCTCTACCTCATGGATTTTGTGATCGCCATCGCCGCCGTCGTGATGCCGATGGCGACCAAGCTCAAGACCGAAGGCAGGTCCGGGGAACTCAGGGAGGTCTTTCTCAAGTGGTCGAAGATCGCGCTGTCACTGACGCTCATGGCTGGGCTGTTTCTCATCGTCCTCGGTCCGAAATTCATCCGATGGTGGATCGGTCCCGCTTTTGAGGTGCCAACAGGACAGGTGCTCCAGATCCTCATGGTCTCTAGTCTGGTGTTTCTGCCGGTGCGTGGCGTAGCTCAGCCGATTCTGATGGGGCTGGGAAAAGTCAGGCTGCCGACGATCGCGTTCCTGGGCGCGGGGGTCCTAAACCTTCTGCTGAGCCTTGCGCTTGTACGTCCTCTCGGCCTGCTAGGGGTCGCGTTGGGAACCGCCATCCCCAACGTGCTCTTTGCATTGTTCGTCCTCGTCCTTGCATGTCGTGAACTTGAGACGAGCTTTGCCAATTACGTGCGCTACGTCGTCGTTCGGGCCTCCCTCGGTGCCCTCCCAGCCCTGGCACTGCTGCTTTGGCTTCGTCTCGGTGTCCGCGTCGACACGTTCGCCGGCCTGACGTCGGCTGGAGTGGCGTTGATGCTGCTCTTCGGACTCACGTGGGTTCTCTTCGTCTACCGGAATGATCCGTACTTGAATCTGGCGGGCGGTCTTAGTCGGCTGCGTGTCTGGAGCCGCCAATGACCAGCGTATTGTGGGTTATGGGGGCAGCCGCAGCCGTCTTAGGGCTGGCAGTTGCAGCAGAGCTGAGTCTACGCCGGTGGTGGCGCAGGTGGGGAGGCTATTATGCATGGCCGCCCGGTTTGAGGTTCCACTTCTACTTGGATCGTGAGGTGTTTCCGGAGCTCGAGCCCCTAGCGCGGATCGAGATCAACGCCGATGGGGAACGGGCTGGCGTGGTGCCCCGCGGAGGCGCCTCACTCTATCGAGTCTTGGTGGCTGGCGGCAGTCCCGTCGAGTGTGCCCTCCTGGACCAGCCCACGAGCTGGCCGAGCTCAGTTGAACGCTTGCTCAAGGCCCCTGACTGCCTCCGCACCCTGGGAGCGTCAGACGTCCATGTCGGGAATATCGGCCTCTCCGGCGTCACGGCGCAGGGTCTGAATTTCATGTTCAAGCACGTGCTGCCCCGCTATCGTCGCCTGAACGCCATCCTGATCATGGTGGGAGGCAACGACGTCGCCTCCTGGCTGGCGAAGGGGTGCCCCCACTCGATCACTGGCGATCCGATCATCGCGTCCGAGATCTTCTCCTGCCACCCGGAAGGACCATTTCACTGGACGCCGCGTGGACTGGCTCTCTCTCGGCTGTGTCAGCAGCTCTACTGTCGGTGGGTCCATCCCGTCAAGGTGCGACGGGGTGCTGGTAAGTGGGTTGGAAGAGCGCGGGTTATGCGCGTGGGAGCCAAAGAGCTTCGTTCCGTCGTGCCGGATCCCACCCCCATGCTCGATTTCTTCGAATCGCACCTTCGGGAGATCCTTGGGCGGGCGACGCGCCATGCGGACCGCGTCCTCATCGTTCGACAACCGTGGTTCGAGACGGACTACACAGCAGAGGATTTGGCGAAAATCTGGCACGGCGCAATGGGGAATCCGCAACAGGAAGAGGTTAGTGTCTACTTTTCAATAGGGGTGGTCTGCCAGCTAATGGCCTTGCTAGACGCCCGCGCCGTCCAAGTCGCTGATGAGCTCGGTGTGGAAACCCTGAATCTGATGCCGCTACTCGAGCTGAGCCGCAGGACATTTTACGATTTCATCCACTTCACGCCTGCTGGAGCTGCAGCCGTCGGAGAGGCGGTGACTGCAGCGATCCTGAGGCGGACAGCCTCCGGGCACGAGAGGCGCTCCTTTAGCGCACCGCCACGTGACGGCGGTCGCGCCGGTGCAGAAATCCATTTCGGGAAGGTGGAGCGAAGCGCTGCGGGTAGTGGCGCAAGCACATAGGTTGATCGGACGGAGTCAAACCATGCTGGCCGGGGACGCTCAGAACTACAAAACCTTGTATCCAAAACCTTGCGG
>WNFB01002593.1_pt1 | contig 15742 bp, 7 predicted proteins | sample 5400501 | NCBI WGS metagenome assembly WNFB01 (sample SAMN13153341, study PRJNA577476) | soil metagenome | isolation source: 200 cm saprolite under Douglas fir tree site 2 hole 1 | place: USA:California | collected 2015-04-18
CAGCCCCAAAGCTATCGGAGGCCTGGATACGTTTGATCCGCTGGACTCTCGGGTGGCCGAATGGTGGCAGAAGAAAGTTGATGAGATTTACCGGCAGATTCCGGATTTCGGCGGATTTGTTGTAAAGGCGGATTCTGAGGGCCGGGCAGGTCCCTCGACCTACGGCCGAACGCCCGCAGAGGCAGCCAACGCGATTGCGTACGCCCTTGCGCGGCACGGCGGGATCGTTTTCTACAGGGCGTTTGTCTATAACCACCATCTTGATTGGCGTGATCCCAAGAGCGATCGTGCCAAAGCCGCATACGACATTTTTCATCCGCTCGACGGCAGATTTGCGGACAACGTCATCATCCAGATTAAGTATGGTCCAATCGACTTCCAGGCGCGCGAACCGGTTTCGCCGCTCTTCGGGGGACTTGAGAAAACGAGCCAGGCGATTGAGCTGCAAATCACACAAGAGTACACGGGGCAGCAGCGGCATCTGTGTTTTCTTCCTCCCATGTGGAATGAGGTTCTGGATTTCGATCTACACGCCGGCGGAGACGGCACGCGGGTGAAAGATCTCGTAGCGGGCCGCACTTTTGATCGTCCCATTGGCGGATTCGTTGGCGTCGCGAATGCTGGGACAGACACAAGCTGGCTTGGGCATCCTTTAGCGATGGCAAATCTCTACGGATTTGGCCGTCTGGCTTGGGATCCCAATCTGAGTGCGGGGACTATTGCCGAAGAATGGACGCGACTTACGTTTGGGAACGATCCTATCGTGGTGCGGACCATCTCCGATATGCAGTCGGCATCGTGGCACGTCTACGAGAGTTACACCGGGCCGTTGGGCGCGCAAACTCTAACTGACATTCTCGGCAGCCACTACGGACCAGGAGTGGAGTCGTCAGAACGGAATGGCTGGGGCCAGTGGCACCGCGCCGACCATGAAGGAATCGGGATGGACCGCTCCGTGAGCACGGGAACAGGCTTTGCCGGACAATACCGCGCGCCCGTAGCCGGCCGGTACGAATCTCTGGAGACTACCCCCGATGAGCTGCTCCTGTTTTTCCACCACGTGCCATACACATACGTTCTGCATTCGGGAAAGACGGTGATCCAGCACATTTACGATTCCCATTATGAAGGAGCCGAACGTGCCGCGGATTACGTACGGCAATGGAATTCTCTCAAAGGCCGCGTGGATGAAGAGCGTTATGCCGACGTGTTAGCGCGCCTTGAGTACCAGGCGGGGCACGCCATCGTCTGGCGGGATGCTATCTGTAACTGGTTCTTCCGCGCCTCAGGGATCCCGGATGCCAAGGGCCGAGCGGGGCATTACCCTGAACGCATCGAAGCCGAGGCCATGCAGCTTCAGGGTTACACGCAGGTAGATGTCGTTCCATGGGAAAACGCTTCCGGGGGCAAGGGAGTTGAATGCCCGCGGCGGGAAGGCTGCGCAGCCTCGTTCCGGTTTACGAATAAACCAGGATGGTATGACGTCGACGTCGAGTACTTCGACCTGAACAAGGGAGAATCGAGATTTCGCGTTTACGTCAGAGGCCAGTTGGTGGACGAATGGGTGGCCAACGATCACCTGCCCACGATGCGGACGGGAGGCGACTCCTCCACCAGGCGCCGAATCATGGGCCTCGCGCTGCGCCCGGGCGATGAAGTCCGCATCGAAGGAATTCCCGATGGCGATGAACGGGCGCCACTGGACTACGTCGAGATTCACGCCAAGCCTAGGTAACCTCGCGAAGGGCCCACAGTGGGTGGGAAATGCGATGATGCAAGAACTCTTCCTCCGCAAGCAGCCACGAATATGACCTAGGGAAAGAGTTAGTCCGAAGGAAAGAGGCGGGCCCAAAGGGAAGGAAATTTGTTCTTGACAACACTGGAAAACGGTGCATATAGTTCGTGCCACGAATTTAATGCTCCGCAGCACTTTCTCTAATTGTTGATTGCGTGAATGGCAGCCGGTCTCATGATGAACGTGGACGATTTAAGCTTGCATATAGTTTGGGATACAAATTAAATGCGCCGAATTGACTTCACAAACACTCAAGTGGCGTCGAGCGAAACGGCGCGGGATATCAACCGCGGAGTTGTCCTGAACCTGATTCGGCGGCGACAGCCCATTTCGCGGGCGGACTTGGCTCGCGTGTCGGGATTACAGCGAAGTACCGTTTCCCTAATTACGGAACAGCTCATACGGGAGCGATGGGTTGTCTATGGACCCACAGGGCGGTTGCCTCGCGGACGAAGGCCAACGTTTCTCCGCTTGAACGAACGACGCGGAATTCTTGTGGCGGACCTTCGGCCGGCGCAGACCAGGGTAGGTGTAGCGGACGTGAACGGGCGGTTTCTGTCGCAGGAGGTGATGCCGACACCTCCGAATCCGCAAGCCACAGCGGACCATCTGGCGGGAAGAATTCGGCACCTGATGCAGGTTCATCGGGACCTGGTCTTCGAAGGGATCGGAATCAGTCTGCCTGGCCGGTTCGACCTGGAAACGCAACGCGTGGTGTTCGCCCCGAACTTGAAGTGGCCCAATTTCGATTTCAAGGCTGCGATCGAGCAGGCAACCGGAATGCGGGTCGAGCTGGAAAACGCAGCCAACGCATGCGTGCTCGCCGAAGTGTGGTTCGGGCACACGGAAAAGGTCCGCGATTTGGTGGTCGTAACCATTTCCGAGGGCGTTGGTACCGGTATCTTTATGAACGGACAATTGGCTCGGGGACTCCACGGGATGGCTGGCGAATTCGGCCATGTCTCGCTGGATCCAAATGGCCCTCCTTGTAGTTGTGGCGGCCGCGGTTGCTGGGAGGTGTACGCCTCAAACCGAGCGGCTGTGCGCTACTACCACGAGTCAAGCCAGGCCTCCGACGGTCCCAGTTTTCAGGATCTGCTGGCTCTGGCTGATGCCGGCGACTCGCTCGCCTTGAAGGCTCTGGACCGCATGGCGCACGCCATCGGAAGTGGAATGCGAATGATCGTTGCGGGCCTTGCTCCCGAAGAGATTGTGATTGTCGGCGAGTTCATGAAGCAGTGGCCGCGATTTGGCCCCGTCATCGAAGCGGAAGTTGCCGCCGGCGCCTTGGTCGGCGGGCCGCCTCGTGTAAGGCCCGCGGCAGACCCGGGCATGGCGCGTCTTCGTGGAACCGTCGCGCTCGTGCTGCAAAAACATTTTGGTCTAGGCGTCCGATCAGCTGAGGAAGAGCAGCCGCAAGCAGCGGCTTCGTGAGCCGGAGAACGAAGTTTCCGGGCGCAGGCACGCAAAGCGCCGAACGAATTTGCCGATCGAGGCGGCACAGAACAGCAGCGGATAGGAGGCTTCATGTCAAGCGGGGCTGTGTTACGCAGGACTAGTCTAGCAAGCGTGAATCTCAGTCGCGACGGAGTAGTGTGTTGTGTCGTCCTATTGCTTCTCGCGTTCCTTCCGACCGCATCTCGTGCGCAGGTACTCTATGGCTCGCTGACGGGAAACATCACGGATCCATCGGGCGCAGCCGTGCCGGGTGCCCATGTCGAAGCGCTCAACGTGAACACCGGCGTTACTCGACAGGCCGCGTCGGACGCCAACGGCATCTATCTATTTAACGAACTCCTGCCGGGCACATACAAAGTAACCATTTCGGCGACGAACTTCGGCACGAAGGTGACGGAAAACGTTTTGGTAGAAGCGAACGCAACGCGGCGCGTGGATGTGCAGCTTCGACTGTCGCAACAGGTCGAGACGGTGACCGTCAGCGCTACAGAGCAACTGTTGCAGACCGACCGCGCCGACGTGCATACAGACTTGAATGCTCGGGAAATCTCGGACTTGCCGCTCCTTGCCTCGAATGGGCGGAACTTCCAGTCGGCCTACCGCATTATTCCAGGCGTTGGCTTCCTTGGAGAAAACAACTCGGCGGCCGGGAGTCCGCAGCGGGCCATGACAGCAAACGTCAACGGGCTGTCGATCAATAACAACAACACGCGAATTGACGGAGCCACAGACACCTATACCTGGTTGCCGGCGAACGTTGCCTACATCCCGTCCGCGGACGCGATCGAATCGGTGAATGTGGTTACGAACAATTTTGACGCCGAGCAGGGCATGGCGGGCGGAGCCGCGGCAAACGTGACGATCAAGTCGGGCACAAATCAGCTTCACGGCACTGCTTACGAGTACCACACGGACAACGCTCTTCGGACGCGGAACTACTTCAGACCTGCGGCTGTCCAACCCGTGAAGCCAAAAAACATCTTCAACCAATATGGCGGAACCTTTGGCGGACCCATCAAGAAGGACAAACTCTTCTTCTTCGGGGCCTATGAAGGCACCAAGATCCGGACGGCCGGGGGGACGTCGAGGAGCGTCGCTCCTCTTTCGATCCGGAACGGCGACTTCTCGTCCTTGATACCTACTGGCACAAACTGCAACGTCACGCCTACCGCGGGATGCATGTTCGACCCGAATACGGGGACGGCAGACGGCAAGAACCGCACTGCGTTTCCCGGGAACAAGATTCCTGCGAACCGGATTGACCCTGCGGCGGCGAAGATGGCTTCCCTGATTCCCGCGCCCAATATAGGCGACCCCAATGACCCCACCAATATCGCGAACAATTTCATTCCGATTGGAGCACCCCAATACAACCTCAGCAGAATCGACGCCAAGGTCAATTATGTGCCGAGCAAGAAGTCGATGGTGTTTGGCAGGTACAGCATTTCGCCGTCGTTTATCTTTGACCCGCCCGCCCTGGGAGACGCGGGAGGGGACGCGACCGGTGGCGGCCAGAACGGTAATGCTTTCAGCAGGACGCAGAGTGTGGCGCTGGGAGGCAGCTATCAACTCACTCCAGCCATGCTGTTCGATGTGAATGTGGGATACACGCGGCTGCGTCTCAACGCCGAAAATACGGACATTGGTACGAACTTCGGCCTCGACACGCTGCACATTCCGGGCACGAACGGAACCGATCATGCCTACGGTGGGATACCGGCGTTCCAGATCTCAAGCTGGGCCAATCTCGGAAATGCCAACACGGGCAATCCGTTCATCTTCCGAGACAATCAGTACGTCGCCAATACAAATCTGGAGTGGACGAAAGGACGGCACGATCTCCGCTTCGGCTTGGAATACTATCACAGCGGGATCAATCACTTCCAGCCGCAGGGAGGAACCTTTGGTACACCGCGCGGGACCTTTGGTTTTGACGGAAGTGTTACCGCGCTGAACGGCGGGCCAGCCGCGAACCCCTACAACAGTTTTGCTCAATTCTTGCTGGGTCTTCCTCAGAGGGACGGTAAGGTCGTCCAGAACATTAATCCGAACGCGCTGCGGTTCACCACTTGGGCGTGGTATGCACGGGACCGGTGGCAATTAACTCCCAAGCTGACCTTTACCTATGGACTGCGATGGGAGTATTACCCCTTCGCGACAAGCGACCACACGGGCGCGAAATACTTTGATCCAACAACGGGAAACGTTTTCATTGGTGGAGTTGGCTCCGTGCCGGGGGACGACGGTGTTGACGTGGGGCACGGGATGTTTGCCCCGCGCCTCGGCGTTGCGTACCGGCTTGGGAGCAAGACGGTGATTCGCGCGGGCTACGGCATCAGCGCGGATCCCAATAACTTCCGTGCCCTGCGGGACACTTTTCCCAACATCACGAATATGGATTACCAGGGGAATACCATATTCCAGGCGCAATGCGGCTTCACCAACCAAAAACCCAACCCGTGCAACTTCGCCCCGTCAGCGAGTCTCACGGGCACAAACGCGAATCTTGCTCCCTACCCAGGACTCGTCACTGGGATAACCCTGATACCTTTCACGGGCCTTGGATCAGGTGTCCTTCGCCTCCCCAATAATACGGGAACGACGACAGTGGCAAACCCCTTCCATCGCGGGTACGCGGAGTCCTTTAACCTGACTGTGCAACATGAGTTTGTCGGCTGGGTCGCCGAGGCCGGCTACGTTGGAACCCGCGGAATCCGCATACCCCTGGGCTTGAATATCAACCCGGCCCCTGTGGGCGGGGGCTCCTCGGGGCGTTTACTCAATGCAAACCCTGCGGCCTGCCCCGTGGTTACCCCGCCTGTGGCTTGCTGGGGTGACATCAATGCCGTGACGCCTTTTAAGGTCACTTACTATGATTCTCTGCAAACCCGCGTAACTCGGCGATTCGGCGGTGGGACGGAGGCGGGTGTCGTCTACACCTTCTCCAAGGCCATCGACTACGGCGAAAACGAGGGGGCCGTGTTCCATCCGTTCCCCACCAATTGGCAAGACAACAAGGCCCTCGCGGGTTTTGACCGCACGCACAATGTGCAAGCTTACGGCGTGTATGAGTTGCCTTTTGGACGGACTAAGCGCTGGGCGCAGCGCGGCATTGCAAACGCACTTGCTGGTGGCTGGCAATTGAGCTGGATCATGAGCGTCTACAGCGGAGTTCCCCTGACCATCACTACCAACGTAAATCCGTCCAACGCCCTGGGAAGTACGAACACGCCGGATCTCGTTGGCCCGATCGTGATTCTTGGAAATGTACAGGCCAATAATCCAGCGACCGGCGGATTTGCCAACTGTGCCGCGACGGACTCGACGTGTCACTATTTCCAGGTGAGTTCGTTCGCGCAGGTCCCCTCCGCGACGGCGACGCAGGCGCTTTACGGCACCGCTGGACGAAACATCCTTCGCGGGCCTGGCTTCTTTGACTTGGATACTGGCCTCTTGCGAAATTTCTCGATCACGGAGCGGTTGAAGTTCGAGTTCAGAGTAAATGCGTTCGCCGTAACGAACACACCGAATTTCGGCAACCCGCAGACAAATATCTCGCAGTCGAACTTTGGGGTCATCACGGGGACGGCGAGCGGACCGCAATTCTCCAGCGAGGCCGGCAACCTTAGTGGCCAGCGCACGTTCTGGTTCGGGGGGAAGTTTATCTTCTGAAGAAAAGGTCTTGAGCGCACCCCCTGGCTGCCGGCCACGCGAAAACGGCGGCATGCTCTCAACTCGGCAGAGCCGCAAGCATCTGTCGAGCAAGAGCCTCCGCGTGTTGTTCCGCGGGACCGCCGAAGGATTGAGGCCATTCACAAAACCCCCGGCCATCCGGGCCTCCGGGAAGAGGAACAAGCAGCTATGAGGGATGAAGCGGTTCGCCTCTGCCTTTCCAGCGCCAAACTCATCGCGAACGGGCTGCTGTTAGGGGCGCTGGCTATTGGTTGCAGCGCTCCGGTCTTGGCGGGCGCTGATTCTCAATCCGCCCGGAAGACTCACGCTGAATCGGTCGTCCTCGATTCGACCGTTACGATCCTTCTTGGCCCTGATGAGCCCTCCCCCATTGCGGAAGCAGCTCAAGATCTCGCAGTTGATTTCGAAAAAGTGCTGGGGAAGAAGCCAAAGATTGTTAACCGCAAAGAGGACGCCGGACCCGTAACGATTCTGATCGGCGGTCAAGGCAACCTGCCGGAGGGAATGCGATCCGAAGGTTTGACTGAGCCGGAGTCCTTTTCGATTTCGCTGGCCAGGGCTGATTGGAAGCCCCAACAACCAACCAAGATCGTGGCGCTCAACGGCGCTGACCTGCGCGGGACGATCTTTGCCGTCTATGAGTTCGCGGAAGAGTACCTCGGCATCGATCCCTTGTATTATTGGACCGATCACCGGCCCGCCCACCGAGCCCAAATTGAGCTTCCAGCGTCCTTGGACAAAAGGTTTCCGGCTTCTGTTTTCAAGTACCGCGGTTTCTTCATCAATGACGAGGACTTGCTGACGGGCTGGGCGCCCGCTCGGAAGGGCGAAGGTACGGGAATTTCCCTCGAAGTCTGGAACAAGATTTTCGAGACGATCCTCAGACTCAAAGGAAACATGGTGGCGCCGGGGACATGGATTTTCCCGGATGAACCGCAGGTTAGATTGGCAGGAAAACGCGGCTTGATCATAACCCAGCACCACGCTATCCCTTTGGGACTGAATGTGGCACGCTGGCCCGAGGGTGTGCCCTATTCCTACACCAGCCATCCCGAAATACTTGAACGAGCCTGGAAAAACGCAGCCGCTGCGTACTCTCCGGACCAGGAAGTGCTGTGGACGGTCGGCTTGCGCGGGTTGTCTGATGTCAGCTATGCTGCGTTCGACCCGAGCGTCAGGGACAACAACGAGGCCTTGGGCCGCTTGGTCGGCCAAGCCATCGCTGCCCAGATGCGGGTCGTCCGTTCACTCCACCCGGATGCGAAGTTCATCACGAACCTGTGGCAGGAGGGGGCCAGACTCGTTCAGGATCGGTATCTCTCGATTCCTCCCGAGGTCAGCGTGGTTTGGGCCGACGACGGCTATGGCTATCTTCAGGACAAGGGCCAAGCGGCTGCCGGGCAGGGAGCTTACTATCACGTTGCGATGATGAATGGCCGGGCCAATCAATTGACTGAAATGGTTCCGGTGGAACGCATTATCAGCGAGCTCGGTCGCTATATCAGATGTAGGGCCACTCAGTATCTACTCCTGAATACCAGCGACATTCGTCCGGTCTCTATGACCACTAAAGCCGTCATGGAGGTGGCATGGAAGGGTTTACCGCCCGAAACCGCCGGAGAAAGCGAGCAGTTCTACCGTCGTTGGTCTTCCCAGGAGTTGGGAGAGAAGGCGGCATCCAAGGTCGCGGTAATCTACAAGGAATACTTTGCGGCGCCCGCTCGTTTCGGCCCCGAACCGGCCCATGAGTACGGGGACAATTACTATCATAGCCAGGCTCGCCTTCTATTGCTGACCTACATGATTGACTCGCCGCTTTACTCCATTCCAAGCCAGGCGCCTAACTGGGTCACTCCCCGCATCTTTGGGTTTGGCAGAGAAGCAGGCAAGGCGTGGCTCCGCGATGCGGTAACAGATGAGATGCAGCGATGCGGCGCGGCGCAGCCGCGATGGGATGCCTTGTGGAAGAGGGCTCTCGAAGCCGAGGGGCTCGTAGCCCCCGAGCGACGGCCCTTCTACCGGGCTCACGTGTTGGCGATGATCGCGATCGGCATGGAAAGCAACCGAATGCTTTCTTACGTTGCGGAGGCTATTCAGGACGCCGGCAACGAGGAGACAGGGCGTGCTCGCGACGCGGCTGAACAGGCTCTTCGCGCTTTTGACGGGATTCAGACGGCAGAGGGATACGCTGAATACGGCAAGTGGAAGAACTGGTATCGCGGAGACTGGTTGACAAACGTTCACCAAACCCGCGAACTCGTCCGGATATTCTTGAGGCAACTTGGTGACCCATTATCTCCCCTGCCGCCACCCGTCTTATGGTCGGGATGGGAAGCGTATTACCACATCATGAAGTATGAGGGGCAACGCTCGGCCGAAGTAAAATGAGCATTCCCTATTGATGCGCCGGCGAGGCGCGAGACATGAGGTATCGTTGTGACGCGCTAACGCAACTATGATCCACGCTCTTGCACTTCTTGCTACACCGCGTCTTGTTCATCTCTCTGCCGTCGATCTCGTCATTGTTGTGTTCTATTTTGCCTTGGTCTTGGCAATCGGCTTCTACCTAAAGAGGCAGGCGAACACAAGCGAAGATTACTTCCTGGCCGGACGCGAGATGACTGCCTGGATCGCGGGCCTCAGCTTCCTTTCCGCCAATCTCGGGGCCTTGGAACTGATGGGCTGGGCCGCCGCGAGCTATCAATACGGAATCCTGGCCGCGCATTGGTATTGGATCGGCGCAGTTCCCGCGATGCTTTTTCTCGGCATCGTTATGATGCCTTTCTATTACATCTCGAAGACACATTCGGTGCCCGGCTATCTCAAGCTGCGTTTCGGCGAGTCTAGCCGGACGCTGTCCGCCGTTTCATTCGCCCTGATGACTGTGCTCATGAGCGGCATCAACATGTATTCGATGGCACTGGTGATGAAAGTCGTTTTGGGTTGGAACATTCACTTCAGCATCTGGGTCTCCTCCATCACCGTGGCTGTCTATGTGGCTCTCGGCGGCCTGCGTTCCGCTATCTTCAACGAAGTGCTACAGTTCATCCTGATCTGGGCCGGTTCGCTGCTGATTCCGATTCTCGGCCTTATCGAAGCTCGCGGCTGGAGCAACCTAAAGCTGCAAATTGCGCGAAACGCTTCGGCCGAGTACACGCATCTTTGGAGTACGCTTGGATCGTTCAGCGGAAACCCGATGGGGATTCATTGGACTGGCATCGTTTTTGGTCTCGGCGCCGTAATCTCTTTCGGTTATTGGACGACAGACTTTCTCGTAGTCCAGCGCGTCCTCTCCGCGAAGGATCTCCGCGCCGCCAAGATGGCGCCGATCATTGGCGCGGCGTTTAAGATGTTTGTGCCCTTTATCGTGATTGTGCCCGGCCTGTTGGCCCTTGCCATTCTTCCCATCAAGCTCACCGGCGAGGGCGCAGCCATTGCCACCGGTGGTCATAGCTACAACGAAGTGTTGCCCCTGATGCTGGCGCGCTATTGCGGTCCAGGGCTTTTGGGGCTGGGGATTACCGCGCTGATGGCTGGTTTCATGTCTGGGATGGCAGGAAACGTAAGCGCCTTTTCCACTGTGTGGACTTATGACATCTACGGGGCGCTCCTCCACAAGAATGCCACGGATGCGGAATACGTACGCATGGGCCGCTGGTGCACCGTGCTGGGAGTATTGATCAGCGTCGTAACGGCCTATATCGTGATGCAATTCCTCAGCATCATGGACTACGTGCAGGCGCTCTTCAGTTTCTTCATCGCACCGCTTTTCGGAACGGTATTGCTCGGGATGCTCTGGAAGCGTGCGACGCCTGCAGGAGGTTTCTGGGGTCTGTTTGCGGGCACGCTTTCGTCCATCGGTATGTGGGCCTGGGTGAAGGTCGATCCTGGTGCTCTTGCTTATGTCGCTCTGTCCAGTCAAGCCCGGGACATGGCCGAGAATATGTACCGCGCTCTGTGGTCCTTCCTCGTCTGCGTAGTTGTAACAGTAACTGTGAGTTTGCTCACACAACCTAAGCCGGATGCAGAGTTGAAGGGCCTTGTGTACGGTGTAACTGAAATCCCTTCCGAGCAGGACGTGCCGCTCATTCACAGGCCGGCTTTCTGGGCCGTCATTGTTGGAATGATATTCGTGGGACTGAATCTCTACTTTTGGTGAGGGGCCATGAGAACCGCTGGATCCATCTCCATCTGGTTTTTCATTGGGGTTTCGTTGCTGGTCAACGGGCTTCTAATCCTGGGCGCGGGGCTCTACGAGTGGCGGGTGACACCGCAGAATCCGGTCGTCCTTTTCCATCTGCACGCAGGGATTTGGTGGGGGGCGCTGCTCACTGCTGTTGGGGGCTTATATTGCGTGCACTTTTCACCCCGGCGCAAACAGAGAGCGCAGTGATTTTTCTGTAGAAACGGATCCACAATGGGCAAACGCAAAATGACATTTGGCGTAATCGTAGGGAACCGGGGTTTCTTTCCCGATCACCTGGCCAAGTCCGGCAGACAGGAGATGCTTCAGGCTCTTGGGAAAGCTGGAATGGACGCGGTCGTCCTCTCACCCGAGCAGAGCAAACACGGCGCAGTTGAAACACACGAAGAAGCCAAACGTTGTGCCGAACTCTTCCGTGCCAACAGCCATCGCATCAATGGCGTCATCGTAACTCTCCCAAATTTTGGCGACGAGCGCGCGATCGCCGATACCCTGCGTCTCGCGCGCCTCGGTGTGCCCGTACTCATCCAGGCCACACCGGACACACCCGGAAAAATGCTCATTTCTCACCGCCGCGACAGTTTTTGCGGAAAGATGTCCGCCTGCAATAATCTGACGCAGTATGGCATCCCTCACTCGCTTACCACTCTTCACACTGTCAGTCCGGATTCTCCTGAATTCGCGCGCGACCTCGAATGGTTCGCCGGCGCTTGCCGAGTCGTAAACGGCCTCAGAAACCTCCGCATCGGCGCGATCGGCGCGCGTCCGACGGCATTTAATACCGTCCGATACAGCGAAAAGCTTCTTGAAGCCAGCGGCATCTCTGTTGAGACGCTCGATCTCTCCGAAGTCCTCGGCCGCATCGGCCGCATGAAAGACGACGATGAAGCCGCCATCCGGAAGCTCAATTCCATCGAGCGCTATGTCGCCAGCAGCGGCGTTCCGCGGGCCGCACTGCTGAAAATGGCTAAGCTCGGCGCAGTAATCGACGCCTGGATGCAGTCCGCCGATGTGCAAATCAGCGCGGTGCAATGCTGGACCTCACTCGAAGAAAACCTTGGCGTCGTGCCGTGTACCATTATGAGCATGATGAGCGACTCGCTTCTCTCCAGCGCGTGCGAAGTCGACGTCTGCGGCGTTCTAGGGATGCATGTCCTCCAGCTCGCTTCGGAGACTCCCAGCGCTCTCCTCGATTGGAACAATAACTATGGGGACGATCCGAACAAGGCTGTCTGCTTCCACTGCAGCAACCTACCGAAACACTTCTTCCGGGATGTTCGGATGGACTTTCAGGAGATCATTGCCGGCACAGTAGGAAAGGAAAATACCTTCGGCACCTGCGTCGGCCGCGTGAAATCCGGCCCGATGAGTTTCGCGCGGTTCTCTACCGATGACCGCTGTGGCAGGATTCGCGGCTATACAGGCATCGGTCGTTTTACCGACGATCCGATCGAGACATTTGGTGGCGCCGGCGTCGTCGAAATTCCTCAATTGCAAAATCTCCTTCGGTACATCTGTGAAAAAGGTTTCGAACATCACGTCGCGGCCAATTTTTCAACGGTTGCGTCCGTCGTCCACGAATCCGCTACTCGCTATCTCGGTTGGGACATGTATCTGCACGGCCAGTAACGTTCCTAGCGCGAGAGCGACGGTAGGAAACGGATTTGGTGTAAACTTCAATGGCGACTGTCGTTGGCGTTGACTTCGGCGCGCTACCCAGACAGGCAGCGCTACCAGCTGTTCCGCAGAATCTAGCACAAATTCCGCTAACGCCATTCGCGATCAAGGCCAAAGCAGGATTTTATTTATTGACCCCGCCGATGTCGTGACGGTTGAGGCTCGGGCAATTACCTTTTGCTCCGGCGGATGTCGGGTTCAAAATCGGAGCTGTGCCAGCCAGGGATTCACCCCCATTCGTTGTGAATCAGCAGGTTAAGTCAACTGGAGAGATAGTTCCCATATATATTATCTTATATTATAGTAAATAGTTAAATATCCGTGGCTCCGAAACTTGATGTAACACTGCCCGATATGCAATGCGACCGCGAAGCCCCCGCGGCCCAGCCGGCACAAGAAGAGCAGGCGGGGTGAACATCGTGCACGTTGTGAACTTCTTTGCCATGACTGTGGGAGGTGCGCGTGCCCTATCGCTGATTTGGGAGGAAAGCGGAATTACAAAACGAACTACGCTAAGTCCATACAATCGAGATACTTAGCTTTTGCGTCGTGATCACTCCAGGCAAACACGCGCGATAGCACACACTCTTTTTGCAGAAGACCTCTGAAGCGACGGTAGAGCAAGAGACGCGCGTAGAGGCCTTCTTTGCCCCTTGAATACAGTAGTTTGAGACAAACTCATCTTCATCGTCCTTTTAGCGCCAATGGAAGTACTATGTTGGGGAAAGTAATGGAGGCAATCTTGTCCAGAGACAATTTTGACCTGATCGTTGTTACCGGAGCGGGTGGATTCATTGGGGGCAATCTTGTTTCCGCCCTTCGCACGCGCGGCGTCAGACGCATAAGAGCTGTTGACGTCAAACCATTCGAAGACTGGTATCAAAGATTTGACGACGTGGAGAACTTGTCGTTGGACCTAAACCTCGAAGAAAATTGCGAAAGGGCGGCGGATGGCGCGGATGATATCTATAACCTCGCTGCCAACATGGGCGGAATGGGTTTTATCGAGCACAACAAGGCACTGTGCATGCTGTCGGTGCTGATCAATACGCATATGTTGCAAGCAGCTTTGAAATACGGGGTGAAGAGGTTCTTCTATTCGTCGTCGGCGTGCGTATACAACGGCGATAAGCAGAAAACGTTTGAGGCGCCGTCGCTCAAGGAAGAGGACGCATATCCGGCACTGGCCGAAGATGGTTATGGATGGGAAAAACTCTTCTCTGAACGCATGTGCCGGCACTTTCGGGAGGATTTTGGTCTCTGCACGCGCGTTGCGCGGTTTCACAACGTCTACGGACCGTGGGGCACATGGGATGGAGGGCGAGAGAAAGCTCCCGCGGCGATCTGCCGGAAGGTGATCGAAGCGAAGGTTTCGGGCAAGCACGAAATCGACATTTGGGGCCCCGGGAACCAGACGCGTAGCTTCATGTTCATCGACGACTGCCTGAAGGGCATCGATTTGATCATGAATTCGGAGATCCTGGAGCCGATCAATCTCGGGTCGGGTGAAGCGGTGACAATCAATCAACTGGTTGACATCGCGGAGGAAATTGCTGGGATCAAGCTGAGGCGGAATTACGATCTTACCGCGCCCAAGGGTGTGAATGGTCGAAACAGCAATAACGCTCTCATCCAAAGGTATCTTAATTGGGAGCCCAACACTTTGCTGCGGACGGGTCTCGAGAAAACCTATCGGTGGATCTACGAGCAGTACATGGCTCGCGAGAGAGGCGAAGCGCGCGTTGTCCGGGAATCCGCGGCCGCAGGATAGCCCACAAGATCGAGCTAAAGATTGATCGAGCGCGTCTTCGCTTCGACTCCTGCTCTAAGATGAGTCAAGGAAACACTGCTCGGTATAAGTCGAAACAAGTTCGTTTGGCTCTAGAATTTGCATTTGTCACCATCGGATGCACACGAAGATCCGGGCGACGCTTTTCTACAAATGTTTATCGTCGCTGGCGCAAATCTCCAAAAATAATCTGACATGGCCCACGTGATGACATGCTCAAATTCTTTGGTGGAAAGGCTCGCAGTCCGCATCGATCCATTCGCGGTCTGCGCCAGGCGTCCCGCCGAAAGGGGAGGTGCTATGTTGCTGAATGACCGAGTGAGCCGTCTAGATCTTTCGATACGATATCAGACGACGGCGCGCCGCGACTTTTATCGGTCACTGCGGGAGTGCCGGGAGGCCAAGAACTCTGACTGATCGTCGAAAGCGGATTCTTGTATCCGATTAGTCCGCCCTGTTTGTGGTGTATCCCGAAATGCAAATTCTCTGAGCGATGAGAATAAGAGGATTATTATGCTGCAGCCTTTAGCAACTGTCGTGAGGATGAGCAGACATGAATGAGCCGGCAGAACGCTCTCCGCTACATTCTGAGGGGCCTACGGTGTTCCGGAGGGAAAGAGCAAGCTGTCCCGCGTCAGCACTTGTCGCCTCAAGTGTCCAGATCCCCAAATCCGGACCTAAGGAGCCCCAATGAGTTCATAAATTAATTCAAACGGTTCGTGACGGGTCCATTCGATGTCCCGCGAACACTCCTCAGGGACTCGCAGGAGCAACCTTAGAGTGGCCTGACAGCTCGTTGCGGTAAACTTCGCCGCTCTTCATTACCAGTCGAATTGTTCGAAGAGCCGTGATGTTCTCTGTTGGATTGCTGTCCACGATCAAGAGATCCGCCAGTCTTCCACTTTCGACTGTGCCCAGCCGATCCCCCACGCCAAGGAGCGTTGCTGGCTCGATCGTTGCCGCCCGAAGTGCTTGCAGTGGTGTCATGCCGGCCTGCACGTAATACTGTGCCTCTCGAATCGTTGCGGTTGTCCCGTCGTTCGGTTCGAAGGGAAACTGATCGGTTCCGAGAGCGATCTTAACCCCCTCCTTGATCGCGGCCTGAAGTGTAGCCCAGTGTTGCTTG
>WNFB01002594.1_pt1 | contig 15742 bp, 14 predicted proteins | sample 5400501 | NCBI WGS metagenome assembly WNFB01 (sample SAMN13153341, study PRJNA577476) | soil metagenome | isolation source: 200 cm saprolite under Douglas fir tree site 2 hole 1 | place: USA:California | collected 2015-04-18
TGGCAAGCTCGCGCGCATCTTGGGCCGCCTCGAAAAATCATACGGAGAATTAAGGGCGCCTTGGCCTTCGGATCCTTATGAAATGATCGTATGGACCAACTGTGGATATCCGGCCTCCGATGCCAAATGCAACCGGGGGTTTGCAGCACTCAAAGGAGAGATCGGTGTGAAGCCGGAGCAGATTCTGAAAGCACCAAAAGCCAAACTTGCGAGAGCCCTGCGCGATAGCACGATGATTCCGCAACTCGGCGCCGAGCGGTTGAAGGAAATTGCGCGCATGGTGCGGAAAGACCATGGTGGCGACCTGAGGGTCGCAATCCGGGGGCCTCTTCCCGTGGCGAGAAAAGTTTTGAAGAAATTTCCCGTGATTGGAGATCCCGGCGCGGACAAAATTCTGCTCTTTACCAAGACCGCGCCGTTGCTCGCGGTGCCTTCCAATTGCCTCGAAGTCCCGCTACGGCTGGGTTTTGGCGAAGAAGACAAAAACTATGACAAGAGCTACCGCTCGATCCAGCAAGCGCTCGCGGCCGGTCTTCCCGAAACATTTGCGGCCCGGCAGCGTGCTTACCTGCTTCTGAAGCGCCACGGGCAGGAAATATGCAAACGATCGAAACCCTTATGCGACCGCTGTCCTCTGACCGAAGACTGCGCCTATTTCCTGAGGCTTAAGACCGGAGGCGTACGCGCCATTGTGCCGATCCTGAAAGAGAAACGGAAAAACAAGAGAAATTGAATGAAGCCTCTGCGTCGAGCAAATTCGTTTCTTGTCTCGCTACGCTGCTTTCAGGATCCGACGCCCCCTCCGTGGGTGATTTTTCTTTCGCGAAGCGCCAATCAGTATTTCACATGCAGCCAGACAAGCCCGTCGAAAATGACGGTAGATTTTGTCGTGAATATCCTCTGCGTGAAGCAGCGTTGCCGTGCCATTCAGAAGAACCACAATGGCGAGGGCAAGTGATGCGTGATCGTGCCCCTTCCCTCCCAACTCATGGGCCAAGTGCTCCTTAAGCAGTTCCAAGGAAGGCATCGGTTCTCTTCGCGCGAAGGCCGTCGCCCAGTCTTCGGTAATCAGCTGGAACTCATGAGGATGCGCCTCAAAAAAATCCAGAGCTTTCCGGCAAGCGTCTACGGTTGAGGGGGAAGACTTGATGGCCGAATAAAGATTGCGGCGCGCGCGCTGCCGAAGCAGCCGCAGCAGGTCGTCCTTGTCGTGGAAGCGTTCGTAGAGCGTCGGCGTTGTTGTGCCCGCAGCCCGCGCGACGGCGCGCATGGTGACTCCCCGCCGACCACTTCTGCGCCACAACCCGTACGCCGCCTCCAAAATCCTTCCCTCCAACTGCGCGTCCGCTTTGCGTGGCACTGAGCCCTCCCGGAGCTTGCTAACAGCGGCAATTATATCCTTTACATCGTAAAAGTAACAGTGTATAAATAATGCGCTTCCAGAAGACCGGTCTCACTTAACCCAATACTCAGGAAGTCAAGGAGCGCAGGAAAAGAACTATGTTTCGTTTTGAATATGCTGTACAAACCAAGGCCAGCCCCCAGCAAGCTTGGGAGGTTTTCTCTGATTGCCGCCGCTGGAATCATTTCACCGATATTTACGGTCGAATCCGCTGGTATGAAGGCCGGGCCTGGAAGCCTGGAAGCCGTCTGGAGATCGAGATCTTGCGCCCCGTGCGCACCATTGTGCGCCATGTGATTACCAGTTGCATCCCCGCGAACCGCGTCGGCTGGATCGATCACTCTTTGAGCGTTTCCATTGCCCAATGGGTCAGCTTCGAGGAGCGACCCGGTGGAGAGACCCGCGTCCGCACTTGGGGAGACATCATTCATCCGGGAGTGGAAATCGCCGGTCTCACCATGGAAAATATCGTCGGCAGTTTCACGGAGGCTTGGTACGAGAATTTCCGCGCTACTTGCGACAAGGTCGCCGAAGCCGCGCAGGCAGGTTTGCCGTACAGACGAGTTCTGGGGCCAGCGCCTTATTCACTCAGCTGGTAGATCCTCATCCGCTAGATATGTACTTGCATGACTCTTATGAGGGTCTGCTGTATTTTCTGAAGCTCCCGCTCCCGGGCGTGTTCTTCCTTTGTGCGGTCGTTCAGGGCTTCCTTCAGCAAGATCAAATTTCGCCGGAATTCCATCTGGGCCAGCACCAGCCGGCTAAGCGCTCTTAACGCTTCCCCCTGCTCAGCCGTGAACTCCCTCGGCGTGCGGTCCACAATGCACAAAGTGCCGAGTGCATAGCCTTCTTCCGTGATCAACGGCGCTCCCGCATAAAAGCGGACGCGCGGCTCAGAAGTAACCAGCGGATTGTTTCGAAACCTCTCGTCCTGAAGCGTATCCGGCACGACGAAGACATCTGGTTGTTGAATGGCAACGGAGCAAAATGCCACATCTCGCGGAGTCTCCGAAACCGTGATGCCGATTTTCGACTTGAACCATTGCCGGTCTTCGTCAATCAGGGAAATATATGCGATTGGTGTCTTGCAGATAAACGACGCCAGCGAAGTCAGGTCATCAAACGTCTGCTCCGGCTCCGTATCCAGAATCGCGTATCTTTCGAGCGCGGCGACTCGCTCCGCGTCGTTCGTTTGCATCGGCTTCGGCGCGGTCATCGATCACCTCCCGCGGTCTGCCGGTGAGTCTTTAGAGGTAGGGCTTCCGTGGCAGTAATCATACTCCAATTGAAGAGGCTGAGAGCACTTTCCTTTCTGATCGGTCAGTGCCCCCAGCCGATGTTGATTTTCTTCGCCAGAAGTTGTTCAGAAACGGATGAACGGCCCAAACGCGAGCCGCAGGTTGCCGTGTGTGCCGTGGCTAAAATACATTTCATCCGCGATGTCGAAGCGCAGGCCCACGGGACCTAGCTTTCCTTCGAGTCCGCCCCCGGGACTGAACACGCCGCTCACGTTCGTACCGCGAAGATTATCCACGCTGCTCACAAATGTAGAAATGGTTGCGGGACGGTGGTCGAACATGAAGTTGATGAAGCCGCCTTTGAGCGTGACGAAGGGCGTGATTCCCCGGCGCCCGCCGAGATTTATTTTCGGCCCAAACATCCCGTGCAGCACTCGAAGTCCGGAGCGGTGGATAAAGATGTCGCCGGTGGTCGTGTTGGTGAAGCCTTCCGTGAACGCCTGATCATAATCGTAGTTAAGCTCGCCTTCGAGATTCACGTTCCGGATTGCGGGAATACCAACCCGGGCACCCAAGCCGGCAAAGTTGGTTTTGGTTTGCCTCAACCCGAAATAGTCGGCATAGAAGCCGACTTGTAGGTGATCCGTCTCTTGGGCAAATGCTGTCGGTACAAGCCCAACCCCGAGAAGAAGTAGAAGTGCAAAACGCTTCATACATGTTCTCCTTGCAAAGTGATTTATAGAAATGCAAAAAGCAGGGGCTGGATTCGGGTCGGAATCGAACTCTGCTGACACTCGTTAGATGAAGCTCTGAACCGGAGAGTTGCTACAGAAAAAAGCAAGGGAGGGATGCCGCAGACCACGTTCAATGACGTGAGGGTTTTCTCGCGATGTGTCTGTCGCGACCTCTTCTGGGATTGCGTCACTGTTATTTTAAATTTAGCTATGGTTCATAGTTGCGAGTTTTCAGCGCATCCAGCAGGCCACCTGACACCTTGGGTACTCGTAGGGACGCACGGAAACCTCCTCGAAATTGACCGGATACGCAACGCTGCGTCCCGAAAACGGTCACTCCTTTAGAATTCCCACAAAACACTATATTAAATTACTCCTGTATTATCAATAAGTTAGGGAAGAACACCGCGTGGCGCTTGGCATGCCACCCTTCTGCGCGACATGAGCTGCACTACACTGTACCTGGAGCCTCCCGGACCTTCGACACTTCTAGCTGAGGCGCGTCTTGGTAATCGCGAGGCATTCGCTGCTTTGGTCCTCCCCTACGCGCCACGTCTTTATCGTCGCGCCTTGCGGCTGACGGGGAATCCCGCTGACGCCGAAGACGCACAGCAAGAAGCGCTCATGAAGGCCTTCACGCGCATCGATCAATTTTCCGGCAATCAGGATGAATTTCAGAACGACTTGAACGCTTGGGTCACGCGCATCACCACTAACGCTTCCATCGACTTGCTTCGCCAGCGGCGCGACTCCAAACACGTCCCCCTTGAGACCAGTGATCCCGAAGCGGGCGAAAACTTTGCCGAGCATCTTGCTGCCCATGGGGAGACTCCAGAGGAGAACTACGCGCGCCGCGAGATGCGCTCCCTTCTCGCGCGTGCTATCACGCAGCTCCCTTCCGATCTCCGGCAGGCTTGTCTCCTGCGCGATGTCTTGCAGTACTCCACTCAGGAAGTGGCCGAACGCTTGGGAATTTCGAGCGTTGCCGTGCGGCTGCGGCTTTTCCGTGCTCATCGCCGCTTGCATGACGAACTCCGTGCCGTCTTGCGTCGCAACCATCAAAAGACGCCCTCGCGCGCGTCCGCTTCCAAACCCGCGCCGCGCCCTGCCGTCAAGAAGTTCCTCCGGCTGCCTGCCATGCCCGAATGCGCCTGCGGCGATTGACGGACTCTCTGCGTCACTCGCTCTCTGCCGCCCCAATTGCAACCGTGTAAACCAGCGTTCGGTTTTTTCCCGGCCTCCCAAAGCACGCCTGGAAATTTCCTTCGGTGACTCGATTTGACAACTTGACGCTAGTTGGGTAGGGCGGTAGACTGGGGTTGTAGTTGCAAACCATTTTCAACTGGAGATCTCTTGCTCTCCGCTTTTCTTATCGCTCTTCGCGAAGGCGTTGAAGCTTCTCTCGTCGTTGGCATCATCCTCGTTTACCTGGCCAGGACGTCTCGGACTCATTTGGTCCGATTTGTCTGGTATGGCGTCGCTGCCGCCGCGGCCCTCAGCTTGGCCGTAGCAGTCGCACTGGAACGCTGGCGCATCAACCAGGACGGCTTCGAAGGACTGATGCTACTGGTCGCCTCCGTCTTCGTTATTACCATGATTGTGTGGATGAACCGCGTTGCGCGCCTCCTGAAAAAAGAAATTGAGCAAAAGGTGGAAGCGTATGCCGCCCGCGCGGGACGCGCCGCCGGTTTGGGCATCCTGCTGTTTGTGTTCCTCATGGTCCTGCGCGAAGGCGCTGAGCTGGCGCTGATCTTGCGCGCTGTGGAGCTGTCAAGCGAAGGCTTGCAAACCTGGCTTGGAACTATCGTGGGTATCGCCGTGGCCGTTGCTGTGGGGCTGTTTTTCTTCAAGGGCACGCTGCGCATTCCCCTGCATCGCTTTTTTGCCGCGACCAGCGTCATCCTGATGCTGGTGGCATTTCAACTGGCCCTCACGGGATTGCACGAGCTGAGCGAAGCCCAATGGCTGCCTTCCAGCAAAGGCGAAATGGCGGTCATCGGGCCGATTGTCCGGAATGAGCTTTTCTTTTTTGTGTTTATTTTCGGCGCGGCCATGCTGCTGGTGCTGCGCGAATGGCTGACGGCATCGCATTCGAAAACCGCCGCGGATGGCTTGAAGGACGCCGAGAAACGCCTGCTGGTGGCGCAAAATCGCAGGCAGCGCCGCTGGATGTTTGCCGCGGCTTCCGCCTGCCTTGCGGTGATTCTGGTACTCACGGCCGATTTCATCTACGCACGCGCAAGCTCCGTCCCGCCGTCGGCGCGGCCCCTTACCGCAGTTGGCAACGAAGTGCGCATTCCCCTGGGCGAAGTTGCGGATTCGAGCTTGCATCTTTTCACTGTAAATGTGGGCGGGCAATCGCTCCGGTTCTTGATTATCAAGAAGCCGGACGGTTACGGCACGGCGCTCGACGCCTGCCGGATTTGCGGCCCGGAAGGCTACCGTCAGGACGGGCAGAACGTGATTTGCCGCCACTGCGGCTCGGCGATATATATCCCCTCGATTGGCGACCAGGGGGGCTGCAATCCCATCGGCTTTGCCTCGCACGTGGTGGGTAACGAGCTCGTAGTCGACCTCTCCGCCCTTTCGCAAGCAGCTAAGGAGATTCCTCAGTAGGCTAGACCGTCCTGCCGCGGCTGGCGCAGCCCGCAATCCTATGTTTGCTCGACTCGTTGCCGATTCGTTCACTCGCCGCCCGCGGCGCAAGCTGCTGACCACTGCCGCGCTGGCGCTGGGCATGGCCGTGGCCACGGCCTCCCTGAGTGTCTCGCTCGATGTGGGCGATCGCCTCGCGCGCGAGTTCCGCAGCCTGGGCGCGAACTTGCTCGTAACGCCGCAGGCCGATTCGCTGCCGCTCGAAATCGGCGGCGTCGATTACCGCCCGGTGAACTCGGGCGCTTATCTGCCGGAAGCGGATCTGGGCAAGCTCAAAACGATTTTCTGGCGGAACAACATCATCGCTTTCGCACCGTTATTGGAAATATCCGCGAGTGTGGCCGCGACCCCGGATGGCTCGACCCCCTCCAGTGGAGCCACGAACGCCCAAATCATTGGGACCTGGGCTGCTCGCCCCATGTATTTGAGCGACGGCTCAACCTTCACTACGGGCATTGATAAGACCTATCCCTGGTTTCAAATGGAGGGACGTTGGTTTGCCCCCGACGCTGGCACTGTCAAACGCGTAAATGTATTTCCCCCTGACCTGCCGCCTGGGGCCGTCGGTGGCCACACCTATGTGCCCATCCGGGACGAGTGCGTCATCGGCGTCCATCTCGCGCGACGATTAGAGCTCCATCCCGGCGATCACCTCTATACCACCTACCCTAATCGTGAGGACATGCAGAATTATTTCGGCAGACCGAGCATCGGTTGCGCGGTCACCGGAATTCTCACGGCCGGCTCAGCCGAAGATGACGCGGTTCTGATGCCTCTGATTAGCGTTCAGCGGCTCGCTCGGCGCCAAGCTGAGTACCGCAAACTTTACGTGAGTGCGCTCACCAAACCCGAAGACGACTTTGGCCGCCGCGATCCGAGAACGATGAAGCCCGATGAATTGGAGCGCTGGTCTTGCAGTCCCTATGTTTCATCGATTGCTTATTCTATACAGCAGGTATTGCCCGGTTCGGATGTGCGAGTGATTCGGCGCGTGGCCGAAGGCGAGGGCGCGATTCTCGCGAAAGTACGCGCGCTCCTCTGGCTTGTGACCTTTACAGCGTTGCTGGCGGCCGCGCTCGCGGTCGGAGCCTCCTCGGCGGCATCGGTCATTGAACGCCGCACCGAGATCGGCTTGATGAAGGCGCTTGGCGCAGGCTCTGCAACTGTGGGTTTTTTGCTGGCGGCGGAGCAACTGCTTCTCGCATTTGTCGGCGGCGGCATCGGTTACTCGCTGGGGATTTTTCTCGCCCGTATCGTCGGCGAAAAAATCTTCGGCGCTGCACCTGAGCCTTCTTTCCTGGTTCTTCTCGTCATACTTTGTCTCGCTGTAGGCGTCACCCTGCTTGGCAGCGCCATCCCCTTGCGTCGCGCTTCGCGATATGAGCCCGCGCCCATTTTGCGAGGAGAGTAATGCCCGCGCCGCTGAACAAGAATCGAGCGATGTTTTGGCGCATTCTGCGGCGGCTCCTTTTCGCGCACCGCGGCCGGCTGTTTGTCATTCTTCTGGCGCTCGGAGCCGGCGCTTCCATCACCGCCGCTCTGCTGAATCTGCAGGTTGACGCGAACCGCCGCCTCACGACGGAATTCCGCGTCCTCGGCCCCAACGTCATCGTTGCGCCGCGCAACTCGAACCCGTCGGCCGCTCCGCAGCGTTTCCTCGACGATTCCGTGTTCAAAAGGGTTCCCGAGGGGCAGAACGGCGCAGCTATTGCCGGCGCTGAATTCCTTTACAGAGTCATTGATGTTGCGAAACAGCCGAATCTTGTGAATGACCAATCGACGAAGAGCACGAAAGCCATTCTTGCGGGTTATTTTCATTCTAACATCCGCCCGGAACAGGTTCTCCCTCCCGCCCTCCTCGATGTCGAGCGGAAACTGTTTCGTCTTAGCTCGCAACCCTGTGAGATCGGCCAAAAAGTGGCCGCGGCTCTGCAACTTCAGTCTGGTGATGGAGTTGCTCTCGCGAGTGGAGATCGAAAAGATTCCTGCTACGCCTTTGTGCTTCCCTCTATCGGAGGACAAGAAGATAGCCAAGTTTTTATGGAACTTCCGGCCGCGCAAGCTCTTCTCGAGCAGCCCGGGCGCATCAGCTTGATTCAGTTGAGCGTTCCCGGCACGCCGAAGGAAATTCAGAGCTACATTTTCGATTTACAAAGCAAATTTCCCGAGGCCGACGTCCGCCCCATCCGCCAATTTACCGAAGGGGAAGCGAGAATATACGATCGCATTAGCGGCGTTCTGACCGCTACGGTGGTGGTCGTCCTGGTCTTAACCGGCCTCTGTGTCATGGCGGCGATGACCAATGTGGCCATGGAGCGGCGAAACGATGTCGGCCTGATGAAGGCCATCGGCGGAACATCGCGTCACGTGTTGCGTCTCTTTCTGGCGGAGGCGGCGTTGCTGGGCCTCACCGGTGGGGTGCTTGGCGCCGCTGCGGGAATCGGACTTTCGATGTGGCTCGGCAAGGCCGTCTTTGGCCAGGCGGCGCGCCCGCGCCTGATTGTGTATCCTGTAGCTGTGACGCTGACGATTCTTGTTTCGATTGCCGGTGCATTCCCGCTGCGGCGGCTGGTAAGCATCCGTCCCGCTTCCGTGTTTCGAGGTGAAGCGTGACCTCGCCGGCGGCATCCCAGGTCGTTATCGAGTCGCTCGGGAAAAAATACGGCGCACTGCGCGCCCTCGACGATCTGCACCTTTCCGTCAAGTCCGGCGAATGGGTCGCCCTCATGGGGCCCTCCGGCTCCGGCAAGACCACGCTCATCAATATTCTCGGCGGACTCGATACGCTCACTTCCGGACACGTCATCGTGGACGGCGTCGATCTCTCGAAACTCAGCGAAAATCAGCTGGTGCGCTACCGCGCCGAGAAAGTAGGTTTCGTCTTCCAGCAATTTCATCTGGTGCCATATCTGACGGCGCTCGAAAACGTGATGCTGGCGCAATATTTTCATAGCGTCACCGACGAGCAGCAGGCGGCAGACGCTCTGCGGCGCGTCGGTCTCGGCGATCGCCTCACCCATCTTCCGTCACAGCTTTCCGGCGGCGAACAGCAGCGCGTGGCCATTGCGCGCGCGCTGATCAACCAGCCCAAATTGATCCTCGCCGACGAGCCCACCGGCAATCTCGACGAAGCCAATGAAGCCGTCGTGCTCGAGATCTTCCGGCAATTGCACAACGCGGGGCACACCATCGTGATGGTCACGCACGATCCGGACATTGCGCGGCAAGCCGACCGCCGCATCGAACTGGCGCATGGCCATCTGATTCTCGACACCTCCCAGGCCCCAATGGCCGCCACCACCGACGACCAGATTCGCTTCGACCATCTCCTCGAGCAAATCTGGGTCAGCGGCGAGGAACAGACTGCTCCGCATGTAGACGACATTCAAGCACCGGTCACTGTCGATGCAACACGCACTATCGAGCGTCTCGCGGATTTGCACCTGGTGGAATTTCGCGACGGAGAAGTTTGCCTCACGGAGACCGGCAGCCGGCGCGCGCGCGATGTCGTCCGCCGCCACCGTCTCGCCGAGAGGCTGTTTAAGGACACGTTCGCCATCGACGACTCCGAAGCCCACCAGCAAGCTTGCAAATTCGAACACATCATCAGCCCGGAGCTCGATCAGCGCATCTGTGCTTTCCTCGGCCATCCGAAGACCTGCCCGCACGGGAACCCCATTCCGCCGGGCGATTGCTGCGATAACGGGGCCAAGAGCTGACCACAGTTCCACCTCATGCCCATTCCACTCGATCCACGGAAAAAAGCGCTCGACGTGAAGATTCACGTCTCCACCGGCACGGGCATTGACATCGCCTGGGCCGACGGTCACCGCAGCCACTTTGACTTTGCGTATCTGCGCGAAGAATGTCCCTGCGCCACATGTAACGACGAGCGCGGAAAGAAGGAAGCGTTTGCTGCCACGTCGAATAAACCGTTGGCTGTGCTTCCGATGTTCAAGCCCAAGCCCCGTGCGCAATCGGCCACTGCCATGGGCAACTACGCCGTTCAGATTAACTTCTCCGACGGTCATTCCACGGGAATCTACAGCTACGACCTTCTCCGGACCATCTGTCCTTGCACCGAATGTGCCGCCGCGTTTCGCGAGGCAGGCCACTAATTTTAGCGTCGCCGGTTTTTTCCTCCACAGAGCGGTTACAATCACGGGCGGAAAACACCGCCACAATTGGGAATGGCGTTGACTGTTAGTCTTTGTGACCCACTCCCGGGCTTCCACAAATCGAGGTCGTCGATGAAAAAACATTTCCGCCACAAACTGCTTTTATTTGCCACGCTCTGCATCCTCCCTCCGCCAAACGCTACCCACGCCCGGCCAGCCGGCGATTGTCACGATGTCGATCTGATCGTGCGTAACGGGAAAATCGTCACCATGGACTCCACTCGCTCGATTGCCACCGCGATGGCCATTCGCGCCGGGCGGGTCGTGGCAACGGGAAGCGATTCCGAAATTGCCGCTTGCGCAGGCTCGCGCACGCAAACGGTTGATTTGCAGGGCCGCACCGTCCTGCCGGGTTTGATTGACGTGCACACGCACGCGCTGGAATGGGCCGAAGGGCTGCTCCGCAACGAAGTGGACCCAAGCTATCCGAGAGTGCACTCCATCGCGGAGGTTGTGAAGCAAGTGGCGGAGCAAGCCGCCGCCTCTCCAAAAGGCAAATGGATTCGCGGCGCCGGTTGGGACGATTCCAAGCTAACGGAGCGCCGCTATATCACACGGAAAGATCTCGACGCGGTGTCGCCCGACAATCCTGTCTGGCTCGAACACTTCACCGGCCATCTGGGAGTTGCAAACTCGCTTGCACTAAAGCTGGCTCACGTTTCCCGCGACACGCCAACGCCCAGCGGTGGCGTCATCGACAAGGACGATGCGGGCGAGCCGACGGGAGTTCTGAAAGATAATGCGCAGGGCTTGGTGCAACAGGTTCTCCCACCCGATCCGCCTGACTTGGCCTTGCGTGCGACCCGCGTCGTGACGGAAAAGGCCCTTGAAGTTGGCCTGACCACCATTCACGACATCTGTGTCCCCGCTGCCGGCATGCGCGCGTATCAGGAATCCCACCGCAACGGATCTCTGAAGATTCGCGTGCAAATGGCCCCGCTCGTCTCATCGATTGGGGACGCCGAAGCGCTGGTGCGCGCCGGGGTGTACACCGGATTTGGCGACGATTTCCTGAAATTCGGCGCCGTCAAGATGTTCGCCGATGGTGGAATGGCGGCCAAGACAATTGGCGTGTACGAGCCCGCGGAAGGCGAGCCGGGAAATCTCGGGCTGCTCATCTGGAAGCCGGAAGATATGCAAAAAGCCCACCACTTACTTGCGGGTGCGGGCTGGCAGCTCGAGACTCACGCCATCGGCGATCGCGCCATGGATGAAGTCTTGGACTCTTATCAATCCGCGATGAAGGATCTGGGCTTGAAGGAGCCGAGATTTCGCATCGTCCACGCAGGTCTGCTGACGCCCCCGATTCAAAAACGCATGAAAGAATTGCACGTTCTCGCGGACGCCAATCCTGTGTTTGTTTACTGGCTTGGGGCTTTTTTCGCGAAATACGGCCCGAACCGCGTCCGTTGGATCTATCCGGGAAAGTCTTTCTTTGACGATGGCATCGTAGCCGCGGGAACTTCCGATGTCCCCGTAACTCCGATCAGTCCGTGGTGGGGGATCTGGGCCTCTGTGGCACGCAAGGAGTTTCGCACCGGCCAGGTAATTGCTCCGGAAGAACGCGTCAGCATTCTTCAAGCGCTGGAAATGTACACGCGCAATCCCGCTTACATTGGCTTCGAGGAAAACCAGAAAGGCTCGCTCGAGCCCGGTAAACTTGCCGATTTTATTGTGGTGGACCGCGATGTTCTGAGCGTACCGACTGACGAATTGAAGGGTGTGCAAGTCTTGAAAACGTTTGTCGGCGGCGAGCTGGTCTACCTCAAGTCCGTCAGACGCTAGTTGTGCTCGCGAGAAAATTCCTGTATGGGTGCGGCACAGCGGCCTGCCAAATCATTTCAAATTTCTAATCCGTCCCTGCTCCTTTGCTAGACTTCGCTGCGAAAAAATGCGAGCATTCTAACCTGCGATTTACAGACACCCTTAAATGAGTACCACCTTTAATGGCCCTGCCACGGCTGGCAGCCGCGGCAATGCGATTCCTCGCGTTATCGTTGCCACCACCGCTCTCCTGACATTCATTTCGTTCTGGCGAGCCGCAGCCATCGTTTTGAACGACCTGGCTTCCTCCGCCTATTACGCCGGTGGCGAAGCAGAAGGCTACATCGGCAAGACCGCGCCCTGGTTCATTCTCGCCATCATGTTGTTTTCCTACGCCGTGCGCGCCGTCTACGTCGAGAGCTGCAGCATGTTCGTGCGCGGCGGTGTCTACCGCGCGGTGAAGCAATCCCTTGGCGGATCGCTCGCGAAATTCAGCGTTTCCGCATTGATGTTTGATTACATCCTCACCGGCCCCATCAGCGGCGTGGCCGCGGGACAGTACCTCGGCGGCCTCCTCAGCGATCTTTCTCAACTCGCTCATCTTAGCGGGCCTTTTTCGACGCTCACCATCGGCCGGATCGCCGCGGGTTTTGCAATCGTCATCACCCTTTATTTCTGGTGGGAAAATACCAAGGGCATCCCCGAGTCCAGCGAAAAAGCGCTCCACATCATGAAGCTGGTCACCGTGATGGTGGTACTGCTGATTGGCTGGTGCACGTATACGGTCTTCGTACGCCATTCCTCGCTTCCCCCTCTGCCGCATCCCAAAAATCTCAAACTCGGAGCCAGCGCGCTCGGCTGGCTGGCTCACAGCAGCCTCCCTCATCTGTTTGGCGTCATCGCCATTTTCATCGCCTTGGGTCATTCCGTCCTGGCGATGAGCGGAGAAGAATCCCTGGCTCAGGTGTATCGCGAAATCGAGAGTCCCAAGCTGCCGAATCTGAAAAAAGCCGGGCTGGTAATTTTTATCTACAGCCTGGTATTTACTTCGCTGGTCTCCTTTTTCGCGGTGATGATTATTCCGGACGATGTCCGCCAGGATTTTCTGCAAAACCTCATCGGCGGCCTGGCCATGAACCTGCAAGGCCCCCTCTTCATTCGGCTAGTCTTTCATGGCTTCGTTGTTGTTGTGGGGACACTCATTCTGGCTGGAGCGGTGAATACCGCTATCGTGGGTTCAAACGGCGTGTTGAATCGCGTCTCCGAGGACGGAGTTCTCAGCGTGTGGTTTCGCCAGCCCCACCCGAGGTTTGGCACCAGCTATCGCATCATCAATATCGTCGTTGGCTTGCAGATCCTGACCATCCTTATCAGCCGCGGCGATGTCACCTTCCTCGCAAACCTCTACGCATTTGGGGTCATTTGGAGCTTTACCATGAATGGCTTGGCGGTCCTGGTCTTGCGCTACACCCGGCCTGGGCCGCGCGACTTTCAAGTGCCGCTCAATTTTCATATCTGCGGAGTCCAGATCCCCGTCGGCCTAGGCTTGATCACCCTGACACTATTTCTCATCGCCGTTGTTAACCTCTTTACCAAGCCGATTGCCACCATGGCCGGCGGAGTTTTCTCGATCCTGCTGTACACCGTTTTTACCATCTCGGAGCGCCGAACCCACAAGGGGGGCGTTGCCCAGGTCGAGATGGACCAGTTCAACCTGGAATTGGAAGGAGAACTAACGCCGGAAGCGGTCGGCGCGCGTCCTGGCAATATTCTCGTTCCGATAAGCAATCACTTCAATCTCTATCATCTCGGAAACGTTCTCGATCGCGTCAAGCCTGGCCGGCGCGATGTCGTCGTTTTGCACGTTCGCTTGTTGCGGCGTTCCGCTTCCGGAGAGAACGAGCTCGACGCCGACCAGCTTTTTGGCAGTATCGAACAGCATCTCTTCTCGCAAGCGCTGTCGATGGCAGAAAAGCGAGGCAAATCGATTCGTCTTGCCGTTGTTGCCGCGAACGACCTCTGGGACGGCATTTTGCGGGCCGCTACTTCCTTGCAATCCAGTACGATCGTGGCGGGCCGTTCAGCAAAGGAATCTAACGAGGAGCAAGCCAGGCATATCGGCGACGCCTGGGAGAAGCTCGGCGATATCAAACCGCAGTTCAACCTCGAAATTCACCTGCCCACTGGGGACAAGATCTTTAAGGTCCTCGGCCCGCATGCGCCCAACCTGACCACCAACGAGGTCAATCTCTTGCACCGCCTGTGGCTGCGTTTCAACGACTCTCTACCGGCTCAGGAACTCCATCACCACGATGTCGTGCACTTCGCGCTCCAGGAAGTGCAGAAAGAGCTCGAAGAAGGACAGGAACACGCAGTCGTTGACCGCCTCCGCGCACATCTCGAAGCCAACCTGAAAAAGAAAACTCCCTCCTCATAGTTCTTAGTCGATCCTCGTCCCTCACTCCGAGAAATGTGTCTCTTGCGATCTTCATCTACGCAAGCTGCGTCGTGCAGTGTCCACACCGCTTCGCCGCCAGGGGAATCGACATGGCGCACTGCGGGCAGTCTTTTGTTGTAGGCGCCGCGGGCTTCTTCGTCCAACGGTTGACCTGCCGCACCACGAGAAACACGCAAAACGAGACGATCAGAAAATTGATGACCGTATTGATAAACAGCCCGTAGTTCAGCGTGGCCGCTCCAGCGGCTTTCGCTGCCGCCAGTGACTCATAGGTTTTATCGCTTAAGTTGATGAACAATCCCGAAAAATCGACATGACCCAGCAGCCGCCCGATCGGCGGCATGATTACGTCCTCCACCAGCGAGGAAACGATTTTCCCGAAGGCGGCACCTATGATGACTCCGACCGCGAGGTCAATCACGCTGCCCCGCATGGCGAATTCCTTGAATTCCTTGAGCATGTAAGGTCTCCTCAGTTTTGTTCAGGAATAGGCGGCTGCCCCGATGCAGCATGGCAAACACAGGGGCTCACTGTCCGTTGCGCGGATTATAGCCGAGAGAGAGTTCTGGAAGGAGGAAAAGATTGCCGGAATACTATTGATAAATCCGTGCTAGACCGTATCGTTTAAACTGGGATTCTCAGGCGTCCAGTCGCGCCAAATTAGCCTCGGCCGTTCTCCCTGTCAGCGTGCGCTTGCGCACATCTTCAAACGTTGTCGCAAACAGAATTTTTTCCACCGCTCCCTGCACGTCCCGCCAGGTCTGCTTCAACCCGCAGCTCTGGCCTTCCACGCACACGCCGCCCATCGTCTCGTTGTGGATGCAGCTAGATTCCGCAAACGCGCCATCGACGATCCGCAGCACTTCGCCTACGGATATCTCCTCCGGCGCCCGCGCCAGCGTGTAGCCGCCATTCACGCCCCGCTTGCTTTCAAGAACTCCGCCGCGCTTCAATTCCAGCAGGATCTGCTCCAGATATTTCAGCGGGATATGGTGCCGCTGCGCAATATCGTGAATCGTCAGCACGCCCGGATGTTGCAGTGCCAGATAGAGTACCGCCTGTGTCGCGTATTCGCCTTTGGCCGTTACTCGCATCGTTCTTCCTCACTAGCGTTCCACACGCGCAACTCCCTGTCAATCGCCTTGCGCGCCGCTCCTTCGCTTGCTTCCGCGATAGTGGCAACCCTGCGCGGCAGGGTATGATATTTTATTGGAGCCAGCGCGCGTCCCCGTGCCGCAGAATTTCCATCTCGTACTCCTGATCCACGCGCACCAGCCCTGCGGCAATTTCGAGCATGTGCTCGAAAAGTCTTT
>WNFB01002596.1_pt1 | contig 15737 bp, 13 predicted proteins | sample 5400501 | NCBI WGS metagenome assembly WNFB01 (sample SAMN13153341, study PRJNA577476) | soil metagenome | isolation source: 200 cm saprolite under Douglas fir tree site 2 hole 1 | place: USA:California | collected 2015-04-18
TGGCCGATGCCGTGTTCGACGTGGACAACGTAATCGCCGACTTGCAGGTCACGGAAGTCGGAAAGAAACGCGGAGACCTTCGACTTCTGGCGCTGGGGGCGGGAGGCGACGGCTTCCGATTCATCGAAGAGATCGCGGGCGCCGAAGATGGCGAGATTCGCTTCGGGCAGCGTGACGCCGTCGGGAACGTAGGCTTTGGCCAGCGTTGTGGTAAACACTTCTCCGGCGAAGTAGCTGGTTTCGTCGGCGTAGCTCTCGCCGCTGCGGGTGCGGCTTCCGAGGCGGAAGGAGACGTTGTATTCGGTGAAGACGTCGGCCAGGCGCTCGATTTCTCCGGTGTTGGGGACCGCGAGGAGGACCTGCTTGCCGTCCGCAGTCAGCTTCTTAACTTCTTCGAACATTGCCGGAACCGCGCCATGGAAGCGGGGAGCGGGCTGGGTGAGAAAAGCGATCTCAGAGGCCTGGTCTTCGCTGCGGGTGATGCCTAGGTGCTCGACGTCGGCGCCCGGAAGGGCGGCTACTTTCTGCCACCAGGTTTCAGGCTCAAGATACAGATCCTCGGGGCGCACGAGATTGCCGACGCCACTGCGTTCGTGCATTTCGGCGACACGGGTCCAGAAGCGGTCGAACTCTTGTCTGAGTTGGTCGGGCTCATCGAGAAGAATTGCGGCGTGCGGGAGAAGGTCGAATACGGTATGGTCTGCGCCAGCGACCGGGGCGTAGAACTCCCAGCCGGGGAAGGTGGTCACTCCACCCGCGCGGACCGCGGCTTCCACGATTTCTTCGTTGCCCGTGATGCGTTTGCCGGAGAGCCGGGTATGGATTGCGCCGAGCAGGTGATCGCTCACCGGAGTCTCGGTCAGTGGGAGCAGAAGGGCTTCGTCCACGGGATTGGAGGAGCGCTGAGAAGCGGGATCAAAGCGGCGGATGGAATCGACTTCATCGCCGAAGAATTCGATGCGAACCGGGCGCTCAGCCTCGGGCGAGTAAACGTCGAGGATGCCGCCGCGCAGGGCGTACTGGCCGGGCATTTCGACGACGTCGGCGGAACTGTAGCCGACAGTGTTCAGGTGCGCGAGCAGGGCGTCGGTATCGAACGATTCGCCGCGGCGAACCGTGCGGGCCAGGTCGGCGTAGTAGTCGGCGGAGCGCAGGCGGATCGCCGTGGCGGCCACGGGAGTGACGATGATGGAGGCGGTGCCGACGGCGATTTTCCACAACGCGGTGGCGCGCTCTTCCTGAAGTTCGGGGTGTGGGGAGAGATTCTGGAAGGGGAGCACGTCGCGGGCGGGCAGGGCGACGACGGATTCGGGATCGCAGGCTCCGGTGAGTTCGCAGAAACCCTGGAGCACGGGGACGAACTCCTCGACGGCGCGGTTGTCGCTGACCACGAAGATCAGGGGGCGTTCGGCGCGGCGTTGCAACAGGGCGAGCAGCAAGGCTTTGGCGGAAGGCGTGAGTCCGGATACACGAATGCGCCCCGTGCCCTCTTTCAGGTGGGAGGCTGCACGCGTGAAGGCGGGAAGAGTTTCAACGTCCGCAAAGAGTTCGCGGACGAAGGGAAGAAGCATGCAAAGTTATTCTAGCAGGATGTGGGGCAGGGATTTGGGCCCGGGAAACGGGCGCCTCGCTTTGCGCGGCGGACGGCCGAGGCGGCCGTCCCCACATGGTCATTGCTTTATCCCCGCAGTAACGGACGTGTTAGACACGTGGGGCCGCCGCCGCCGTTGATGCAGAGTTCGGTGCCGGGGAAGGTGCGGAGGTCGAATCCGGCCTGGCGCAGGCGGGCGTTGGTTTTGCGGTTCTCTTCGATGGCGAGCAGGCGGTTGCCGCCGAGGGCTAGGACGTTGCAGGCCAGCGTGTCGCGCTCGGAATCGTCGATGGCGATAAAGTTGAATCCGCGCGACTGGAGCAGTTCGACGGTTTCGACCGCGAGCCAGGGGAGATCGACGAGGGCAGTGCGCTCATCGAGGAGGCTGATCAGCGACATTAGGTGCAGGCAGACGGCGGGACCTTGGCCGTGAGGGAGCGGGGCGGAGAGAACCTCCACGCCTTTCGGCGCGAGCAGCGTGCGCATTTGTTCGATGCCGGCAGCGTTGGTGCGGTAGCCGCGGCCGATGAGCAGAGCCTTCGCGTCGAGCCAGAGGATGTCGCCGGCTTCGGTCGTGCCGGGGCTGGTGATTGCGCCGAGGGTCGGGATGCCGAGCGTTTCCGCAAATACGCCGTGATGCTTTGCTTCGGGAATGCGCGTGGGTTTGCCGGGACGCATGAGAATCAGGCCCAAGTCCGTAGCGAGGGAAGAGTCATGGGTGTAGACGGCGTCGAGAGTGAAGTCGGGCGCTGGAGCGATCTCTGAGACTTCGGCACCGGCGGCTTGGAGTTGGCGGCAGAGTGCGTTGTGCTGACGTTGGGCTTCGTCGAAATTGGGGGCGTGGAGGAATCCTAGATCGTCCCATCGAGTAACGCGATCCGGCTGGTTCCATCCTGCGGTGCGGGGGGAGCACACCAACACACGTTCGAGCGTGCCCACCATCGAGTGTCCGTTGAAGCGGGTTGTTGTGATCGTTTCGGGCATAGTCGCGTTCGAGAAGCGGGGGCTTCTGTAGGAATCTAAACGGGCCTCGTGGCGAAAAGCAATGGGGGAAGAGGAAGCGCCCGCTGGCGCTGGAACGCGCGCTTTACTTTATGCTAGAATGTAAAGCGATGGCACATGCAACAGTTTCTTCCAAAAATCAAATCGTGATCCCGCGGGAGGCACGAGAGGCGCTCCAGTTGAGGGCAGGGGACAAGGTGCTGGTCGTGGTACGCGGAAACAGAGTACTGGTACTACAGAAGCCGGTTTCTCATCGGGCGGCAATTCGGGGGTTGGCCGGCAGTAGTTATCCATCGCAACATGTTCGCAAGGAACGCCAGAGTTGGGAGTAGAGCGGCTTCGATCATTTCTCCGGCGTCATCGCCGGATCGCCCTCGACACCAGCATTTTTATCTACCAGTTGGAAGCAAATCCACGCTATCTCACGCTCGCCGATGCCGTCTTTTCGTGGGTGGAACGGACGGGGCATGAGGCCGTGACCTCGACAATCACGATGACGGAACTGCTCGTCCCTTCGTATCGCGATAACGACGAGCACAGAGTCGACGAGTTCTACGGTTTGCTTTCTACCTATCCCAACCTGCAGTGGATTGCACCAGACCTGGAAACGGCAGATATTGCCGCACGATTACGCGCGGTGCATCGCTTGCGGACACCCGATGCCCTGCAAGCGGCGACCGGCGTCCGCGCGAGGGCGACGGCCTTCATCACAAACGATCCAGTTTTTGCCCGGATCGATGAGTTCGAGTCGGTGGTCTTCGATCAACTTCTCTAATGTATGTCAGCCAGTACTTGATCTTCTTGATCGAAGATCATTCCGCGAGCGATTAGAACTCTACGTGGGCGCGGAAGGACGGGATGAGAACTGGTCCGCGATATAGTACGTTCCTACTTGAAGTGAGCAATCGCTCCAGGCAAGAAAAAAGGACAGTCCGCAGCCCCCGAGACTGTCCTGCAACCCTCCCGGTTAGAAGGGTAACCTGATGAACTAACGTTACCGCGGCGATGTTGCAAATTCGTGGCGGAACGATGAATATCTGATTAATTTGTACTCTGGCGGTGGCTGTAGTATTCGCTTGCTGTGAACTGGTCGTGGTACACGCAAGATCCTTCGCTCTGCCTTAATGACGGCTGCGTTCAGGATCACGCCGGACGAGAAGAGTTAAGCAGCAGCACCACTCTCCAGAGAATTTCCTCTACGGGGGAACTCGATGCCGTCCACGATGTCCCGCAAAGTCGAGCAGTCGCGCCGTCTGCAGCAACGCGCCGAGAGCATGATTCCCGGGGGCGTGAACTCTCCGGTGCGGGCGTTTCGTGCGGTGGGCGGCGATCCGCCCTTCATTGTGCGCGGCAAGGGTTCGCACATCTGGGACGCGGACGAGAACGACTTTATCGACTACATCGGATCGTGGGGGCCGCTGATTCTTGGCCATGCGGAGCCGAGTGTTCTGGATGCCATCGTGGGTGCGGCTTGTAATGGTACGAGCTTTGGGGCCTCCACACCTTCTGAAGCGGACCTGGCGGAGCTTGTGTTGTCGGCGTTTCCGCACATGCAGAAGGTACGCTTCGTCAGTTCGGGGACGGAAGCGACCATGTCGGCGATCCGTCTGGCGCGGGCCTATACGAAACGCAAATACATTGTGAAGTTTGAGGGCTGCTATCACGGGCACGCGGATGCGTTGCTGGTGAAGGCGGGCTCTGGCGTGGCGACCTTGGGGATTCCAGGATCAGCAGGGGTTCCGGAAGAATTTATTCAATTCACTGTGGCATTGCCTTTCAACGACGTGCAGGCGGTGGAGCACGCGTTTCACAAGTTCAAGCACCAGATTGCATGCGTGATTGTGGAGCCGGTGGTGGGGAACATGGGCTGCGTTCCGGCAGCAGATGATTATCTGGTGGCGCTGCGCTTGATTACGGAGCGCGAGCGATCGGTGCTGATTTTCGATGAAGTGATGACGGGATTCCGTCTGGCTTTTGGAGGGGCGCAGGAACTTTACAACATTCGTCCGGATCTGACGACGATGGGTAAGATTATTGGCGGCGGGTTGCCGGTAGGGGCTTATGGGGGGCCGAACGAGATCATGGACCTGGTGGCGCCTCTGGGGCCGATGTATCAGGCGGGGACGCTGTCGGGGAATCCGCTGGCCATGGCTGCGGGAATCGCGACGGTGAAGCAATTGCGCGATCGTAAGCAGGAAATCTATCCGCGGTTGGAAGCGTTGAGCAAAAAACTTGTTGAAGGCGTCGCGGCGGTGGCGAAGGATGCGGGAGTCGAACTTTGCCACAACCGCGTGGGGTCGATGTTTACGTGGTTCTTTACTGAAGGGCCGGTGACGGATTGGGATTCGGCGTCGAAGTCGAACACGGAGGCTTTTGGGAAGTTCTTTCGCTCCATGCTGGACAGTGGGGTTTATTTGCCGCCTTCGCAATACGAGGCGGCGTTCGTGGGCGCGGCGCACACCGAGCAGGATGTGGAGCAGACGATTGCGGCGGCTAAGCAGGCGTTTGCCGCGGGGAAGGGATAAAACTCGCTAGCGAGACGGCGAGGTCTCTCCATCGAAATAGGACTACTACTTACCCGCCGGCAAGAGCCCGTACACGTCCACCTCGCTTTTCGTACCGATGTAGACCCGGCCATTGGCGACGGTGGGGATGGTAAACCGTAACGCTTTTCCTGCCCGGTCGCGCGCACTGTTCTCTTCCGTGTTGTACAACTCCTTTTCCACATTTACGGCGTCATAAGCGTGGAGCACCGCGTTCCGCTCGGTTCCATTCCACGTCTTGGTTGCGATGACCCAAACAATTCCATTCTTTGTGCCGTTCGCCGAGATTGTGGGCGTGGCGCCTGGGTCGGTGAATTTTGGTCCACTGGCCGCTTTCCTGAGCATGAGGCGGGCATGATCGACGGTGAAGTCGCGCAGCACATCGTGGCTGCCCAGAAAATAAACATGCTTGTTCCAGTAGGCTGCGGCGCTGAGAATATCGGACGCTGCGGGGATGGTTTGTATCGGATCGGTGTGGGTCACCTTCTGGTACTTGCCGAGATAGTCGCGATCTAGAAGATAGAGGGTCGCGCCCTTGCCGCCGATCAACAGCAGGTGCGGGTGCGGGCCGGGCTGATCGGGAAGAAGAACGGGGCCTCCGGAGCCCAGGTCGGAATCCGAGGCGTTGAGTTGTTCCTGATTCTCGGGAGTGAAGTAGTCGCGGAGGGCTAGACCGTCAGGGCGGAGACTCAGTTTCAAAACGCTGTCGCCGTAATCGCGGCCTTTAGGGACGGCGTCAAATTTTCCGTTGCCGGTGGCCACGAAGACGTTGCCGTCTGCGTCGGCAGCGGGACCGGTGTCGCCCGCCCAGATTCCGGACTCCCCGGCATCGGGTGAGGTGTTGAAGACTACCTTCTGTTTCAGGGTTTGGGCGTCATAGGCGATGATCCAACCGTGATAAGGGCCAACGTCGCAAGAGGACGCCCAGGTCAAGTAGACTGCGCCGTTCGCGAGGAGCAATGCGGCACGAGGATTTTCACGCAGCGGATCGAAAGCGACCGATCCTCCGGCGCTGCCTTCTCCGGAGCCGGGGACTGAGGCTTTAATCTCAACCGGGCCGCCAAACTTTTCTGCTCCGGTAGTGATCGCCAGTGCGTGCAGGCGTTGATGGTAGTCGGTGCCATGGAGGTAGCCTGCCGACTCGCGCGTGCGGGCCAGCACGTAAAGAGTTCCGGTCTTGGGATCGATGACCGGAGTCGAGGTGATGCCAACGACGGGAATGATGAATGGGCAGTTCACGGCATCGGCTGGGACGGGAGCGATGCCTTTAGCACGGGCGAAGCTGACCTGCCACAGCGGCGTCGTGGGATTGCCTTCGGCATCGAAGGCGTAGACGGTGTCGTTTTCCGTGGCGATGTAAATGACGTTGTGGGTGCCTTTTCCGGGAATCTCGACGCCCGGGACGTACAAGGGCTGGGCGTACACGTCGCCGTCCACCCTGAAAGTAAAAATCTTGCCGAACTGTTTGCTGTTGACGTTCTGCGGCGTGAGTGTTTTTTCTCCAAGGTAGGCGCCGGTACGGGCGTTGTCGTATTGCGAGGTGGTGATCTGAGCTTGTGCGCCGGACCACGGGAGAATAGCTGCAGCCAGAATCGCCAGGGGGACATGCGGGGGAGTCAGCTTACGCATGGTTTGCGTCCGATCGGATGATGGAAGATGGAGACGAAATGGAGGACACCGCGGAGTAGGAGTTTGTTCCCCGAAATGTGCGGGCGTAGATCATGCAGTTTCCGGTACTGTGCGTGCCTGTGCGCTCCGCATCATAGTTGGAACAGTTACGAACTCGTGTCCTTCGGCCTTGTATCTGGTGAGCAGTCTATCGGTGGCCCGCACGGTTTGCGCACGGTCCGCTCCCATTTCTTTGTGACCTCCGTCGTGAAGCAGGATCACGTCGCCGCCTCGAATCTGTTTTTCGACTCTCTGTTCGATTTGCGGTGTGGGCGGAGCATTCCAGTCGTAGCCCGTAACATTCCACATGATCGGTTCAAGGCTGAGCTCGCGGGCGATGCGGAGGACCGCGGGGCGGCGTCCCCCAAAGGGAGGGCGGAAGAGAGTGGAGTGTTGGCCGGTAGCGTCGCGCAGAGCGGCGTTGCAGTCCGATAATTCACGACGAATTTCAGAGGTGCTCTTGAAGATCAGCAGCGGGTGCGTGAAGGTGTGGTTGCCGATGGCGTGGCCGGCTTTGGCGATGTCGCGAACGATGTCGGGACGCTGCTGCACGAAGCGTCCGATCAGGAAAAAAGTGACATGAACTTGGTGCCTGGCCAGGACCTCGAGCAAGCGCAGAGTGTGCGGGTCGTTGGGGCCGTCATCGTAGGTGAGTGCGATCTGCCTGGCTCCGCGCGGCAGGCCGGTGAAAGTTCGACCGTACCACTGGCCGGTGGGAGCCATTGATTCATATCCGGCGGCGACCGCGGCGGCCGTGGCGATGGTGCTGGTCAAGGCAAGGCCTAGCATGCAGGGATTGTAAACGGAAGGCAGAAATCAGAAGCCAGAATGCAGTAGTAAGAATCCTGGGCAAAAATGGTCAGGCTACTTCTGCACTTTGACTTCTGCATTCTAAACTCAGCTGTTAACTCTTCCCTCAATTGCCACTGGGGGGCATCCGGGATATCCTGCGAAGTCGAACCCCACCGAGCCCATGGCTAATCTTTTTGAACTGCCCCGCTACATCGCGGTAGAAGGTCCAATCCGAGTCGGCAAGAGCACACTGGCGCGCATTCTGGCGGAGCGGCTGAATGCGCAGCGGGTGATGGAGCCGGAATCGAATCCTTTTCTGGATGCTTTTTACGAAGGAGCGCGCGGGGCCGCCTTTCAGGCGCAGTTTGAGTTTCTGGTGCGCAGGTTCGAGCAATTGCAGGCGCTCGATCTGGGGCCGCGGTCGCAGAAGACGGTCATTGCCGACTACATTTTTGAGAAAGACAAACTTTTTGCCTGCCTGAATCTTACCGACCAGGAGCTCGATACCTACAATCGCTACTACAACTATTTCCGCGAACAGCTGCCTACGCCGGACTTAGTCATCTATTTGCAGGCTACGCCTGAAGTGCTGAAGAAGCGGCTGAAGAAAAAGAATGTGCCAGGTGAGCGCGCGGTCAGCGACGAGTATCTGGACGAAGTGGTGAAGGCCTACGAACACTTCTTTTTTCACTACACGTCGTCGGACTTGCTGATCGTCAATACTTCGGATATCGACTTCGTGGATCGCAACGAAGATCTGCAGGAGTTGCTGCGAAAGGTATCGGCGCCGATCAAGGGGACACAGTACTTCCTGCCGCTGGGCGGGCAGGAAGCGGCGAGCGCCTAGACGGCCGTTAGTCATTGGCGATCGAGGGGGAGTATGCGGAGTACGCGTTCCTTTCCCGGCAAGCTCCTGGTGGCAGGCTGGTCTGCGATCCTGGCCTTTTTCATTTTGGGGTTCGGCCAAGACGTCTGGGGTGCACTCCTCGTCACGAATCTCAAGACCCATCCTGCAATTCCCTGGGCCGTCCCTGTCATGGCGGTGGTCCTCTGGCTGATGTGGAAGTATCTGGGCGGGAGTTGGTGGCCTCGAAGCACCTCGGAGGCGCGACGCCGCTGTCTGCGAGCCAAGCGAGTGCCGGGCCCAATGTTGGCCTGGAGCCTGCTGGCAGGGCTGGTGTCGATTGTGGCGCTGGCCGGGTATTGGATTGTGCTGTTCCAGTTGGTGAAGATGTCGCCGAATGTGTTGCCCGACATGTCCCAGTATCCGGTGATGACCACGGCGCTGGTGATCATGATGGCGTCGCTGGTTTCTCCGATCACAGAGGAAGCGGCTTTCCGGGGCTACTGTCAGGTGATTCTGGAGCGTGAGTTTGCTGGACCGGTGGCGGTCTCGATTTCGTCGGTCTTTTTTGCCTTTGCACACCTGACCCAGGGTTTCTTCTGGCCCAAGCTTTTTGTGTACTTTCTCGTTGGTATTGTGTTTGGCGTCACGGCGTACTTCACCCAGTCAACCGTTCCGGCAATCCCGGTTCACATCATCGGAGATGTGTCGTTCTTTACGCTGGTGTGGCCGCACGACGTGACCCGGCGGATGGTGTGGGATGGTGGTGCGGACACGTGGTTCTGGATCCACGTCGCACAGGCCGTCCTGTTCACCGCTCTGGCGACTCTTGTTTTTCTTCGTCTGGCGAAAGTCTCCAGACCCATTCGCGCTGGGGAGTAGCGACGGCAGTGAAGTACTGCTTCGGGGGGCGGCGCTGGCCCCAGTAACGGTTGTACAATTCCTTCCTATCACGGAGGCTCTATGCGCTCCTTAATTGCAATTCTTACCTCGGTCTTGTTCTTCGCTCCGCTCGCACTCGGTCAGGAAGAACATCACCATGCGCTCACAGAGGAAGAGGTCGGTTCGGTTCATTTCGTGACTTCGTGCCGGGCTGATCTCGCAGGCAGTTTCAATCGAGCAGTGGCGCTGCTGCACTCCTTCCAGTACGAACAGGCGCGGCAGGCTTTCTCCGAGATCGCCAGTCAGGATCCACAGTGCGCGATGGCGCAATGGGGCATCGCAATGTCGCATTACCACGGAATGTGGGGCAACGGCGACTTGGCGGCAGGACGAGCCGCGCTTGAGAAGGCGAAGCAGGTCGCGGCGAGCAACACGAAGACGACGGCTCGCGAGAATGCCTACATCGAGGCTCTGGCGGAAATTTACCGTGAGGATGGCAAAGGCATCGGCGTGCACGCCCAGGCTTTTGAGCAGAAAATGGGCGCGCTGCAGGCGGTGTATCCGCAAGACGAGGAAGCTGCGATTTTTCACGCATTGACTCTCGCCATTACTGCGCCGAAGACGGACAAGGCGTTTGCCAACCAGCGAAAGTGCGGAGAGATACTGGAACCGATTTTTGCCACGCAGCCGCATCATCCGGGCATCGCTCACTACATCATCCACTGCTATGACAATCCGGTGCTGGCTGAACAAGGACTGGGCGCGGCCCGCATTTACGCCAAGATCGCTCCCGCGTCGGCCCATGCCAATCACATGCCTTCGCATCTGTTTACGCGCGTGGGCTCCTGGGACGAGTCCATAAGTTCGAATATCAAGTCAGCGGAACTGGCGGCTGCGGCGGAGGCCACGTCGAAGAACGGCGAGGCGCGCGATCAGCGGCTGCATGCCATGGATTACATGGAGTACGCATATCTGCAAAGCGGGCGCGTGAATAAAGCTAAGGCGGTGCTCGAGGAAATGACCTCGCTGCCACCCGTTGGTGGCTTGACGGCCACTGGAGATTACGCGCTGGCTGCCATCCCCGCCCGCTACGCGATCGAACTGGGAAGTTGGGAACAAGCGAGCAGAATTCGTCCGCAAGAGGGCGGGGCGCCCTGGGCGGAAGCAATCTCCTGGACAGCGATTGGAATCGGCAGCGCGCGCTCGAAGAATTTGGAGCGGGCTGGTCAGGCCGAGGCAAAACTCGCGGCACTTCGCGATGCCGCTGCGAAGCAGGATAATTCCTACTGGTCCAACCAGATAGAAGTGGAGCGGCGCGAAGTGGCGGCCTGGATCGCGCAACAGAACGGCAAGTCTGCCGATGCGTTGCAATTGATGCGGTCAGCTGCGGAGCTTGAAGAGGGCATGGACAAAGCTTCGGTCACCCCAGGGGCGGTTACTCCGGCGCGGGAGATGCTGGCAGAGCTGCTGCTGCAACATCACCCGAAGGAGTCGCTGGCGGAGTATGCGGCCGTGCTCAAGACTGCTCCCAACCGCTTCAATGCGCTTTATGGGGCGGGGAGGGCGGCTGAAGCGTCAGGGGATGCGAGTGCGGCTGCGAACTACTTTCAGAAGCTTACCGAAATTGCGGTCGGCGATGAACGTCCGGAGCTGAAGACGGCACGGCAGAAACTGGTGGCGGAGAAGGCGGCGAGGTGACGCCGGTCGCGCAAGTCTATGAGAATCAGACACTTTCCTTGCTGGTAACAATGCAGCTTTGCAGCTAGAATGCATTGAGTAGCATTCAAAGATGTGTACAGACTCTATCCGGCTGAGCCGGAGGGGCACTGGAGGACATCATGAGTTTGACCCCGATTAGCGGGCGTCTTCTCGACGAATCTCGCCAAAAGGCTACGACCGCGTCTCTGCGGGAACAAAAACTCCGACACGAACCGATCAGCTGCCTGACTGCCTACGATTACGCGACCGCGCGTATTGTCGACGAGGCGGGTATTGAGATGGTGCTTGTGGGCGACTCGCTAGCGCAGACTATGCTGGGCTACGAGAACACGCTCTCGGTCACCATGGACGAGATGTTGCACCACGTGAAGGCCGTCCGCCGCGGCGTGAAGAATGCGCTGCTGGTGGCGGATATGCCTTACGGGTCTTATCAGGTTGACGCCAAGGATGCCGTCCGTAACGCCACGCGCTTTGTGAAGGAGGGTGGGGCGGAGGTGGTGAAGATCGAGGGCGGCGAGAAGAGGGCTGACCTGATCCGCCGCATCATCGACGCGGAGATTCCTGTGGCCGGGCACATTGGGCTGACGCCGCAGTCCGTCAACGTGATGGGCGGATACAAGGTGCAGGGGAAGAATCTCAGCGGCGTTGAACAACTGATGCGCGATGCGGTGGCGCTGGACCGCGCAGGCGTGGCCTGTCTCTTTGTGGAAGGCGTTCCGCGGGAGGTGGCAGCGCTGATCACGGCCGAAGTCGAAGCTCCGACGATTGGAATTGGCGCGGGCCCGGACTGCGATGGGCAGGTGCTGGTGTTCCACGATATCGTGAACCTGACGTTTGGGCAGCCGGCGAAGTTCGTGCGTCGCTATGCCGATGCGGCCGCCCTGATAACGCACGCGGTGCAGTCGTTTCGGGCGGACGTGAAGTCGCATCAGTATCCGTCGGATGAGGAGTCTTATCATCTTCCCAAAGAAACCAGGGCCGGGCTGGAGACGGTGCTCGAGCGCAAGCGGGGGATGCGACGGTAGGTGCTTTAGCTTCTCGGGAACCAAGGAGAGGGAAGATTCGTAGCTTCCCCTAGTGCTAGGCTATGACTTAAGGAGGAAGGGTTATGCACCTTCTGTCGATTTTCTTCTTCCCGTTTTTCGGTTTTGGTTTCCTGATGTACTTTCTGCCGACGATCATTGCTTTCGCCCGCAATAAGCGGGATACGACGGCGATCCTGCTGCTGAATCTTTTCCTGGGCTGGTCGGTGATCGGGTGGGTGATCGCGCTGGTCTGGGCGGCGAAGAACGATGTGCCTGCGGTGGTGAGGTGAGTTCGACATACCTGTGAGATCCCGGCCCCAGCTGATTTCTATTCTGCTCGCCACTCTTTGCCTCTGCGCGTGTACTTCGAAGCAGGTCGCCGCGCCTGCTCCCGATGCGGCGACGTTGCTGCAGGCCATTCCTGTGGCCGACCGGGCCAAATACGAGCGTATTCAGGACATGAGGAATTGGCGAAACCCATATCTCGTCATTCGAACGGACGGAGTGGGATTGCTGGATCCTGCCGACAATGCGGAAATCGTGCTGAAGCCGGAAGAAGTGCTGGATCGGCTGGCACGGTTGCCGGTCTCGGCGTGGCCTTATGGCCGCGTGGTTGCTGCGACGGAGAACGGTGTCAGAGCATTGGAGCAGGACTCGGTGGCAATCCGGCGTAACAAAGGCATCGTGGGTGGCATCTTGCAAGGAGCGCACATCGCGATCGAGTGGGTGCCGCCGGCATGAGTTCCTGTGAGTCGCCGACGCAGCGAGAGTCTTGAAGATCTGCACTACCATCGACGAAATGAGGAGTGCTTCTCGTGCTGCACGGCACGATGGCAAGCGGCTGGGCTTCGTTCCGACCATGGGGGCGTTACATGAAGGGCATCTGTCGTTGGTCCGTGCGGCAAAGGCTGCATGCGACGTAGTCGTGGCGTCGATCTTTGTAAATCCGACGCAGTTTGGGCCGAATGAAGACCTGGCAGAGTATCCGCGATCGTTCGATCGGGACCGGGAGCTGCTGGAGAAAGAAGGCGTCGATGTTCTCTTTGCGCCGTCGGTGGAGGAAATGTATCCGGCGGGCGCGGTCACCTGGGTGACGGTGGAGGAACTCAGTGGCAAGCTGGACGGAGCTTCCCGGCCGGGGCACTTTCGGGGTGTCACCACAGTCGTGTCGAAGCTGTTTCACGTGGTCGAGCCGGATGTTGCGTTCTTCGGGCAGAAGGATGCGGCGCAGGTGGCGATCATCCGGCGCATGGTGCGCGATTTGAAGCTGCCGGTGGAAATTGCGGTTTGTCCGATTGTGCGCGAGTCGGATGGGCTGGCCATGAGTTCGCGGAATACGTATCTCGATCCGCAACAGCGGAAGCAGGCCCTGGTTCTGCATCGTTCGCTGATGCACGTGAAAAAGCTGGTGGACGAGGGCGAGCGAAAGGCGGCGAAACTAATCGCTGCCGCGCGCGAGGAGTTTGGACGCGAACCTGCGGTCCGCCTCGATTACTTCGAGATCGTCGATGCCGAAAGCCTTGATCCAGTGGAAGACGTGTCCAAAGGGGGCTTGGTAGCGGTCGCCGCGTACGTGGGGCCGACCAGGCTTATCGACAACCTTGTTTTGCGTGAAGGTTAGGGTTGGAGATGGACGGCGGCGGCACTGGGCTGAGGAGCCAGGTGTTGTCGTACCAAGTCTTCAATCTGAGACCAAATGTGCGGGTCGCATTCGCTTTGGGCATGCGAGGGCGTCAAATGATCGAACCATGATGCTCCAGCGGGACACTGGATCGGAGCCTTTCTGTAATCGACCAGGTAGTTGCCCAGGATTTGAGTCCGCGAAGGATCAGCGGCAGTAATCCGCGTGCGGCCGTGAATCAACCCGTGCGTCTGATAGAAGTTCACCGCCTCAGCGACATTGGCGGGAATCGCGGAATCCTGTTGCCAGAATTTGGCGACACTATCTACCTGCACGGTCAATAAAACTGGAATGCCAGCTCGCTGTAAGTCGCGCGCCAGCAGCACGGCGGCCGCTGCGCCCCAGCTATGGCCGAAGAGCACGATGTGGGCGCGGGTCCTCTCATCTTCCGAAAGGACGCCATCCCGGTTGACGTCGAGCAGATGCACGATGGCCTTGAAGGCATTCTTTCGGTGACGGTTCTCGAAAACTTCCACGTAGGTGTCTTTAGGGAAGCCGCGCTGGATGCGCTGCGCGAGCTGCACGGGGCCGTGATGAGGATTGTCGTGGCGCACGAATCCGCCTACGAAGCCGATCACGATACTGGACGGGACGGTGGCTTGCGTGCGGGTGGCAGGCGTTCCCTCGGCTCGTGCGGCTATGGCAGTGGTGCAGAACAGAATTGTGAAGGCGATGGCCAGGGCGCGAGATGAAGCCGAGTGCGACAAGCAGCCTACCTACCGGGACCAGATGAACTTTCTTGTCAAGCCGATGCCGAAAATCTCAGGGGATCGATGTCTGAGCCTGCCGGGGTCGGCGGAAACCTTAGCTGAAGCGGCTTTTGGCGCCTCCGGCCCGGTGGACAGTCTACACCCGCTGGTCAAGCTGAGGAGACGGTAATTGTCATTTCTTTGTCGTTGTTTTTGCAGGCTCGTTCTGTGCAAGGTTGAGTAGAGTCTTCCTGCCAGAGACGAAGGCATTCCCCGCGAGGATATAGCGCAACGGGACTTCCGCGGCTTTGGTGATGCCGATGCGAGGGGTTACGCAAATGCCGGATGGTCGAAAGCCGTCTCGGCCGATCCACAAGCTGGAGTCTGAGGCAGTCAGGTCGCAGCCGTTGTCGCGAACGCGGGTTATGCCGAAGGCTTCTGCCAGACGGCCGGGACCGCTGGCTAGACGCGGAAGGTCGCGAGGGCGGCGGACGGCGATTCCTCGGGCTTGGGCCATGTGTGCCAGGCCAATGAGCGGCTCAAGAGCCCGGAACAAGACGCACCCTGCCTTGCCCTCGCGCTCGCAGGAGACGTTCAGGCAATAGTGATTGCCATAAATGAAATAGACGTAGGCGTGCCCGGGGGGACCGAACAGGACGGAGTTGCGCGGGGTGCGGCCAGCGGCCGCGTGGGCGGCGGGATCGTTCTGGCCCAGGTAGGCTTCCACTTCGACGATACGGGCGGTCAGAAGTTGGTCGTCTGACCGGCGCACCAGCACTTTGCCCAAAAGATCGCGGGCGACGAATCGCGGATTGCGGGCGAAGAATTCAGGGTCCAAGGCGACCGGGAGCTGCGGTTGGTCGGGTTTCGGCTGTGCAGCCATGAAACGAAATCTTAGCAGCGAAAATTTGCCTGCACAGCCTACTGGCGACTAGCTTCCCCAAAATGCGACAATAGACCTTACCCTCCATGTCCACCTCCTTGACTGCTGCCTTCGCCCCGGACACTCTCCGGCAACACGGGCTGACTCCGGACGAATACGAAAAAATCAAGCAGCTTCTCGGGGGACGCGAGCCGACTCTTACCGAACTCGGAATCTTCAGCGTGATGTGGAGCGAGCACTGCTCTTACAAGTCGTCGCGCGTGCATCTTAGGCGTCTGCCGACGCGAAGCAAGCTGGTGGTACAGGGGCCGGGAGAGAATGCCGGGATCATCGACATTGGAGACGGGTGGGCATGTGCGTTCAAGATCGAGTCGCACAACCATCCTTCGTTCATTGAGCCGTTTCAGGGGGCGACCAC